>Ga0182018_10004350_pt1 | contig 11990 bp, 8 predicted proteins | sample 812P2MmetaG_FD_120490 | JGI IMG/M metagenome (GOLD analysis project Ga0182018, IMG submission 120490) | Permafrost microbial communities from Stordalen Mire, Sweden - 812P2M metaG | ecosystem: Environmental > Terrestrial > Soil > Wetlands > Permafrost | place: Sweden: Stordalen | collected...
ACCTGGCGGGCGACAGTGACACGGTGTACTTCGTCGGGGCCGTCGTAGATGCGAGCCGCCCGGGCGGCGCGGTACATGTGCTCGAGCGGCATGTCGGTCGAGAAACCCAAGCTCCCGTGCACCTGGATCGCCCGGTCGATCACGTTGAACAGCACCTGGGCGCCGTAGAACTTGATCATGGCGATCTCGACGCGAGCCGCCTCCGGCCCATCTGTGTCCATCTTCCAGGCTGCTTGCAGGGTCATCAGCCGGGCTGCGGTCATCTCGGCCAGGGAGTCCGCCACCCAGTTCTGGATGGTCTGTTTCTCGGCGAGGTACGAGCCGTGGGTAAAACGCGACACCGCCCGCTCGCAGAGCATGTCGAAGGCGCGCTGGGACTGGCCGAGCCACCGCATGCAGTGATGGATGCGACCCGGCCCGAGGCGTTGCTGGGCGAGGCGGAAACCGTCGCCCTCGTTGCCCACGAGGTTCTCGATCGGGACCCGGACCTCCCGGTAGATGACCTCCGAGTGGGCGCCAAACTTCCCGAAGTGCTCAACGGGATCTTCCATCGTCGAGACGTCGCGGACGATGTCGACCCCCGGCGTCTTGGCGGGCACGAGGATCATCGACGAGCCCTGGTACGGGTGTACGTCAGGATTCGTCACCGCCATGACGACGAGCACGTCGGCAACCGAGCCATTGGATGTGAACCACTTGTGACCGTTGATCACCCATTCGTCGCCGTCGCGCACAGCCGTCGTGGAGAGCAGCTTGGGGTCGGCACCCGCGCCGGGTTCGGTCATGGAGAACGCCGAGCGGATCTCGCCGGACAGCAGCGGTTCCAGCCATTGCTTGCGCTGGTCTTCTCTACCCGTCGCCTTGATGCCGATGGCGATCAGCTCAGCGTTGCCCGAATCGGGGGCGTTGTTGCCGAACGCCACCGGTCCATAGGCCGTCTGGCCGAGAATCTCGTGCATGAGCCCGAGCTTGACTTGCCCGAAGCCCTCGCCACCAAGCTCAGGGGGCAGGTGAGCGGCCCATAACCCGCGTTGCCGGGCATCTTCCTGCACCGGTGCGAGGGCGTGGCGGAGCTGGTGGGGAGTGAGCTGAAGGGTTTCGAGGGGGATGAGCTCGTCCCGGACCACCTCGCGCATCCAGGCGAGCTGCTCGGCGAATTCGGGCTCAGTGGAGAAGTCCCAGGCCACAGTGATTTGCCTCCTCGTCGGCGTCCGCAACGGACAGCTGCCGGCCGGTCGTCGGAATGATTCCTGGCAGGATGTGACGTGGACCGTATCGGAATCGTCGACACGATGTTCGCCCGGGTGGACCTCGGCGGCTATGCCGTCGACGAGCTGAGGTCGTGCGCAGGGTACGGGGAGCGTTTCGAGGTCGTGCGGCGCACGGTACCGGGGTTCAAGGACCTGGCCGTGGCGTGCAAGCGGCTCGTCGAGCAGGACGGCTGTGCGATCCTTGTCGCCCTCGGGATGCCCGGTCGGGCGGCGATCGATCAGGTCTGCGCCCACGAGGCGTCGCAGGGGATCATGATGGCTCAGCTCCTGACCTCGACCCACATCCTCGAGGTGTTCGTGCACGAGTGCGAAGAGGACGATCCCGTCAAGCTCGTGCCCGTGGCTGAGGACCGTGCCCGCAAGCACGCCCGCAACGCCTACTGGATGCTGTACGAGCCCGAGCAGCTCTCGCGCCGGGCAGGTCAGGGCGTCCGCCAGGGCTATGCCGACGCCGGCCCGATCGGCCAGTCGAGGTCCACGAACAACGGCGCGTGATCGGACGGCGGCTCATCGCCACCCATCCCCTTGCGGGCCTCCCGGTCAATAAAGGCGTAGCGCACATCGGGTGCCAGCGCCGTCGACACGAGCACCAGGTCGATCCGCATTCCCCGGTGCTTGTGGAAGTCACCGGCCCGATAGTCCCACCAGGTGAAGAGCTGGTCGGCGTCCGGATAGACGGACCGGAAGGCGTCCACCAGTCCCCACGACGTGAGGCGTCCGAGCGCGGCTCGCTCGGGCTCGCTGACGTGCGTCGCTCCTTGGAACTTCGATATGTCGAAGACGTCGCGATCCTCGGGGGCGATATTGAAGTCTCCGCAGATCGCCATCGGGTCCTCGGGAGATGCGTGAGTGGCGAGGTCGGTCGCCAGATGATCGAGCCAGACGAGCTTGCGCCCGTACTGGTCGTCGTCGAGCGATCGACCGTTGGGCACGTAGACGCTCGTCACCCGGATGCCGCCACACAGCGCCGTCACAAGGCGGCACTCGTCGACGTCGGCGGCTGACTCGTCCACGAAGCCGGCGGTTTCTTGCTCGAGACCGACCCGTGAGGCGATGGCGACTCCGTTCCAACGCCCGTTGCCATGGTGAGCGACCTCGTAGCCAAGAGCGGCAAAGGCCATGGTGGGGAACGCACCGTCGGCGAGCTTGGTCTCCTGCATACAGAGGACGTCCGGTTGCGCCACCTCGAGCCAGCGAGTGACCTTCGGGAGGCGTGCCTTTAGCGAGTTGACGTTCCAGGTGGCGATCCGCATCGGCCCCAGCGTCGCGGGCGCGCCCCGGTCTGCGCAATGCCGCCACGGCGGTCCAGCTCAGTCACCGCGGCGCAGTCGCCCGTGGTCACGTACCTCGCCGCCCGGGCGAGGAAAGCCTCAGGCTTGGTTCGGGCAGTTGAGCGCTTGGGAGGCCAAGTTGGTGCCGGCGTTGGTGACCGCGAACTGAGACGTGTCCACCGTGCCGCACACGACGAAGGTCGAGACGTTCCACACCGTGTTGGTGGCTTGCAACAGTCCTGGCGGGTTCTCGTACGAGAGTCGCTGGTCGTAGGTGATGATCTGGTTGTAGCCCTGACCGCCCGTCGTACCGTTCAGACCGGCGAAGTTATTGATGTTCGTGCCGTTCTGGTAGAGGTTCGCAGACGTGCCCCCCGGAGTTTGGGCAACCTCGAAGTTCTGCGCAATGGTCGAGCCGGTGAGGTCGACAGCCGCCGCGTCGATCACAATCCCGTTGCCCCCCATACCACCCGTGAAGGTGGTATCGACAACACAGCTCCACGGGACGACGTTCGCCATCGTCTGGACGACCTCGGTGCCGTCGTCCGGGCACACAGGCGCCGCCTTCGTGCCGCAGGCGGCCGTCGTGCAGTTGGAGTTGTACGGCTCGTTGAGAGGCATGGGGACGACGAGCTCGTTCTGCGGAACGAGCGCCAGCTCGTCGTTCGTCCCGGCCGAGTTACATGCCGCCACTGAGGCAGGGTTCACGTTGGAGGCCGAACCGCCGGCGTCGGAGCAGTCGTAGGTCAGGTCGCGCGACACGATGATGTCGTTGGAGGCCGACAAGGTCAGCAGTCCTTCGAGCTCACCCTCGACAATGGCGTCGCCCTGGGTGCAGTTCAGAGACGTCGCTGGAGCTGTCCCGGGGTCGGTCTCGACGCCACCACTCAGGTAGTTGTACAGGTAGGGGTCGATGCAGGTGGCGGCCTTGACGCCCGCGTTGCCGCCGGCCGCGGTGACGGCAGGGTTGAGCGCTGCACCGTCGGACGCATACGGCAGTGCGCCGTTCGGCACGCAGACATTCACGTTGACTTCCCATGACGGCGGCGGGCTCAACGGCGAGTACGTCGCGCAGGGGACGCTGACGATCGGCGGGGTGCAGCCCACCCCCGCCACTCCCAGCGGGGCGACTGCAGTGCAGGCGGGCGTACCAGCGGGGTAATCCGAATTCGGTACGGGGCTCGGTCCTCCGGCAACCGGAACAGGGCTCTGCTCGTTCTGGACAAGGATCACGCCACCGCTGCCGTTCGAGTCCTGCGGCACGGGAATGCCCGCCTGATACGGCTGGCCCGGTGAATAGGTTCCACAGTTCTGGGTTGGCAGGCCGAGGGTGGCGGCCCCCGGATTGGTGTTCTCGCTGAGCGGGCTCCACACGTTCATGAGACCACCTGCGATGAATTGGATCATCGTCGGCCCGGTGAAGAGACAACCGACGAAGCCCGGTGTTCCACCATCGGCGAAGGGTGCAAGGCCACTCACGGTCGGCGGCAGGGTCTGGTTTGCATCGAGTTTCACCGCGTGAGGGCTCGCAGTGCCTCCGTAGTTGGGTGCAGCGGCCCCACACTGCTCAAAGTCGTAGGTGTAGCCCTTCGGGTAATACCCCATCACGCCCTTTACGGTCTCCAGCTGCGATCCCGGCCAATCGTCACCATAAGGGACGGCCGACGGAGCGCCCGATTCCAGCGGAGGACTGCCGGTAAAGGTCGGACCCGAGTTGCAGAACGCCAGCTGGTCGTTCGTATAGGCAATACCGTTGAACGTGACCGCGCTGTCGTAAATTCCCTGACCGCCGTCGGCACAGGCCATGACGCCGCTGTTGATGACGATCTTCGCACCGGCATTGACAGGTACGACGGAGTTGGGAAGCGTGTTCGGTATGTTGATCGTCAGGGCGCCGCCCGGCAGTGAAGACAAGAGGTCGTAGAACGGCCCGTAGTACGGCTCACTGGAGCTTGCTATGGGATGGCCGCCACCCGAAGTGACCCACTGGTTCGTCACCGTACCAAGAGAGTCGATGAATGAGTTCTCGTTGTAGGTGTGGTACACGCACAGGGCAGTGAGCAAGCTCTCGGGGCCGAAGTATTGGTACGTCCCCGAGGTGGTCAGTTCAGCATATTGGACCTGGATATTGTCCATCGTCAGGGTCTGCGCCGGCTTGCCCTTCGGGGTCAGCGTGGCGTTCGGGTATGCGCCGGGTTGGCCGGGGTCGGTCAACTCGTAATTCGAGTAGTACGAGTCCGTCAGGATTCCCGAGAGCGTGTAACCCGCCAGGATGGTCCGATACGTGTAGTCGCCGGCCGCGCCGGCTCGTCCGGTGACCTCCAGCAGCATCTCGTGCGGGCTGCCGCTGTTGGCGGCAGCCCTGGCCAGCTGCGAGTCGTCCGGCACGTAGTGAAACCACTCGTTGTTCGTACCGGAAACCGGTTCCCAGGTGTTGCAGGCGTAGGTGGGCGCACCGGTGCCCATCGCGAGGTTGCCGTGAGGCTTGCCGCATGTGAAGGCGTAATAGGCCGGGTTGCTGTCGATGAACGTTCGGTAGTCGTTGATTCCGGCCTGAGCGGCTGCGAGAGCGTCCTCGCTCAGGGAGGCGCGGTTGACCTCGTTCGTCTCCGTCTGAAGGTTGAAGCCGACGATGGGAACGAGCAGCGCGATGACGGCCACCGCGATGATCGCCATCACGAGTGCCTGACCGGAGTCGGTGCGGGCCGACCGGATTCGCCGTGCGATCAGGCCATGCCGACGCCCGATGCGTCTTGGCCCCTGGCGAGCTAGGTGAGTTTCAACGTCCCGCATCGTTCATCTCCGTCATTCGTGGCACGTGGGTGAGCTTGCTGTGGTGGTCGTGGTCGTCGTGGTGAGCCCTTGAGTCGGGCTTCCGATGAGGAACACGAGCGTGTGCAGCGTGGTCGGCTGATCCGCAGCAAAGCCTTCCTTGGGCGTCTGTGGTCCCGCCAAGAACGTGATGTGAATCCCGACCGCGGCCACCTCTGACAGGCAAACCGCAGGTATGACGCCGCCGGACAGTGGGAGCTGGTTGAGACCCGGTGGGACGTTCGCGAGCGTGCTGCCGGTTGCCGCGCCCCATTTCCAATACGTGAAAACGGGATCGACGGTCATCGACTGGGTAGAGAGCGCGTAGTAGTCCGACAGCGAGCGGAGCACGGTGGTCGGTGCGCACGGAGAGACCGGATTGAAGCTGTAGGGCCCTGTGCCGTTGGCGGCAACCGAGCTCCACGGTGCCGTATCAGGTGGTCCGGTAGAGGGGATGTCCTGCCCCACGAGGAACTGAGCATCGGCGCCAGGGGTCGTCGGCACGGTCCAGAGCGCGTCGAGGTTCGTGCAGTTCGACAAATACTGCGCGCCGGCATTCCCACTCCAGTTGTTGGTCTGGCCGTTCGTGTTGGTAGCGATGAAACCCTCGTTCACCACCATGTCCATCTCGGTCGCGGACGGCCCTATCTGCGTACCGGATTTGTTGTACAGCGCCAAGAGCTCCGTGGCGCCTTGGAGGTACTGGACAAAGGACTGCTCTGCCCCTGTCTCGGACTGGATCCCCTTGATGGTGTCGAGCATGCTGCTGGATTGCTGGTTCACGTTGACGATCAACAGGGCACTGAGCGTCATCACGATCGAAACAACGAGCAGGGTGACAATCAACTCGATGAGCGTCAGCCCGGAATCGTCCCGACGGTGTCCCTGTCGGAAGTACCGCCAGAACTCACGAGACCTCGAGCTGAAGGTGTTCATGGTGCGACCACGGTGATCGTCGCGGCGTGGCACGGGCTCGGCGGCGTCGGGGCAGCGGTTGCGAGGCAGTTGCCCCCCTCGGTCACCCAAACCGTCGCCGGATTACCTCCGCTTGTCACGGTGTTCGCCCCGTCACTGAGGGTGTACTCGCCGAGTGGCATGTCCGTGGCGCTCGTGGCGCCGGAGAGGGCTGAGAGTGCGTACTTGGCTCCAACGGTTCCTCCTGCTTCCGTGGCAGTCATGACCGACGCACCTGGACCGCTCGCGGTCAAGCTCAAGTCGTACAACTGCAGATAGACCGTTTGCGCCAGACCTGACGCTGGGCTCACCTGGCACGGCGTGGCCTGCTCACTGTTCGGGCCATCGCCTGCCCAGATGGAGGTCACACTCGAGTAGGACGGATACAAGTACACCTCGTTGAACACCGGCCCACCGGTCAAGTAAGCGACCCAGTCATTGTGGATATAGGTGAGGCCGGAGTTGTTGACGGTGATCGGAATCTCGCTCGTCGTAGCTTGCGCTGTCAGCGGAGCTGTCGGTGCCGTCGTGCAACTGGCGCCCGGTGACGGTATGCCTTGGGTGTAGCTGATGGTGATCGGCGTCCCTGTATTGAGATCCACTGTCATCACCTGAGGAACACCAGCTTCCAATGTGATAGGCCCGAAGGTGTAGGCACCGTTCGGATTGTCATCCGAGAACTCCTGGGCTTGGGTAATCGACCCGTTCCCGGCGAAAGAGAGCGTGTACGTCCAGCCAACGTCAACGTCGACATCCTGGAAAATCAGGCAGCCGTCGAACGCGCTGTTCGTACTGTTGATCGACGTCCTGGTCTCGCTGGTGAATTCTCCCGGTGGCACGGCGGGTGGGGTTGGGTTGAGGGTATTGCTCCAGGTCCCGGTGAGCGTCGCTGTGACAGAGGATCCTGTGAAGAGCTGCGGGATGGGTGTGGGATTACCCGCCTTTGTCGTGAACAACCCATCATCGAGCGACACTGCCAGCTCGCCGGCGGATTGCTGCAGTCCGCCGTCCGTGCCCGGCGCGATCTCGCTGGTCGCGGTGACCGGTGAGGCTCCGCCCATGGCATTCCACGTCACCGATGCCGTCACGAGCCAGATCTGCTGAGCCACGGAGACGCCGATGCCTGCCGCGCAGATGCTCTTGTCCGTGCCTTGCACGATCGGTGTCCAGGTCGTCGAAACGGTGTAGGTCGTCTGCTTGCCACCCACCTCGTCAACGGTCTGCACCTGCGATTGGAAGCCGGCCGGAAGATTTCCCCGAGAGGCCTCCGCCTGCAGGCCGTTGAGAGCCTGATCCGCCAACGAGGTGGCTTCGGCCTCGAGGTGCGACTCAGAGGCAGCTCGTTGTCCTTCGATGACGAACAGCGTCGTGGGAACGAGGACGATGACCAGCAGAGCGATCGCGACGACACACTCGATCAGCGTCATGCCAGCATCGTCGCGGAGACGCCACCGTTCGAGCAGTCTCCCGAACGCGTTCGTCGCACGACCCCTGGATCGTTCGATCCCGACGTCCATAACCCGCATCGTTCCTCACCCCTCGCAGACGGCGGGCGCGACCGGCGAAGTCATGGTTACTGCCCTCGCCGTTTGGACGCGCCAACCCGGTTGACATGGTAGTCGATCCACGAATCGCGCGCAACGCGCTCGTTCGGTCACTGCCGGTAGCGACCTTTTACCCACGGGACACGAGCACGAAGAGCAAGTCGACTTCACACGCGGTCGCTCCCCCAACCGAGGCCACACCGTGACCTTTGCCGGCTCGAGCCGACATCCGGCCGAGGGTAATTTCAAGGTCGAGACGGTCGCCTGGCACGACTTGCCGGCGAAAGCGGGCCCGATCGATTCCGCCGAAGAGCGGCAGACGATCGGAGAAACGCTCATCGGTCAGCACAGCGACCGCGCCCAGTTGCGCCAGTGACTCGACCATCAGCACTCCGGGAAGTGTCGGCCGGCCGGGGAAGTGGCCAGCGAAGAAATCCTCCTCACCGCTCAACTCCCAGCACCCCGTCGCCGACTGGCCGGGCTCGACGGAGATGACCTCGGTCAACAGTAGAAAGGGGGGCCGATGGGGAAGCACGTCCTCGAGCCGAACGACGCCTGACACCAAATCAGCCTATCGACCAGGGGTTTTTCGCGGTGGCATGGTCTTTGTGGTCGTTCGCGTTGCCCGTCGGGATGCCGATTGTGCCGTGGTTGCGGGGCGTTTTCTCGGGCCTGCCGGCGCCCTCGACGCGGCCCCGAGAGGTGACGTCGACCTGGCGGGTTCTTGCGACTTCGTCGGTGGCACCGACTTGGTTGGTCGTGGAGATGGTGGCCTGACCTGTGAGTGGGCTGGTGGTGCTGCCGGCGGCCCTGACGCCGACCGCGGCGCCGACTTGGCCGGCGGCGCCGACTTGGCCGGCTGTGCTGATGCCGACCGCGGTGCTGACTTGGCCGGCGACGCTGACTTAGGCGGCGGTGCTGACTTGGCCGGCGGTGCTGACTTAGGCGGCGGTGCTGACTTGGCCGGCCTTCCGGCGGCCTTCCTCGGCGCCGTCCTGCTGGGCGTCGGAGCCTCTATAACTGGTGTCGCCAGCGGCCTGTCGGCAGACACAGCCCTCTTGGTGACGGCTGCTTTTCGCACGCCAGCCGTCCGCCTCGGGCTCATGCGTGGTCCAGCCACACTCGGCGACCCCTCCTCGGGAGGCAGGGCCAGCGCTTCGCCGTCGGGAGGCGGCGCCAACTTGCGCGCCGGAGTCGCCTTGCCACGAGGCGTGCTCGCCTTGGCCGGCGCCGCGGATTTGGCCGGCGCCGCGGATTTGGCCGGCAATGAAGCCATCTCGCGGGCCGCCGACGACGACTTGCGAGCAGGCGACGACGACTTGCGAGCAGGCGACGACGACTTGCGAGCAGGCGACGACGACTTGGCCGCTCGCGTGCCCGCCGGCGCTGTGGCCGCCTTCGCCGCGGGTGTGGTCGACGTCACATTGGCCGCCGCGGCAGGCGACGCCACCTTGGCCGATGCCGCGTCCGACGCCGCCGCCACCACCTTCGCCGCCGGCGCACCGGACGCCCTGGCCGTCCCGGCCGCGGGTGTGGCCGCCGCCACCTTGGCCGAGCGGCCAGCCGCGGCGGTCTTCTTTACAGCAGGCTGACGTTTCCTCGCGAGCTGCATCTCCGCCTGGATCATTTCGGCGCTCGGCTTGCCGGACACGTCGGCCACGCCGGGGAGGGCGAGCTCGACACCTCGCCGTTGCGGGTCGAGCGCCCGAACCACGAACGTGACTTCCTCGCCACGCTTCAACACCTCGCGGGCGGAGCGCGGGGCGGGGTGCCTGAGGTTCGCCAGAGGCACGTAACACTGAGTGTTGCCGACCATCACGACAGCTCCGTGGGACGTGTAGTTCTCAACGCGGCCCGTGATCTCGGCCCCAAGGGGGTGTTCGGCGATAAAGGAAACGAACGTCAACGGGTCGTTCACCGTCGCCGACGCCGGCGCCGGCGGAGCGGGCTTCAGCGGCCCAACCTCGGACACTCGCCGGAGCACTCGCCGATCCCCGATCTTGGGCTTGGCCCCGCCGGTCGCCGGTGCCACTGCCTCCTTGGTCGCCACCTTGATGGCCTTGGTCACTTGGCGTTTCGCCTTCTCGGTGTCACGAACCGCCTTGCGACTCGTGGGGCCGCGCACGGGAGACCGCGGCGAGAAGATCCAACCGATCCCCGGCACCGGCGTCGCACCGAGCAGCCGTCCGCGCTCGAAGAGCCACGGGTGCTCGCCATGGAACTCCTGGAACGAGTCGTTCGAAAGGACCGTGCCATCAACCTTCTCGGCCACGCGCAACAGGAAAGCGTCGCCCCGTCCGATCGCTCCCGCCGGCGGGTGAACGAACTCGCCCGCCAGCACCGCTCGCTCAAAACGGTCCAGCTCGCTCTCATCTATCCGGTGCGAGAACGTAGCGTCCACAATCACGGTCACCTCGGCGGCGGGGTGCTCCCGCTTCAGCTCGGCCACAGCGTCCTCGAGCTGCGCCAGGCTTGGCGCGGACCGACCTTCGGTGGCGATGTTGGATCCGTCGACGACGATGTGCGGAGAGGCCATTCGCGAACTAGTCAAGCAGTTCGGCCCGGCGCGGTAGTGGATCGCGCCCGCTTATGGTGGTCCCATGGCCGCCGCACCCGCCTCGGCCGGCACACCGGAGAACCGCAACCGAGCGGTCCTCGGAAATGCCGAGACGGGGATACGCGCCGTGCTGTTCGACTTCGGCGGGGTGCTCTCGACGAGCCCGTTCGAGGCGTTTGCCCGGTACGAGGGTGAGGAGGGCCTGCCGGCGGGGTTTCTTCGGATGTTGAACGCCACGAACCAGCATGACAACGCCTGGGCTCGCCTCGAGCGGGGCGAGGTCTCCCTCGAGGGCTTCGGTGCGCAGTACGAGGAGGAGGCCCGCGCCGCCGGCCATGCCATCGCCGCCGCCGACGTGCTCGCCCTCCTCTCCGGCGCCGCCCGACCCGTGATGATCGAGGCTGTCCGACGCTGCCGAGCCAGCTACCTCGTGGGTCTGGCGACGAACAACTTCCTCAGCGTTCGGCCAGCGCAGGCTGCGCCAAGTGGCCTCGAATCCGTGCTGAGCCTCTTCGACGAGGTGATCGAGTCGTCGACGCTCGGCATCAGGAAACCCGAACCGGCATTCTTCGAAGCATGCTGCACCCGGTTGGCGATCCAACCGCACGAGGCGGTCTTCATCGATGACCTCGGTGTCAACCTCAAGCCGGCGCGTCAGCTCGGGATGACCACGATCAAATTCGTCACTGAGGATGCAGCGATTGCTGATCTTGAACAAGCGCTCCGGCTGAAGCTTCGCTGAGCGCCGGCGCCCGCCTTACTCCTCTGCGATCGGGCCGATCGCGCGATCGAGGATGTCCCGGAGCTCCAGTTGGTGAACGGTGCCCGATCCGGTGGCAGGGCTCCCTGCATCGGGTCGGCTGACGTGCGACACGGTTGCGCCGGCGGGAACGACGCCCGCGAGGCGGCTTTGCACGTACGTCCAGGCGCCCATGTTTCCCGGCTCCTCCTGGAGCCAGACGAGTTCGGTGGCAAGCGGGTACCGGCTGAGAGTCGACGCGAGCTCTTGCTCCGGCCATGGGTGCAGCTGCTCGACGCGGACGACGGCGGTCTTCGTTGCAAGCGTGTCCCGACGCGACAGCGCGTCGTAAGCGACCTTGCCGCTGCACAGAATGACGCGGGTGACGATGCCGGCGACGATGTCAGCGCCGGCCGCCGTGGCGGCGTCGTCGAGCACCGGACACCAGCGACCGTCGACAAGCAGGTCGACGCCCGACCGGGCCGGGCGGGCGCGCAGCAGGGACTTTGGCGTCATGACGACGAGCGGCCGCCGGATACTGCGGAGTGCCTGAGCCCGAAGCAGGTGGAAGTACTGGGCCGCGGTCGTCGGCTCCGCCACGGTGATGTTCCCGCCGGCGCAGAGTTGCAGGAAACGCTCCAGGCGCGCCGACGAGTGCTCCGGGCCTTGGCCTTCAAAACCATGCGGCAACAGCAACACCAACGCCGACTGCTGCCCCCACTTCTCGCCGGCAGCGGCGATGAAGTTGTCGATCACGATCTGGGCACCGTTGGCAAAGTCACCGAATTGCGCCTCCCAGGCGACGAGGGCCCGTGCCGTCTCTACGGAGTAGCCGTACTCGAA
>Ga0182018_10004351_pt1 | contig 11987 bp, 15 predicted proteins | sample 812P2MmetaG_FD_120490 | JGI IMG/M metagenome (GOLD analysis project Ga0182018, IMG submission 120490) | Permafrost microbial communities from Stordalen Mire, Sweden - 812P2M metaG | ecosystem: Environmental > Terrestrial > Soil > Wetlands > Permafrost | place: Sweden: Stordalen | collected...
CCGAATCCGAGGTAGCACTCATCCGACGCGACGATCGTGCCCCGCTCCCTGGCCCAGGCCGCGACCTTGCGCAGATGCTCGGCGGGGAGCACCTGCCCGGTCGGGTTGGACGGGGAATTCAGCCAGGCCAGCCGGACCGGCCCGGGGCCGGACTCCAGCGTCCCGTCGGCCGCCAGCGGCCGCGCGCCGGCCAGCAGCGCGCCGACGCGGTAGGTCGGATAGGCCAGCCGCGGATACGTCACCAGGTCATCGGGCCCGCAGCCGAGCAGCGCCGGCAGTGACGCGATCAGTTCCTTGGTACCGAGCACGGGCAGCACCGCGGCCGGGTCCACGTGCACGCCGTGCTCGCGGGCCAGCCAGGCCGCCGCCGCCTCGCGCAGTGCCGGGGTACCGGCGGCAGCCGGGTAGCCGGGCGAGTCCGAGGCCGCGGCCAGCGCGTCCCGGACGACTCGCGGGACCGGGTCGACCGGCGTGCCCACCGACAGGTCGACGATCCCGCCGGGATGGGCCGCGGCCGTCGCCTTAGCTGACTCGAGCGCGTCCCAGGGGAACGGGGGGAGGCGCGCTGCCAGGGTGAGTGCCCTGCCTCCTGCGGTCAGTGCCCTGCCTCCTGCGGTCAGTGCCCCGCCCGCTGCGGTCAGTGCTCCGCCGCCTGCTCTTGCGGCGGCAGGGCGGCAACCAGCGGGTGGTCCTTCGGGATCTTGCCGGTCTTGGCGGCGCCGCCCGGCGAGCCGAGGTCCTCGAAGAACTCGACGTTCGCCTTGTAGTAGTCCTTCCACTGGTCCGGCACGTCGTCTTCGTAGAAGATGGCCTCGACCGGGCAGACCGGCTCGCATGCGCCGCAGTCCACGCACTCATCCGGGTGGATATAGAGCATGCGCTCGCCCTCGTAGATGCAGTCGACGGGGCATTCCTCGATGCATGCCATGTCGAGCAGGTCGACGCAAGGCAGCGCGATGATGTAGGTCACGTCGGAACTCCTCTTCAGGTCCACGCGCTAATACGCCCGCGACGGCGGGGCCGGTAGCCCCCAGTATCGCGGGGACCGTGCCCTGCGGCATCCCCGGGGTGAAATCTCCGCCGATTGCGATCACCTGCGCCCGTCTGCCCGCGGGGCCGGCCCGGTACGCGGGACCGCAGGCTATCAGCCAAGCTGGAGGCTGCCCTTGGGCGCCGGGGACGGCGCGCGGGCCCAGCCCGCGGTGCCGCTGGCCGCCCGCCACTCGTACCGGCCGTACCGCACGTCGCGGATCCCGTAGCGCGAGGCATGCGAGACCAGCCACGCCGCCATCGACCAGCCGTCGGCCGGGCGCGGCACGCCCAGGATCAGCTCCGGGTCGCCCGCCGCGCGTACCTGCAGCGGGCCGAACGTCCGCGCGAGCTGCTGGCTGGCGGCGGTGAGACGGGCCCGCTGGCTGGCGGGCTTCGGGTACCAGCACCACACCGAGCGCGGATCGTGCCCGGTGAACCCGCGGGCAAGGCTGGCGGCCGTTTGCTCGTACTGGATGTAAGCGGAGCCGTCGGCGCTGCGCTGCACTGCCTGGGCCGCCTTGTACACCGGCAGCCGCCGGTAGCCGGGCACCTGGATGAGGGCCTGGAAGAACTTGGTGGTCGCGTAGACCGGATCCTCCAGATGGCGGGTCGTGCCCCAGCCCTCCGACGGCCGCTGCTGGAACACCCCGACGGAGTCCCTGTCGCCGTAGTGCAGGTTCTGCAGTTTCGATTCCTGCAGAGCCGCGGCGTAGGCGATGGTGACCGCGCGCGCGGGCAGCGCGCGGTGGCGTGCCACGCCCGCTATCGTCGCGGCTATGCCGGCCTGGCTGGTGCCCAGCCGGAAGGACTGGCCGGGGACCTTCACCTCGCAGCCGCTGCTCACCAGGATCAGCGGCGCGACGCGGCGGAAGGCCACGTAGCCGCCGGCCGCCAGCAGGACCACGACCGCGACGGCGATCCCGGCGGCCCTGCCGCGCCTTCTGCTGGTTCCAGGCACAGCAACAGAACGTACCCGCTGCGCGCCAGCGGCTAGGCTCGCTCGCCATGAACGCCGCACCTGACTTGCCTGCAGCCCCCGGCTTGCCCGCCGGCCCCGCCCCGTCCCCGCTGCCTGCCAGCATCGACGAACTCTGGGAGCGGCGCGGCGTGCTGACCCCGCAGGACGCCAGCGCCCGCGCGGCGGTGGTCGCGGCCGTCGACTCGATCGACGCGGGGCATGCCCGGGTGGCCTGGCCGGACCCGGTGACCGGCGAGATCATGGTGGATGAGCGGGCCAGGCGCGCGATCCTGCTGGCGTTCCGGCTGCTGCCGATGGTCGCCTCGCAGGTCGGGGATTTCCGCTACCACGACAGGGTGCCGCTCACCAGCCACCTGGACGGCGTGCGGGCGGTGGCCGGCTCGATCGTCCGCTGGGGCGCGTATGTCGCGCCGGGCGTGGTGCTGATGCCCTCGTTCGTCAACATCGGCGCCTACGTGGACTCGGGCACCATGGTCGATACCTGGGCGACGGTCGGCTCCGGCGCCCAGATCGGGAAGAACGTCCACCTGTCCGGCGGGGTCGGCATCGGCGGCGTGCTGGAACCGCCGGGCGCGGTGCCCGTGGTGATCGAGGACGATGCCTTCATCGGATCCCGCTGCATGGTGGTCGGGGGAGCCAGGGTCCGCCGCGGCGCGGTCCTCGGGGCCGGCCTGATCCTCACCAAGACCACGCACGTTATCGATACCGAAACCGGCGGCGAACTGCCCCGCGGCGAGGTACCGGCCTGGTCGGTCTGCGTGGGGGGCAGCCGGAACAGGAAGTTCGCCGGCGGGGAGTTCGGCATGCCGTGCGTGCTCGTGCTCAAGCGGCTGCCCGAGGGCGGCGAGCACGACAAGTCCGCCCTGAACGAGATTCTCCGCGACCACGGCGCGGATGCCTGAGGGGAAGCATGGACCTACCAGGCAATCGAGATGTATCTTGTCCCCATGGACCAGCTCGCCCGTGAGGACATCGCCGCGGCGGCGGCAGCGCATCATGAACTTGGCCGCGACTACGACGGCGCGGTCGCCGAGGGCCTGATCGAGCGGATCGGCGCGGAGATCGACAAGCGGGTCGACGCCAGGCTAGGCCACCGCGGCGACAGGCCCGTGCAGCGTGACAGACACGCGTACCACGACGGGGGCGGCCAGCTGAGCTCCGCGGCCCGCCCCGCCTGGTCGGTGATCGTCCTCGCTTTCGGGTCGATGGGGTTCGGCATCGCGGCTGCCGGGGCTGTCCTTAGCCTCAGCCACCAGAGCAACGGGGCCGCGGACGTGCTGGTTGCCCTGATCTGGGCCATCATCGGGGTCATTAACGTCTCCTACTCCCGGCGGCACTGACCGGGCGGACGGCCACGCCGCGCAGTCGCGGGGGTCGCTGTGCGCAGCGGCCGGCTCACCGCGCGCCGCGACCGGGCCATCCGCCGCCGCGGCTACCTTAGGGATCATGAGCGTGCACTCCGATCCGCACCGCCGCATCCGCCGCCAGGGCCCGGCCACGCTGCGCGGAAAGGCCATCCCGAAGACGACCACCGACGAGCGGTTGCTGAACCGGCCCGGCCCGAGTGACTGGGTGCACACTGACCCGTGGCGGGTGCTGCGGATTCAGGCCGAGTTCGTCGAGGGCTTCGGCCTGCTGGCGGAGCTAGGGCCGGCGGTGTCGGTCTTCGGGTCGGCCCGGACCGCCCGGGGAACGACCGAATACGAGCATGCGGAGCAGATCGGCGCCAGGCTGGCCGCGGCCGGTTACGCGGTCATCACCGGCGGCGGCCCCGGCATCATGGAAGCGGCCAACAAGGGCGCCGTCGGCGCCAACGGCGTCTCGGTCGGCCTGGGCATCGAGCTGCCCATCGAGATGGGCCTGAACGACTACGTCGAGGTCGGCCTCGAGTTCCGGTACTTCTTCGTGCGGAAGACCGTCTTCATCAAGTATTCGCAGGCATTCGTCGTGCTGCCGGGCGGCTTCGGCACGCTGGACGAACTGTTCGAGGCACTCACCCTGGTGCAGACGGGAAAGATCACCAGGTTCCCGATCGTCCTTGTCGGCAGCGACTACTGGTCGGGGCTGCTTTCCTGGATCAACGGGACGCTGCTTGACCTCGGCAAGGTCTCGGCCGGAGATCCGCAGCTCGTGCAGGTCGCCGATGACCCGGCTGAGGTGGTCCAGATCATCCTGGACGCGCACAAATCCGGTGGACTGCGCAGGCCGGCTGAGCAGTAGAGCCTCGCCCGGCTGCTCAGCCGGCCGGTGCAGGGCTGATCAGGCCAGGCCGCGCACGGTCCGGGCCGGCGGCCGGGTGCCGCGGATGGATTCGGCCATATCGATTGCGCGGCGGACCTGCCGGGGCGCAGACGTGCGGACGACCGCGGCGCCCAGCCAGGCGCAGATGGCCGCGATGGCGATCGGGCCGGCCGCCAGCCCGGGATCCGGCGGCCGGGCCGGGCTGTCGCGCAGGTCTACCAGCGCCGCATAACCGGCCGCGATGGCACGCGCCACCATGGCCGGCGGTACATCGACGAGCAGCCGGGAGCGGGGGACCGGGGCGCCGCCGGCCGCCGGCAGGCCGTCGCACACCAGGATGGCCCCGGTGCGCAGCGCCGTGGCCGGGTCGCGGACCACGTCGGCCTGCTCGCAGTCCGCGCAGACGAGAACGCCGGGATGACTGGCCCGGAACGCCGCGATCTCGGCAGGCCCGGCCGCCGGGAACTCGACCAGGGCAGCACCTGCCCGCATGGCAGCCGCCGCTTCGGCCAGGCTGCCGGCCACCGCCAGCAAGGCCGTTCCGGCGGCCAGCCCGCCTGGTGCGCCCAGCATGGGCCCGAGCATGGCACGATTCTTCCTGTGCAAGTGGTGCTGATCGTCGTGGCCGCCGCGATAATCGTCGGCGTGGTCGTTGTCGCGCTCGGGCGCGGCGGCGAGATGGCGCAGGTCACCGCCGGCTTCGCCCCCGGTGACCTGGACGACATCGACGAGGTGACCGCTACCGACGTGGCCCTGCTGCGGCTGCCTCGGGCGCTGTGGGGCTACCACGCGCAGGCGACGGATCACGCTCTCGGCCTGATCGCGCAGACGATGTCCGACCGGGACGTGGAGATCGCGACGCTTCAGCGGCAGCTTGCCGACGCGCACTCGGCGGAAGGCGCAGCTCAGCAGGAGGAGATGACGCAGCAGGAGCAGTTCCCGCTGCAGGAGCAGTTCCCGGCGCAGGAGCAGTTCCCGCTGCAGGAGCAGTTCCCGGCGCAGGAGCAGTTCCCGCTGCCGCAGCAGCCACTGCCGCCGCCGGTAGCGGATGTCACCGGCGCTCCCGGCGCGGCTGCCACCAGCCCGCTCCTGCCGTCGCGCCCCAGCGTGCGGCGGCGTGAGATGGGTGATCAGCAGCCGGCCACGGGGCAGCCATCCGCTGACCAGTGGCCAGTGCAGGCCCCCTGGTCCGCCTGGGAGCGCCGGTCCGCTCCCAGCGTCCCGGATGCGACCGTGCCGGATGCCGGGGTACCGGATGCCGGAGTGCCGGACGCCGGGGTGCCGGATGCCGGGGTGCCGGACTCCGATCCTGCCGTCCCCCCGGACGACTGGTGACCGAGCCCGGCCGCGGCGTCGCTGTCGGCCCGGACGGGCGCGCCCGGTGTCCCTGGGGTGCCGCCCCCGCAGAACTCCTCGCCTACCACGACGAGGAGTGGGGCCGGCCTATCCGTGATGACTCGCGGATGTTCGAGCGGCTGTGCCTGGAGGCGTTCCAGTCCGGGCTCTCGTGGCTCACGATCCTGCGCAAGCGGGAGAACTTCCGGGCCGCGTTCGTGGGCTTCGACATCGCGGCGGTCGCCTCCTTCGGGTCCGCCGACGTGTCGAGGCTGCTGGCCGATCCCGGCATCGTCCGCAACCGGGCGAAGATCGAGGCGTCGATCCAGAACGCCAGGGCCGCGCTGGCGCTGCCCGGCGGCCTCGCGGCGCTGGTCTGGAGCTATGCCGGCATCGGTGCCAAGGCGCCGGTGACACTCGCCGATGTGCCTGCCTGGACACCAGCGTCGAAAGCGCTTTCTGCGCAGCTCAAGCGGCATGGCTTCGGCTTTACCGGCCCGGTAACTGCCTATGCGGCCATGCAGGCCAGCGGCGTGGTTAATGACCACCTCCAGGCATGCGCATTCCGCGGTGCCGCAGTTTCCTGACCAATCCTGCTGGCTATCCCGGGCTGCGCTAGCCTGCTGTCCCGGCCGCACCAGAGGGGCGCCGTGGTGGATGAGTGGTGGATGATCCGCACGATTCCCGGCCGTGTTGCGAAGCACGCAGAACGTGTCAGAATGGCCTTTAACGGCCTGCTGGAGGTTTGGTGATCAAGGTCGAACAGGCCCCGTCGGCGCGAGTCCGGCGGCGCTGCCCCCGGTCCGGCTTACCGGCCCGGGGCCTGATCCTGCGGGCGGGCCCGCCGGTCCCTCCAGCTCTCCGCCCCGGGTCGGCTTCGGGCCCGGCCCGCAAGCCCGCCAATGTCGTGACTTGCGGACCGCAAAGGTTTGCATTGGGGCTAATGTTACTGAGAACGGCATTTGTAACGGACGAACTGGCCCTGCCCTTAGCCGTCGGCCGTGGCGCCGGCCCACCGCGGACAGGCCGTTCGATGGAGGTTAGATGACCCAATCCGAGCAGGCTCCCGCCGGGGTGGATCCGGCCACCCCGAGCGCCGCGCGGATGTACGACTACATGCTGGCCGGCAAGCACAATTTCCAGTCTGACCGGGACGCGGTGGAGAGGTTCCGGGCGCAGATGCCCGACCTCGGGGACGCGGCATGGGCGAACCGCGCGTTCCACCAGCGCGCCGCCCGGTGGCTGGCCGCCGAGCGCGGCATCCGCCAGTTCATCGACATTGGCTCCGGGCTGCCCATCCACGGCAACACGCACGAGATCGTGCAGGCGGTGGCACCGGCCACCAGGGTGGTCTACGTAGATCACGATCCGATGCTGCTCGCCTATGCCGACGAGCTGCTGACCGATGACGGCAGCACCGCGGTGATCCAGGCCGACCTGCGCGACCCGGACGCCCTGCTGGCCGAGCCCGGCCTGCGCGCTCTGATCAACTTTGACGAGCCGGCCGGGCTGCTGCTGACCGCGGTCATGCAGTTCATCCCCGACGGCTCGGATCCCTGGCGCCTGGTGACGCGCTACGTGGGCGCGCTCGCCCCGGAGAGCTACCTGGTGCTGTCGCACATCACCGGCGACGCGCTGCCGCCGCGGGCGGTGCAGACCGGCATCGACGTGTACTCGAACGCCACGCAGGACGCCTACCCGCGGTCCAGGGCCGCGGTAGAGCGGTTCTTCGAAGGGCTGGAGCTCGTCCCTCCGCATGACCGGGCCGGCCCCGTCGTGGCGCACGTCGGATTGTGGGGGGCCGAGGACCCGGCGGCCGCGGACAGCGACGGGTCACGAGCGTTGTACTGCGGCGTGGCGCGGCGGCCGTGACCGGGCTCCCGCCGCTGCCTTCTGCCGGTCCCGGCCGTCCCGGGGCTGCCCGGCGGCGAGCCGTGCTAGCCGTGCGGGCAGGGGCATCGTGATGGCGAAGCCGACGGTGGAGGCGCTGGGCATCGACGTCGCCGCGCAGTCATGGCAGCGATCCGGCGACGGCGACGGCTCCATCGAGATCGCTTTCGTCCGTGACGCCGTCCGGGCCGGCCGCGACTGGGTGCTGATGCGGGTGGCCGGGGACCAGGCCGGCCGGGTACTTGTCTATGACCGGCACGAGTGGGTGTGCTTCCTGGACGGCGTGCGGAAGGGCGAGTTCGACGACGGCGCAGGCTAGCGGCACCCGGCCACGCTGGCGCCGGCCGCATCCCGGGCCGGCCGCGTGCGCCCTGCCCGGGGCTAGCCCGCAAAGGCGGGCAGTTTGCGGCGAAGCCCCGTGCGAGCCGATCATCCGTGCTATGCGCAACCATTGATCATAAAGTTTGTGAATCACAACTTAAGTAGCGATATGCTGGAAGTGATGCCCTGTCAAGAGGGAGATCGCGGATGACCGACGACGCATACGGCGCGACGATAGCCAAGCGCCGGCTTTCCCGGCGCCTTGCTGAACTCAGGGTAGCGACTGGCTACACGGCCAACCACGTCTGCGACATCCTGAACTGGGGGCGGGGGAAGGTCGGGCGCTTCGAAGCCAATCAGTGGAAGCGCCCGGAGATGAGCGACATCCGTGACCTGCTCCGCATCTATGACGCGCCGGCCGGCGTTCCGGAGGAACTCGAGGATCTCGCGATCAGGGCGCGAGCGCGGCCGTGGTGGCGAGAGTACCCGGAGATCTTCGACAACGAGTTCCCCGGCTTCGAGAACGACGCCACCCGCATCCGGGTCTTCATGCCGCTGATCCTGCCGGGCCTGCTGCAGACCCCCGCCTACGTGGAGGCGCTGATGCGGGCAGGCTCGCGGCCGCCGGCCTGGCGGGACAAGGCAAAGGCGACGCGGCTGCGACGGCAGGAAATCCTCGACCGCACCGGCGACACCGCGCCCAGGCTGAACGCGGTGATCACGGAGGCCTCGCTGATGTATCGCTGGGGCACCCGCGCCGACCGCTACGACCAGGTCCTGCACCTTGCCGACATCGGCAGCCGTCCCAACGTCGATCTCCGCATCCAGCGCTTTATCGACGGGCCGTATCCGGGCATGCATTCCATGATCAATATTTTTGGCTTCCCCGACGAGGAGCCAAACCTGGTGTACATGGAGACCGACTACGCGATCGAGGAGGTGAGCAACGCGGAGTCCGTGAACGCCTACGTCCAGGCCTTTGCCCGCGCTAGCGAGGGGGCCTTAGAGTCCTCCGACACTGCGGCCTTCCTCAGGCAACTTGCGGAACAACTGGAGTAAGAACAATGAATGATCTGTCTCAAGCAACCTGGCGCAAAGCAAGTATGAGTTCGCAGAATGGCGGCTGCGTCGAGATCGCCGCCAACCTTCCCGGCGTGACCGCTGTCCGGGACAGCAAGCGCCCGGACGACGGCGCCCACGTCGTGCGGCGCACCGCGTTCGCGGCGTTCCTCGCGGACGCCAAGGCGGGCCGGTTCGACATCGGCTGAGCACTCCGCAGCGCGAACGCAGGAACCCCCCGGGATGCACCCCGGGGGGTTCCTCTTACTGCGCCTGTCTCAAGGCCCGGCAAGGTCACCATCTGGTAACTGCCGCGACTGCGACTGTACACGCGGCCTTGGTGCCTGCACAGGCCCGAGCAGGCGGTCCGGCGGACGCGACTGCCACGTCTGCGGCACCCTGCTGGCTCCGCCGGGATGCAGCCAATCTGGCCATTTTCGCCGGAGGCCATTGCGAAGAGGGGCAATAGACTCATAATCTGTGTTTCACAGATGCCCTAGTCGCGAAGGCGGAGGAGCATGTTACCGTCGCCCGCGGATAGCGGGGAGGACCGGCCCGGCCTCGGTCGGCCATCTAGCGATGGCGGACTGATGGCAGCACCCGTGGCCGACGCCTTCGCCATCGTGCCGCAGGTTCCCACGCAGCTCAGCGTGCGTTCCGGCGGCTGCTTCGCTAGGCCGCTTCCGCTTGACGGCAGTTGCGCGGGCGCCGCGAGGCGCTTCTTCCGCGAGGCAGTGGCCGGGATGGGGATGCCGGGCGATCTCGTCCACGACGGCATCACGATGGCCAGCGAGCTCGCCGCCAACACGATGCACGCGCAGGGGAATGTCGAGTTCGGTAGTAACCGGCTGCGGCCGGTGACCGGTTTTCCTGAGCTGTGGATTTATCTTCGCGGCACCGGCGTCAGGTGCGAGCTGGTCTGCAAGGTCTATGACTCGCAGCCAGGGTGGCGGACCGGCGACCTGTATACCGGCGAGCTTCCCGACCCCACCAAGCACGCCCTGGAGGGCGTGAACGGCCGGGGGCTTCAGGTTGTCAACGGGCTGTCCGCGGGGCAGTGGGGATACCACCCGACTCGTGCCCGGCTGGGCAGCTGGAAGGTTTCCGGCAAGGCCGTATGGTTCTCGCTGCGGCTGCCGCCGGCCTGTGATGTCGTCCGCTCCGGCCGGCCGCGGATGAGCGCCGCCCATGCCGTTGACGAGCTGGAGGCAATGCTGACCGGCCGCGGGATCGGCGGCCGCATGGTCCGGGCCGACGAGCCGGCCGCCGACATGGCGGTGCTGTCCGTCCGGCGCGACCTGACGGTCTGGCTGCGGAGCTGCTCGGTGTCCTGGAAGAAGGCGGACGGCAGCTACGCACGCCGGCAGCTAGCCGATCTTGTCGACGTGGCGGAGCAGATCGTCTGCACCCACGAGGAGCTTGACGCCACCGGCACCCGGGCCTGACGACCGTCAGGAAACCGGGCGGCCGGCCCCGCCCGGCCGCAGGCAGCAGTCCACGAAACGGGCGGCGGCAGGCAGCAGCCTGGCGGATTCCGCCTCGAAGAGCTCGGCCGCCTGGCGTCCCGGCCAGTGACCGGGCAGCAGCTCCGCAGGCAGCCCGGGATCCCTGAAGAGGAATTTCCGCCATTCGTGCACGAGCCTGCTCCGCACGGCGAAAACCGTCTCATCGGAGCTGGCCGGGCTGACGTCGGCGACCAGGCCAGCCGCCACGGCCAGCCAGCGCTGGTACGCGTGCGCCAGGCCATCGAGGTCCCAGGCCCGGGCGAGCAGCCCGCGGGCATCGCCGTCGTAGCTGGCCATGAACCGCTCCGCGCGGACTCGCTCCGCCTCCAGCAGCGCTTCCAGCTCGACCGACGGGCGCGGGCTGACCCAGGTGGTCTCGTCAACCGGCGCATAGCCGAGGTAGCCGAGCGCCGCGCGGAGCCGGTCCCTGCGCGCGCGGTCGCGGGCCCGCGCGATCACGATCAGGTGCCAGCGGCCGTCCCAGTCAGGGGCGCCGCGGCGGTAGATTCGCTCGGCCGCCTGGTCCAGCCGCCGCACCGCTCGCGGCGTCAGCGCGTACCCGGCCCCCTCGGGCAGCCGGACCGCCTGCAGCCAGCCCTGCCTGGCCATCCGGGACACGGCCGTGCGCACCGCCGGCCCGGAGATGCCGAGCGGGGCAAGCAGCCGGACCAGGGCGGCGACCGGCGCGCGCCCCCCGCGGGAGCGCAGGTGGTCACCGTAGAGGTCGAAGAGTGCCGATCTCGCGTCCACGTACCCAGTCTCGCCTGACGGCACGCCGGCCGGCGATGGAACGTGATCGTTACCACCCAGCGCCCGAACTCTGGATAATAGAGGCACTGATCGACATTGATGTGGCTGACAGGTCCCGCCAGGTACCGGGGCTCCGGTGCCGTAAGGCCTCAGGTGAGGTCCCCTGCGGCCTTGAGGCAGGAAGGGGAGGCAGGATGGCGGCGATGAAGCCGCGGACAGGCGACGGTCCGCTCGAGGTCACCAAGGAGGGCCGCGGCATAGTGATGCGCGTCCCGCTGGAGGGTGGTGGGCGGCTCGTGGTGGAGCTGTCAGCCACGGAGGCCGCCGCGCTGGGGGAAGCGCTCAAGTCGGCGGTCGGCTGACCCTTGCCGATCGACATACACGTCACCCTCCTTCCCGCGGAGGGCCCGGCGGATGGTGCTGGCCTGCTCAGTGACTATCTCTCCGCCGTCGCTGACGGCCAGGCCGATGCCCCTGACCTGATCGCGGTGCCGGTCCGCCCGGATGCCGCGCAGCAGGACTGGCCGGAACTCGGCCATCTCCTGCCGGCCGGCTCCGCCGCGGTGATGGCCGCCGCCGGGATGACCGGCAAGGCCGGCGAGGTCGCCGAGGCTGCCGTCCGGCTTGGCGCGGGGTCCAGCCGGGTGCTGTTCCTCGGCACCGGAGACGGCTCGCCGCGCGCGCTGCGGCGGGCCGGGGCCGAGCTCGGCCGCCGGGCGGCCCGGGGCGTGGCGGTCAGCTCGCCGGCGATCGCGGGCCTGCCTGACCAGGCTGCGCAGGATTTCGTGACGGGAATCCTGCTGGGCGGCTACTCCTTCACGCTGAAGTCCGCCCCGCGCCCGGCGCCGGGCGCGGGGGTCGGGCTGCTGACTGAC
>Ga0182018_10004352_pt1 | contig 11985 bp, 9 predicted proteins | sample 812P2MmetaG_FD_120490 | JGI IMG/M metagenome (GOLD analysis project Ga0182018, IMG submission 120490) | Permafrost microbial communities from Stordalen Mire, Sweden - 812P2M metaG | ecosystem: Environmental > Terrestrial > Soil > Wetlands > Permafrost | place: Sweden: Stordalen | collected...
CCAGCTCGACCGCATTCGCCGGCTGCCCGAGTTTCTGGTGGATCAGTTCGCGTAGCTTGTCCGCAGGGAGAACCTTCGAGCCCGCCACCTGGATTTCCGCCACCTGATAGCGCGCTCCCGGATTGACCGTGAAGGCGACGTCCACATCAGTTTCCTGCGGGCTTTGCTCGACCACCTTGACGGAGGCATCGGAGAAGGCGGCCTTCAGATACCCCCGCGCCCAATAGATCGGAACGAAGTCCTTATCTTCCTGCACCCGGAGGAGGGAGCGCAGGTAATCTTGGCCTTCGAGCTTCGCTCCGGCGGCTTCGAGCAGGGGCATTTCGGCGGAACCTGCGCCGGTGAACACGGTCTTGCGAATGCGAATGGTCTGGCCGGAGACGCTGTAGACGATCGCGTCGACCCGGTCGTTGTTTTCGGCGCGCAGGTAGTCCGCCCGGCCCTGCACGTTGTTTTCGTCCAACAGCGTCTGCAGGGCATCCGACACCTGGTCCGCCAACTTGCCCTCGAGCGGCAACTGCCCGAGGAACAAGGGCACGCGGGAGCGCAGCTTGTCGATGAGCTCCTGGTCAGAAAACCAGACGAAATTCTCGAAGCGGGCGGGAACGAAGTGGTCGCTGTCAACCACTTCGAGCTCGAGCTTGGCGCCTTCCGCCGAGTAGCGGTAGCTGTAGTTCACGCTGGTGAAGGCTCCGGTTTCAGCCAGGCGCGCGCTCGCTGCCTTGAAGTCGTTTTCGCTGACCGACTCCCCGGTCCGCAAACCGCCGGCCGCCACCACCGCCTCCGTCCGGTAGCGCTGGCTGCCGGTCACTTTGACCGAGACCAGGGTGAAGGCCGAATGCGCAGCCTCTTTGGGGGCTTGCCGGTGTGCGGTCTGGGCGGGAGCTGGAACGGCCAGCAGCAACAGCCAGGCCGGGGACGATATCCAGAAAAGGGGATGGTTGGGGATCGTCACGGTCAGAATTCTACTGCATGGCACAGAGCGGAGCAGCGGTCGACGGGGCCAGCGGAGTTTCCTCACCGTTTGCCAACGGCGGCATCGGCTGTCTTGATCTTCACCGCAATATCAATAAAGGCTAAAGCCGCGCGGCTGAGCGCCTTATCCTTGCGGAAGACCAGGGCTAAGTCGCGACGGACCTGGGCATCGGCCAAGGGAATCAGAGACAGCACGCCGGCCCGGACATCCTCTTGCACATGAGAGCGCGCGATGAACCCCACTCCCACATCGGCCGCCACGAAGCGCTTGAGCAGCTCACTGGAATCGAGCTCCATGGCGTAACGAGGCTTGATTTTTCCCTCATGGAAGAGCGCCTCGAGGCCGTCCCGGGTATGGCCCGTCTTGGGCACGACCAAGGGGAACTTCGCCACTTCGGCGACCGAGGCTGACTTCATTTTGGCCAGGGGATGATGCGGCGGCGCAATAATGACCAGCTCGTCGCGGTGAATCAGCACCACCGTGAGCCGAACATCGTTCACCGGCAGGGAAATCACCCCGAAGTCCACCGAGTTGTCGATGATGGAATCCATGATGCGGCCGTAATGCGAACGCTGGATGTTCACCGCCACATCCGGATATTGCCTCTTAAACTCGGCAAAAACCTCAGGAAGAATGTGCAGGCAGGTGCCTTCGTTGGCGCCCACAATGATTTCGCCGCGAGGCACGCGCTCGGTTTCCGCAATCGCCAGCAGCACCGCCTTGCGGGCTTCGAGCGTATCCTCGGCATATCTCTGAAATAACTTGCCGGAGGCGGTAATCGAGACTTTTCCACCGGAGCGATCCAATAACTTGGCGCCGACCTCTTCCTCGAGCAGCCGGATCTGCGATGAAATGGCCGGCTGCGTGCGGAAGCGTTTCTCCGCCGCGCGGGAGAAGCTGCTGAGCCGAGCGACTTCGAGAAAGGTTTCTAGCTGGTCAAAATCCATAGTTTGTGGTGGATCATGGGCCCGGGATGGCTCGCGGGGGCACCCACTCCTGTCCGTCGGCGGAAACCGAGGAGGCGTAAAGCCAAATCAGTTGCCCGGCCAGCCCCGTTTTCATTCTGCCAGACGCTTCTGCACCCGCAAGGACGCTCGGCCGAAGCGTCGCCCTCGCAATAACTCTCGCTTATTGCCCCGATAAAAACAATCGATTTCCGCGAACCCGGGCAAACCTCTACACTTCCACTCGGTCGCTTATCGACGCGATAGATTGTAGCAGGCAAATAAGTTTCCCTGACCATCCCTCCATATAGTTTTCTCGTATTTACGGCCCGGGCAGGGATGCGGTATAACGTCAACGCCCGGGTAGAGCCCGGCAGCAAAGGAGCAATCCATGGCTGATCCGAAAAGTGTCCTGGAGTTCGCGAAAAAGAACGGAGTCAAGATGCTTGATCTCCGCTTCACCGACTTGCCGGGCCTTTGGCAACACGTTTCTTATCCCATCGACCAGTTGACCGAATCCTCCTTTGAAGAGGGCTTCGGCATGGACGGATCGTCCATTCGGGGCTGGGCGGCCATTAACGAAAGCGATATGCTGCTGATCCCCGATCCCAGCACGCACCTGCTCGATCCTTTCACCGAAGCGCCCACCCTGGTGATGGTCTGCGACGTGATCGATCCGGTCACCAAGCAACGCTATGATCGCGATCCGCGCTACATTGCCAAAAAAGCCGAAATGTACCTCAGCTCGACGGGCGTGGCCGATACCGCCTACTTCGGAGCGGAGGCGGAATTTTTCATCTTTGACAATATCCGTTTTGATCAGCGAGAGCAGCACGGCTTTTACTTCATTGACGCCGAAGAAGGCCGCTGGAACTCGGGTCGTGAGACCAACAATCTGGGGTATCGTCCGCGTTACAAAGAGGGTTACTTTCCCGTGCCTCCCACCGACCACTACCAGGACCTGCGCACTGAGATGGTTATGACCATGCAGAACTGCGGCATGGAAGTGGAGTGCCACCACCACGAAGTGGCCACCGGCGGCCAGACCGAAATTGATCTCAAGTTCGATTCCCTGGTCCGTTCCGCGGACAAGATGCTGCTCTACAAATACATCACCAAAAATGTGGCCAACCAGTACGGCAAGACCGTGACCTTCATGCCCAAGCCGATTTTCGGGGACAACGGCAGCGGCATGCATACCCACCAGTCGCTGTGGAAGGCCGGAAAGCCACTTTTCGCCGGCGATGGCTATGCCGGAATGTCCCAGATGGCGCTGTGGTACATCGGCGGACTGATCAAGCACGGCCCGGCCTTGGCAGCCATCATCGCGCCCACCACAAACTCTTACAAGCGGCTGGTGCCGGGCTTCGAAGCTCCGGTGAACCTGGCTTACTCGCGGCGCAATCGCTCCGCAGCCTGCCGTATTCCCATGTATTCAGCTTCGCCCAAGGCGAAGCGGGTTGAGTTCCGCCCGCCCGACCCGAGTTGCAATCCATACATGGCGTTTGCCGCCATGATGATGGCTGGACTCGACGGCATCGAGAACAAGATCGATCCCGGCCAACCGCTCGACAAGGACATCTACGATCTCGGTCCGGAGGAACTGGCCAAAGTTCCATCCATGCCCGGCTCCCTCGAAGATGCCCTCGACCATCTCGAGAAGGATCACGCCTTCTTGCTTAAGGGCGATGTCTTCACCGAGGAATTGCTCAGCACCTACATCGACTACAAGCGGGTGAAGGAAGTGGATGCAGTTCGTCTGCGCCCTCATCCCTATGAGTTCGCGCTGTACTACGACATTTAGGGACAAGCCAGCGTAAGAAGGTGGGGTTTGTATGGGAGCGGATCGGAGGCGACGATCCCGGCTAAGTTTCCTGGCAAGGTCTTGCTTACGTGGTTTGCTGCCAAGGATTAGTAGCTTCGTGCGAGCCGCAACCTGCCAGCAAATAGCGCAGAGCGTTCGTTTTTTGAACTCTTGCTTTGTGTCGAAATCAACGAGCGACCGCCTGCACGGGAACGTGTCCCACGGTTTCTAACCGATTGTCCGACGCGTTCCGCGCCGCGCCGAAGCAGAGCCCCGGGTTAGTTCGCTGCGGGATTTCCTAGGGTTGAAGAATCTGTGGCATCTGAACCGGCACGCGGTCGCTTTTCACTGTGCTTCGGCCAGCAGCGCGGCCGCAAAATCGGCCAGTTCCAATTCCAACGCCCGTTCCTCCAGCCGTGACTGTATGCTGGCCGGTAGCTGGTGCCACTGGGAGCTAGGCAGCCAGGCCGGCAGGCTCCTGTTGTATTCCCGGAGCGCGAGTTGTAGGTAGTGGTCCATCGTTCGACGGGCCGCTACCGTGCGGGCCCGGCATAACGTTGTGCCGCCCCTTGCGATGCCAAGGTGTTCGCGGCTTTAATTTGGATGCCGCCGACAACTGTGCGGTTGCCGTCGTCCACGTCCACGTCCTTCGCCTGCGCCTTGATCCCTAAGGGTTCACCCTGGACTGCGACATGTAAGGACAAGTCGGCGCAACGAATCGCTCCTTCCGGGCCAGGTACGGGCATAGCAGCTTTTTGCCCGGCTGGAGCGAGGCGTCTACCGACACGACGGGTGAAGTTTTGCGGGGGTCGACGAGGGACCGCGGCAACCCTCCGGCGCAGGCGCAAGGGCCAGATCGGGAGCGCATGGTTCAGTCCTCTAACGCCTATTCCAGATTACGAAGGGGGATGTTCTTCTGAGGGTCCCCACAGTGGGCTGCGGCCGATATGATTGGGTGATGTCTAGAGCAACATCGTCTGAGCCGAGATCGCCAACTCATGTCGCCGTTTCGCCTCCTCTCGCGAAGGCGATCACCGAGTTGCAGAGAGTGCAGAAAGTGCTTCTCCGCGGCGAGGATTTGGATCCCCACATCCTGGCCGATTTCCGGGAGGCCCTCAATCGAGTTCGGAACGCCGCCTGGTCGGCGCAACAATATCTGGCGTCGAAGGCCACGGACCAAGACTCAACCAGTGTGCTTGCCATCTTGGCCGGAGAACGGGTGCGTGCTGCCTACCAGCTTTGCCAGACCATCCAGGAAGACTTGAAAAGCCCCGAGGTAAAGTTTCAAAAGCGTCAGCTGATCCAGCTCCATCTCGCCGCCAAAGCGCTGACCGAACAACTGGGTGAGGTGGTCGGCAAGCTGGAATCGGGCCGCTCACATTCCCGCGCCGCAAGTCGAACTACGGGCACGCCTACCGTTTGACCCGATATCCAATTTAGCGATGGACTGGTGTTGGGGATGCACGCCGCGAGATTGTCTAGGGCCTACGGTCGCAGCCCTGTTCCTCTCGATCCGCGGTGAGCACTGCATACGCGTTTCCTGAGAACCGCGCGTAGTTGTGGAGGGCAAAGCTTAAGCTTTAGAGCCAACTGGCGAAAAATCGCCAGATCCCTCATCGACCGATTCTGAGGGACAGGGACTTAATCACGAAAACAATCTAAAGTTGGCGAGCGGAATCGAGCCGGCAGGTTCAGTTCCGCGGGGGTGTCACCAACCGATAATCACCGCAGCCACAGACATCGATAAACTTCAAGTCCATATCCTTCTCGTATCCCGGGATCGACCGGTAGTGCCATAGCTCGGCGGGCTTTCCAAAATCATCGATCAGGCGGGCCGGCTGAATCTTGATCCCATCGGGCGGGCCATACACAATGTAGATTCGCCCGCGATCTGTCTCCCAGCCCGGAATTTCGGCCGCAAAGTGCGTGTTCGCATACGCAAGGCGCCGATAATGCTCTTCTTTATATTCGTTTTCAGTCGTATTCGGGGTTGGGTCGCGGCGCAGCCAGAATTTTTCTACGAACTGATCGCGGTCTGCGTTATTGGACAGCCGAGTGAAGACGGCTCGCTCATCCGAGGTGATAATCCAGCGGACATCTTGATCCAGCCATCGCTGGTACTCTAACGGTAAGTTATTCGAGACTTTGCTGCTGCCGACTGGCCGCTCGCTGTTATAGGGCTGAGCCTGCGCCAGGATGCAGAGTCCGACCAAGGCAGCCGGCAAAAGACTGGACCCTTTAATCTTGGAAACCGCCATAAACGCGGGCCCCCTTCATAGAGGAATTCCAACAGAAGCAGTTTATACCTTCAGCGTAGAGTCACCGTCGCGAATCAGAATATGGCGTAACGAAGTTTCCGTGACTGAAACGAAATCCGTCAAGCCCTTTGGGGGGTGGCTGGAACGCTCATGCGTGGGCCGTAAGGGTCGACGTTTCTGAGCCACGATACCGGTTGCAAAATTGCATTTTGCGTCGGGTAAGGGCGGTTTCTGGAATGGCGTTTGCTGCCAGGACTTCGAGGCAGTGATCCGGAATCCATTGTGGGCTGAGGAGCCTCGCAGGTAGACACGACGCCATAAACGGCTGGCGGAGCCGGACGGTTTCTGAGGGCGCAAGGCCACCCGCGAGATCAAAGCCAGAACAGGGGGACCAGTCCGAGAGCAGCCAGAGTCGCTAGCAGCGCCAGGCTCTGTGTCCCGGTTTTCCGGTCCGCGAAGCTGAACGAGTAGATTCCTTTGACCAGATTGTTGCTGGCCGCGGCGATCACCACTGCCCCAGCCGCCGCTTTCAGCGGAGTCAGTGTGCCTGCGGCTTGCGTCATGCCCATGATGAATGGATCTACGTCGGCAACCCCCATGATGGCAGCCAGAGTGTTGACGCCGGCTTTGCCCAGGTAGGTGACGGCAAGCTGCGTCGCCACCAACATTGCCAGGAACAAGATCGCAAACAGAAAAGCTGCCATGAGCTCCAGAGGATTCTTCGGCTCGAACTCCCGCTTGATATCGGTCACTTTCAGGTCCGGACGGCGCGACCAAAACCACCCGGCCGCCATCGCCCCGCCCCCTAAAATGAGAAAGGCAGGGGCCAACAAAACCATTAAGTGGCGATTGAAGAGCGCCAACAGAGCGATCAAACGGAGATACATCATGCCCGATGCGATCAAGATGCCGCCGGCGAACAAGCGGGGACGATCTTCACGAGCTGCTCGGAGCGACATCACGATGGTCGTAACGGTCGAGGAGTAGGCTCCGCCAAGCATGGCAGCCAGCACGACGCCGCCGTGGCCCTTGGTCAACTTCTGCAGCACGTAACTGCCATAGGAGATGGTGCTGACCGCAGCCACCACTAGCCAGGTCTTGAACGGATTGATGTGAAAAGGCCCGAAATCCTGATTCGGCAGGATGGGCAGAATGACCGCGGTCAGCAGCAGAAACTTGGCGAAGGTGAGAATTTCCTGGGGCGCGGTGCGGGTGGCGAGCTTTTCGAGGCCTGCCTTCAGCTCGAGCAATAATAGGCTGGCCACGCTTAAGGTTGTGGCAATCCAAAAATGCTGGTAAAAGATCAGGGCGCCGACCAGGTAGGTGGCCAGGCCGGACATCTCCGATGTGACTCCGGCACCCTCGAGGCGGGACAGCTTGTGCCAGTAGGAAAGCAGCAGAAACCCGCCCACGACCAGAAAGCCGAAGACCACCGGGAGCAGTTGTGTGCCGGACAGAAGCGCGATCGAGTACCCAATCAGTCCGATCAGGGGAAAGGTCCGCACTCCGCCGAACGAATAGGAGCCCTCGACCGATTTGTGCTCTTCTCTATCCAGCCCGATCAGGAAGGACAAGAACAGTACCAGAAGAATCTTTACGCCTTCGAGCGGCAACCATCGGTAGAGTTCCATGAAACTCGCTTACCCGCCTCGCGGAGCAAAACTACGGTGTTGGCCCAGATTTGTAAAGCCAAGATCGAATGCGGAAGCTCGAACCGCGAGGAATCGAACCGCGACAATCGAATCGAGAGGCTTGCAGTGTTACACTTTCTGCCCGCGACAAACGCGGGTAAGATTGGGTAACTCTTGGCGTTCGTTCCAAGCTGCCAGTCGCGATACGCCGAGTTGCCCGCAAGACCGACGACATCAGCGGGACGACTGCGCTAGATCGAGTTGGGCCAACGGAGGATCTTTCATGCGTGTGCTCGTGATCTCGCTTGTGCTACTGACTTGGTGGACGCTCCCGGGCGTTGCCCAACAAGATGCTTCGCCTTCTGAACCCGCCACCGCGGCCTGTTCGTTCGACGATGGCAAGGAGATGAGCGTCCGCTACACCAAGGCGCCGGACCGACGTGGGGAAGAGATGCACGACGGAAAACTCTGGGAGGCCGGTGGCTCTCCCATGCTTTTATTTACCCAGACCGGGCTTACGCTCGGCCACGCCGACCTTCCGCCCGGCGCCTATAGCATGTATGTCATTCCCAAGAAAAAAACCTGGACTCTGGTGGTCAGCAGCAACGTCAGTAGCGCCGGGAAGTATGACGAGAAGCAAGACCTGGTGCGCGAGGCGATGGAACTGGGCGAACTCTCGCACACCGCAGAAGAGCCTGAGGTAGCGTTCGGAAAGATCGGGCCCAAGCAGTGCAGCATGAACGTGTACTACGGAAAACAGGGCGCCTGGACAACCTTCGAGGAAAAGTGAGAGCCGGTCTGCCGGCCAACCGTCGAGCGCCAGCCGGAAATAAATGATCTGCCGGAGTTTGGCGGTCGAGTTTTTGCAGGCAACCGTCGGTCTCCCGCTTGCAACTAAGTATTTAGTTGATATTCTGGGCCGGGTTGTTATAAAAAGGCACCAAGGGGAGGGAAGCGGGTTTGCCACGCAATCGGTCTTTAACCCTCACACAAGCAGAGCTGCGCCTGATGAATGTGCTCTGGCAGAAGGGCCGAGGAACGGTGCACGAAGTCCTCGAGGCTCTTCCGGAGAAGCCGGCGCTCGCCTACAACTCCGTGTTGACGACCATTCGAGTTCTTGAAAAGAAGGGCTATGTGAAGCACGTGAAGGACGGCCGGGCGCACATCTACGTGCCCCAAGTCAACCAGAAAGATGCAACCCGCTTTGAAATACGTCACCTGGTTGGCCGTTTCTTCCGCAATTCCCATGAACTGCTAGTGCTGAATATTCTCGAAGATCAGACGATTGACGCGGACGAACTCAAGCGCTTACGGCAGCTGCTCGAAGGGAGGCAGTGAAGATCGCATGCTCGCCATCCCCGAGCTCGCTGCGATTGCCCGCATCTCGGCGGAGCGGATCGTGTACTGCCTGGTCGAGGGCACGTTGGTTGCCGCTTTTGCCAGTTGCCTAATTCCCGTGCTCCGCGGCCGCAATGCGGGCACTCGCTTCGCGGTTTGGTTTTCCGCCATGGTTTCGATTGCGCTGTTGCCCTTACTGGGCGGCGTCTGGGGATCGAGCGCCGCACCGGCCGCGAGCGGCGCACTCGCAGCGCGCTCCGCCATCACCCTGCCGGGTTCCTGGGCGCTCTATCTTTTTGGCGCATGGGCGGCGCTGGCTGCCCTGGCTCTGGTCCGTCTCGGAGTCGGCTTGCTCGAAGTCCGCGCGTTGCGTAAGAGCTGCGTAGAAATCGACCTCAACTGCCTGGACCCAGTGTTGCGCGAAACCCTCCGGCGTTACCAGGCCAGCCGTCCCATCGCGCTCTGCGTCTCCGACCGAGTACACGCTCCGACCGCCATCGGTCTCAGACATCCGGCCGTGGTCATGCCGGACTGGTTGTTCGAAGAACTGGCGCCGACGGAGCTGCACCAGGTGCTCGTGCACGAACTGGCACATCTCGGTCGCTGGGACGATTGGACCAATCTAGCGCAGAAGATCGTCAAGGCGCTCTTGTTCTTCCATCCCGCGGTGTGGTGGATTGAGCAAAAGGTTTCTCTCGAGCGGGAAATGGCGTGCGACGACGCGGTGCTGGCAGAAACTCGAAGCCCGCGGGCCTATGCCGAGTGCCTGACCCGTCTGGCCGAAAGGAGCTTCTTGCGCCGCAGCATGGCTCTCGCGCAGGCGGCCGTGAGCCGGGTTCGGCAGACCTCCCTGCGGGTGGCGAAAATCTTGGATGTAAACCGTCCCCGGGCCACCACCCGGGTGTGGAAGCCCGCGGTGTCCCTAATCGGGGTATTCGCGATCGCGTGCCTGGCATCGCTCACTCGCGCCCCCAAGCTCGTGGCCTTTGCAGCCGCCACGCCGGGTGCTTCGGCCGGTTCCCTGATCCAGCCGGCGATGGCGCGAACGGCGATTCCGGCCAAGCCATTTCCCGAAGTGACGCCGGGCACCTACGGGAGGCGGGACCATAGGATTTCTGAAGCCGTCGTTCGCGCTAAGGCTTCGCCGCCGACTTTCAATCGGCTGCCTTCGGAATCGGACAACGCCTTTTTCGCGGAGCAGGAAAACCTGGGCTTCGGCCCGATGGCTTCGATTCCCTTGCCAACAGAGGTGAAGGACTCGGGCGCGAACCGCTGGGCGGCGAGTGAAGCGGTCGTAGTTTTGGTCGTCGGCCGCCAATCCGCCTCGCCCGGGCCGTCCACCTATCAGATTTGCGTCTGGCACATCACCGTGCTCAAGCCAGCCGGCACTGATCCCCAAGGAAACTTCCCGAAAGGTCATCTAAGCGTGCGCCGAGGAGAAAACAGACTAGCTGATGCTGTTTACAACTAATGAATTAGTTTTATGTCTTTGAAACAAATACTTGAGATGAGGATGGTGAGTATGAATTTACGATCATGGATCCAGCAACATTTCCCGACCAAACTGACGCGACGTCTGATCGTGCCTTCACTGCTATTGGCCCTGACGGCTGCGCTCGTAGCCTATGAGTGCATCGGGCCCGTCGCGGCCAAAGCCGCGGCCGCCCCGGCTCCGCCCGACGCACTCTTGAACGCCGACAGTGTGAGCCCCTTGCTCGAGCTCGACCGTGCCATGGAAGCCCTGGCGGCCCATGTCACTCCGGCGGTTGTGAATGTCACCGTAACCTCGCGATCGAAACCCGACCCCGCAGCCGAACAGTTGCCCGAGGGCGCACAACAGTTTGGCCCGTTCGGCCGGTTTTTTGGCAATCCCACCCAGCCCCGGCAGCCTGAAATCGAGCACGGTCTGGGCAGCGGCGTCGTCATCTCGCCCGATGGATATATTGTCACTAACAACCACGTGGTCGAGGGCGCCGAGGACATCCGGGTCACGACCAGCGATCGTCGAATCCTGAAAGCAAAGCTGATTGGATCGGACCCGCTGACCGATCTGGCGGTCATCAAAGTGGAAGGCGCAAACCTGTCGAGCGTCCCCTGGGGCGATTCCAACGACGTGCGACCGGGAGAAACCGTGCTTGCGTTTGGGAATCCGTTTGGCTTCCGCTTTACCGTGACGCGCGGCATTGTAAGCGCCGTCAATCGCGCCAATCCGGACCCGAGCGATCGGCGCAAACCAGGTGAGTTCATCCAGACTGACGCCGCCATTAATCCGGGCAATTCCGGCGGACCGTTGGTGGATGCCCGCGGGCAAGTCATCGGAATCAATACGTTTCTGATTTCTCCCTCGGGCTCCTTCTCGGGAATGGGATTTGCGATTCCGGTGAAGATCGCAAAGCCCACAGTCGAGAACCTCATTCGCTACGGCAAGGTGAATCACGGCTACATCGGAATCGGAATCAACGACGTGACCCCCGAGAACTCGAGCTTCTTCCACCTGACCAATAACATTGGGGCGGTGGTGAGTCAGGTCGAGCCGGATTCTCCCGGAGCCAAGGCGGGCTTGCGAATCGGTGATGTGATCACCGAAATCGATCGCCAGAAAGTCACCGACGCCGGCGAGCTCCAGGTTGCGGTTGGAGAGAAACCGCCGGGAACAAAAATCAACCTCAGCGTGCTGCGGGACGGCAAAGAAGCTTCGGTCACGGTCACGCTCGAAGACATGAATCATCCGAGTGAGGCGAGCGCCGATCCCGGCCAGAGTCATGGCAAGGCAAGGTGGGGCCTCGGTCTCCAGGACCTGACTCCTGACCTTCGCCAGGAGCTCCGAGCCCCGACCGAGATGCATGGCGCACTGATCGAGAATATCCAGCCCGGAAGTTCCGCCGATAACGCGGGACTGGCGCGCGGGGAGGTCATTCTCGAAGTCAATCGGCAGCCGGTAAAATCCGCTGCTGATGTTCAGCAGGCGTTGCAAGATGTGCCCAAAGGCCAGGATGCGCTCGTGCTCGTGTGGTCGAGCGGAGGGAATAGTTTC
>Ga0182018_10004353_pt1 | contig 11985 bp, 10 predicted proteins | sample 812P2MmetaG_FD_120490 | JGI IMG/M metagenome (GOLD analysis project Ga0182018, IMG submission 120490) | Permafrost microbial communities from Stordalen Mire, Sweden - 812P2M metaG | ecosystem: Environmental > Terrestrial > Soil > Wetlands > Permafrost | place: Sweden: Stordalen | collected...
ACGCTCGCCTTGCCTAGTTTTTTTCCATACGTTTTGGCTAAGTACTTCTTATCTTTGAGACCAAGAATATAGACAGAGATTCCGGTTTTGTTTCCGCTCACACCAATTTGAAAAAACTCTCTACTTTTTCCATTGGCATATTTTATTGTGTGAAATCCATATCCAATCGTAGGGTTGGAAACAGTATGATTTTTGCTGTCTTTACCATCGAAGAACCATAATTTGCCTTCTGGTGACACTTGAAGTGTGAGCCGATGCAACTCTCGCATCTCACTGCGTTTTGGCTCCGGTTGGCTGGTAATATACTTCTTGATTTGTTCTTGTACGTTCATATGTTCTGCTCCCCAGTTGCGCGCGCGAGATTATACGACGTTTAATCCTTTTGAACCGCTCCCATTCTCTGTCACACCGGATACTAGAGGTTTTGGGTCACTCGACAAGGCGCTTGTCGACGGTGGACTACGCTACCTTCAAGCGGTTAGTGCGTAAATTCGGATCGGCGCAAATCACCGAACGCCGAAAAAGTACGAGTTGTACGCCGCACTTCCGCACCGAACTTCACCGACACGACTTCTCCACATTCATTGACGAGCCGCCGTGTATCGCTCAAGGCGGTCAAGGTGTGGTGGTACCGGCTGTCCGACGTGCAGAAAGAAATTTGGAACGATGCCACAATTTCTCGATCATTTGACCGATGACGTTCTGCCTGCTGTGTTGGATAGACTGTCTGCAGAAAAAGGTGGGGGCGCGGAAAAGTGAAGATACCCGCGCTAGAGCAGGCGCATTCCGAAGCCGTCGAGGGATTTACCTATTTTTTGCGTCGGTCCTTCATGGCACGAGAGGATAAATCTAGAAGCGAGATGACGCACCTCTCAGCGAGCGCAGATTAAGCCCGATACAATAAGTCCGTGCGTCGATAGACTGCGCCGTGGCCGCAATTCGGACACGCGCACGCAACACCGTTTGGGGGAAGGTCTGGTTTAAATGGCAATTCCAGTAAGGCCATCCCGACATCGTTAATTTGCGAGTGTTCGAATCTGAATTTGCAGTTCGGACATTCAAGAACCCACTTTGGCATCGTCACCTCAATGGGTGACAGCTTAAAGCTGGAGCACCGTACGAGCGGTAACGTACCAAGAGAAAATTAAAAAGACAATCGGGTGCTTCGGGTAGTTGCGCCCCTCAGCTAGCTCGCCTTTTCACGCGATCTCTTTTCCGTTCAATCTTGTCTGCCGCAATCAGTTTCCTGTCCGTGTGCGGTTCGATGCGTGGACCACCCGACTGTAGTCGACATCGGTGCCCAGCAGGAACACCGCAAATTGGGCATGGGACAGAGGAAGACTGTTTCTTGGTCAGTTCACTGGTTCTCATTCCCAGGAGACTGCTACATGATAGGCCGTAAGTCTGTTCACTTCTGAACAATTGCGGAGAGACACGGTCGCGTTCTACGCCGTATCCAGTTCGACGATTTGCTTGTGCCTTGTGGTTTGGCTGAAGACAAAATATTCGCCGGGATGGGACGCGGCCAGTTCTCTGGCCCTCGTTTTCGCCGCTTCAAGGTCTGGGAACGAGTCAAGCCACAGGGTGCCGTTCGGGTCAGTTCGGAAAAGGTCCAGTGGGGCTATCATGTGGCATTTATCGAAGCACATTCTTAACATCTGCGTCTGGTCAAGATTGAACACTAGCCTCCCATCCTGAAACGCCAGACCCTACAGCACGAATCGTTCAAGATATGGGGTCTACACTGTACAGACGCGATCAATCGAACATGTCAACGTGTTCGGCGAATCCGAGGCCCTTGTGCAAGATAACCCACGCTGGCGAGAATTATGCGATCAGGCATCTAAAGAGCAGGACCCGAAGAAACTAATCGCACTCATCAAAGAGATTAACGACATTCTCGAAGCAAAACGGCACCGTTTGGGCGATGCCCCGCCGCCGAAACAAACCGCCTAGCCAGGTAGTGCATGAGATTCAAACCGACCCCGAAAACATTGAACAAATTCGCGAACGCCTCCGCAAGATGAGCGATCTCGAACTGCGCAAATTCGGTCGCGCTGCCAGATTTATCCGACCCTAAGAAGAACTTCAGACCACCGAATCCGGCGATTCAAGATTCAATTGGACGAGGCGAGGGTGGAGGTTCTACTTCTGCCGGCGCTTCTGGACGTAATCGCAAACATCCTTCACTGCGTTATCCAACCGGGTAGTCTCCGTCGAGAACACGCGGTCACTGGTATGGTCAAACAGCGTGAACTTGTATGGCTTCCTTCCCCCACCCTTGTTCACCGCCTCCAACATGAAGTCCGATTTTGGTTGCTCAATCGTGAGCACCACGTCGGGACAATGCTTGTCAAGGGACTTCCCAACCTCGGCTGCGGACACGCTAGATTCGGCAGTAAGAATGATCCGGGTCTTATGATCCTGCGACCGGCATGTTGCCGCGAGGGCGAGGAACGCAACGGCGAGTGCGGATAGTTTCATGTCATCACTCCGGGAACAGGGCACCTCATCGTAATGCGCCTGAAGATTGTTAAAGCTGGTCGGCATTGGCTAAGTGTATCACTCCGGTTTTGGCAATCGCAGCGCCGTGCTATCCTGCCCTCCCGTTCCCTCTCCACAGGAGAGCCCATGCTCAAATCCGATTTGTGCCGCGCACTTCGCACCGAACTTTGAGTCTGTGGCACCGATCAGGTCCAGTGTAATAAACAAGGGCATGATCCACAGCCCAAGATACGGCGACACGGAATTTACCGTGCCACTGTTCGACAAGTTTATGATTCGAACGATGCCCGATAAAGCTGACGGGTATGGTTTCATGCCACCGGAACAGTCGTGACGGCAGGAAGGAATGGCACAGGCGGCACCAAGGAATCAGAAAGAAGGCGAATGAGTTTGGAGGCGCGGGTCGGATTCGAACCGACGAGTGATGGTTTTGCAGACCATTCCCTTAGGCCACTTGGGTACCGCGCCCCGTTGTTACGGAAAATCTATGCCCGCTTTCTATGCCCAATTCTATGCCCAACGCGACCTATTATTACCTTATTCAGGTCGGATCACACTGTTCTAACCTATTGAAACCACGTAATGCCGCACCAAAAGAGGGGATTTGCAGACCTCTCCCTTGGGCCACTTGGGTGCCGCGCCAAACAATCGAGTATAGCAAATCCTGCGCGAGCCAGTGTCCGGGCCGGGCGACCCTTCGCGCAAATTTGAGAAGCTATTTCCTTTCGACAGCTGACGCTACTCTGGCCTCGCGCAAGAACCGCGCCGCTTCTTCCGGCGGCGTCGGATTAATATAAAAGCCCGTTCCCCACTCGAATCCGGCCACTTTCGTCAATTTCGGGATGATCTCGATGTGCCAGTGATAGTGATCGTTGATCTCTTCCCCGATCGGCGAGGTGTGAATCATGAAGTTAAACGCCGGCTTGTCCAGTGCCGCATCCAGTCGCATCAACGCGTCCTTCAACATCCTCGCCAGGCTCGCGTAAATCGAGCTTTGATTATTCTCGTACGCCGATCCGTGCGCTTTCGGCAGCAGCCACATCTCAAACGGGAACCGCGAAGCGTACGGCGCGATGGTAATAAAGTGCTCGTTCTCCCCGATCACGCGCTCCCCGGTATCCCGCTCCTGCCGTATGATGTCGCAAAAAATGCATCGCTCTTTTTCGTCGTAATAATGCCAGCAGTTGTCCACTTCCTCGCGCACGCGTCGCGGCACGATGGGTAGCGCGATCAACTGCGAATGTGGATGCTCGATCGACGCTCCCGCCCCTTCGCCGTGATTCTTAAAAATCAAAACATACCGGAAGCGCTTGTCATTCTTCAGGTCCAGCATCCGGTCGCGGTAAGCCCACAACACGTCTTCGACTGCCCGCTCCGGCAGCATCGCCAGCGACGACCCATGCTCCGGCGTCTCCACGATCACTTCGTGCGCCCCCACGCCGTTCATCTTGTCGAACAAGCCTTCGCCTTCGCGGTCCAGTTCACCCTCAATCCCCAGCGCCGGAAATCGATTCGGCACGACGCGAATGCTCCACCCCGACGTGTTTGCTCCGCCTCCATTGCGCCCATACACCAAAATCTCCGGCGGCGTCTTGCCCTCGGCTCCCGGGCAAAACGGACAATTCTTCTGCCCAAGCGGCACCACCGTCTCGCGCAGAAAATCCATCGGCCTTCTTCCGCGTTCCGTCGAAATAATCACCCATCGACCGGTTATCGGATCTTTTCGTAGCTCCGGCACAGCAATCCTCCCAAAACGTGCTCGGGGACAAGAGTAAAGGTAAGAGCACCCTTACCCGCAATTGTACCGCGTCTAACCGCTGGTTCGGCTATCCCAGCCCAGGTTTTTTAGGGCGGCTTCTTCCAAAGGCAACCTCTGAATCCTTACTCTTATGAGGCTGCCCCACCCCGCGGAGTGTAATTCCGCGCCACAAACACATATCCCTTCCGCCGCAGATACCAATACGCGTACGTCTCCTCGCGCATCCCGGTTCGCCCCACTTCTAACTTCCGCGCGGCAATTCTCGTTCCACCCAGCGGAACGACCCCTCCGCAGGCGCATTGTCCCGCTCGCCGCGCAATCCTTTTCGCGCAGCCCACCGCATCATCCCGAATATCAAAGTGGAGAAAATTGGCACGCGTCGTTCCTGCCAGATGGCACTACAGGACCAGCAAGGTCAACCCATGCCCGAGTATAAACAAAAATCCCGCGGCTGCCACGCATCATCTCCGGCAGCCCACGGGATCTATCGTTCTATTCCCGGTGAACCTCGCTACTTCTTTTCTTCTTCCCTGAAGCATTCTTCCAGCGTCTTCACGGCAAACTCCGCCTGCTCCTCGTCGACAACCAGGGGCGGGCAGAATCGCACGGTCGTGTCACCCGACCCCAGAATCAGCAGTCCCTTGTGATACGCCGCCTGAACAATCCGGTTGCGCATCTCCGGCGCCTTTTCCTTGGTTTTCTGATCCTTTACCAACTCGATGCCGATCATCAATCCTCGTCCGCGCACTTCGCCGACGTTCTTGAACCTTTGTGTCCAATCCGCAGTACGCTTCAGGATGAATTCCCCGACTCGTTTGGCGTTGTCCATATATCTCGACTCGAGCAAATGCAGCGTCGCCAACGAAGCCGCGATGCACACCGGGTTCCCTCCAAACGTCGACGCGTGCGCGCCCGGTTTCCAATCCATCACGCTTTCTCGCGCAATCACCGCGCTCAACGGCATTCCCGACGCGATGCCCTTCGCCGTGCAAATAATGTCCGGCTCGATGCCCGCTGTGTGGTCTACCGCCCACCACTTCCCGGTGCGGCCCATGCCCGATTGCACTTCGTCGGCCACCAGCATGATTCCGTACTTGCAGCAAATTTTCTGCAATCCCTGCAAGAATTCCGCCGGCGCCAGGATGTAGCCGCCCTCCCCCTGAATCGGCTCAATGAAGATTCCTGCGACTTCTTCGGGATCAACGCGCCGCCGGAACAATTCGTTCTCGAGATAGCTCAAGCAGTCTGCGGCCGCATTCTCCGGGCGCACTCCATACGTTCCTCGATACGTATCCGGATACGGCATGTGAAACACGCCCGAAAGCAGAGTCCCAAATCCCCGGCGCTGGACCGCGCGGCTCGCTGTCAGCGAAAGGGCTCCCATCGTGCGGCCGTGAAATGCTCCGTGAAACGCGATCAACTTGTCCCGCTTGGTGTGATACTTCACCAGCTTGATCGCCGCTTCTATCGCTTCCGCACCCGAATTTCCGAAATACACGCGCTTCGATTCCTTGCCCGGCGCAATCGAGCTCAACTTTTCCGCCAGAAGCGGCATTCCTTCGTAGTAAAAATCCGTGCCGGACAAGTGAATCAGTTCCGCCGCTTGCTTCTGAATCGCGGCCACAACTTCGGGATGGCAATGCCCGGTCGCGCAGACCGCGATGCCGGCCGCAAAATCCAGAAACACATTGCCATCGACATCTTCAATCATCGCCCCGCGGCCGCGCTTGGCCACCAGCGGATAGTCGCGCGTGTACGACGGCGAAACATATTTCGTGTCCAGTTCTACGACGCGTTTCGCGTTGGGTCCCGGCAGCGGCATGTTCAACTTCGGCACTTTCGCGCCGGTCAAATTCGTGTCGGTCAATTTCGTATCGGTAGTGGCGATCATTTCTTCCTCCTCGTGAAGAATGGACGGTGGTTAACTCATGGAAACGGCGTAACTTGCAAGCAGGCGGCATTCGCGTGGACCACAGCGCGCTCGGATGCGACCCGTAGAGGAGTGTTTGTTAGTCTACGCCGTAGAGGTTGGGGCGTACGTCGGCCGGGGACGCGATGCCTGTGAAGTGCTGGAGATCGAATTTACCGTGTTTCATTTGCGTTTCCAGCGGACGCTTCCGTCCCGGCTGTCTTCCACGATTATACCACGATCCGCGAGTTCCTTACGGAGGCGATCCGCAGCAGCGTAGTCCCGCCGTTTGCGCGCGTCTTGCCGCTCGGCGACCAGTTTTTCCACTTCGGCATCGGTCAGCGCGCCGCTTGAATCGCCATAGCCGAGTACTTGCAACTTCCCGGCGTCATTGTCGGCGATCACCGCGAAGACGCGATCGAATGCCGCTAAAAATTCCTGCGCCGCGGCCACGTCGCCTTGCCGGAACTCGCCGTTGTCCATGGTGATGTTTGCTTCACGAACTAGCTCATAGACCGCGCCTAGTGCCATCGCGGTGTTCAAATCGTCCGACAAGCTTGCGTCGAAATCTTGCGCGGCCTTGGCGATGCGCTCGGCCATGCCAGGTTGCTGGCCCGCCGGAAATTTACCCTGCGCCAGCCGGTCCGAAAAATTCCGCAGCCGCTCGACCGCGCTGGCCGCCTGTTGCAACCCGTCGAAGGTGAAGTTCAGTTGCCGACGGTACGGCACGCTGGCCAGCGCGTACCGTAGCGCTGATGGTTTGTAGCCTTTCGCGAAAAGGTCGCGCAGGGTAAAAAAATTGCCGAGCGACTTCGACATCTTCTCGCCCTCGACCAGCAAATGCTCGGCGTGCATCCAGTAGCGCACGAATTGCTTTCCGGTCGCGCCCTCGCTCTGCGCGATCTCGTTTTCGTGATGCGGAAACGCCAGATCGATGCCGCCGGTATGAATGTCGATCGTTTCGCCCAATAATTTCATGGCCATAGCGGAGCACTCGATGTGCCACCCCGGCCGCCCCGGACCGATCGGCGTCTCCCAGAAATGCTCGCCAGGCTTGGGTGCTTTCCACAACGCAAAATCCCGCGCGCTCTCCTTCTCGTAGCGGTCGTTGTCCACGCGCACGCCGGTCTGAATCCCGCTGACATCGATCTTCGACAATTTCCCGTAGTCCGGAAATTTCCCAATGCGGTAGTAGATCGATCCCTCGCCCGAATAGGTGAACGTTTTCTCCTGCAAACGCTGGATCAGCTTGACCATGTCGTCGATATAGTCGGTCGCGCGTATCCAATGTTCGGGCGCTTCGATGCTCAGTGTCTTGCAATCGTCGAAAAATGCCTGCACGTACTTTTGCGTGTAGTCGCGGATGCTGACGCCCGCCGCGGCGGCTTTGGCAATGATGCGGTCGTCCACGTCGGTCAGATTCATCACGTGGTTGAGCTTGAATCCGCGCAATTTCAGGAAGCGCCGCAAAATATCCTGAAACACAAATGTGCGGTAGTTGCCGATGTGCGCGTAGTCGTACACCGTGGGCCCGCAGGTGTACATGCTTACTTCGCCGGGTTTCTGCGGTACAAACGGCTCGGTTTGGCCGCTCAACGTGTTGTGCAGTCGAATTTCGTTCATGGGTCGGTCAGTCGCCGTCAAAGCCCGGAAAACAAAACGATGATTCTATCCGACCCATGCGCGAAAACAAACTTGCAGCGAGAAGGGTTTCGACGGTCGCACGTAGGGTCTGCGAGACGAGTGGCGCCGCTCAATTCGGCACTGTTTTTGACGTCGCGGCAGAACCAGCCACCTGCTTTTGCCTATCTGGCGCGGCGATCTGCTGCTTGTCGTCGACAGAGAACAGCATATACTCGCTGAAGCTGTGCCGCCGGTGGACGCGGTGGCCTTGCCAATCGAAGTAGACGTCGGCGTTCTGTGGCAGCCACATATCCAGTTGTCGCTGGCCGAAGTGCACGGGTCCGTATTCGACAACGGCGCGATCCGCGGCCAAGTGGATCATCTGCATTGGAGCAATCAGATCGGTTTCCAGGCGGACGATCTGATAGGTATCCGCCGCAATCCATGCGCGGCCCTTGATGGCCACCGGGTACGATTGGCCTTCCGCACCGACACGGTACCTCTTCATCGTGTTTGGCCGGTCGGGTCTTTGGCGGAAGTGAACCTGCCACGCGAGCCCGCCGCTACGCTGCGCCAAGCCTTCGCACGTCATATCAAAGTTGCCGGCGTTGTCGGGATGGAAGATCAGCGCCAGCGCCGGCAATCCTCTGGTCTCCACGCCGCCCGGAAATTCTCCCGGAAATCCGCCTATGCTGCGATATTCCTCCACGTTGAAATATCCCGGCTTTACTTCGGAAATTTCCGCGACGTAGCCAAACTTCCGCGCTTCCGATTCCGCTGCCAATCCCCATTTGTTCACCGACTGGTGCACCAGCGATTCCGTCGCGGTATATCGATCGACGTTGCTCACGAATTCCTCGATACGCTTTCCTGCCTGTTGCAGCAAATCGTTGAGCACGCATACCGCGCCGGGTACCACGGGCGGAACCTTGTCATCCACGCCGGGTGGCAACCAACTCGAGGGCAGCGGCAGCGAGACGGCCGCCGCATTGACGGCAGACTCCGTGGCTCCCGCATTTACCGTCGCTGCTTCCGCCGCTGGCCCCGTCACACCACCCGGACGATCAGCCATCGCTGCCAGGGACGCCGGCTCCGGTTGCGACTTTTCAAAGCGCTCCAGATCGGACTTCGCTTCCGTGTCCGCCGGATGACCCTGCACATAGTCTTGCAGCACGATCAGTGCATGCGCTCGATCGCCGCTGTGCGATAACGCCGTTGCCAGCAGCCGTTGCACGATGGCCGCTTGCTGCTGCCCTAATTCGAGCGAGCGCTCGGCTTCCTTGATGGCTTCCAGCGTCGCGCCTTCCCTGAGCTCGGCCGTCGCCAGCATCGCGTGTACGCGCCACGACGACGGCTCCGCCGCCACTGCGCGATTCAGCAGCGGCAATGCTTCGCGAGGCTTGTTGTCGCGCATCAACATTTCGCTCAACGCCAGCAACGCGCCTTCGTGCTGGGGATCCAATTGCAGCGCTTTGGTCCAGTACGCCCTGGCCTTTTCCGGCTCCTTTGCCTGCGACCAATACGTTCCCATCAGGTAGTTCACTTCGGCGTGATTGGGGGCCATTTTGTACACCGCTTCCAGATGGCTGTGCGCTTTGGGAAGGTCGTTGGCGCGCAACTGTTCCATGGCCTTCGCCAATTCCTTCTGCGCCTTCGGTTTCAGCGCAGCGACCTTGGCAGCAAACGCTAGGTCTTCCGCGGACAGGGGACGAAGCTGGATGGTGACGTCGGTCGTCGATTTGCTCCCTTGCGCATCGACCAGTTGGACGGTCGGATGGTAGGCCTGAGCCACAACCTGGACGTTGTATTCGGTGGGCGGCACAAAGGTGAACACGATGTGTCCCGCAGTGGTGTGCTCCTGCCGGAACATCTCGCCGCTCAGCTTGGTTAGGGTGATTACCGCCGCGCCTTGGATCGGTTTGCCGTCTGGATCGCTCAGATGAATATCGAGATTGACGGTGGCGACTACGGTCTCGCCCCCGGCGCCGGTCACCATCCCCGTGGTCGGAGTCTGTGCCGAAACCGGCGCAGGTCGCAGCGGTGTCGCCGCAAACAGCAAGCCCGTCATAATGGCGTGTACCCAGGACCGCACGGACATCGGACAACCCCGCTTCACGTAGGCAAGTGCGAAAACTTGTTAGAGCATCATACCCTTCTGGTCTCCGGTTTGGCATCGCGCGCCATGGGGCGCTCCACCGGAGCCTTTAGCGGAAACCGCGCTTTGGCGGGGCACGGTTATTGAGAACGTATTGGACAGAGCGGTCTTCCACAGGATGCGCTGGCAGTAGCGCAGCAACGTTCGCGTGGGAACACCATAAATTGACTTCGGACAGATTCCAGCATATTGTCCGGCGTGCAAAGTGCAGAACGGCTGGTGCCAAGCCGTTGGTCCTGCAAGGTCCACCTTCATTTCATCATTAGATTATTTGCTTTGATGTGCCGGCCCCGGGCATCGGATTCGCTTGCGTGTAGACCGCAAGAACCCGAAACCTATTTGCAAAGTTGCGCAACAAAATTGCACAAACAAGGAGAGTCCATGAAGAGAATTTGCATCGTGTGTGTGATGGTTCTGTTTTCGTTGGGGAGCGCCGCGCTTTCACAAGCGCAGGCAACCGGCGCGACGGCGAAGAATGTCGCTGCACTCGAACAGCAGTGGCTGCAATCACAAAAGACGAATAATCCTGACCTGGTGGCGCCGCTGCTGGCGGAAAAATTCGTCAGCACCAGCAGCGACGGGAAAGTCACCGACAAGGGCGAGTCGCTGGCGACCGCCAAGGCGACGAAATATGCCAGTGTGGATTACATCGACGTGAAAGTAACAGTATTTGGCAATACGGCCATCGCGGTCGGCGGCTTCAAAGCCAAGGGCACCGACTCCACGGGAAAGCCTCTCGATGTCAACGAGCGCTTTACCGATACCTGGATGAAGATGAGCGATGGCAAGTGGCAGTGCATCGCGAGCCACAGCTCGACCGTAAAGATGTAAGCATCAGCACAAGCGCAATGGAAGTGGCCGCCGTATCCTTCGGCGGCCTTTTTCTTGATTGTCTCCGAAAAAGGGCCTTGGGGGATTGTTCCTAGGCCCGTCGCGGCTCAGTGTGTTTCGCCTTTTGGAGCGGCAAATAGTTCGGCGAAGAAACTTTGGATTGCCTGCGACGAGCGCGCGTCAGTCAGAGCGTGATACTCGACGCCGGGTACTTTGGGCCCGCTTTCGTGGGTGAAGCCGTGCATGGCGCTGCCGTAGACGAACAGCTGCCAGTCGGCCCCGGCGGCGTTCATCTCTTCGACGAAGGCGTTCACATGGGTCATGGGGACGTGGGGATCCAAGGCGCCATGACAAACCAGGATTTTGGCTTTCACGGTGTCGGGTTGGGAAGGGCGCCGGGTGTCCAGGCTCCCGTGGACGCTCACTGCTCCCATCAGGTCTGCGCCGCTTCTGGCGAGTTCGAGCACCGTCATTCCGCCGAAGCAATAGCCGACCGCCGCGATGCGGCCATCGACCAGCGGGTGCGACCTCAATACCTCGATTCCCGCGGCGGCACGCTGCACGAGTTTTGCGGGATCACTGCGCAATTCGGTGATGCGGGCCATCACCCGTTGGCGGTCGCCGGCCACTCCGTGGCCGTACATGTCACAGGCAAATACAACGTAACCTAGCTCCGCCAGGCGTCGGGCACGGCCTTTCGCGTGGTCGTCCAAGCCCGCCCCTCCGTGAACGACCATTGCGCCAGCTCGCTTGCTGGCCAGCGTCTTATCCCACACGAACAGGCCGGTGAGGCCGGCCTCGCCATCGCGGTAGTCAACCGCTTGGGTATTGAGTTTCAAAGGGTTCGCCTCCCGAGAAAGTTAGCCCCCACGAGACGGTCCGGTGAGGTTGCTGTATGAATCTCCGTTAACAACTATAGCAGATTTCAAGCAAAAAATCAAATTGGCGGCATTTTGGGTAGTGGTACAGTTTGAATCCGATCTAACCCGATAAGACCTTCCAATTTTTGCAATATCGTGTCATTCTAGGGTATGCCAAAGCGGTCAAGCATGGACGTGAACCAGACAGCATTCGCCGTAGTTCAGAGTGTTGTCGCCTCTGACGCAAAAGAGAGCAAGAATCCTGCGGCTGTAGCATTGGGAAGGCTCGGAGGGCTTAAAGGCGGCAAGGCAAGAGCAAGAAACCTCACCGCCAGTAAGCGAA
>Ga0182018_10004354_pt1 | contig 11984 bp, 12 predicted proteins | sample 812P2MmetaG_FD_120490 | JGI IMG/M metagenome (GOLD analysis project Ga0182018, IMG submission 120490) | Permafrost microbial communities from Stordalen Mire, Sweden - 812P2M metaG | ecosystem: Environmental > Terrestrial > Soil > Wetlands > Permafrost | place: Sweden: Stordalen | collected...
TCAAGTCAAAGAGCGGCTGTGCAACTACTCCGCCCAGGACCTCAAGAGGCATGACCTGCTGCGCGTCACCACGGCCGCCGACGCCGCCAACATCGTCGCCGAAATGGATGGCCTGTTGCGCAGCCGGGAGGCGGCGGAGACCGCTCAAGGCCCGAGCGCCGACGACATTTTCAACCGGATGTCCGCGTACATGGAGGCGCCTGCGGCGGCATGAGCCAGGATGCCACGAAAACCAAAAATTTGGCCAGTGAGGGGCAGGTTTCTGGCAGGGGTTGCTCTTGCCGGATAACACATGTGCCAGCTGGTCATGTCAATTTGACGATTTGCGCTGCCCGGATGCGGTCGGTGCGAGCATTGCCCTGAGGTCACTAGTCGAGATTTGAACTGCCTGCGGGTTCGAACACTTCAAATCTTAGCCCTGATTTCCTGCATATATTGCTGCTTTGACCAGCCGAAATGTTCCAGTAGGGAATGAAAGACGCCAATGCTAAGCGGATCGCGTGCAGGGACTGTGAAGGTCCTCCCGTCCCTACCCTTCCACACTTCATGACTTCCCTTGCCGCGATCGCTCAGCACACCATAATCAAAATGCCTGAGAACCTGGGCGACTTCCCGACGGGAAGGTGAGCCGAAATAGATGCTCGCCACGACACCCTTCCCAACGAAATAGACTGGGATGTCATCCAGACGGAGATCGAAAAGGGTGTCACGACGCAAGAGGCCCCCTAACGGGAGGGTATTTCCCTTGAAACCATGTCCACTAGGCTCACCCTTTGCAATTTCACTCGCGAGCCGATCCCAGGTGACGTGGTCATCTCCAGCGCGCCATTCGCGATACCCGGCCGGCGAGAAGTCAAGCCAATCCTCTACTACGCTGCGTAGCCTTGTTGGATTTTGCACGATTCCATCGCTGTGCAACCGGTCGAGGTTTTCAACGAGCCACTCGTGGGCACTCCAGTTAGCCAGCGCCTCTTCGAGCCAATCCGGCGTGAACCGGCTTCGGGTGTATACGTGGTCGAAATAGCGAAGATACCGCCGGCGCCTTCCAGAGAGTTCGTGCCAGGTAGCAGCGAATTCGACCTGAGCGTGAAATAGTTCGTGGGCAACGATCAACTGGACCCCAACAAGTGCGGCCACCTGGTGGCTTCGAGCTTCGGTTCGCCGAAGGTCCGATGCCAGATCCGCAACAAATTCATCGAGCTTAGGCGAATGAAGATGGATTCCCCACGAAGCTTCGTCGTAGCAATGAAATTGCTGATACCAGGCGATCGCCTCAAACCCATTTTTCTTTATGCCCTCTCGTCCTTCCCCGGTCGGTCGAGGAAGGAAATCTGAGATCTCATTTTGGTCAGGAATTTCATCAGCATTTGCGAGTACGCCCCTGACGACATCTTCATTACCCGATATTTGCTCCGGCCTTGGCGGTGCACAGCCCCGGCGGCGAGGTTTTGAAAGTGCGCTCTTTAGCTTCCGTTCGAGGGCAGATTTGATTTCCAATGCCGGTGTCAAAGCTTCCCGAGGTGTCCATAGCAGATAGGCGGCTTCTGAGCCGTCCACGATCGGCACCAATGCGCAGCGGTAAGTGCCATCTCTGGATGGAGCCCAGTCTGAGGCTGCAACCGATCTGAGAAGCGCTTTATTGCGTTCTCGTTCCGCCACAGGCACTGGGGAAACCAGAGAACCGTGTTCCGGTCGAAGTGAAAGGTCTAACAAGCGAGGAGGAACCGGCGGAGGCGCGTCAGGAGACCCGAAAGCATCCAACATTCCTTTGAGGATCTGGTCGGCTGGATCGGTGCTGTGTTCTAAATCGGACAGCTTTTCATCTAGTTGTTTGCGCTGACGCTCCTGTTCTCTTCTGAAGCGTTCCACCCGGTCCGCAGCTTCCTGCGTCAGTGCTCTAAGCTTCGGGGTAACAGGTCCCTTAGGTGAAGAATCTCCGATAACGAGGAACAACTCTTTCAGAGAGATTTGAAGGATGTCATAGAGAAAGAACTGCTTCGTTTCGTCGCCCCACGGCCCATCGCATCGCACCAGCCACCGGTAGCAGGCTGCTTCCACGCATCCGTTTTTTAGACGGGCTATACACTCCGCAACCTGGCTGCTCCGTGCGATTACCGAAATTGTGCCCGAGGCCAGCGTCGCGACCAGATCCTCACTGCCCGCTGGAATCCGAAAGCCGAACCTGGCCGGGCTGACGGTCCATTCCAACTGCGTCGGAATCCAAGATCGATACTCTGTCATAGCGATTTCTGCGCCATCTTTTCGCCCAATCTGAAAAACTTTGGATGCTCCAATTCTATGTTGTCCAAAACAAAGCCCGCAAACTAGCGGCACCTAGGGCAATTTACGCCTGGAAAGCAGCACCGTAGCCAACTCATGATTGGAGGCCTGATCGGTTTATGCCTGCAATGACAAACGAAAAGCCCGCGGCCGAGCGCATCCGGAAGGCGCGCACCTCTCTCATCCTGGACCATCCCTTTTTCGGCTCGCTCCTGTTCCGCCTGAAGGGACGCGAGTACCGGTCGATTCAGACGATGGCCACAGATGGTGTGTCGCTCTTCTACAACCCTGAATTTGTTGAAACTCTGAACGCGGCGACTCTGGCCGGAACCTTGGCTCACGAGGTCATGCACCCGGCCCTGCACCATCATGTGCGCCGTTCCGGCCGCGATCCGAAACGGTGGAATGTAGCCTGCGACTTCGCTATCAACCCTCTGCTTGTTGACGCCGGACTCAGCCTGCCAGATGGGGTTCTGATCGACAATCGCTTCCGCGGGATGAGCGCGGAGCAGATCTACAACCTCCTTGAATCGGAATCAGAAACAGAGCAAGACTCCGGCAACGAGGGACAAGATGAGGACTCCGGAAGAGAGAAATCGAAAGACAACGTATCAGATGGTGGCGACTCAAGCGAACCTTCTGCTCCTATTACCGAAGGCGGGGTTGGCCAGGTGCTCGATGCGCCACCGCCGGACGAGGAGACCCCAACAATTGAAGAACAGGCGCGGGAGTGGGACGTGGCGGTCAACCAGGCCACAACAGTTGCCCGGCAGGCGGGTAAGGTTCCAGCCGGTCTCAACCGAACCCTGGAAGGGGCGGCAGAGGCATCGGTCGACTGGCGGGAGTTGTTGCGCCGACTCTGGTCGGATACGACACCGGCTGACTATAGCTGGATGCGTCCCAATCGCCGCCATATATGGGCGGGGGTCTACCTGCCAGGAGTGATACGCGAGGGCGTTGGTGATGTGGCAATTGCAGTAGACTGCTCCGGCTCTGTGAATGCGCGGCAACTAGGGCTCTTCGAAGCCGAGGTGCGTTCGATTCTCGAGGGCCAGCGGCCGGAACGTGTCCATGTTCTCTACTTCGATTCTGAGGTGCAGAAAGTGGAGATATACGAGGCCGGCCAACCTGTCCGCCTTAATCCGGTGGGAGGCGGCGGCACGGAATTTGGTCCGTGCTTTGATTGGCTCGATGAGCACGGGATTATCCCGCAGACCCTCGTCTTTCTGACGGATCTGTACGGTTCGTTCCCTTCGTCGGCTCCCAACTATCCCGTCCTGTGGGCTTCGACCGGAAGTCAGAAGGCCCCCTTCGGCGCGGTCATCCCAATGCAGGCTGCCTAGTGTCAAGGGGTCAAGAGCTTGCGGGCCGTACCCAGCGGCAAACGCAAATCTCGATCTCACCCGCTGCCTTTGGAATGGATGCACTAAATGAATCTGGCCGAAGGAGGCTCTGTGGATAAGACTTATCGCATTTTCACGGACGGCTCCGCCATTGGCAATCCGGGCCCCGGCGGATGGGGCGTCGTCGTAATCCAGGGAAAGAAACGTTGGGAACTGTCGGGCGCCCGTCCCTGGACGACCATCTCCGAGATGGAACTTGTCGCGGCGGTTCAGGCGCTTCGGTCAGTGGAAGGCCGAGCGCGGATAGAGCTCTACTCAGACTCCGAATACCTGATCTATGGAATGCGTGCGTTTGTCTCCCGCTGGCAGCGCCAAGGCTGGCGGAACCGGCGCGGGACGCTGTTGCAGCACCATGAGCTGTGGGCGGAGCTGATCGAGCTGAACACACGGCTTTCTATCCGATGGAAGTGGATCAAAGGTCACAACGGGCATCGCGACCAGAGCCGTGCCGACGTGCTGGCGTATCATGCCGCACGCTCTCTGTGGGTGCGACAGAAGTTAGCGGCATAGTGCCGGCTAAGAACTCAGCATGTCCGAGAAGGAGTAACTCAGATGGCATCGATTGCGGAAGCAAGCTCGTTGTTTGAAATCGACATGGAACTCGATGGGCTCCTCGAAGAGATCGAGGGACAGGTTGAGTCAAATGGTCAGGCCTCGGAAGACCTGGTGGCGCGGTTTCAGAGATTCTGCGAGGCACACGGCGAGAAGGTCGACCGGATCGGCCGCTTCGTGCGCATAATGGAAGCCCGCGAGCAGTATTGCCGGAGCGAGTCCGCGCGGCTTGGTGACCGAGCTCGGGCCGCAGCCGGAAAGGTGGAGAGAACCAAGAATATGGTGCTCTACTACCTGCTCAGCCGGGACCTCAAGAAGATCGAAGGCTACCAGTTCACCTTACGGGCGCAGAAGAACAGCCAGGATTCCGTGCGAATCACCGACGAGGCCGCAGTGCCGAAGTCATATTGCAGGATTGACGCGCGGATTGACGGAGTTGTCTGGGAGACGGTGCTCTCACTTCTTCCAGACGAGCTTGCGAGTTCTTTAGAGTTGTGTGTTCTGGAGACGCGACCGAACGCCGAGGCAATCAAAGCGGCTGCGATGCGTGATGAACAAGTGCCTGGAGCGGAAATACGGCGCGGATCACATCTGAGGATAGTCTGAAGGAGTCTCGCCAATGTGGTTCGGTTGTGATGATTAGCTTTCTGGATTTCACGATCTGTTCTCCGAAGGTTAGGGCTGCGCCTCAGTGAATCCACTTGCTCATTTCACAAGCCGAGTGGGATTGCGACGATTAGTCGGGTCAGATTCCAGCAATGCCAATCTCGAATCGGCAGCTCAGCGAGACCGGCCTTGTGACCGTCGACTGATCGGCTCGTTCCAGGATTGCGCGGCCACAAAGTTCGGAAGTTACCGTACGCGATCTACACACGCCCGCCATCATCCTTCAAGGCATTGTCTGTCGGATCGCCGATGGATCCGGCGAATCGAGCATTTCTGAACCAGTTGCTTGCTGACTATCGGGTCGACCTCATCTGAACGAAGCCTGTCACCAGTGCGGATGTTTTGGAATGAAGGAAAATCCTGCATCGGCCTGCGGAGCCTGTGCACGAAGGTGCGAACTATACTACGCTAGGATCGAATGGTGGTGCAGGGAGTTGGGCCACCGTTGAAGGCAACTCGCGAATGTCCGAACCGCCGAACCAGTTCAATTCCGCTACACTTCAATCAGTAGCCTGTGTGGCTTCATTTGCCACAAGGATGGCGCAGGTATTTCGATGAGTGACACAGATTCGCCGGTGACCGTTGTCTTCATCGATGCCGACAATACCCTATGGGATACGGACGGCGTCTATGCGGACGCACAACTCGCTCTTTTGAACGAATTGGAAGACCGGCTCGGAGTGCAGTTTCCGGAACTAGATCGCCTCGCATTTGTTCGGTCCATAGACCAGGGATTGGCCGAACGCCATCACGAGGGCCTCCGATATCCTCCCCGGTTCCTGATCAAGGCGCTCGCGCTTGCACTCACTGGATCGGACAAGACAAGTGCCATCCGATTGGCGTGGTCGGGAGGGATCGAAGCCAACCGTCTCACAAACGAGACGGTGCAGCAGGTGGAAACTCGAATGGTGCAGGACCTGCGCAGAACCCCAGCGCTTCGCCCAGGAGTATTGTCCGGTTTGTCGCAACTGGAAACAGAAGGCTTTCCCATGCTGGTATTGACGGAAGGCAGGCTAGAGCGGGTAAAGGATAATATCCGTATTCATGGTCTGGAACGCTACATTCCGCGAGTGATGGAGGCCAAAAAAGATAAGCGGCTATACGAGCGGCTCCTGAAAGTTTTTCGCCCCTGCAACGTTGGGTTCATGATAGGAGACCAACTCGAACGCGATATTCGACCAGCCAAAGTTGCCGGACTGAGCACAATTTACTTTCCGAGCAATTTCCGTCCCAAGTGGGATATTGAACAGAAAGGCGCTCTCGCAGATCATCAGATCACTACCTTCGCTGGGGTTCCGGCGATTATCGATGGCGTCTTAAGAATAGGTCGATGGGGCAGCTAAAAAGGCGCTATGTAATGAGTGCGAACTACGGACAGATGCGATTCGAACCGGGTGTCTTTAGCAGTCCTAATTGCTGTTCGAGGTGTTTGTGGGCGTCGCCGGTGAATGATCTGGGTTTCCAGGTCTCTCCTTTATCAACAAGGGGGCTGCAGGCTTGACGAGGTGCGGTTGTGCAGGCGCTGGCTCCGGTTGAGTTGGGTTGACAAAGACCCACGTCGCACCCGTAAACACGATCCAAATCAGAAGTATTCGAATAGAAATGGACAAAATGGCCTGTCCAGGTTGCAAGTATCGAATCTTGTCGGCCACCTTGCACGCAACGAGATAGCTTTCCCCAATGTAGTTCTTGAAGTAATTTAGCTGCAATGCGGGGTCGATTTGAATAGCCTCTTCCTTTCCTCCGGGAAGAACGAGACCCTCAGAGCGAATGAAACTAGCCGCCCAAAGAGCAGGCGGTGTGTCGACTATGCCATTGACAAAAAGATAGGAGCGAGTGCGCTCTCCCGAGCCGGTCTGCTCAAGTGGATGCGCCTTTGGATACTTGAATAGCGTTCGAGTAGCGTGAAAAATGATGAGAGCTCCCGAAACAGCGCTCAAGATGAATAATGCGAAAAGCACGTAGGAGAGACCTACCAGGTAGTGTCGCCAACCAGGCTCCCAGCCCGCATTGACCGCATGAATCGGATAGATGTCGACGAATTTCGTGAACAGTGCACCTGCAAGTGCGGTGAGGAACGCGATAATCGTCAAGAGATTCGTTGCTTTTTGATCCTGATACTGGGTCAGAGCCTTGACTTCGTCGAGCGATTCTCGACCGCGCTCGAGATACGGCTTTATGTCAACGCCATCCTCAACGCCAATCTTGGAAAGAACCGCTGAGATGTCCTGCATAATTTTTGATTCATCAATCCTCTGGGTCTTTCCGCTCTGTCCGAGGAGCGAGCGCGGAAAGAATGAAATGCTTTTGTTCCAGAATGCATTCCAGATTGCGCCGAGATTTCCTAGGTCGCCTTCCTTCTTGTTCACAGGGCATCTCCAAACAGCGAGTAGTTTCAGGATCTTCTGACAACATCGTATCTGATCTGCACTCACGCACGCTTGAATCTATCAACCAGGGTGCGCCCGTTCCGGTCACGGGATGGCGAACCGTTGTGCGCCCCGAGCCTCATGCAAACTCTGCGTGGTTATTGTGGGTATTGCGGACAAGATAGCGCCCGGGGTGCTCCATCGCAGTGGCTTGCATGAGCAACGATTCGGAATGCATCACGCCGCTTCCCGGACTTTCCAGCGACGCGATATGCACGGCTAACCTCGGATGTGAAAAGCAGTCGCACCCAGCAGACTGTCTCAAGATAAGGAGTATTATGGTCCACTATCATGGAGGGCCGTTCAGCGACCCATTGACCGCTGTAGTTGTGTGGCGAGGCCGGCATGCCATGATTAGTTTCGCGCGGCCTGAGCAGATCAGACTGGCGTCTGGCATTTGCCAGTCGTTCTGTCTTGATAATGGAGCGTTCTCAGTGTGGCGGCGCAAGGCTAAGCTTGATTTTGCGCGCTATTACTCGTGGGTCGATCGCTGGATTCGGCATCCGGGGTGCGATTTTGCGGTTGTGCCGGATTGCATTGAAGGGACCGAGGACGAAAACGATGAACTTCTTGAGCGATGGCCTTTCGAGCGATGGCATGGATGCGCAGTCTGGCATATGCACGAAAGTTTACGACGTCTTCAGCGGTTGGCGAAAGATTGGCCGCGTGTCGCAATCGGCTCGAGCGGAGCCTTTCAAACTCCTGGAAATCATGCGTGGTGGAATCGAATGAAGAGCGCAATGCGCGTTTGCTGCGATGCGTCCGGAATGCCTCGTACGCGCCTCCATGGGCTCAGAATGCTCAATCCCGAACTCTTTAGCCAGCTGCCGCTGTCCTCCGCGGATTCGACCAACGTCGCTCGAAACGTCCAACTGGACCGCAAGTGGGTAGGCCCTTACCTCCCAAGTTCAAAGCGGGTTCGAGGCCTCGTACTCGTCGATCGCATCGAATCCCACAACGCCCTATCGACCTGGCCAGCTAAAGCAGCCTAGACCTGAGGTTCTGTACCGGTTTTTCCTCGGATTGTTACGACGTGCAACGTCATGCAACGTTCTTTACCGTTGCGGGCATAGTAGAACGCGACGTAGGATCGTGATGGGATTTGCAACATGCCGGTGAAAATCGAAGGCGAAGAGTACTACACGAACTCCGAAGTCTCTGATGAGCTGAAGGTTAGCCGTCAGACTCTCTGGCGTTGGCGGGAAAAGGGAAGTATTCCCGCAGGCCTTCGCTATCGAACTCGTCAAGTGCTCTTTACCGCAGAAGAGGTGGAAGCCATCCGACAATTTGCGAACAAACTGGAGCCTATCGAACTGGGCGGGACTGGTACGGGACGGCAATTAGGTTTGTTCGGAAGACGATCTCGCCAGGAGGAATCATGACTGAACAGATGCGCAGGGCGGTGGTTCTGCTAAGTGGGGGCCTGGATTCGACAACAGTGCTGGCCATCGCGAAGGCTGAGGGATACGAAACGTACGCGCTCTCCTTTTCCTATGGACAGCGACACTCGTGGGAACTGGAATGTGCCCGCAAGGTCGCGTCGAATGCTGGCGTCAAAGATCATCGGGTCGCGCAAATTGATTTGCGAGTGTTCGGGGGATCTGCGCTGACAGCGGACATCAGCGTGCCTAAAGGGCGTTCGCTGGAGGAAATGTCGGACAAGATTCCAATAACGTATGTGCCCGCTCGAAATACCATCTTTCTGTCGTTTGCTTTGGCTTGGGCCGAGGTGCTCGGATCCAGTGACATCTTCGTCGGTGTGAATGCATTGGACTACAGCGGATACCCTGACTGTCGTCCTGAATTCATCGAGGCTTTTGAAAGACTGGCAAATCTGGCGACAAAGGCCGGCGTTGAAGGTCGGCAGTATCTAAAGATCCATACTCCGCTCATCTCACTGTCCAAATCGCAAATCATCGGAAAAGGCTTGGAACTAGGGGTTGACTATGGCCTGACAAGCAGTTGCTACGACCCCTCCCCTTCTGGTGAACCTTGCGGAGCCTGCGATTCCTGCTTGCTCCGCCGAAAGGGATTCGCAGAGAACGGCTTAATCGATCCGCTGAAATATCGCGAAACACCCACCGAGGTCGGCACATGAGTTATTCAGTCAAGGAAGTTTTTTACACGTTGCAGGGGGAGGGAGCTCAAAGCGGTCGAGCGGCCGTGTTCTGCCGCTTCGCAGGCTGCAATTTATGGTCAGGCCGTGAAGAAGATCGCGCAAACGCGATCTGCAAATTCTGCGATACGGACTTCATCGGAACTGATGGTGCCGACGGTGGGAAGTTCGAAACCGAAGGTGCTTTGGCTGACCGAATTGAACAGACCTGGCATTCAGCCAGTTCTTCTGGAAGGAAGTTTGTGGTATTCACCGGAGGCGAACCGCTTCTGCAACTTGACCGCCCACTGATCGATGCGGTGCACGCTCGGGGCTTCGAGATTGCGGTGGAAACCAATGGAACCGTGTCTGCTCCTCGCGGTCTAGATTGGATCTGCGTCAGCCCGAAAGCTGGTACGAAACTTGCCCAAATTACTGGGGACGAACTCAAATTGGTCTTTCCACAAGCCAATGCCAGGCCTGAAGAGTTCCAGACTTTGGCGTTTCGACATTTCTTCTTGCAACCGATGGACGGACTTCATCGCAAAGAGAACACGGAGGAAGCACTCCGATATTGCCTCGGCAATCCGCTGTGGCGATTGAGTCTTCAGACGCACAAGCTTGTGGGAATTCGATAGGGGAGAAGTGATGGAGATATTCAAAGTATTTACAATTGAAGCCGCCCACCGCCTTCCCTACGTTCCCGCAGGACACAAATGCGGTCGACTGCACGGTCATACTTTCCAGATCGAAGTCCATGTTCAAGGCCCGCTCGATCCAAAACTCGGCTGGATCATCGACTTTGCCGACATCAAAGGCGCGTTCAAGCCGATTGAAGAGAAAATTGACCACCACTACCTAAACGAAGTGGAAGGCTTGGAGAATCCAACGAGCGAGAACGTTGCGCGTTGGGTCTGGCAACAAATTCAGCCGTCGCTTCCATCTTTGAGCAAGATTGTGATTCGTGAGACTTGCACATCAGGTTGCATCTACGCTGGCGAGTCGGAGGCTTAGCTCATGCGAGATATTCAGAATCAAGCTGACCACCGCCAGATCGCAATCGACAAAGTTGGCGTCTGCGACCTCCAATATCCGATTGTCGTTCTTGACCGAAAGAATCAAAGCCAGTCAACGATCGCTCGACTGTCCATGTCAGTGAATCTTCCACACGAGTTCAAAGGGACGCACATGAGCCGATTCATCGAGACCCTGAATGCTCATCGAGGCGAGATCACAATGAGGACCTTGCCGAAAATATTGGAAGAATTGAAGGCCCGGCTTGCCGCAGAAAGCGCACATATCGAGGCCGCATTCCCGTATTTTCTGGAAAGAATTGCTCCAGTCTCAGGGGCCATCGGGCTAATGGACTACCAGTGCAAATTCGTTGGCGAAGCCGACGGCGGCAAGTCTGACTTCATCTTGTCGGTCTGTGTCCCGGTCACAAGCCTTTGTCCTTGCAGTAAGGCAATCAGCGACTATGGAGCCCACAATCAGCGCGGCGAAGTCACGATTGACGTGCGTAGCCAAGGGGCTGATAGCGGCCATCCGGAACTGATTTGGATTGAGGAGCTCATTGAAGTGGCGGAGTCCAGTGCTTCGGCTCCGGTCTACGCACTGCTCAAGCGCGAGGATGAACGCTTTGTAACGATGCGGGCTTATGACAACCCGGTTTTTGTCGAGGACATCGTCCGCAACGTCGCTTCCAAGCTCCAGGACGACGAGCGGATCGCCTGGTTCCGTGTCCATGCACTGAACCACGAGAGCATCCACAATCACGGTGCTTTTGCCCAAATCGAGTGGGTCCGCGCCTAGTCCGCAACAAAGCTTTGAGAATCGATGTTCGTAGTTTTATGATTGTGGTTGTTTCCTAAACTGCAGTAGGAGTTGTTGCATGGGTCGCACAGTTAATCTTGTCGTCAGTTGCTCCAACCGAAAGCGCTACGAGACCTCCCCGAGGCTCGCCGCGCACAAGTTGGCTGGATCCGATGTCGAGACGCGCCTAAAGACCTGGAGGGAACGGCTAAGAACTGTCCCGGTGGAGAGTCACCCGGCCCAAGACCTCTATATGGGAGAACATTGGTCCGTAGTTCGCAATATTCCGTCGGAAGCGAAAGTACAGGGTTGGGACGTTCGACTCTGGATCTGTTCGGCCGGCTATGGTCTCATCCAGCCGGGAACGCGAATCAAGTCCTATCAGGCCACCTTTGCGGCAGGAACGAGGGACTCCGTTACGCCGGGCGCCCGAGATTTCGGCGCCGCTCAAAGTTGGTGGAAGGGCGCCTGTTCCTATGCCTTTTCGGGTGAACATAGGTTTCCCAGGTCTCTTGCTGCCCTCGCCCTGGCCTATCCGCGAACTCCACTGATAGTAGCGCTTTCGGCCGACTACCTGAACGCGGTTGAGCACGATCTTCTCAAAGTGCTTGAGCATAAGTTCTTCCAGCGCTATCTATCGATTATTTCGTGCGGCACGGGAAACAAACACGGCCATTGGAATCACAATCTGTTGCCGTGCAATGGGCGGCTTTCGGCGACAATGGGAGGAACTCTCACTTCACTGAA
>Ga0182018_10004355_pt1 | contig 11977 bp, 16 predicted proteins | sample 812P2MmetaG_FD_120490 | JGI IMG/M metagenome (GOLD analysis project Ga0182018, IMG submission 120490) | Permafrost microbial communities from Stordalen Mire, Sweden - 812P2M metaG | ecosystem: Environmental > Terrestrial > Soil > Wetlands > Permafrost | place: Sweden: Stordalen | collected...
CATTTCGCCTTCAACCAGCACGACCAACACGTCCGCCGGCTCGCCGGCGTGAATCACGATTTCCCCTGATGCGCATCGCACCTCTTCCGATTTCGAGACGAACCAATCGAGCTGCTCGTCGCTAAGATCGGCAAAAATCGGAATCTTCCGCAACGCCTCTTTCAGGGAGTCGTCTTCGCCCCGGTTTGCCGGTTTTGCCAGTTCGCTACTAGGCATCATGAAACCTTGCTCAAGTACTGGTGAACGAATTGAATCGCAATCGATCCCTCTCCCACGCCGGAAGCCACGCGCTTGATAGAACCGTGGCGCACATCTCCAACTGCGAAAAGCCCGGGAATGTTGGTTTCGAGCAGCCCAGGGTCGCGCTCGAGCAACCAGCCCTTGGGTCGCTTGCCGTCGCGCATGAGGTCGGGACCGGTCAGAACGAAGCCCCGTGAATCCCGCTCCACGGTTCCGTCCAGCCACGCCGTGCGCGGTTCAGCCCCGATAAAAATGAACAATGCGGCGGCTGGAACCTGCGTAGTGTCCCCGGTCCGGTCGCAACGGATCGATATCGACTCCAAGTGATCTTCTCCGTGCACTTCAGCCACGCGGCTGCCATATTCCACCTGGATATTACTCGTCTCCTTGATTTGATCGATTAAGTACTGCGACATACTGGCGGCCAGTGAATCGCCACGCACCAGCATGACAACCTTTCGCGCATACCGGGAAAGGAACATGGCGGCTTGGCCGGCGGAGTTTGCACCACCGATAATGTATACGTCTTCGTCTCGACACGAAATCGCTTCCGTCGGCCCCCCACCGTAGTACACGCCGGCCCCCTGCAGGCGATCCATGCCCGGCACATCGAGTTTTCTCCACTGCACGCCCATGGCCAGCAGCAAAGCGTGGCAGGAAAGTTCGCTCCCGTCGCTGAGTCGCACGTAGCGATACGGCCCTTCGACCCGAATCGACGTTGCCTCTTGCGGGGACACAATTTCGACTCCGAAGCGCCGTGCCTGCGCGACCGCTCGGCGAGCCAGATCAGCGCCCGATAATCCCGACGGGAATCCTAGGTAATTCTCGATGCGCGAACTCAATCCCGCCTGCCCACCGGGCGCTTCTCGTTCCACCATTACCGTTTTCAACCCTTCGGAGGCACCATACACGGCCGCCGCCAGGCCCGCCGGGCCACCGCCCAGAATCGCAAGATCGTAAAATTCCAGCCCGGCGCGCGTGCGCAGTCCTAGCTTTTCGGCAAGCTGTTGCGTATTGGGTTCCGGCAAGCGGTTGCCGTCCGGAAATAGCACCAACGGCAACTTAAGGTCCTCCCGCTTCAGACTATCGACCAGACGCTTCACCTCGGGTTCGCGCTCGGCTGCGTCCGCGTCCAGCCACTGATAAGGAACCTGGTTGCGCGCCAGAAAATTACGCACGTCGTAGGACTTCGACGACCAGCGCGTTCCCAGCACCCGCACTCCGTCGAAGGCGGGATGATAGTCCGCGTACCAATCATCCAGCAGATCATCCAGCACGGGATAAAGATGTTGCTCGGGGGGGTCCCACGGTTTCAAGAGATAGTGATTCAGCTGAACCTCATTGATCGCCTTGATGGCAGCTTCTGTATCGGCATACGCGGTGAGCAGCACCCGTTTGGTGTTGGGGTAAATTTTCATCGCCGCCAGCAGGGTATCGACGCCATTCATCTCTGGCATACGATGATCGATCAAGAGTAATGCAACGGAATCATTCCTCTGCTGCAGCCGCCGCAGCAGATCAAGCGCTGCCATGCCGGACTCTGCCCGCAGAATTCGGTAGCGATCGCTGTAACGCTGGCGCAGATCGCGCTCGATCGCGCGCAACACGTCGGGATCGTCATCTACGGTCAGGATTACTGGCTTTGCCATTCGGCGACTCCCGAACCATCCAAACAATCATGGAAACGAACTAACTCGATAGTGCATCAGATGTTTCCCTGAAGTGGGTGGATTCACAATGAGGGACCGAGGCCGCAAAGACGGCCCAGCCACTCGCCAATCATGCGACTGCCCAACCCGACTAACTCCGAGCCCCGGTTCTTCACGAATAGCCGTTTAGATCTGCAGAACAAATCTAGGTGGGTTCTGTCATACCCAAGGCTTCTCGGAACTCGTAAGATGCCTGTCGTCGCTGGGATGACGGGCGTTAGAGCGAAGAGAAAGCAATGGTGATTGATAGGAGAACAAAGAATTTACGTTCTATTCAACGTCATTCGGGTAAGGGCAAGACGACCTTCTTGCCATCCACGGTGTACTCGAGTTGATACTGCGCGTTTTTCTTTTTCGCAATCGAGAAATACAGGTGCCCAGCCACGGGAGCGGAGACCGTGCCCTCAGGCAATCCCTTTTCGCTGAGTTCCAGTTCCATGGTTTTGCGGTCCGCTTCGGTAGACCCGGGTTGGTCGCCCGAGGTGTCGATGCCGACTCCCACACCGGCCGAGGTGTATACGCCGTTGGAATGCTGCCGCGTTCCGGTGTTGGGATCGGTGTACGTTCCAGTCTCGTATCCGACGCCTACCGAAGGAGATACCGTCACATCCCGATCAGAACCGGCTTTTTGCTGAAGAGAACTCGCCACCAGACAGAATGGACACATCGTTCACCTCCTTTGGCGGCTAAGCTTTACCGCTAAGCCGCCTCTATAGGGGTGACGGGTGAAGAGAGTCGATTTCGACAGAGGGAAACAGGAAAAATTAGCCCCGTCTTTGGAGGAGGAACTGTCTCACCGCCGGGTCCTCGGCCAAGCCAATCGCCCGGTCGAAAGCATCCGCGGCCTCAGATGCCTTCCCCAACCGCTGCAACAGGTGAGCGCGGACCGCCCAGTAGGGCTGATAACCGGAGACATCGTCCGGGTCGATCCCATCGAGTGTCGCCAGCCCTGCTGCGGGTCCGTTCGCCTCACCAACCGCCGCGGCGTATCCAGTTCGTGTGCCGAGCGTCGGGGATATGCGGATCAGCTGTTCGTAGAACAGCACGATCGCAGCCCACTCGGTCCGGCCGGTGCTCGCCCGCTCAGCGTGTACCGACTGAATCGCGGCCTCGAGTTGAAACCGGCCGGTGCGACCGCGGCTCGATGCTTCGGCGAGATGGCGTTCCGCCTCTTCGATTAATGGGAGAAACCACTGCTGGGAATCTTGCTCCGAGAGAGGAACGTACCGGCCGTCCGGCCCTCGCCGCGCCGGTCTGCGGGCTTCGCAGTGGAGCATGAGAGCCAATAGCCCACGAACCTCCGCTTCCCTCGGCATTAGCTGCAGAAGGACCCGTGCGAGCCAGATCGCCTCCTCGGCCAGATCCCGTCCGCGCTGGTCAACGCCCACCATGTCATCCCAGCCGATCCCGAAGGCGCCATAAATCGCTTCCAGCACCGCGTCGAGGCGCTGCGGCAGTTCACGCTCTTGCGGGACTTTGAACCGAATCCCACCTTCGTGGATCTTCGTCTTGGCGCGCACCAGGCGCTGTCCCATCGTCGTCGGTGAGACCAGGAAGGCATGAGCGATACGCACGGCATCCAGACCCAGAACGGTCTGGAGCATGAGGGGCGTGTGCATGGCCGGATCGATTGCCGGGTGAGTGCACACGAAGAGCAATTTCAACCTTTCATCTGGAAACTCCGTCGACAAGGTCATCTCTCTGGAATCCTCTCTGAGGAGCTGGAGAGTGGGTTCGCTCGCTGCGGCTACTTGCTGATGACGCACAAGGTCGATCAGCGAGTGGCGCGCCGTCGTCAGCAACCAGGCCTCTGGATTTTGTGGCACACCGTCTTGCGGCCAAGTCGTGAGTGCTCTTACCAGGGCATTGCTGAGGGCGTCCTCCGCGCTGGCTACGTCGCGCGTGTGCGAGGAAAGGTATGCCACCAGGCGACCGTAGGACTCGCGAGCCACCCGCTCGATCGCACGGTGAGTGCTCTCCTGGCCGCTTCCACTCATCCCGTGACCCGGCGCAAGTACTCAGGTGAAACGGGACGGACCTCCACCGCACCGATCGATGCGGCCGGGCAGCGCGCTGCCCAATCGAGCGCCGCGTCAAGCGAGGGGAGTTCCAGGATCGTGAATCCCCCTAATTGCTCCTTGGCATCTGCGAAGGGGCCATCCTGTACGCGCCGCTTTCCATCTTTAAGTCGCACTGTGGTTCCAGTCTCCGGACCTCGAAGTGGATTGCCACCGACGTAGATGCCGGCTTCGACGAGCGCCTTGTGGTATGCCCGCCAGGCACCGAGGTAGGGATCGTTTTCGTCGCTATTCCGTGCCGCAAAAGCTGCCGGTGATTCGTAGATTAGCAGGGCGAATTGCATCACTTTTTCTCCTTTGGGAACAATTGTCAGCGCCTTTGTGCTCCTGCATGTATGACGGATGACACGCGGCCCATTCGACAGACTTCAGGAAATCTCGAGAAATTTCAAGCAAGTGTACTCGGCCTTTGGATTTAACCATCGCATAGGGTCCGCTGCACCAGGTCGTGCATGGTCACTGGTTACCGCGACTTGCCGGCCTCATCGCCCGCAATTCAGCGCGCTCTTTGACTCGATTCAATTGATAGCGCCAGTCGTGACTGGGAGGATTCGTTTTGGTCTTACTATCGCTTTGGTTCCTTATAGTCGTGATTTCGCATATTTTGAGTATTCATGATTCTCTTTACGCGCCAGCACCAGCTAGCGCTTGGAGCAATGCCTGGCTGCGCCGTCAAGCCGAGCGTCAATAGCTCTTCAAGCGGTAAGACACCCGCCCACACTGGCGATCCGTAATCCTTCTCGTTGTCCAGCGGCAGCCCACTTCTCAACCTTAGCCGAAGCCTCGTCGATCGAGAATCCCAGCACGCTGGTCGGGTTCAACTCGCTCTCGCTGGGTCCGCGGACTTCCGCCCAGCGGCCCGGGATGAGGTGCTCGGAAATGACTCGCAAGGACATGATTTTCTCGACGGGATCTTCGATCTTCTTTGCCATTCCAAATGCAACCACGGAGCGATAGTTCATCGAGTGATCGAAAGCAGATCGCGATAACACCAAGCCATCCACAAGCGTCACTGTTACGCAGGCTGGGATGCCGGTCTCCAGTTGACGCAGCCTGCGACTAGCGGCTGAGCCGTGCAAATAGAGCTTCTCTCCTTGCCGTCCGTAGAGCGTCGGTATCACAAAAGGCTGACCCTCAACACAAAATCCGACGTGGGCAAGAAAGCCCGCGTCCAAAATTTTCTCAATCGTGTCACAGTCATGCGATCCCCTTACCGGTACGCGGCGGAGTTCGCTGCGCTTTGTCTGATTCATCGCTCGCCCGTCCTTTCGTTCTTCACTTTCCTGCTGAACCGGTGAAACAGCGGGTCTGCTTCCCGCCAATATTTCCCGCGCCAACGACTCCAATTCTCACGTCGCACTGCTGCAAACCCCGGTCGGACGGGGGTCGAGGGCGCAGGTTGGCAATCGACACCTCCGCCTCGAGTGACGGCACCATCGGACTGACGCTTTTAGCGGGGCGTGGTGCCGAGGTTGTCGGAGCGTCCGGCCTTCAGGCGAGACCACTGGGCGATGGGACGTCCATCGATACGGTAAGGGTGCTCGCCTTTCGGCCGCTGTGGCCAGCCAGCCGGCGAGTCCTCCCACCTCTCCTGCCGCCCGTAGACGGTCAAGTCGAGCAATCGATAGCTGTTATCCATCGCCTCGACGCCGCGTCTCGTCGTCCAGTAAGTCTCGAAGACCTTGGAGCCTTGTCGCAGGTAGCAAACGATGTGCATCATGCCTACCCGGCGTCCAACCAAGAGGGTCTCGAGCGAGTTTCGGGGGGCCGAGTACCAAGGCATCTCCCAGCCCATAAAGTCACGGTACCGGGCGCTCTCTTCATAAGGGCCTTGGCAGATCGTGGCGTAAGTGACGTCGCGAGAACGAATAAAGGACAGCTCCCAGACCTGCGATGTATAGAAGGTGCAACCCTCGCACTGCTCCGGCGCAGGGTGGCCGGTGTGCCACATGAAGTAGTAGGCGATGAGCATCCGGCGTCCCTCAAACGCGTCCAATAGTGTCACCGCCCCACGTTTGCCAATGAGCGGTGTGGCGCTATCCACCTCGACCATGGGAAGCCGTCGGCGGGCGGCTGCAATGGCGTCGCCTTCTCTTGTGTGAGCCTTCTCTCGAACCCGCAATGCGTCCAATTCGGCCTGGAAAGTACCCCGATCAACCACTGCAGGTGCTGACGGTTCATCTCTCATGAAGTCTGTCATCGTTCTCTCCGTTAGCGCCTGGGGCGCTGTTTTCATTTTCCTGAGGTCGCGCTCGACCTCACTGTCTCCAGTCATATGCTTCGTCATCGTCTTTCCTTTCCGCGCGGTGGTGAGATCACAGTCCGCCAAGATCTCCCCCTGGCTATGCTCCGCGCACCCTGCGGAAGCACTCGCGCAGCTCCTGTGTGAAAGGAGCCGGCTGCTCGAAGGCGGCGAAGTGGTCGCCCTTCTTTAGCTCGATTTCTCCTCTGCGGCTCGCTTTCGGAAGGCAGCGCCTGCGTCGGCCACCACATCGACCCACTTCGGGTCAGGCGAGGCCGCGGCGTCGTAGTTGTCGTGCCAGTTCCACCATTTGTACGTCGGGGTCTGGGGGTAACCCTCTGGCGAGTCCTCCCATGTCTCCTGACGGCCGAGCGCTGTCATATCGAGGTAGCTCCAGGTGGTCCCCATCGCCTCGTCGCCGCGGCCGTTGATGAAGTATGTGCGGAACACCCGCTCGCCGTCGCGGATGAATGCATTGTGGCCGTGCCACTGGTCCACGCCGAAATCGGTGTCGAAGCTGTCTGTGATGGTGTACCAAGGCATCTCCCAGCCCATCCGCGCCTTCAGGCGCGCGATGTCCGGCTGCGGCGCGCGTGAGGCGTAGGCGAGGGTGGTGTCGCGGACGTTCAGATGGGCCAGATGGGCGACCTGATCGGCGCCCAGGGAGCAGCCGCGGCAGGCGTGCTCGGGCCAGCCGAACACCCCGGGCTCGAAGAAGGCGCGATAGACGATCAACTGACGGCGGCCCTCGAACAAATCGAGCAGGCTTACCTTGCCCTTGGGTCCGTCGAACTCGTACTTCTTGTCCACAGCCTGCCAAGGCATCCGCCGGCGTTCGGCGGCCAGCGCGTCACGGGTGCGGGTCAAGGCCTTCTCCTTCACGAGGAGCTGCTGGCGCGCAGCCTCCCACTCCTGCTGCGACACGATCGGGGGGGTGTTCATCGCGAGATGCCCTTTCCCGTGTTCCTTGTCTCTCTCTTTGCTTGTTGCCATCTTATTTCTCCTTTGTTTTCTGAAACAGACCGAGACGATTCGCTCTGAAAAATTTTCTGAACTTACCGATGCATACCGCCAGAATTCCTCCCGTGGATCCGGCTCCGGCGACCATTACTGCTGTGCTTGCGATGCATGCTGGGCACATATCTCCCTTCTCTGAACTTCTAATTCGTCCGCGCCTGAGTGCATTACCTGTGTCGTCATTGCCTTTTTCTCCTTCGTCGGATGTTGGCCAGCCGCGGCACGCGCCCTCGTCCAAGGTGATCCCCTCGGCGCTACGTTGGTTTTGATGCCTCTAAACACAAGGCCTGACGCAAGTGGCTCGCGAGTCCTCAGTTTCCAAATCTTCCGAAATTCGGGTGCCCTACTTCTGTCGTGCTGCTAGCCATGATGATCCTCCTCAGATGGGATTGGAGCAGGGTTATCGTCTCCGGCGTTCTTCACGCCGAATTTCTTGATTACGATTGCCGCCAGTCCACCCGTAGAGGCGACGACGCCGGCAATCAGCAACGCGGTTGCTAAACACACTGGACACATGGGTTTCTCCTCACTTGCGACTCGTTGATCGCGATACGGGCTGTTGTCAAGAGGCCTCGGCTTGCCTACGAACGCGCTCGTGCATCGAGGCCATCCTTTGTTCATCCCGCCCTGTGCCCGTATTCGTCGTGGCGGCGGAACCAGACGCCGGTCTCTTGCGCCCCTTGGGTGCACGGTCGAGCCAGGAATACTTGCCCCAGAGGGCGTCAACGCCGCGCGCATAGGTCGAATAGGTGTGGTAGACGACGCCGTCCTCGAGCGCGAACGCGCTCATGCCCTCCCGCTCGCGCGTATACGTACCCACGTCGGTCCCGGTCATGGCCGCGAACTCAGCAGGCCCAGAGACCGGCGTTCCGGCCCTCCCGATGTTCATCACGGGGTCGTCGCGGCGGAAGTTGTATTCGGCCCCATCGCGCAGTTGCTCACCGGTGAACGAGACGTTGAAATCGAAATTGAAATCGCTGCCTTGGGAGGACGCCCAGGGAAAGGTCCAGCCCATTCGCTGTTTGTACGCCTGCAACTTCGCGAGCGGCCCTCGCGACACCGCCCAGAGCATCACATCATGGTTGGCCAGGTGGACGACGATCCCGTTGAACCCGTCAGCGATGGACGAGCATGACGGGCACCCCGCCTTGAAGTCGGGCCCGAACATGAAGTGGTAGATGAGGAGCTGCGAACGCCCTCGGAAGAGGTCTGGCAGCGAGGCGTTCCCCTCGTCGGTCTCGAATCGATACTCCTTGTCCATCCGAACCCACGGCAGTTCCTGCCGCTGCCGCGCCAGCTCGTCGCTGCGCCGCGTTAGCTCTTTCTCCGCCATGAGCAGCTCCAGCCGCGCTGCAAGCCACTCTTCACGTGTTCCAGTCTTGTGGACGGTCATCGTTTCTCTCCTTGTTTTGACTTGACGGGGCTCTGCGTTACCAACCCCGCAAACTGCTGCTGAAGCGCCTTGATTGCGCCATTGCGCCAGCCCTGGGCTATGGACTCTGACATGGGATCTGGGAAGATCTCCTCCTCCCCTTTCTCCACTCCGTCGAAGATAGCTCGCGCAACCGACTCCGGAGAGGACTTCGGTATGTCGAGGTCCCGGATCATATCCGTGTCCACGGGGCCGGGCAGGACCACATGTACCTTCACGCCCCTTCCGGCCAATAGCGCGCGTAACGATTGCGACAGGGAGAACGCGGCTGCCTTTGAGATCGAATAGGCGGGACTGAACGGCACGGCAGCAAGGGCCGACAACGAAAGAACGTTGATGATGGCTCCCCGAGAACGAGTCAGCAACGGCAGGAAAGCCTGGGTCACACCATACGGGCCATAGAGATTGACGGCGAGGCTCTGTTCGAGTGCGGCACGATCGCTTAAGTCGTCGTAAAGCGCTAAGCCAGCATTGTTGAAGAGGACATCGAGCGTGTCGACCTCATCTACTGCCCGTTGGATCTGCGAAAGGTTCGTCACGTCTAGCGCCAGTGGTGTCACACGTTTGTCAGAGTGTTGCAGTGTGCTGCGCGTCCCCGCATATACCTTCTTCGCACCCCGTCGAAGCGCCTCATCGACGAGGGCCCGACCGATGCCTCGGTTCGCGCCGGTAATCAAGACTGTCTTATTTTCAATGTTCATACCGTTTTCCTTATATTGAGTTGCCTTCTGAATTCAAAACCGCAAATACACCAACTGAGGTCCTTCTCACTTATTGCACGTCGTACTCTTCCGGAAAGTGCACGTCAGCACTCACCTCCCTGAGGTATCGTTTTGCCCAGCGGCACATGCCCCCGAGTGGAGCGATCAACGTCCTTCCCAGTTGAGTCAAGGAATACTCAACAGCAATGGCCTTCGATCTCGTCACGCGCCTGGCGATTAACCCTGTGGACTCGAGATTGCGAAGAGTCCTGGTAAGCATTCGCTGGGAGACGCTTCCGAGGTGGCGACGCAACTCCCCATGTCGATGAGGCCGCTCTTTCAGCGAAAACAAGATCTTGGGGGTCCATCTGCCGATAAAGATCGGGGAGGGCATTTTCGATCTTTGCGTCGTGTTCATAGTGTCCGGCCTCCCGCCAAGACTTCTCGGTGAGATAAGCTTTCGAATTTGCCTTCCACGCCTTTCTTTCGCCGCTCGGCACCATGCCAGCTTGCCAGTCCCTCGCGCCAGGCGCAATTAGGAACATGTGTGTACCTAGGCCTTATTAGCTCACGTCGTTTGTTCGATTCGGACGTCGTGGTCAGCGCGCTCGTGACATTTTGATTTTTCCTTTCATCTGATGAGTTGAGCTGGGTTTCTCCTGCTCCGTTGTTTTTGCCAAACCCTTTCAGGACCAACGCCGCCAGCGGGCCGCTAGAAACCGCACCAGCAACCATTAGTCCCATGGTTACCAAACAGAATGGGCACATCGTCCACCTCCTTGGTGGCGAAGCGTGACCGCTAAGCCGCCTCTATGGTGGTGACGGGTAAGGCGGGGTGATTTCGACAGGGCAAATAAAAAAACTTCGCCGCGCCTTTGGAGCATGGTGTGTATGGCCCGTACACAGCCATTGTTGCCTCCTTGTTAGGCGACTGTGGTTAGCGCTGTGCCGATGTTTCAGCATCGGCCCAGCGCGTTTTTCTAAAGGTCGGATCCCTCATGTGTCACGCGTGATCGCGTTGGAGGAACACGCCTGGACCCCCGAGCTTCGCGCGGTGCTGCTCAAGTTCGGCGGTGACGATAGCGGAGGCGCGCTGATCCATAGCTGTGCTTCAAGCGCAGAGATTTGCTTCCGCAGTTCCGCGGACCGGATGCTCAATCTTTCGGCTGCTCGTGCATAGTCCAACTCGTCCGCAAGGACGATGGCTGCTCGTTTCAACCCGATTGCGATGGGCTCAGACATCTGTTTCTCCCCATCAGCTCTCTTCGGCGATCTCCATGTTCAGTGGATGTTCATTCGACGCTTCGCCTTCCCATTGAATCGATAGCTTATGCCATGTCATGCCGCCATCTTCGGAGCGATAGACGGCCCCCTCAGCAGAACAATAGAAAACTCCGGGTTCGACTCGGCTCGCTGCAAGGACCGGGATACGGAGACCCTTCGGATCGGGCAAACCATCCTGTAACAGTTGCCAGGCGTCGTTCCCTGTCCGGCGATAGACAACGGAATTGGCGGACTCTTTGTAGTGAGCCCCATAAGCACTGTTCGAAGCTGAGAGCATAACGGTCTTAGGATCGTCGAAGCTGACGGCAACGCTCCAACAATACGGGTGTCTTAAGCCATCAACCATTCGTCTCCAGCAATCACCATCATCAACGCTCTCAAAATATCCATCGCCTGCAGCAGAGTGGAGACGGGTGGGGTCCAATGGATGCACTGCAAGCGAATGAGTGTCTTTCGGGCCGCTTGGAATGCGATCGCGCCATGTCCTACCCTCATCGTCACTACGCAGGAGGGCTCCAGCCTCTACCGCGACATGTAACCGTCTCGGATCTGCCAGATCTGGAAGAATCGACTGAACGTGATGCGTTTCCGGTCGCGGAGGAAAGCTCCATCCCTTTGCGGAGGGTAATGTCAGCAACGTTTGCAGCTCCTGCCAGGTCTTTCCTTGATCAACAGTGCGATAGACCGCGCTTAACTCGGTCCCTGCGTACAGAGAACCAGAGCGGGAAGAAGCGAGTGCCATCACATTGGGTTCAGTGAAGCTGGCTGATTTTTCCCAATTAGCCCCCCCGGTTTCGCTCATAAATAGTCCGTCGCCGAAAGTTCCACAGTAAACAAAGCCCTTCTTATTCGAGTCGGCAACCACACACTGAACCTGCTTATCCTCAAGGCAAACTTTGCCGCGCCAGTTTCCATCGCTACCAGCTATCACCGTCAGGCCACGATTTGAAGCCAAATATGTTGTCGTTTTCATATCAGACCTCTTCACCTTTGTCTCAATGCGTGCAAGGCAGTGTGATCGACACCTGTTGCACGGAAGCGCCGCCAGTCGGCGCGCCCGCAACAGTCAAGCTCTACGCTCCGCTTCTGCTGAAGCCACCATCCACATGCAGAATCTGTCCGGTAATGAAACCCGCGTCCTCCGAAAACCAGGAAAGACAGTGCATTGGCAGCATCGACGGGAGTACTCGGGCGCTTTATCGTCTGCATCGCAACGACGAGTTTCATGATTTCGTCTACGGAAGGGCCGCCAGCAGGAGTTCGCGCGACAAGAC
>Ga0182018_10004356_pt1 | contig 11974 bp, 15 predicted proteins | sample 812P2MmetaG_FD_120490 | JGI IMG/M metagenome (GOLD analysis project Ga0182018, IMG submission 120490) | Permafrost microbial communities from Stordalen Mire, Sweden - 812P2M metaG | ecosystem: Environmental > Terrestrial > Soil > Wetlands > Permafrost | place: Sweden: Stordalen | collected...
GGAATGAATCCCCTTCGCGTCCTGGTGGTCGACGACGAACCCCTCGGGCGTCGTGCCATTCGACAGCTCTTGCTTTCGCACACCGACGTCGACGTCGTGGGGGAAGCTCGAAATGGTCGAGAGGCTGTCCGGCTTCTTCAGGAACTCAAGCCCGATTTGGTCTTTCTAGATGTCCAGATGCCGGAGATGGATGGCTTTGCGGTTCTCCGAGCGATCGCGCCGCAAAGGTTGCCGGTGGTGATATTCATCACGGCATTCGACACCTTTGCTGTACGAGCCTTCGAGATCAACGCGCTCGACTATCTTGTAAAGCCCCTTCACGAGGCGAGATTCAGAGACGCGCTCGCCAGGGTTCGCGAGCGGCTTCGCTCCAAGGAGGTCATTGAGCTTTCGAGACGATTGTCGGAACTTCTTGCTGCCGGGAGTCAGTCCACTGAAAAACAAATTGAGCCCGCCACGAAATTGCTCATCGGTACGGGCGGCGCGGGTTTATTGCTCAATACCTCAGAAATCGACTGGATATGCGCTGAAGACTACTATGCCGCGGTATATGCCGGAGGGCATAAACATCTTGTGCGCGAATCTCTGTCGTCGCTGGAAACGCGATTGGACAGCTCTCAATTCCTGAGGGTCCATCGGAGGGTGATCGTTAATTTGGCGCAGATTCATGAGGTGGTCACTGACTCGGAAGATGGGTCATTCCTGATGCTGCGCGACGGAGCAAAAGTGCCAATAAGCCGTCGGCTCCGTGCACGAGTGGCGAAAGCTCTGCATCAGTTTAGAGCATGATCTATTGGCTTATATGAGTTACTCAGTCAGCCGTGCGATTGTACGTGGTTCTGGCTGGTAAAGAGGCCAAACGTCCAGTATTAAGGAGTCTGAAAATGGTCGCTCATAGCCGAGGGATCTGCAGTTCTCTCCACCGCATCCATGCGGACGAAAGCTTCGCCCTCCTTTGTCATCCCGAGCGAAGCCGAGGGATCTGCAGTTCCCTCTACCGGCAGCCAACGCCGATCGAAGTACCCGCCGCAAGCTGCAGAGCCCCGGTTTTGTATCAGGGCACGACTTTAGTCGTGCCGTAAATGCTTGATAACACTTCTGGGCTTTAGCCCCTGTGGGGGAAGCTGAGGGACGGACGGAACTACCACCGGCAAAATCAGTTCGCTCATGGGATGTAGATAATTCTTGCCGGGCGCCGAAGGATAACGCACCCTGGCTTTCTTCCGCACTTGTCTTCTTTCGTGGCCCAGTCGGTTGCTTCTCCATTCACTACCAGCCCATGGGTGATATCAGTCACCAACTGCACGTTGTAGCTGGGCACGGTGCCCGCCCTTACCGTTTCTCATCACGTGGGCCTCAGGGTCACTGCTGGACGCCTTGGCTGCGAATTTATCGCGGGTACTTGGGGTCCACTTTTTCCCCTCTAGATCAGTCTCTTGATCCGCTGTAGAAGGTCAACGGGATGAACGGGTTTGGTGAGCAGGTGGAAGTCATGTCCCCGCTCTCGAGCAGCCTGAAGTAGATCATTCGTAGCTGCCTGTCCGGAAAACAACAGAACCTTGCAGTTGGGATATTTTTCCTTGAACTGAATTGCGAGGTCGACACCAGAGAGTCCTGGCATGACCACATCGGAGAGGAGTAAGTCGGGCGATCCTGAGCGAGCGTTCAGAGCCTCAAAAGGATTCGTGAAAGAGGTAGCTGCAAAGCCGCTGAGCCGGAGGATGGCGGCGAGTGTCTCTGAAATGACCTTCTCGTCGTCGACAACAAAGATATGAAGAGCCTCTTCTTTTACCACAGCACTCCTGTTCGGATCGTTCTGCCTCGCCACAGGGCCGGGGGGACTACGTATGGTCCTGCGTTGGTGGGGTGCTGTTTGTTTCATCAGGGAGTAGCTCCCTGCGTGGAGTTGCTTCGTCAGTGCGAAACATCTGGTTGGGCTGAACATCTCGTTGCTCATAGAGAAACCGGGCCGGAAAGAAGACGGAGACGCCCCCTTCGAAATGGACCATGACGCCTGTGGGCAGCCATTCTGAGAAGACGATAGGGGAAAGGTCAGGTTGAGTCATGCATGGAACCCCTTATCTGGCTACGACGTGAAGGTGGTATCGAACTCCGTGTAATTGTCGAGATAATCCTTGATGACGAGGTAGCACTCGCACGCCCTGTCTTCGAGCCGCTTAGCGTCAAGGATGCGGATGACGCCCCGGTTGTAGTCGATAAGGCCCTCTTCTTTGAGGACCCCGGCTGCTATGGAAACCGTCGGCCGGGTACTCCCAAGCATATCGGCAAGGAATTCCTGCGAAAGTTTCAACGTCTCGGTGTGCGCTCGATCCGAGCACAGCAGCAACCACCGCGCAAGCCGCTGTTCCATGTTGTGCTTTGCATTGCAACCTGCCGACTGAGCGGCCTGCACGAGCTGAGCCTGCACGTAGCGCAGCATCAGTTGTTGAAAAGCCCCACCTCGACGGAACTCTTTGCGCGCAGCCTCGACGGTACAGGAAAATCCGCAGCCTTCGATTTGCGTGTAGATGCGGTTGAGGCTCTTCTTTGCTCCCATGAGGGCGGAGACGCCGATTACGGATGCATGGCCAAACATCCCCACCTCCACCTGGGAGCCATCGTTGAACGTTGCCGTCATAGACGCCATGCCCTCTTCGACGAAGAAGAGATGCTCGATCGGATTTCCCGGGTACTCGATCTGGTGCCGTAATTCAAATGTGACCGGGCGGAGGGAAAGGCGTTCGATGATCTCCGCATCCAAGTTCTTCAGGAGGGTGTTCTTAAACGTGCTCACGTACGGGAATTCCTCATTGCCCTCAATTATGCAGCTTAACCATGATCCTATGCCATGGGTCGGCCGCAGCACCGTTCGATGTCGAACAGACAGTGTTATAGAGAACGATTATCTTCGTGGGAGCACAACAGCGAGGATCACGAGATGAAGCCGGCCTACCGATTCGCCACAGATCATCACCTCATTGAACTGGAAGCCTCTCTTGACCTCTATATCGAAGAGCGGAGGAGCTCCGGTACGCCGGCAACGCGTGACGATCTGGTAAGGTGGTGCGGTCAGAACAACATGCCGGTTGGCATTGCGCTCAAACGTGTTGGCCGGATGCTAGGGAGCGAGTAGTCCCGACGAGTCGTTGATAAAAACGGGAGGCTTGGATGGGAGCGCCGTCCAGGCACTCCCATCAGGTCCATCCTCTAGGAGACACGCCGCTTGAGGTCAGGGGCTGCCTTCTTTTCATCTTCCTTGCTTTTCTGGTCAGAATACTTCTCTTTGCCGGTTTTAGGCTGTTTCTCTGCCTTTGGTTGACTGGCAGATTCCTTCAAGATCGACTGCGCCGCGCCCAGAATTTTTTTCGCAGCGGTCAATTCTTCGTTGAGGTTTTCCGTCAGCAGCCCAGCGACGTCAGACAGACCCAATACCTTCGCCATCTCGATGGTTGCGGTATATCCGGCAATTTCGTAATGCTCTGTTCGGAGCGCCGCCCCAACCAAACCGGAGTCAAACGACGCACCGTCCTCATCCTTTTCCAGGGCGTCCGCGCCCTCCTCAATGACACCTTCCATTCCGTTACAGTGTTCGCCTGTAGGTTTCTCCCCTAAAATCTCAAACACCTGCTTCAGGCGATCGACCTGGCCCTTGGTTTCGTCCAAATGCTGAGTGAAGAGTGACTTCAGCTCTTTGCTAATAGCCCCCTGGGCCAATTTGGGGAGTGCCTTGACCAGTTGATTTTCCGCGCTGTACATATCTCGGAGTTCATCGACTAAAACTTCACTGAGTGCCATGGAACCTCTCTCTATGATTGATTGGTACGCTCTACATGAGCTGCATATGTGAGTCTGAAGGACGCCGTGGAGTTGCCGAAGGACGGAAAATTTGGTGATTCATAATGGGAGCCGGGAGGCGGGAAGCGATTGCGGCCATAGAGAATGCCGTCTAATGAGAGGGTTAGAAAACTTCCTCGCCGAAGGATCCGGATCCCAGAGGAATCAGGTCGAATGGATGGAGCGCGGTTGGCCCTTTCGCGCGAGCCTCAGCTTCTTCTCTTGATCCTGCTGCTGGAGCTGGCTCAGAGTAATTCCGAGCTTGGCGGCGCGGGCGCGAAGCTCGGCCCAGTCGATTGCCGGCACTTCAGGCGTTGCTTCTTCGGCCCTTTGTATCGTGTCATCTTGCATTGCACTCTATCTTACGCGCGCACGGGGCATTGCGGCTATGGATGTACCAAACGCAGCGACGGCAACGAAATGTACGAGCAGCGCTTTCACCTGGTTGAACTTGCAGGGCTGACAGCGAGTGAAATCGCCGCCAGCCCAATCGTTACTATTGGCAAACGATGACGCCATTCATCCCGTCGGGATAAAAGCCGCCTGAGCATCTGCCTCCTGCGTACACAATGTTGAGAACCTGCGCCACGGTCCGCGGAATGCTCAAAGCACTGCTGTTGACATCGAAGGGATGGGAATCGGTCGGCGGCACATCAAGTGAGTCGACCGCGGGGCTGGAGACCCCGTTCCAAATGCAGGCTATTCGAATGGCGCCTGAATGTTGCGCTTCGGTCGATAGGATAGCGCCTGCGGCAGCGAGGTAAGCTTTGCTGCTGATAAGAGGAGCAGCCCCGAGATATGCGCTGACCCCCACATCCTCAAATTGCCGTGCCAGCTTCAAGAAACTGGAGACACTCGAAAATCCATAGCCCAGGGCATCAAGGTTGATCGCGGGTTTCTTTGCCGCAGCCGAGCCCAGTGCTTTGCGCAGCAGAAGAACATGATCGATCTCATTTTCCCGCAAAGCCGTGGCCACATACGCCACGGGAGAAGATCCGAAGTTCGGAACCTTGTTGCCTCCAGTGGTCGGACCGGTTTCCTCGGAAGCGCTGATGACCCCGAGCTTCACCAAGTTTGCTCCGTAGGTCGCCATGGCGTAGAACTCAGCCTCCAGATACTCAAGATTGAGGGCGAAGTTCAGAATGTCGCCATCGCTGTATGAGGCGGCCGCCACGCTTTGCTCATTCACTCCAAATCTGCTACCGATCATGGCTGCGCCCGCCAAGCCAATCCCGGTCATTGCTGCGCCTTTTAGAAAGTTGCGACGGTTTGCTGCGATAAGGGCTACTTCTTCCGATTTCATTAGGGTCTCCTGAAACATGTTGTCCGTTCGTGGGCGTCAGCGCGGCGAGCAGGAAAGTGATTCTGCACGCGCAAAGTGTTTATTCAACTTTCTAAGGGGCCCGTTGTTACGCGGAATGAATTCCGGTGCTGCTGCCTGCGTTAAAGCCGTTGGAGAAAAGCCGCCCATCGTAACGCCTGTCACGCATGAAGCCGCATAGACGATCGGCAGCGCCTTGCGCGGAGTGGAACTCAGGGATAGCGGGTTCTTGTCCAAGGAAGCACGCAGTTTCTGTGGGGAGAAGCCTCCCAGGTAAGGAACGTGGACCGCGTGCAACTGGATTTCGGGAAATGGCCGACCTCCCCGATTTTTTCTGGAAACCCGGTTCCGTTAAACGATAGGGCCAGATATTAGCGCAACCGCGACGGATCCCGTGCTCACCTCAATTGAATGGCACAGCGGATTCGTGCCTTAAATCGCCCCGTCGTTGATCCCGTGAAAATTTGTGCCTTCAATTATTGCCGTAAGACACATGTTGCAATTCGTGCATCAAACGGCTAGCAGGTAATTTTGCCCGTGACTTCTGTGCGGAACCGATTCCGTTCCTTCGCCGTATAGTGATGGTGTGCGAACTCGCGTGGTTTCGCTAGCTTTTGCGATGATTTTGTCTGCCAGTCTGCCATTGTCGGCCCAAGCAAGGGGGGGAACTCCGTATCAGACCAAGCCCCTGGGAGGGATTAAGTGGTCGCAAGAGAAACCAGCCGACCCCGGCATCGATGCTGCTGAGCTAGAGTCTCTCTACTCGGAGATTGCTCAAGAGCCACACCACGATCTCAAGGGCATCGTCATTGTGCGCAGTGGCCGACTCGCAAGCGAACGCTACTTCAACGGCGATTCCATCGAGACCCTTCATGACATCCGGTCCGCCACGAAAAGTATCACCTCCTTGCTGATGGGCATAGCCATCCAGAAGGGATTGGTTCACAGTGTTAACGACTCGATTGCGCTTTACCTGCCGGGCTTGCCTAGAGATGGTAAGGAGAAGATAACGATAAAGGATCTCCTGAATATGCGCTCAGGCTTGGACGCGAACGACGAAGACCTGTCCACTCCAGGCAATGAAGATAATCTCGACAAGTCGTCAGACTGGATTCATACGATCTACATCGTGCCCATGAAAGGGGTTCCCGGATCGAAATATAACTATTGCTCGATCAACGCCTTTCTGACTGGCGCGATCGTCGAAAATGTAAGCCACATGCCGCTTGATGAGTTCGCGAGAGTCAATCTGTTTGAGCCGTTGGGGATTCAGGACTATCGTTGGCGACATGTTCCTATCAATCGGATAACCGGACAGGGCAATCTCTCGATCACAACACGCGATCTGGCAGCGATCGGGGAGTTGATCCTGAGCGACGGTGTTGTGAATGGCCAACGACTTGTGAGTCATAACTGGATCGCAAGGAGTCTGGCAAGCCAGGTTGCAATCGCAGATAGCGATCCCTACGCAGACTTCTACGGATACATGTGGTACACGAAAGCCGAACCCATTAACGGTCGCAACATAGAGGTGCACTTCGCTTCGGGGAAGGGCGGAAACAAAATCTATGTCGTTCCATCGCTCCATATTGTTGTCGCGATTACATCAAGCGCCTACAACGCGAACTACGGACAACGCCGCTCTCAAGACATGTTGTGGAAGATTCTCGCAGCCGCTTCCCTCCAAAGGAACATCTCTCGATAGGACTTCGCTGTTTGTACGGTCTAAGTTACGCTCTTAAAGAGCTGTACATGTGAGGCTAACGGGCCTCGCGGAGTTGCCGCAGGCTTGAATTCGAGGCGCTGCTAAAGGATTGATATCGGGACCCTAAGGCGCAGACCGTGCGGTGTCGCTCTTGAGCCCGCGCCTCCCACCGAGCTTCTCGCCGAGGTAGGAAACCAGGACCACGCAATCCACACACTGTCCAGCCGGTTAGAAACCTTTGCACGGCGGATAGCATCCTAAGTGCTTGATTGAGGCGGTAGCTGCAGGTATCGATCCGAAGGTTACCCCGACCCCCCTTACGCACCCGTCAAACAAAAAGGACACGCACGTTCGCGTCGTCGCTGTCCTTTGGAGTCAGCAACCGTCAAGGTATCCGCAGAGTGTCAGCCGTGAAGAGACACCATCCGACCCTCGATCAACCCCTGGAACCTCGCCAGCAGCGCGTCTGGGAGCTTGTTTCTCGTTTCCCCTTACGGTCTCTATGGAATCTACAGGGCATTCCGCTCCGCACGGTGGCTAGTCGCACCTGGAAAGCATTATTTGCAGACAACATCTTTGGGATAGCCGCCGAACTAGGCTTTTACTTCTTTTTCTCTCTCTTTCCGACACGTTTCAGCGCGCCAGCTTCATCCTTGGCCTCGCCGCCCGCTCCGCTGATCGCATCTACGAGAAGCTTCTGCAGTATCTCTCTCTGGTCGTCCCAACAGCAGCCCTTGGCACCGTACTAGAAACGTTCCACGAGACTACGGCCGTGGCCACATCGGGAAAGCTCACGTTTGGGTTGATTGCGGCGATCTGGTCTGCTTCTGTCGGCATCTCCGCGATTCAAGACACTCTCAACATCGTCTACAAGGTTCAAGACACACGGTCGTACTTCAAAGCGCGGATGTACGCCATCGGCCTTACGATCGTTCTTACGATTCTCGTCAGCCTCATACTCGCCTCGATGCTAGGCGCAGACTTCTTCGCGGTTCTTGCTCTCCACCGGATTTACCATCGTTTCCTGGCAATTGCCGCAGCCAGTGCCGCCAGGATTGTCGGCTGGACTTTTGCGATTGCGCTCCTCACCCTCTGCTTCGCAATCATTTACTACTGGGCTCCCGACGTGAAAACACGTCGCTGGCATTGGTTGACCCCCGGAGGTAACGTCGGCATCCTCGGCTGGCTACTCTCCTCTTTGGGGCTGCGCCTCTATCTTCATTTTTCAAACAATTACTCGATCACTTATGGCTCTCTCGGCGCAGTGATCATCTTACTCACCTGGTTTTACATAACTGGCCTTATGCTCCTTGTAGGTGCCGAGATGAACAGCGAGATCGAAGCCATCGCCGCAGAGAACCACCTGCTAAGCAGCCCTCGATTACGCCTCCCTACTAAACCTGCGGAGCCGCGTGGCTCCTCGGAAAACCAGCAGGAATATTAGTTTGGCGGCGCTAGCCGGACAAAGGAATATTAATCACCGAGACACAGCAACCACTTCGGCGTCCCAAGCTTCCTAAAGTTGCTGGCCTGCATAAACGAGACCGGCCTAGCGAAGAGAAGTGTGGGCCAATCAACTAATCCCGAGAGGTATCGATGAAAGAAGTACAACCTGCAGTTCGACCCCTTCAATTCCTCGCCGCACTGGCGCTTGCGTCTGTACTCCTGACTCCCAAATTCGCCTTGGGGCAAGACCAGAGCACGGCGCCAACTGCGGCAACCCCAGACAATTCAGCCACGAACAAAGCGCACACGACGACCGCCGATCAACAATCGGAAGCTTCCTCCGACCGGATGCTCACGCAGAAGATCCGCAAGTCGATCATGGCCGATAAATCACTTTCGACCTATGGACACAACGTGAAGATCATCACCAAGGATGGTGCCGTCACGTTGAAGGGTCCTGTTCATAGTGACGATGAGAAGCAGAACATTGGTGCCAAAGCAGCAGAGGCGGCGGGCGGCGCTGATAAAGTCACCAATCAACTAACCGTCAAACAGTAGTGCTTGCGCCACTCGAAACGCGCAAGAAGGAGATCTGGTATGGCAGGGAAAAATACGGCAGCATTTGGAATTTATGCGAACGAAGCGACCGCTGAGACCGCAGTAGATCAACTCATCGCAGGAGGCTTCTCCAACGATGATGTCTCAGTGCTCATGTCGGACGTCAAGGGGTCGAGGGACTTCGCGGCCGAAAAGAACACCAAGGCGCCTGAAGGAACCGCAACCGGGGTTGGCGTCGGAGGCGTCGTTGGCGGAACAATTGGATTGCTCGCAGGCATTGGCGCGCTGGCGATTCCGGGCGTGGGCCCGCTCATCGCAGCCGGTCCGATCATGGGTGCCCTTGCCGGTCTTGGCGTGGGCGGCACTGTGGGAGGCCTGGTAGGCGCTCTCGTCGGAATGGGCATTCCGGAGTATGAGGCCAAGCGCTACGAGGGGCGTGTGAAAGAAGGCGGGATCCTCGTCTCCGTTCATTGCGATTCCTCTGAGGAAATCTCCAGGGCTAAAGACATCCTTAAGGCTACCGGTGCCGATGATATCGCGTCAGCGGGAGAAAGCTCGCATGGAGTCGATTCCAAGTACAAGGATCCGGCTTATGTCGATGCCGAGCCTGTTGGCCCGGCGCGTTCTTACGGCAAAGAGGTCATTGTCGAGGAGCCGCGCAAGCTGGGCTAGACAATTACACACATGTATTTCTTCCACGCGACATGCACCCCGTAGAAAGGGTGCATGCCGCGTCTCACAACTGTTATGAGACGGAATGCGGCCGCGCAGTCCGCGAAATGATGCCACGGCTGTCCGCGGTTGCATCCAAAACGAAGGAGAGCTTATGAAAACGCTTACATGGATCCTCGCGGGTGCCGGAGTGGGACTCGCAGTTTACTTGGTGCTCAATCAGCCCGGGCCGCAGTACTCGACCGGTGACGATGATGTGGAGAACTTCGCGGACGACACCTCTCTTTGGGGCTCCAAGCAGCGCTTGGGTGGCGCAGCCCGCGGTCTCGCCGGAAAGGTGAAGGAGGGCGTTGGCAGAGTAGCCGGTGACGATCAACTGGCGGATGAAGGCGTTGCTGATCAGGTTGTAGGAAGTGTCAAGGACACAGCAGGTCAGGTGGCACACGCGGTTGGCGAGACAATTCACGACTTGAATCGTTAGCTCCCGCATTGGACTCCGCACATTGCCGTAGCGTGGTCAGTGCGACCCCGTGTCAGCGAAGGAGCTATTCAAGATGAAATCGCTTGCAGATCCTACAAAGCTAAAACCGCTGACAAAAAGGAAGGCCTGATTCAGGTCATCATCGAAACGCCGGCAGGGAGCCGTAACAAGTTCGCATATGATCCGGATCAAGCTATATTCGCCTTGAAGAAGGTTCTTCCAGCAGGTATGGTTTTCCCCTATGACTTTGGTTTCCTGCCCCAGACAATCGCGCCAGACGGAGATCCAATCGATATACTTCTCTTGATGGACGAACCGGCCTTTCCGGGCTGCGCGGTAAAGGCTCGGCTCATTGGGGTGATTGAAGGCGAGCAGCTCGACGGAAAAAAGAAGATTCGTAACGACAGGCTGGTGGCCGTGGCAGAGGCTAACCACATGTACGCCAACATTCGGAAGCTGAAAGATCTCCCGGGCAAGTGGTTGAAAGAGGTTCAGGATTTCTTTGTGAATTATCACGGGCTGGAGGGAAAGCAGTACAGGTTGTTGGGATGCAAGGGGCAAGAAGTTGCTCTCCGTCTGATTAAGGAAGCTCAAAAAGCGGTCAAATAGCAAGGAGCGCCTCGCCACGGGCAAAACCGGCGATACTCAATTAAACCGTTTCGTTGTAGACGTTGATCCGCATTAGAGCCTTTTTCGCTAGATGACCGATCTGATTCGCCCGGTGAAAAGTGCAATCGGTTTGCAATGTCCGCGATGCGACATTGTGTCCGATTTCTGGCATCCTAAGAGTCGAGCACTGTTGGGCAGCGGAGAGCATCTCCGATCGAAGCGCCAGGATGGCGCTCTCTCCAGAGCATCAGGCGGGGAGCGTGGCATGGGCGAGACACAGACCGACGACCTGCAATCGAAGCTGGGGCTGACCACTGAGGCTTTGCGAAAGGCTGATGAGCGCGCAACCGCGGGACGCCTGGCGCTCGAACTGATGCATGATATTAGAAACCCCCTCGAAGCCCTGCGAAACCTTAACTACTTAACATCATTAAGAGCGAATGACCCGGAAGAAGTGCGCAGATACGCACGACTGGCGGACGAGCAGATTGCCATCGTTACGGAGATCGCCAACAGTACACTGGATTTTGCGAGGGCATCGCAACGACCTAAGCCTGTCAGTTTGGTCTTGTTAGCAGAAGCTGCCCTGCGTATCCACCAACGCACAATCGAAGAGAAGAAAATACATCTGGTGAAGGATCTTCCTGAGGATGTCGTCGCCCCGGTTAATACAGGCGAAATGCTTCAGGTCATTTCCAATTTGCTCACCAATGCGCTTGATGCACTGCCACCGGCCGGCACGATTTATGTTCGCTTAAGGAAGCGTAAGGGCGCGATCCATTTGTTGATCGCCGATAACGGCCATGGAATCCCGCGAGAGCATGAAGGTGCGATCTTCCGTCCATTTTTTACAACGAAACAGGATCGAGGTACGGGTCTCAGCTTAGCGCTATCGCAGAAAATAGTCGGACGTCACCAGGGGACGATCAAGATGCGTAGCAGCGTGCGCCCAGGCAAGAGCGGCACACTTTTCAAGATTTCTCTTCCGGTCCCAGGGGGCCACCTGCCACTGTCGATAAGCCTGAATGACTGTTTAGCGTAAAGCAGGCCAAACTGTCCCCAGGCTCTCGTCCTCAGGCTCTCCCGCTAATTTAGTTAGAATTGCTTCCGGCTTCTGCCGCCGGGGAATTTCATGTCCAGAAAAGCTCTTTGCCTTTTCGTGCTCGCTGTTGCGTCTCTTCCTGCTCTTGCGTTCGCGCAGTCCGCTGCCGATATCGTGATCGAGCACGACGTCGCCATGAAGACCCGCGACGTCGTCACCCTCAATGCCGACGTCTATCGACCCGCGGGTGACGGCAACTTTCCCCTATTGCTCGAGCGCACACCCTACGATAAGGACGGGGGCGCC
>Ga0182018_10004358_pt1 | contig 11972 bp, 13 predicted proteins | sample 812P2MmetaG_FD_120490 | JGI IMG/M metagenome (GOLD analysis project Ga0182018, IMG submission 120490) | Permafrost microbial communities from Stordalen Mire, Sweden - 812P2M metaG | ecosystem: Environmental > Terrestrial > Soil > Wetlands > Permafrost | place: Sweden: Stordalen | collected...
GAAGCGAGGCTGACCTACACCGAGATCGTTCCGGGCTAGAAGATCGCCTACACTCAGCGGGTAGATTTCGTTCCCGGCGTTGAGCCATACACCGCAGGCAACAAGGTGGACTTCTTTGCGGTAGGAGGCAACGTGCGCATGGTCCTGACGCTTGACCCGATGCATAGCGATGAGTGGACGCAGCGGGCAGTGATGGGGATGGAGAGCCAACTTGGAAAACTCGCCAGGGCCATTGCCAGCCGAGGCGGGAAATAGACACCATTCTGGGCGGGTGACGGGCCGACCGCAAGTAATTCTTGAGTTAGCGCTTATCGGCGCCAGCCCTCCGCGAGCTTTTATGCTTTCGACTTTTTGAATTCGTCGAAGGAGTCCAGGAACTTGTCGATATCCAACTTTGACAAGTAATAGGGCGTGGAGAGGCGGAGTTTGTTGGGTTCGCCTCCTCTGATGCGGATTTTCTTTTCTTTCCAGAGCCAGGTTTCGAGCTCCATGCGCTTGATTGGTGGAACGTTGACGGTGGCGATGGCGCAGCGCATGGCGGGATCGGGGGAAGTCCAGGTCTGGGCTCCGCGTTTGACCATGGAGGCGAGGATGTAATCGCAGAGATGGCGCTGGCGGCCTTCGATGCGGTCCATGCCAATGTCGTTGGCCATCTGGATGGAGGCGCGCAATCCCCAGAGGGCGGGGACGTTGGAGCTGCCGATGCGCTGGAAGCGTTCGGCGCGGAGTTGGGGCTCGTCCCAACCTTCGGTGGCGAGGGTGCTCCAGAGGCGGTCGATCATTTCGTCGCGGACGTAGAGGAATCCGGAACCTTTGGGCGCCTGCAGCCATTTATGTGGGCTGGAAGAATAGAGGTCGCAACCGAGGTCGTGGACATTGAGGCGCATCATGCCGGGGACGTGGGCTCCGTCGACGGCGGAGATGACGCCTTTGCCGCGGGCCAGGGCGCAGATTTCCTTGGCAGGCAAGACGACTCCGGTGACGGTGGTGATGTGGCTGAAGAAGACGACGCGAGTGCGTGGGGTGATGTAGGAGTTGAACAGGCTAAGGATTTGTCCGGGATTGATGACGGGCTTGGGCAGATTGATTTTCTTGATGACGATGCCGTAACGCTTGGCGCGGAGGTTCCAGGGATGCTCGCCGCCGGGATGCTCCTGGTCGGTCATGAGGACTTCGTCGCCGGGCTTCATGTCGATGCCGTTAGCGATGTAGTTATTAGCTTCAGTGGCGTTTCTGAGGAGTGCGATTTCGTCGCGCTTGCAGCCGACGAAGGCGGCGAGAGGATCGCGGAACTCGTTAAACGGGCCGTATCCCCAGATGGGGTAGTCTTCGGGATCGGCCTCGTTGAGCTTCTCGCATTTTTCGTAGCCTTCAAAAACGGCGCGGAGGACGGGCGCGGGGCTGGAGCCGACGGTGCCGTTGTTGAGATAGATCTCGTCGGCGGGGATGAGGAACTGCTGGCGGAGTTCGCGCCAGTAGGCTTCTTCGTCGCGATCGAAGAGGGAAGGGTCGGGGAGCTTGGAAGGGAGGGATTCGAGCTGGGCCCAGAGGTTTCCGCGCCAGAGGGCGGGCGAAGCGAGGCCGATGCTTGCGGCCAGGGATGAGGCTACGGATGACGACAGGAAATGGCGGCGATTCAGCATGCAGGGAAGTCCTCTTGATGGAAACGGGTAATCGTACACCGGGAGCGGGGAGGCGGGAAGGGGTTCGCGAGTACAAGAGATTGCACATTTGTGGGCTTCGAAGTCAGAATTTGAGAAAAGGGGTAACGATTTGGGGAGATTTGGCGTCCAACCAAGTACGTGCAAGTCGCGTGTAAACGCCGGGTAAATTCGTTCGGTCGGGGCTTGCTAACGGGCGTATAATCGGCTTAACCGAACCGGGTTTCCGCGGGGGTGTCTATGGTATACCGCAAATCGCTGCTAGCCCTGAGTTTACTGGCGCTGATGGTGATGGCAGTTGTAGCGCAGAGTCAGACTTCTTCCCAGAGTTCTTCACAAACTTCGAATTCCCAAACACAAGCTTCTCCGGCGCCGCCCTCGACGCAGAATCCTCCGGCGAGTACGGGGTCGACTCCGGCTGCGCAGGACGCTTCTGCCAACAGCGACAACCCGACACCGAGCGGTCCGCCTCCGGTGCAGGAACCGGATCCCAGCAAAGTAAAGCATACCGGCGGCGAGGACGACGTTGACGCGATCGGCAATCGCAATGTCGGCGGACGCGGGCTGGGCGATTGGTACTCACTCGATAGCGAAATCAGGATGGGCAAGCAGTACTCGATGCAGGTCGAGAACAGTGTGAAGCTGGTGCAGGATCCGGTGGTGAATGAGTACGTGAATCGAATCGGGCAGAACCTGGTGCGTAACTCGGATGCGAAGGTTCCGTTCACGATCAAAGTGATCGATTCGGATGAAGTGAACGCGTTCGCGCTTCCGGGCGGATTTTTTTATGTGAACTCGGGCCTGATTCTGGCGGCAGACGAAGAAGCCGAACTAGCCGGAGTGATGGCGCACGAAATTTCGCACGTGGCGGCGCGGCATGGAATGCGGCAGATGACGCGAGCGAATTGGGCGCAGATTGGAACGCTTCCGTTGATTTTTGTGGGAGGCGGAATCGGTTACGGGATTTATGAAGCGGCGGGGTTGGGATTGCCGTTGACGTTTATGAAGTTCCAGCGCAATTTCGAAGCGGAAGCGGATTACTTGGGCCTGCAGTATATGTACAAGACGGGATACGATCCGCAGGCGTTTATCAGCTTCTTTGAAAAAATCCAGGCGAAGGAAAAGAAGAAGCCGGGAACGATTGCGAAGGCGTTCGCTTCGCATCCGCAGACACCGGACCGCATTGAGGCATCGCAGAAGGAGATTGCGACGATTCTTCCGGCGAGGCCGCAGTACATTGTGACGACTTCGGAGTTTGACGACGTGAAGGCGCGGCTGGCGTCGATTGAGAACCGGCACAAGGTGCTTGATCAGAAGGACGCGAACAAGCCGAGCTTGCGGCGGACTTCGACCACCGACAAGAGCGGCAACACGACGGACAATAGCGATGACGATCGTCCGACGCTGAAGCGGCGGGATGATAGTCCGGACCAGAGTCAGACACAGCAACAATAAAACGATTGCGCAGATGCAGAAAAACCGGCGGATGACCGCCGGTTTTTTTATTGCGCGCGACGATTATGAGCCGGCGACGACGGATTTTACTGTGATGGTGGTGCCGTCCACTTCGCCGGTGATTTTGGCTTTTGCTCCGGCCAGATTATTGAGCTTATCGAGCGCGGCCTGGTCGGAGGTTTCAAGAGTGTAGACTGTGTCGCCGACCACGAGCGCGTACTTCGATCCGTGTTTTACGCAGCCGCGCGTGCAGGCCGCGGCGTCGGGCATTTCATGTTTCGCTCCGCACATGGCGTCGCTGACTTGTCCGGTGAGGGTCTGGCTCTTGCCGGCAGCGAGCGCGGGGACGGCCGCGAGGCCGACCAACATCTGCATGGCCAAGAGTGCTGCCGCAATTCGATTTGCTTTCATTGGTTGTGTTCTCCTGTGAAACGCGGGAATGGTTCTAGAGTACACGATCTCGGATGTCACAATCTACGATGTCACAATCTGCGTCAGCGTCATCAGGTCCAGAGAAGAGTTGTCGCGCAAGGGGCGATTCTTAGAACAGGCTACTCCTGTTTGAAGTGGATCTCGACGTCAACGGTTTTGTCTTTCGCGTCCGGGGTGACGTGCGTGGTAAGGCCCCATTGGACGCCGCGAGGCAGCAGGTTTCTGGTGTGCTCGAGGAACTGCTTGAGGTAATCGTCGTTGAAGGGCTGACCCGTTTTCAGGGTCCAGGCGGCGCGCATTCTCGCGGTGGAGTCGGTGTCGAGGCCCAGAATGTCTAACTCTCCCATTTTGTAGAGGCCGCCTTCGACGATGTTCAGGGCGTAATGCACAGTGCTTTTTTCCTCGTCGAACTGGGTGTCGGGCTTGACCTGGATTGCCATGTAGCCGCGGGAGCGGTAGAGCTTCTCGAGGGTTGCGATGTCGGCTACGAGGCGGACGGCGTCGGCGGGCTGACCGACGGGGAGGTGAACGAGCGGCGCGAGTTCGGAGGTGGAGATGGCTGAGTTGCCCTTCCAGTCGAGGCTGGAGGTGGAATACATTTTGCCGGGGGTTACGGGCACGATGGCGTCAACTTGAACTTCATCGGAGGGTTGCGAGCCGGAGGCGGCCGGTGGCTCGGAAAGCACTTTTGCGTCGGACGTGCCGAAGGTGGCTTTCAGATATCCGCGCTGCAGGTAGACGGGCAGCAGGTCGAACTTCGCGACGGCGTCGATGCGGGTGCGGTCGTAACTGGCTCCGATGGCGCGATGCGCCGCGGTTGTTAGCAGGGCCGACTGCTCGGGCGATGCTCCGGGAAACTCGAAGCCGTGAATCTGAATGCTGACTTCTTCGACTCGATAATCGATGGCATGCAATGGCCCTCCTGCTGGGTCACCTTCGCGCAGGAAGTCGACCCGGCCGGGCAAGTGCTTGTCGGTGAGCGTGGCTTGCAGCGCTTCTTCGACGCGGTCGGAAAGATTGCCGCCCAGAGGCAACAACTTCTTGAACAAAGGGACGCGGGGCTGCACGGCGGCGAGAAGCTGGTCGTCGGTGAACCAGACGAAATTCTCGAACGTCGCGGGAACGAGCTTGTTTTTGTCGGTATCGGAGACTTGCAGTTCGAGTTTCACGCCGGCGCTGGAAAAGGTGAACGAATAAACGACTTCGCCGAACATGCCGGAATTGCCGAGACGCTGCGTGGCCTCTTTGAAGTCTCCGTCGGCGGCGGGTTGGCCGATGGACAAGCCACTGGCGGCCAGGATTTCGGCGTCGGTGTAGCGGGTTGTGCCTTTCACCTTGAGCGAGACGAGCTTGTTGCCGGCATCGGGCGCGGATCTGGTGCGCGCGGGCGTTTGCGTGGACGTTCCTTTGGATTGGGTGGCGGCAACGGATGGGACGAGCAGGGAAATGCAGAGGATGGAGATGGCGACGCGACTCATTTGGATCGCTTTCCGGCTCCGGCGGTGGAGAAATTCTTTGCTTTGGCAGCGATCTCCATGAAGGCCTTAGCGGCGCGGCTGAGCGATTTGTCTTTGCGGAAGACGAGTGCGAGGTCGCGGCGAATTTGCGCGTCGGCGAAGTTGATGGCGACGAGCGCTTTGGCGCGGATGTCTTCTTCGATGTTGGAGCGGGCGATGAATCCGACGCCAACGTCAGCGGCGACAAAACGCTTGAGGAGTTCGCTGGAATCGAGTTCCATGGCGAGTTTAGGTTTCAGGTGATGATCGTAGAACAGCGCATCGAGGGCGTCGCGGGTGTGGCCGAGTTTGGGCATGACGAGCGGATAGGTCGCGACCTCGGCGACGGTGACGTTTTTCTTCGCGGCGAGCGGATGACGCGGGGCGGTGATGACGACTAACTCGTCGCGATGAATCATTTGCGCTTCGAGGCGGTTGTCGGTGACGGGCAGCGAGACTACACCGAAGTCCACCGTATTTTCGAGGATGGAATCGAGAATGCGCGCGTAGTCGGAGCGCTTGATGCTGACGGCGACGTTCGGATAATCACGTTTGAATTGCGCGAAAACCTCGGGGAGGATGTGCAGGCAAGTGCCTTCATTTGCGCCGACGACGATTTCGCCGCGGGGAACGCGCTCGGTTTCGGCGATCTCAGTGAGGATGGTTTTGCGGCGGTCGAGAGTCTCCTCGGCATACTTGAAAAATAATTTGCCGGATGCGGTGAGGGAGACGCGGCCTCCGGAGCGGTCGAGGAGGCGAGCACCGACTTCTTCTTCGAGAGCGCGAATCTGGGAGGAAATGGCGGGCTGGGTGCGGAAACGCTTCTCCGCCGCGCGGGAGAAGCTGGAGAGGCGCGCTACTTCGAGGAAGATTTCTAGCTGGTCGAAGTCCATTGAGTCGTTGCTAATGCAGTCGCGATTCGCTCAGAAGTCGCTCAGAATATAACATCTTTGATAAGGGCATGTAATTATGGGCTGCCGCGAGATGGCGGGATAAATCTGAAAAACAGTTCTCGGCGGCGGAGCCATCAAGAGCGGTTGGCAAGAACTTTGATGCCGGGTGTGGAGAGCAGTTTTTCGTCGGCAGTGACAAGAGTGAGACCGAAAACCTTGGCGGAGGCCACTAGAAACTGATCGGCTGGATCGTCATGGGGCAACTTGATTGTGGCAAGCGCCTGCGCGACTTCAAAGGTTAGTGGAGCTTCTTTGAATGTAGTCGCCGTGAGAGCTCTTGTGATCCAAGTGGAGAAGCCTTCAGGGATTGTTAAGCGGCCCTTACGATGCAGCAGGAAAAATTCCCAGATGCTTACGGGTGAGAGCCAAAGTTCATTCGTGGGATTGAGGAGTTCGCGGGTGACGCGGGGGGAGAGCCGACTGGACTTTCCCACGGTCCAAATCCAGATGTGCGTATCGAGAAGCAATTTCACTCGCGCCACGCTTTCCAATCGTCGAGACTTCCAGTCGGGCCGACAATATCGCCGACTATTTCGATAGTACCCTCCATGCAGCCGAGCCATCTATTTGGCCGTGGCTGTGGTGCAGGGGGTACAACTTCGGCGACGGGCTGTCCGAAGCGAGTCACACGAATTGGCTTACGAGTCTTACGGACCTCTTCGAGGATGCCGAGGCACTTGGCTTTGAACTCGGAGATGGCGATTTCCTTCATGTGCAGATTGTACTATGGTCAGAGACTATGGTCAAAAGATTCAGGGTGCGTTTTCAGTGAGTTGTGCGGGAAAGCGGCGTGCGGAACAATTTCAGAAAATGGGCTTTATACGGCGCCCGCGCAGGTTCCCGATCCGCCTACGGTATTCGTCGAGGCGACGACGGAAAGCAAGAGAATGTTTCCCGCCAAAACATAAGTTAACCGTCGTAAAGGGGACTCCGGCTCACTAGTGGGCGGCTGAAAATCGTCCTCAGCGGCTAAAGCCGTTTCCATGCGACGCTTGCGGCGCGACTACAATCGTGCCTATCCCCAAAGCCCGACGGTTAGACGTTGATCACCGCGATGAGTTCTTTCACGGCGGCGGCGCTTTTATCTAGCGCGGTTTTTTCTTCGGTGGTGAGTTTGATTTCGATGATCTGCTCGATTCCGTGGGCTCCTAGTTTTACGGGGACGCCTACGAAGAGGCCGTGGATTCCGTACTCTCCGTTGAGGTAGGCGGCGCAGGGGAGGATTTTCTTTTTGTCTTTGAGAATGGCTTCGACCATTTCGGTGGCGGCGGCGGAGGGGGCGTAGTAGGCGGAGCCGGTCTTTAGATATTTGACGATTTCCGCGCCGCCGTCGCGGGTGCGCTGGACGATGGCATCGAGGCGGTCCTTCGGAATCAGTTCGGTGATGGGAATTCCGGCGACCGTGGAATAGCGGGGGAGCGGGACCATGGTGTCGCCGTGTCCACCGAGGACGAAGGCGGTTACGTTCTCGACGCTGACTTTGAGTTCCTGCGCGATGAAGGTGCGGAAGCGGGCGGAATCGAGGACTCCGGCCATGCCGATGACGCGCTCGCGGGGAAAGCCGCTGATTTTGTAGGCGGCCTGGGCCATGGCGTCGAGGGGGTTGGAGACGATGATGAGGATGCAATTGGGCGAGTGGTGGACGACCTTGCCGACGACATCGCTCATGATTTTGTAATTCGTGTTGAGAAGGTCGTCGCGGCTCATGCCGGGCTTGCGGGGGATTCCGGCGGTGATGACGACGATGTCGGAGTCGGCCGTGTCGGCGTAGTCGTTCGACCCGAGGACGTTGGAATCGCGCTTCTCGATGGGCATGGCTTCGAGCAGGTCGAGACCTTTGCCTTGCGGAACGCCTTCGACGATATCGATAAGGACTACGTCGGCCAGTTCTTTCGAGGCGATCCAGTGGGCGGCGGTTGCGCCGACGTTGCCGGAGCCTACTATGGTTACTTTATTGCGCATGAAAATTCCTTTCTTATCAGGTGCGTTAAGGTCTGTCTTTCAATAAACCAGCCGCTAGGGCTGTTAGCTTGCTCACCGGTCAAAAAGTTCATAGTGTCTAACGGTCGGTTCGAGCTCAAGCAGGAAATTCTTGTCGAAATCGTAGTACTTCGCCCGCTCAATATCCTGCCCAGCAAATTTCGCAATTGCGTCGCGTGACTCCCAGAATGTGAGCATTAGAAAGTGGGCGCGGTCTCCTGCGACGCTGCGCAAGGCATATGCTCCGGTGTTTCCCGGGGTAGCGCGATAATCGGGAAGCGCAACGTTTCGCATGAGATTCAAATACTCCTCCGAATGCGAGAGCTCGGTAACCCCATGCCAAATGCGTGCGATCAAGAGTTGCTCCTCTCCAGGTGTGAAGTCAAAGCCCGCTCAGTCAGCAGCCACAGCGACGCTCATATTTTCGATCATGCAGGTGGCGAACTCGCTGGTTTTGACTTTGGTGGCGCCCTCCATCAGGCGCTCAAAGTCGTACGTTACTTTTTTCTGCTCGATAGTGCGTTCGAGACTTTGTTCGATGAGATCGGCGGCTTCGTTCCATCCGAGATGGCGGAACATCATGACTCCGGAGAGAATGACGGAGCCGGGATTGATGACATCTTTGTCGGCGTATTTGGGAGCGGTGCCGTGGGTGGCTTCGAAGATGGCGTAGCCGTCGCCGATGTTCGCTCCGGGAGCGATGCCGAGGCCGCCGACCTGGGCGGCGCAGGCGTCGGAGATGTAATCGCCATTGAGGTTGGGCGTGGCGAGAACGCTGTATTCATCGGCGCGGGTAACGACCTGCTGAAAGATGGAATCCGCGATGCGGTCGTTGATCATCAGCTTTTTCTTCCACGCACCTTTGCCGTGGGTCGAGTAGATGGAGTCGAGGACTTGCTGCACTTCTTTTTCGACCGCGTGACGAAACTCGGGCGGAGCGAATTCCATGCCAGGCTCGATGAGTTCTGCGTTTTGCGCGACGGTGAGATTAGGGTTCTTGTCTTTGTTGTCGATGATCCAGTTCTCGCGCTCGGTGACGACCTGGCCGCGGAATTCTTCGGTGGCGAGTTCGTATCCCCACTTGCGGAACGCGCCTTCGGTGAATTTTTGAATGTTGCCCTTGTGGACGAGGGTGACCGTCTTGCACTTGTGATCGAGGGCGTGCTGAATAGCCATGCGGACGAGGCGTTTAGTGCCGGTGATGGAAATGGGCTTGATGCCGACTCCGGAATCGAGGCGGATTTGTTTTTTGCCGCTCTTCAGCATGTCTTTGTTGAGGAATTCGATGAGGCGGGCACAATCGGCGGTGCCTTCTTCCCACTCGATGCCGATGTAAACGTCCTCGGTATTTTCGCGGAAGATGACGATATTCATGCGCTCGGGATGTTTCACGGGTGAGGGAACTCCGGCGTAGTACTTGACGGGGCGAACGCAGGAGTAGAGATCGAGAATCTGGCGCAGGGCGACGTTGAGGGAGCGAATGCCGCCTCCGACCGGCGTAGTGAGCGGGCCTTTGATGGCGACACGAAATTCGCGGATGGCGGCGATGGTGTCGTCGGGGAGCCAGTTCTGGAAGCGGGCTTTGGCTTTCTCTCCGGCGAAGACTTCGTACCAGGCTACGGAGCGCTTGCCTTGATAGGCTTTGTCGACAGCGGCATCGAAGACACGGACGGAAGCTTTCCAAATGTCGCGGCCGGTGCCGTCGCCTTCAATGAACGGGATGATGGGATGATCGGGGACGCGATATTTACCGTTGCTGTACTCGATTTTCTGCCCGCCGGCGGGGACGGGGATGCCGTTGAATGACGCCATGACTACTTGCCTCCAGAGGCGGGAAAGAACCCATCATTATAAAGAATATTCGGCGAAGATATGGGGAGGCTCTACTTTCGCGTTATGCGTTCTGATTGAGTGCGAACCGGTCACCGTTTCTCGTTGCCTTCTTCTTGCGTTGTTTTTCCTTGCGTTCATGCTCTGTGACCCGCGCCTTCACCAGCTTTTTCACAAGCGCGGCCGAGAGCGGCTGGTCCACGGGGAAGCGGATCGTGCCTTTGGATACTTTGTACGGTTTGAGTTCTTTGTTGAACGCTGCGATCACAGCGAGGCTGCCGGGGAAGAAACTGCAGTGCTTTGAAAACGCGGCATACCACAGTTGCACTTTCTTATACTTGAACACTGGGATCCCGTAGCTGATACCCTCCGTGGCCTCTGATGGCATGGCGACGCGAAGCGCCGCGCGAATTGCTGCCAAAGTGCTGCGGCCGGGCTCCGGGACAGCCGCCAGATATTTGTCCACGTCGTGTGCGCCATCGCCGCCTTTTGCGTGCGGGCTTCGACGCGTGGAAGTCTTTTTCGGCATACCGGTAGTCCGGTTTTCTGGGACGCTAGTGTTCAATTTTTACTGACTTCACGACGATGTCAGTGTTGGGTTTGTCCTGGCGGTTACGGGCAGCTTTGGAGATTTTTTCCACGACGTCATAGCCTTCGACGACTTCGCCAAAGATGGTGTGTTTGCCGGTGAGCCAGTCGGTGTTGGCGACGGTGATGAAGAATTGCGATCCGTTGGTATTGGGGCCGGAGTTGGCCATGGCGAGCTTTCCGGGCTTGTCGAATTTGTGCGGCGAGCCTTTGGTTTCGTCTTCGAACTGATAGCCGGGGCCTCCGAAACCGGTGCCCATCGGGTCGCCACCCTGGATCATAAAGTTGGGAATAATGCGGTGGAAAATGGTTCCGGCATAGAGTGGGTCCTTCGTCTTCTTGCGGGTGGTGGGATGAGTCCACTCGCGCTTGCCTTCGGTGAGGTCGATGAAGTTGGCGACGGTCTTGGGGGCATCCTTTTCAAAAAGGCGAACAACGATGTTGCCCTCGCTGGTTTCAAACACGGCGTAGGTTCCGGGTGTGCGGGTCATGGCATCCTTTCAGGTCTTGGGTCTTAGGTGTTAGGTCTTAGGGCGTCGATCTTCGGTCTCGCCTAAGGTGCTGATGAGCTTTCCCTATTCAGCCGGTTTCTTCACTGGCGCTGCGGGCTTGGCAGACGCACCGGCTGCATGGATTTCGATGTGGGTGATCTTTACGTCATGCAATGGACGGTCATTGCCAGGATCCCGCGCCATGCGGGCGATTTGTTTTACGAGTTCGACGGCAGCGTCGTCGCATTGACCGAAAATAGTGTAGCCGCCGTTGAGGTTGGGATAGGGAACTTCGGTGATGAAAAATTGCGATCCATTGGTGTCGGGGCCGGAGTTGGCGTAGGCGAGGCGTCCGGGGCGATCGAATTTGACGTCGGGGCTGGTTTCATTCTTGAACTTGTAGCCGGGATCGCCTTCACCGTTGCCCTGGGGATCTCCACCTTGAATCATGAAGGAGGGAATCACGCGATGGAAGATGGTGCCGTCATAGAGGGCGACGCCATGCTTCTTGGTGTGGGTGACGGGGCTGGTCCAATCTTTGGTGCCTTTGGCGAGGCCGATAAAATTGGCGACTCCGAGCGGGGCGACCTTGGGAAAAAGAGTGCAGTGGAGATCGCCGACGGTGGTGTGGATGATGGCAGTGGGTTCGGCGGCGGGGGCGGGCGCTGGCTTTGCCGCGGGCGGCGCTGCGGACTGTGCGAGGCTAAGCGCGGATGCGGAAATTATCAGGACAAGATTATGCAGTCGAGTGCGCATGGATGCTCCTAAAGGGTGTGTTTTGCCAAAGGCTTATTGTACGTTTTATTGTACGACAGGGACTGTCCTACAAGAGCGCGAGGGCTTGCTGGACGCAGTTCTCGATGGGCGCGTCGGTGTTGATCGTGGTCTTGGGACGAACGATGGGCTCGAAGCGGGATTTTACTTCCAGGTAGAGAGCAAAAGTCCGGTTGCGCGCGGGATGCGACGGATCGGGATTGAGTTCGAGACGCTGGCGGGCGGACTGATCGGTGCATGTGCATTCGATGATTCTTACCGGTTGAGCGAGTTCATCGGCGAAGTTGAGGACGCGCTCGATCTGGTAGCAGC
>Ga0182018_10004359_pt1 | contig 11963 bp, 10 predicted proteins | sample 812P2MmetaG_FD_120490 | JGI IMG/M metagenome (GOLD analysis project Ga0182018, IMG submission 120490) | Permafrost microbial communities from Stordalen Mire, Sweden - 812P2M metaG | ecosystem: Environmental > Terrestrial > Soil > Wetlands > Permafrost | place: Sweden: Stordalen | collected...
GCCATCGATCAGTTCCGCGCTTACGAAATCAGCTACAACGGACTGCCGGCCACTCTCGGCGGCGGCGACGCGCGTATCGCCGGACGCTATGGCCGGCGCGCGTTCCTCTCGGGCGCACACCCGGCGAATGTCTTCGCCCAACTCCCCGGCCACGACCGGGTCATCATCAGCGAACCATTCGCCAATAAGCACAGCGTCGCGCAGGGCGACACGCTGGATCTCCCGCTGGGCGGACGGCGCGTACACTTCCGGGTCATCGACATCTACGGCGACTATTCCAACGAACGCGGCTACATCATCATGGACCGCGGCACGCTTTTGAAGTACCTGCCCGACCCGGCGCCCTCGAATGTGGCCGTATACTTGCGCCGGGGCGTCACCCTCGAAGACGGACGCCGCGCCGTGGAAACCGCGCTGGCCAAGCGCAAAGTAATGGTCTTCACCAACCGCTCGCTGCGCGCAGAGGCGATGCGCGTCTTCGACCGCACTTTCGCCATCACTTACGCGCTCGAAGCGGTGGCCGTCTTCGTCGCCGTCATGGGCGTGGCCGGCGCGTTGCTGGCCCTGGTCATCGACCGCCGCCGCGAGTTCGGCCTGCTGCGCTTCCTGGGCGGTTCCACGGGCCAGATCCGGCGCATCATCCTGTGCGAGGCCGGGCTGCTGGGCCTGTTCGCCAACATCGCCGGTATGGCCCTGGGGTTCTGTCTTTCGCTGCTGTTGATCTACGTCATCAACCGCCAGTCGTTCGGTTGGACCATCCAGTTCCATTGGCCCGTTACCGTGCTCGTATCCGCGCTGTCGGTGGTGTACGCCGCCACCGTGCTGGCCGCGCTGTACCCCTCGCAGGTCGCCGCCAAACTCATCCCCATCGAGGTGATCCATGAAGATTAGCGCGCTGCTGCTGGCCGGCTTCGAACTGTACCGTGCGGCGCTTCCCGGCTACCGCTATGAGTTCCCGCGCGATCACTTCAATCACCCCGAATTTCAGACCGAGTGGTGGTATTACACCGGCAATCTCCGCAACGAACACGGTCGGCGCTTCGGCTTCGAGTTGACCTTCTTCCGCCGGGGCATCGACCGGGGCAAGGAACCCGCAACCGTCTGGGACGTGCGCGACGCGTGGCTTGCGCACCTGGCCCTGAGCGATATCGACGGCGGCAAGTTCCTCTACGCCGAGCGCCTCAACCGCGCGGGCGCGGGCCTGGCCGGCGCGTCTCTCGACCAGGCGCGTGTCTGGAACGGCAACTGGCACGTGCAATGGGATATCCGCGGCGGCACCCAACAGATGCAAGCTATCGACCCGCGCTTCTCGTTCAACCTCACGTTGCGCGCGTTGAAACCGCCGGTCATCCACGGCATAAACGGGGTCAGCCAGAAGGCCGCCGGCGCCGGGCGCGCTTCGCACTACATCTCGTTCACGCGCCTGGAAACGCGCGGCGCCGTGGTACTGGAGGGCCGTACGTTCAACGTGGAAGGCCTCTCCTGGATGGACCACGAGTTCTTCACGCACCAACTCGACGCCGCCCAGACCGGTTGGGACTGGTTCAGCCTGCAGTTCGACGACGGTACGGAACTGATGCTCTTCCGGTTGCGCCGCAAGGACGGCGCCGCCGACCCTTACTCTGCCGGGACCTGCATCGACGCGCGCGGACGCACGACGCACCTCGCCCGCGACATGTTCTCGGTCAGCCCCGGCAAGCTCTGGCACAAGTACCCGGTGGAGTGGACCGTGCGCGTGCCGTCCCTCGGAATCGATGTCCAACTTACTACCCGCCTGCCCCAGCAGGAATTCGAAAGCAAGCAGAACCGCTACTGGGAAGGCGCAGTCGAGATTAGCGGCGCTCGCCGCGGCTTCGGATATGTCGAGATGACCGGCTATGCGGCGCCTGTGCGCCTTTGATCGTCGGGAGAACCTCCTTCGTAAACACTTCGCGACCTGTGGGCGGACTGGCCGCGGACCCGCATATGCTAACTTTCCAGCATGGGCACCAAATCCGCGATCACCTGGATTTCCATCTCTACGCCACACTGCTGAGTCGGAAAAGGGATGTTACGGCCAGGCTTGTGGGTGGAGCAGCTCACGGGGAGTGTAATCGAATGGGTTGGCGTGCCGCGCCGGCAGTTCAACAAAGCGCCGTGAGAATCAGGATCGCGGCGCCGGGACGCACGGGGCCCGGCTCAATGACCCGTGCATAAAAGCCGCTCATACCCCAGCGCGGCGAAGTTGCATCCCCGGCGTTCACCCGCGCGTCGTAGATCTCGCCCTTAATGGCCGGGCCGTAGACATCCAAGGCCGCGCAAGGCCCGCGCACCTTGGTGATCTCCAGCACCGCGCCGCCGGCGCGAAGCTGTTGGCCGATACGCAATTGGCGGCGGTCCAACCCGCGCGTGGTAAGGTTCTCGCCGAGCGCGCCGTAGAACACCGGATACCCCAGGGCTTTCAAGTCGTCGATGGTTTCCGCGGCGATCAGGAGCACTGCCTGGCGGAGACCGCCGTGAATCCCCGGGCGGGCACAGGCATCCCCCGCCAGACCCAGCGGAGTGATCATGGCCGCCGCGATCGACCGTTTGGGAATGCCGCCGGGCGAGACATTGATCCGGATAATCACGCCTGTTGCGGGTTGTGGCCGCTCTTCGCGCATGTCACCCACACCCCATAACCTATCACCCACAACCTGTCACCCACAACCTAGAACATATTCCAAAGGTATTGCGTGTAGACCTCGTGATGGTACTGCACTTCCGGTGGCTTCACCACGGTGCCCAGCGCACGGGGGCAGCGGTCCGCCGCCGCCTGTTTCAAATCGGCATACCGGCCCTTCACATCCGCGCCGAGAAGCTTTGTGGTCCACTCCGATTTATTAAAGTTCTCGATCGCATCGTAAATGTTATCCGGCAGGTACCGGGGCGCGCTACGAAGATTGTCGATCTCCGCGATGTCGCCCTCGATGCCCGTCTTGAAGATCCCGTACAACACCAGGTACGGATTCGCATCGGGAGCGACGGCGCGGACTTCCACCCGGGCGCTGCGTGAATTACCGATCGGGATGCGGATCATCGAGCCGCGATCCGTCGCCGAAGCTTTAAGCTGGTTCGGCGCTTCGAAATGCGGGTCGAGCCGGCGGTATGCATTGACGCTGGCGTTCATCAACAGGCAAAGATCGTTTCCATGCGTGAGTATCCGGTCGACGAACTTCCAGGAGAACGAACTCATTTTTTCCAAGCCTTCCGGATCCCAGAACAGGTTCGTCCCGTCCTTGGTGACCGAAACATTCGTGTGCATGCCGGTGCCATTAACGCCCACGATCGGCTTGGGCAGGAAGCATGCGGTCAGGCCCATTTTCTTCGCGACCTGGCGGCAGATGAATTTGTAGATTTGGATCTGATCGGCGGCCGCCACCACCTCGGCGTAACCGTAGTTGATCTCGAACTGCGAGGGAGCTACCTCCGGGTGATCTTTCTCGTTCTGGAAACCCATCGCCCGTTGAACCTCGGCGGACGTATCGATAAACAGACGCAGGGTATCGCCCGGCAGCGAGTGATAGTAACCGCCCGCGCTGACGTACTCGAACTTGCCCGTTTCGTGGTAATGCCGCTCGGCGTCCACACCGTTGAAGAGGAATCCCTCAATCTCGTTGGCCGCGTTTAAGGTGTAACCTTCCTTCTGGTAGACTTCATTCGCATAAGCCTTCAGAACGGCGCGCAGGTCCGCGCCATAAGGCCCCCCGTCCTTGTCGATGACCTCACCGAAGACCATCGCCTTTCCCGCACCCAAAACATCGGCCGGCCCCCAGTAGAAGGCGGACCAATCCACTCCCAGGCGCAAGTCGCTCTCTTTCTGCGCCGTGAAACCCCGAATCGAAGAGCCGTCGAAGGTCAGGTTGTCCCAGCTCTTGATCAGAAACTTCTTGTCGTAATCGAGCATGTGCAGCCGGCCTTCCAGGTCGCTGAATAGCAAGGTCACGGCCTTGATGCGTTTCTCGTCCGTCAGGTACTTGAGGCGCTCCTCCTGAATCTGCTGCATCGGAACGCGTTTCATCCGCTGCTCCTTGGCCTGCAGGTTCAGTTCTTCCAATTCGGCATAGGAAAGCCGTAGATAGTCTTGCAGTTCGTTACTCATTTGTCTCCGATTTCCGTGTCGGTTGCGACCACCTCCAATTGTCGACGCAAAACCGCTTTTCTGGCAACGGTTCGCCGATAGATTTTGTTTATGGGACCACATGGCCCCGCTTTGGCCAGGACGGCCTATTTGTTATAACGTTCTTGTGTTGCCGTAACTTTCTTAAGTTTATTGCGGACGCTGACACTCGCGAGCGATAATATCGGTGTCACTGACCATGGCTCCCGTCCGAATTCGCGATCAACTCGACCATTACAGCCACGCATGAGACACAGCGTCATACTCCTGTTGTTGGTTCTCGCCGCACTGCTGGAAGCCGGCGGCGACGCACTAGTCCGTCTGGGTCTGCGCTCTACCGCGGGGACTCCCAGGCTGCTCTTCTTCCTCGCCGGAGCCCTGGTCCTGTTCCTGTATGGCTTCGCCGTCAACACGCCGCCGTGGGATTTCGGCCGCTTGCTGGGCCTCTACGTGGTCTTCTTCTTTCTATTTGCGCAGGTGATTTCCTGGTTGGTCTTCCACCAGAAACCCAGCGCTGCCGTGCTGATCGGAGGCGGATTCATCGCCATTGGCGGGCTTATTATCTCCCTGTCATCCTGATGGAGAACACGGACGCTCTTTGGCGCAGTTGCCTACACGTCGTAATATAGCGCGAACTCGTACGGGTGCGGCCGCAACCGGATGGCGTCCGCTTCGTTCTTGCGCTTGTAGTCGATGAACGTCTCGATCAATTCCTCAGTGAAGACGTCGCCCTTCATCATGAAGCCGTGATCGTCTTCCAGGCAACTGAGTGCCTCTTCGAGCGATGCGGGCATCGAAGGAACGTTGCGCATCTCCTCCGGTGAAAGATCGTAGATGTCCTTGTCCAGCGGTTCGCCGGGATCTATCTTGTTGGCGACGCCATCGAGGCCAGCCATCAGCATGGCGGCGAAGGCCAGATAAGGATTGGCCGCCGGGTCCGGCGGGCGGAACTCCACCCGCTTGGCTTTGGGGCTGGCCGAGTACATGGGAATGCGGCAGGCTGCCGAGCGGTTGCGCCGCGAGTATGCCAGGTTCACCGGCGCTTCGTAGCCCGGCACCAGCCGCTTGTAGCTGTTGGTGGTCGGCGCGATGATGGCCGATAGCGCCCGCGCGTGCTTCAGCAAGCCGCCGATGTACCACAGCCCCATCTGGCTCAAGCCCGCGTAGCAGTCGCCTGCAAACAGCGGCTTGCCTTCTTTCCAGATGCTCTGATGCGTGTGCATGCCGCTGCCGTTATCTCCATACAAAGGCTTCGGCATGAAGGTCACGGTCTTGCCATACTGGTTCGCCACATTGCGGACGATGTATTTGTACAACATCATGTTGTCGGCGGACTTCAGCAGCGTGTCGAAGCGCTGGTCGATCTCGCACTGGCCGCCGGTAGCCACTTCGTGGTGATGGCATTCGATGTGCAACCCGCACTGGATCATGGTCTGCACCATTTCGCTGCGCAGGTCCTGGTAGTGATCGGTGGGCGGCACCGGGAAGTAGCCTTCCTTATAGCGCGGCCGGTAGCCCAGGTTGTCCTTCTCGCGCCCCGAATTCCAGCGGCCCTCTTCGGCGTCGATGAAATAGAAGCCGGAATGCTGGTTCTGGTCGAAGCGGATGTTGTCGAAAATGAAAAACTCGGCCTCGGCGCCGAAATACGCGGTATCGCCCGCGCCGCTGTTCTTCAGGTGCAATTCGGCTTTCTTGGCGATCCAGCGGGGGTCGCGCTCGTAGTGCTGCTTGGTGATCGGGTCGATCACGTCGCCGAGCATCACTAACGTGGCCGTTTCCGCGAACGGATCCATAAGCGCCGTCGTGGGATCCGGAATCAGCAGCATGTCGCTTTCGTTAATGGCAGCCCAGCCGCGAATGCTCGAGCCGTCCATGCCGAAGCCTTCTTCGAAGCTGCTTTCCGTCAACTCGCCGATGGGATAGGAAACGTGGTGCTGCAGGCTCGGGATGTCGGTAAAGCGCAGGTCCAACTGCTTGGCGTCGTTATTCTTTGCGTATTCCAATACTTCTTGCGGATTCATTCATCCTCCAGTGGGGGGTGGGTACGTGGGAATGCCTTAGGTAGAGCAGATCGTGTTTAGCATAACGAAACGGGAAGGCTGGGGTCAAGCTGCGGTTGGCAGGTTTGGGGACAGGTCGGCGGGTGGGCAGGTGGGAGCCTTGACGGGTTACTGGACCGTTCCGTCATGGGGGCCGGCTTTTCGTTCTGTTTCTTACAGATGCCAGTGTTTTCCCCTCGCGCTGCCAGGCGTCACCTATGTATAATAGTCAGCGAATGGAGAGTATGCGGATGCTGAAGAAACTATTGATCGGTTCTACCTTTGGGCTGCTTTTGAGCGCCGGAGGACTATTCGGCGAAGTGGTTGTCACGGTCAGGCCCCCTGTGGCTATAGTCGAAACACGGCCAGCGGCGCCAGGTCCAAACTATGTATGGATTCCGGGCTATCATGCCTGGGACGGCCACGCCTATGCGTGGACGGCAGGCCGCTGGGACGTTCCGCCCCGGCCACACGCGCGGTGGGTAGCTCACAGGTGGGTTCACCGCCACGGCGGTTATGTTTTGGTAGAAGGGCATTGGAAGTAGCCGCCTTTCTCGCCTTTCGGCAAAGGAGCGAATCCGGAGTAGGGCGATGCGGCGGCGTGAGGGCCGCCGTGCCGCCTTATCCGCGGTCAAGCTGCTCCCTTAGCTCAGCAGGATAAAGAGACTTCAACTCGGGGTGCGCCTCCGCGAGGCGGATCAAATCCAATTCGTCCTTCTTGCGCTTGCTCAAACGCCGTTGCGGATCGCCGTAGGCCCAGAGCTTACCCTGCGTGACATCTTGCAGGCATGCGATCCTCACATGCACACCCAAAACCTCAGCCTGAATGGACCGAGCCAGGAACGTCTGGTATCTGGTGTCAGTCGTAAACTGAATGCGGAGTTGGCTTAGCGGCGTGAAAGCGTTCACGGAGGCGATCGCTATAATATCGGCGTCCAGCGTGTAGACCGGCTCCACGAAACAGTTGACGGCCAGCCCGCCGATCAGGCAATACGGTCCGAACGCCTCGCACGCCGCAATCAGCCTGGCGAAATCTGTCGCACCTCCCTGGGTTGTCAACTCGTACGCCTCCGCCGCGGTCACATCTTCACTCTATACGACACGCCGCGCTGGCCGCCAGGGCCAGGGTGCTAAAATTAAAGTTCCCCTGGAGGATCGATGGCAGTGAAGCCCCGCCGCTCGGCGGCAGCGGTAGACGTAGCAGGTGTCAAAGTTGGCGGCGATCATCCGATTGTCGTGCAGTCCATGACCAACACCGACACGGCAGATGTGACCGGCACCGTAAATCAGGTGATGGCGCTGGCGCGCGCCGGCTCCGAACTGGTGCGCGTCACGGTGAACACCGAACAGGCCGCCGCGGCCGTCCCGAAGATCGTGGACTGCCTCGACAAGTTCGGCGTGCGCGTGCCCATCATCGGCGACTTCCATTACAACGGCCACATCCTGCTGCGGAAGTATCCCGAGTGCGCGCGGGCGCTTTCCAAGTACCGCATCAATCCGGGCAACGTCAATATCGGCAAGAAGCACGACGACAATTTCCGCACCATGATCGAGGCAGCCGTCGAATACCACCGTCCGGTGCGCATCGGCGTGAACTGGGGGTCGCTCGACCAGGCTTTACTCACGCGCATGATGGATGAGAACTCGCGCCTGGCCGAGCCCCAGGACGCCCGCGAGGTCACGCTCGAAGCCATCGTGGTGAGCGCGCTCGAATCGGCGGCCGCCGCCGAGCATTACGGCTTGGCGCACGACCGCATCATCCTCAGCGCCAAGGTCAGCGGCGTCCAGGATCTGGTGGATGTCTACCGCGCGCTGGCCGCGCGCTGTGACTACGCGCTGCACCTAGGGCTGACCGAAGCCGGTATGGGATCGAAGGCCATCGTAGCCACTACGGCGGGCCTCGCGATCCTGTTGCAGGAAGGTATCGGCGACACCATTCGCACATCGCTGACGCCCCTGCCCAATGGCGACCGCACCGAAGAGGTTATCGTTTCGCAGCAGATCCTGCAGTCGCTGGGTATTCGCAATTTCACGCCGCAGGTGACCGCCTGCCCCGGATGCGGCCGCACTACCAGCACCTTCTTCCAGGAGATGGCCGACCAGATCCAGACCTACCTGCGCGAGCAGATGCCGGTCTGGAAGGCGAAGCATCCGGGCGTTGAGAGCATGAAGGTGGCGGTGATGGGTTGCGTGGTCAACGGTCCGGGCGAATCCAAGCACGCCAACCTGGGCATCTCGCTGCCGGGCACTTTCGAGGAACCCAAGGCGCCGGTTTTTGTGGACGGACGCCTGACGACCACGCTCAAGGGCGACCGCATCGTGGCCGAGTTCATCGGGATGCTGGATGAGTACGTGACCTCGCACTACGCCGAACCGGTCGCCTGATATGTCCAGACGCTTCACGCTGTGGGAGGCCGAGCGCACGCTCCCGCAGATCCGCGAGTGGATGCGTGAGGCGGTGGCCATGAAGTCGCAATACGACGAGGCGGAGCAGGCCGTGCAGTCGCTGGCATCACGCATTACCATGATGGGCGGCATCCTGGTGAACCGCGAGCGGGCGGCGGAGGACAAGGCGCGCCGCGAGGTCGCCGGGCAGCGGCTGCGGACCATCCTGGAGAACTTTGAGCAGAGCGGCGTGCTGGTCAAGGATCTCGACAAGGGGCTAGTGGACTTCCCTACGCTTTTCCGCGGCGAGGAGGTCTATCTATGTTGGAAGCTGGACGAGGCGTCCATCCAGTTTTGGCATGGCACGCACGAAGGCTTCGCCGGGCGCAAAGCTATCGATCAGGATTTTCTGGATCATCATGAGGGCGAGCAGGCGCAGTAATGGGCCGCAGGGCTCCAATGCGAGAAGCCAAGTGTCCACCCAGGAGGGCGGAACTGTTCCCACCGACCAGTAGCATGACCTTGTCCAAGGCATCAAAGGCCTGCCCGCAGCGGCTCGGCCAGGGGGTAAGGTGTTGGCCGGATAAATCTCCGTCCAATTGGTCCCGTTCCAGAGATACGAGGGCGTAACCGCTCCTTGCATGTGACGACGGTTCTCCATCGCCTTCATCGAGTTTCTCGGAGCGGGCGGCAGGCCACCGCTTTGCCGTGATTCGCCAGATGCTCACGCGCATGACGCTCGGCATGCTCGCCAAGCGCGTTATCCTGAAACTTCCAAGCGCAATCGGAGCGAACAAGCGGGGACCATTTGATCGGCGCAATCGATATCGGCGGCACCAAAATCGCTATAGCGGTGGTCGACGACCACGGCTGCATCGTCGCCCGCGCCGAATGCCCCACCGCCGCGGAGCGCGGCTTCCCCGACGGACTTGCCCGCATCATCGCCATGCTGCGCGAAACCGCCGCACGCGCGGGCGCGAAGTTCCACGGCATCGGTATCGGTTGCACCGGCCCTATCAATCCCTTCACGGGTGTGCTTGGCACTGTCGATCTGTTGCCCGGATGGCAGGGGAGCGCAATCGTGGCGGGGCTTTCTGAAGCCTTCCACGTTCCTGTTGCCATGGAGAACGATGCCGACGCCGCCGGTCTGGCGGAAGCCGTGTGGGGCGCCGGCCGCGGCAAGCGGCGCTTCCTTTACGTCACCGTGGGCACGGGCATCGGTGTCGCCATCATCCTGGACGGAGCCCTGTACCGCGGCGTGGATGGCTCGCACCCGGAGATCGGCCACCAGGTGATCGACGCCTGCGGGCCGCCCTGCTATTGCGGCGCGCGTGGATGCTGGGAGATCCTGGCCAGTGGGCCTGCCATCCTGGCTTGGGCTAAAACCCGCATCGCGCCGGACCATCCCGGGGATAGCGAACCGACCATGAAGCGAGTGTGCGAGTTGGCGGAAGCCGGCGACCCCGCGGCGCTCGCCGTGATGGACCGCCAGGGTTACTACCTGGGATTGGGTCTGGCCAACCTGGTCACAACGTTCTGTCCGGACATGATCGCGCTGGGCGGCGGCGTGATGCGGAGCGCCCACCTGTTTCTGGATCGCGCCCGGCAAGTCATCCGGCAATGCTGCACTATGGTTCCGTTCGAGAAGGCGGAACTGGCGCTCGCCTCGCTGGGCGCGGATACCGCCCTGGCTGGCGCGGCGCAGGTCTGGCATCACCGCTTTGGGCCCGAAAGGAAAGCGCATGCAATTTGATCCCGCGATGGTGGAAGGTCCGTATTTGCGCGACATCCTCGCGCAGCCGCGCGCGCTGCAGGATACCGTGGCGGGACTGTGCGCCGCGCCCGGGCTCGCGGACCTGTCCGGGTTCGACCGCATCGTATTGACCGGGATGGGCGCATCCTATCATGCCTTGCATCCCCTCCAAATCCGGCTTGTGGAGCATGGATACCACGCGGTGGCCTATGAGACTTCCGAACTGATTCACTACTACGCCGCGGCCCTGACGCCGCGGAGTCTGGCGATCGCGGTCTCGCAGTCGGGGCGCAGTGTCGAGATCGTGCGGTTGTTGGAAGCGGCTGCGGCAGAAGGCGAGGGCCGCATGCGCATCATCGGCGTAACCAATACGCCGGAATCTCCGCTGGCCACGCGGGCGGATTCTACGATCCTGACGCACGCGGGCGCGGAGTCGTCGGTCTCGTGCAAGACATTCGTGGCTACGCTTCTGGCCCTCGAATGGTTAGGGACGGCGCTGCGCGGCGCGGATCGCAAGCAGATCGAAAGCACGCTGCGGGAGGCGGCGCCGGCAGCGCAAAGCTATCTGACCGGGTGGGAAGCAAAGGTAAGCAATCTGGCGAACCTGCTGGACGGTGTCCGCGCGCTGTTCGTAACCGGCCGGGGAGCTTCGATGGCGGCCGCCGGCGCCGGTGGTCTGATTCCCAAGGAGTCGGCGCATTTCCATGCCGAAGGAATGACCTGCTCCGCCTTCCGGCACGGGCCTTTCGAAATGATCGGCGCCAGCGTTCTTGTGCTGGTCTTCGCGGGCGACCCAAAGACCGCGGCATTGAATGAGAAACTGGTTCAGGACGTGCGCAACGCCGGCGGAAGGGCCGCGCTCGTCGGGCCGCAATCGGACGTGGATGCCTTGCGCATTCCACTCACGCCACCCGCCGTCCGCCCCGTGGTCGAGATCCTCCCGCTGCAGCTCGTATCGCTGGCGCTGGCGGCCTTGGCCGGACGCGAGCCTGGCAAGTTCAGACTGCTTACCAAGGTCACCACCATCGAATGAGCCGCCAATGAAGCCGGGCATCATGCGACGAATTCCGAGATTTTGCAGCCTCAGTCTCTGCGCGGCGCTGCCGATTGCCCAAGCTTCGTTCGGACAAGATCCGGCGTGGAAATCCACACCAATAGCCCAATGGAATGCGGGAGACGCGCAAGCGGTGCTCGCCGATTCCCCGTGGGTCAAGCATGTCACGCCGCAGCGCCTGCGCGATCTGAGTCCCGACGAGCGGCGGAATGGCGGAAACATGGAGGCCGGCATCGGCAAGGGCGTCGGTTTAGCGGGGATCGGTCTGTTCGGCCCGCGCAGAGAGGCTGAGGCCCTACAGCGCGCCCACGCTAAATTCACGCCCGATGCGGTGGTGGTCCGATGGGAAAGTGCTCCTGTGCGCGCCGCGGAACTCATAGCGGGCGAGACCGCTCCCGCCATGGACGGTTCCTGCTACGCTATCGTGGTCTACGGCATTCCCCTTCCCCGCCGCTGGAATCTGGCAAGCGAGCTGAAGGCGGTCGCGTATCTGAAGCGCTACCGGAAGAAGGATCTGAAGCCCTCGCGCGTGGAGATCCTGCGAGGGGAGCGCGGACTGGCCACGGTGGTGTATCTCTTTCGGCGTTCAGCGGA
>Ga0182018_10004361_pt1 | contig 11962 bp, 9 predicted proteins | sample 812P2MmetaG_FD_120490 | JGI IMG/M metagenome (GOLD analysis project Ga0182018, IMG submission 120490) | Permafrost microbial communities from Stordalen Mire, Sweden - 812P2M metaG | ecosystem: Environmental > Terrestrial > Soil > Wetlands > Permafrost | place: Sweden: Stordalen | collected...
CGCAGCGATTGCAGCGCTACATCGAACTCGCGATTCTCGTCGGCCACATGCGCCAGCAGATTGAGGGAGTCGGCGTCCGGTTTGGTTGCTGTGAGGGCCTTCAGTATTTTCAAGGCTTCTTGGGAACGCCCCAGACGGTCAAGAACCACTGCGCGCTGATAATCGAGGCCGTCCAGCTCCGCCTCGTTTTGCCCGGCCCGGTCGAAATCCGCCAATGCCAATTTATCCTGGCCAAGCTTCGAATGGAGTTGGCCCGCTGTGAAGTAATCCTTAGCGGTGACGCCGGTCATCGCGTCCAGGCGCGCTAGCACAGCCTCTACTTTCGCCAGCCGGTGCAGCTCGTAAAGGGAGTTAGCAAGCGATAGCAGGCCCTCTGGATACCGATACGCGAGATCCCCGGATTTTTCGAAGAGCGAGACGGACTTGTCATATTCATTGTGCTTTTCCGCAATGATTCCCAGGAAGAGACAGGCGATCGGCCGGGAGTCGCCCGGCCCATCCATCAGTCTCTGAAATTCCGGTTCGGCCAAATCGTATTGGCCCAAATTGAAATAAGTAATCGCCAGATTCTTGCGTGCAGGAATAAACCCCGAATCAGCTTGCAGGGCATCGAGGAAGTATTTTTCGGCCTGTTCGAAGTCGCCCTTTAAGTTATAGGCAGCCCCGATCGCATCCATAAGAACCAAATTCCGCGGGTCGGCTTCAAGTCCGTTCTCGAACGTCTGGATGGCTTCATCCAGATGGCCCTGTCGAACCAAGATCATGCCCGCATCGTAGGAGTGCAGAGCTTCGTTCTGGGGTTGAGCGGATATTTGGTCGGAAGCACCCGGATTTGAAATCCCTTGCGCGTCGAGAACGGTCGAGCCAAATGCAACGAGACAAAAACCTAGCGTCCATGCCAGAGCCACGCGAAGTGAAACTATTGTAGATGGAACTACGGAAGGCTCGGGCGAGCGCTGACGTGCTTGACCGGCTTCAAGGAGTTTCAACACGTCCACATCCTGGGTGCGTCTTGGCGTCGCCCCTGTCAGGCGGGTGGCTCAAGGCACGTCGCTGGTGACTGGCGGAAATGGCAGCGGCTGCGCAGATACGCACTTCTTGGAACGTTTCAATTTCTGGCCCATGTCAAGATGCGGGTCAAACGCCTTCACCAGTAATTGCCTAAAGCACCCCAAATCTCGATTGCGCGGGAACATATGACGTTTCAAACCGATTGTCAAGGCTGTTTTTTTCGCGCCTGTTTTTTTTCTGCACTGTTTTTTGCGAGACATGATAGGCCTCGATTCTTGGTACTGAGTCGATGCATCATTGTCGGTTCACAGGTAGGCGGGGCTACTCCAGGCGTTTACGCTAGACGGACCGTGACTTGCGTTTTGTAGTTGCATTCCCGAGTAGCATCGGATTATTTCTCAGCTGAGCAATTCGGGCAGCCCGGGTGTTGTCGAAGGAGATTCCAACGCTTCGAACGAGTCGCACCGCAGTTCTAATCCTGCTGCTGATGTCCTGCCCATGGGCCTTCGGCGGTCCACAGGATGCTGCAACTCCCTCCACGCCGAAACCCTCGCCCGCGTCCCATTCGGAGGCGACATCTATGGGCCGCGAGGGCTTCCTCGGAAATGATGCCTGCCAAAATTGCCACCGCGATAAATTCGGGACCTATCTACAAACCGCGCATCATCGCACTTCACAGCTTCCGGAGAAGAACACCATCGCCGGCCACTTCACTGCCGGGGAAAATATTATGAAGACCTTTAATCCCGAACTCTCTTTTCGGATGGACGTCCGGAATAATCGCTTCTATCAAACCGCAATACTCGAAAAGTCTGGCCACACCACACGGCGCTCCGAGCCATTTGATCTGGTGGTTGGGTCTGACACCAAGGGCCAGACTTATGCCTATTGGAAGGGCGATCTATTGTACGAACTTCCGGTGTCCTACTGGACCGAGCTCAACGAGTGGGTCAATAGTCCAGGATATGTGGACGGATCCGCCGATTTTGACCGGCCCATAACACCACGGTGCATGGAGTGCCATGGGACGTATGTTCAGGCGCTCGAGCCATCGCTAACCAGTAATCGCTACAATAAATCCAATTTTGTTTTGGGAATTTCCTGCGAGCGGTGCCACGGAGCCGGTGGCGAGCATGTGAAAAGCCACGCCGCCGCTTCGAGCGATTCAGGCAACGGAAAACCCATGCCGCCGTTCGGATCGACCCGCGAAAGGCAAATCGATGTGTGCGCCCAGTGCCACGGTGGGGTAGGCGAAGAAGTTGCTCCGCCGTTCTCGTTTAAGCCTGGCGACCAGCTTTCGAACTACATCAGACTGAAAGAGGCAGACCCTGACGATCGAGTGGATGTTCACGGCAACCAGGTTACCCTTCTCGAAAGAAGCCTGTGCTTTCGATCATCACCTAACATGACGTGTACCACCTGCCACGATGTGCACTCGCCCGAGCGGCCAGCAGCTAGTTACTCGGACCGATGTCTGGGCTGCCACCAGCCAGAGAGATGTGGCATGTTCGCAAAGCTCGGCCAGCAGATCGCGGCAAATTGCATTGATTGTCACATGCCGGTGCAGGCGTCCAGCCTGTTAGTGGTGGACGCGGACGATAAGCGGGTGAGCGCCAAAGTTCGCAATCACTGGATTAAGGTATATCCGCAAGTTCAGCGGCGGTAGCCTTAGCGATTTACGCCCTCTCACTGATCCTCGAAAGCGGCGGCGCTTTCTCAGCTCATACCGGCTCGGCGATTTGAGGGTTGACGCGGCCGGGGGTCGGGCGTATCGTCTTGCGCGGTAGAGGGGTGCCCGAGTAGAACCTGTGAAACGGTGCAATGGCCGTGGAATTTGAAACCTTTCAATGGCCCATTTTACGCTTCAGGCTCTCCTCCTTATTTCATGTGGCCTTCGCCCTACATCCCAGTAGTTCGGCGGTTTGTTTTTGGCCGCGGGCTGAGAAATTAGATTCGTCCAAACAGGAGGAAGACGTGATCTCCAATATCGCGCGCTCATTTTTTCTTGTGTTGATTTGCGCCACCTTCGCTTTCGCCCAGGACACTCGATTTGAACCGAAGCACCAGCAAATTCCTGGTCCCGCTTGCCTCACCACGAAAGACCCCTGGGAGGGCGGATCCAATCCATGCACTCCCAAAGATCATGAAGAGTGGCTCGCGGATGTACGCCATTGGCGCGAAGAACGGCGCATTCGCATCGGCTACGACGGCTCGCGCTATGACCTTCCGGCGCTGAAGTGGACGCAGTCCAGTTTCATGCAGCCGCAAATGATGGTGGAAGAACGCTACTTCTACGATCCGGTAGCCAATCGCTACACCGTGGACCGCTACCTGGACGATCTGGAAGCCCGATATGGCGGGATCGATTCCGTATTGATCTGGCCCACGTATTCAAACATGGGAATCGACAATCGCAACCAACACGACGAGATTCGATCGATGCCCGGCGGAATCGCCGGGGTGCGCCAAATGGTCGCGGATTTTCATCGGCGCGGTGTGCGCGTGTTGTTCCCCATGATGATGTGGGACGAGGGGACGCGAGATCCCGGCAAGTCGTGGCCAGACAGCATCGCATCGATCATGGCGGAGATTGGAGCCGATGGAATCAACGGTGACACGCAGGACGGTGTTCCGCGCGCTTTTTCTGACGCTTCGGATCGTGTGGGGCATCCTCTAGCCTTCGAGCCGGAGGACGGTCCGGCGGATGAGGGCGTCGCCTACAATGTTTTGACGTGGGGACAGTATAAATTTTCGTTCGTGCCGGAGGTGGACCGTTTCAAATGGCTGGAGCCACGGCACATGGTAAACATCTCCGATCGTTGGAATCGCGATAAGACGGACGATCTGCAGTATGCGTTTTTCAATGGTATCGGGTGGGAAAGTTGGGAAAATGTCTGGGGCATCTGGAACGGCATTACAGCGCGCGACGGCGAAGCCACGCGGCGTGTAGCCACCATGGAGCGCGGGGTGGCGCCTTTCCTAATCAGCAAAGATTGGGAACCGTACTTTCCGACGTTGAGATTCGGAGTGTTTGCCAGCCGCTGGCCGCTGGGAGATGACACCGTCTGGACGATCGTGAACCGCAACGAGTACGACGTATCTGGGCCGCAGATGGAACTGCCGGCGCAAGAAGGGATGCACTACTACGATCTATATCACGGCGTAGAACTCACCCCGGGGCCACGTGGCAACAAGATCGCGCTGTCGCTTGATTTCGAAGCCAAAGGTTATGGCGCGGTGCTGGCGACGAAAGCGGCGCTCAGCGAATCCATCAAAACGCTGATGGCCAAGATGAAAACGACGACCGCGAAGCCGCTGGCGAGCTTTTCGCATGAGTGGGCATTCTTGCCGCAGCAGATGACGCCAATTCCTGCGACCAAGCCCGCTTCGGGAACGCCGGAAAACATGGTGAAAATTCCGGAAGGCGAATTCCGATTCAAGGTGGAAGGAATCGAGATTGAAGGCTCCGACGATGTCGGCGTCGATGTGCAATATTCATGGGAGGATTCGCCACGCCGGTATCACGAGCACATGATGAACGTGAAGTCGTTCTGGATAGACCAGTATCCGGTCACCAATGAACAGTTCAAAAAGTTCCTGGATGCCACGCACTATCACCCGAAGGACGACCTGAATTTCCTTCGCGACTGGCAGAACGGTGCCTACGCAGCCGGTAGCGCAGATAAGCCGGTAACTTGGGTCGGCCTTGAGGACGCGCGAGCCTACGCCGCGTGGGCTGGGAAGCGCCTGCCGCACGAATGGGAGTGGCAGTACGCCGCTCAAGGCACGGATGGGCGCTTGTATCCGTGGGGCAACGAATGGGACGCATCAGCGGTACCCGTGCCGGACAAAGGACGGAACATGCGAGGTGCGGATAGCGTTACCGCTCACCCCAAAGGGGCAAGTCCATTTGGAGTGGTGGATCTTGTGGGCAACGTGTGGCAGTGGACCGATGAGTTCGTCGATGACCACACCCGCGGCGGTATTCTGCGCGGAGGCAGCTACTATCAGCCGCAAGGGTCGATATGGTATTTCCCGCAAGCCTACAAACTCACGGAGCACGGTAAATTGGAGATGATGGCGCCGAGCAAAGATCGTTCCGCGGCCGTTGGTTTTCGTTGCGTTCAGGATGCGCAGTAATAAGGTCGATTCAAAATCCGAACAGGAACCATGGCTCGATACAGATAAAATGTAGGTCGAATGCGTAACATAACAACCATGAAGCAAATTGCCGAGCGGGCGCAGGTGTCGCTGGGCACTGTTTCGAACGTCGTAAACGGCACCATCCCCGTTCGCCAACATCTGCGCGTGCGCGTCCTGGAGGCAATTCGAAGTCTCGGATATCAGCCGAGCCAATTAGCGCGCGGGCTGCGGCGAAATTCCACGAACATGTTGGGCATGGTGATCCCAGACATCACTAACCCGTTCTTTCCTGGCGTGGTTCGCGGCGTTGAAGATGTCGCCTTCAAGGGATCCTATCGAGTCGTGCTCTGCAATACAGACAATGACCCCGCCAAAGAGCAGGCCTATCTCGATGAATTACGGTCCTATCGTCCCGCGGGCCTGTTAGTCATACCGGCAGCCGAAAGCAACCTGGCGGCGGAACTCGGACCTCCGACGCCTTCGAGTCTGGCGGTTGTATGCATCGACCGGCGCCCGGCGGACTGGAAGGGCGACGCTGTCATGGCCGCCAATGAAGAAGGCGCTTTCCAGGCAACCGAGCACCTATTGAACATGGGCCACACGAGGCTGGCGACCATTTGCGGACCTTCTCACCTCACTAACGCAGTAGAGCGTCTGGCCGGATTTCGTAGAGCCCTCGCCAAGCAAGGACTAAAAATCGCGCCTGAATATATTCAGGAGGCCAAGTTCGACCGCGAGAGCGGTCATCGTAGCGCCAGGCGATTGCTCGGTATGTTACCTCGTCCCACCGCCATTTTTGCGGCAAACGATCTGCTAGCGTTGGGAGCCCTGCTGGCCGCCAGAGAACTGGGGCTAAATTGTCCAAAAGATATATCGATCATCGGGTTTGACAATTTGGACATCGGAATGTTCACCGATCCAGCGCTCTCCTCTGTCTATCAACCGGGTTACCAGATGGGAGCCCGAGCCGCGCGGTTGATTCTTGAGCGGATCAAGGGTAAGAAGGGACGTGCACAACAGATTGTGTTGCCGACGGAAATCCGGATCCGTAATTCTGTCGCGCCACCCCCCAGTGACGAATGAACTGAAAATTCCGCTCGAGGATTAGCACCCATCCGTGTTTTTCCACCTGACACGCCGGATAGTGGGTGTGTCAGGTGGTCCGCGGAAGACTGCCTAACCGCAGTCGGAGGGAATGGAAAATGCTGAAAGGAATCGATCCCCTGCTCAGCCCTGAGCTGTTGACGGTGCTCGCGGAAATGGGACACGGCGATGAATTGGCTATCGTTGATGCCAATTTCCCTGCTGTAACTATGGCTCGCCGGTTGGTCCGTGTGGGATCCCCTGCCCCAGATGTATTGCGGGCTGTACTGACCCTGCTGCCACTGGACGACTTCGTTGATGTCCCTCTGACGGTGATGGAAGTAGTCGGGAGGCCGGACGAAATACCGGAGCCCGTACGCGACTTTCAGGCGGTCGCCAACGCGGCCGAAGATAAACACGTGAAGATGACGCGTATTGACCGCTTTTCCTTTTACGACCGCGCAAGAGCGGCTTTCGCGGTTGTCGCGTCGGGCGAACTCAAACTTTACGGATGTGTGTTAGTGAAAAAGGGTATTATCCGCCGGTAATGAACCGAATTGTCGTTCCTCTAATTCATAACTCCAATGGATGGTCACAATAATTAGACCTCGCGCATGCCAGGTCGTTGAGTTTTGGCTCTTCCTCCGCTAAGCCGCCGTATGAAATCAGTCACAGCGAACCAATTTGCGAGGACAGCTGACATTCGGCTTGGTCGTAAGGTCGGCGAAAAATATCACCTGGACGTACATAGCACAAATCGGACAAATGCGGGTCTTATACCTGCGAAAGGCACCGGGAGAGTTCCTTGCGGCGATGCATCACAGTCAGGATTGACTAGCCCCGCTCTCCACGCGGCCAAACACGTCCGACCTCGACCGCAACAGCACGAAATACAACATTACGCTCGTCGGCCCACCTCGAGTTTTAAGCCGATCAGCGGTCTGTTGAAAATCACCGAAAACAGGCCTGATGGCTCTACGATCTCGAAGAAGACTGCCGCGTAATCCACATTCGCCGTTCGGGTGTTCGGTCTTGTTAAAGCCGATGTGAAAACGAAATCTTCCGGCGATTCGCTCTTTTAATGCCGTAAACGTCTTCGATTTCCTTGTTGGTCTGGGATTCAAGCTGCCAGCCATCGTACTACGTTTTTACTACGGTCGATTTAGCTGCCCGAATCGAGTACCGTTACCCGGCCAGTCTGGTTGTTTTGTTGTTTTGATTGCGACGATTCGCTCTATGGCCCATAAGTTCGGAATGGCCGGCTTATCGGAATATTTGGCTAGCGGCCCGTAGCGCTCGCCGCGGGTAAGCCCGCGGAACAGAGGGTGAAAATGATTGTCAGTTTGCCTAGGCGCGGCGGTGGTATTCACCCTCGCACGTCCCCTACCCGGCGAGCGATGCGGCATACCAGTGCCGAGACGAAGCGTCGTTATCAACTCGGGACGGCGAATCAAGTCCGGCAGGCGATGGAGAAATCCAACGAGTCAACCTACGGCGAAGGCCGCCGTACTACATTTTTACTACAGTTGGAGGCGGATGAAACCGAGGTCCAAAAGCCCCCGCTAACTACTTGATTTAAAAGAGGAAGTGGCTCCCCGGGCTAGATTCGAACTAGCAACCCTTCGGTTAACAGGTTCGATTTCAAAACCATAAGTCGTTGTTCAACCGTCGCTTAGGGTTATTGGAAAGCCAATCTTCTCCCTCAAATGTTCCGGAGTTGTTCCAAAGTTACCGAGCGGCATGACGTTTACTTTTACTTCTTAACTTCCGAGCAGGAAACTCCAACGGGAGTTCATCGCCTTCGGCAGGAGGATTTCCGTTGCCCACGCGAGCTAGAATCCGGTTGACCCTTGCCGGATCGGCACGTCGTGCGCGTTCCTCGAAGTACTCTTCCGTGCGCATAGCAGAAACCTTTTCCGCGAGTGCGAGCGTGATCAGTTGGTTGAGAGCCACGCCTTCCGATTCAGCAGCCTTACGCGCTTCGGCCAACAGCGTGGGCGGTACACGCAAAGCAAAATTGCTTCGTCTCATGAATTCGCTCCTTCGCTTGCCATTACTCGGCTTCCTCTACCAGTCCTCGGACGATTTCCCCGGGCCGAACCACCGAACATCGAAAACGCCCCGCGACAGGTCTAAAATCCCGCTCGTTGAAAGTGACGATGGCATCGGCGCGACCATTGATGGCCGTTTCCAGAACCATCTCGTCGTTCGGATCTGGTAGCATCGGCCGTGTGCGAATCATTAATTCGACTCTCTTCCCAACCAGGGCCAGTTCGTCGAGCACAGCAGATACATCTTCTCTGCTCGCTCCGCAGGCAGCAAGGTGTTCTGGGCGAGTCAGAACAGATTCGTATTCCAGCATCAAGGGTACAGACAAAAGCAATTCGAATCGGTGAGCCCGCGCCGCCTCGAGCACTTGGCGCGATGCGCCAGCATCGCTACGGAAGGCCGCTACCAGTACATCCGTGTCCGAGACATATGCCCTCATGCAACAATAGGATATTGCCAGCAATATTGCCTTGTCAAGCCTTACACCTCGACCCCGACATGCGCAAAACACAAAATCATGGCCATCTTGACAGAAATTGGACGGTGGTGCGTGGTGCTTGTCCGCCCCACCCGTCATATCTTATAGATATAGAAGTTCGCAGATCTAGGTGCCAGATTAATGCTGGATAAAGACAGTTCTGAGGAGCAACTGAAATCCGCGCGAAAAGAAACTGAACGTCTTCGAGCAGAAAATGCGCACCTCCGAGCAATGCTCGGGATCCCGGATTCGGCTGTCGAAAGAGCCTCTCCACCAGAAGTCTATGCAGTAGAGACTCTTAACAGTCGCGCTATTGAGGGTTTGACCCCGGAGAGAAAAGTTGCTCTTTTTCGAAGCCTGTTTCGCGGTCGAGAAGACGTTTACGCAGTACGCTGGGAGGGAAAGAGTGGCAAGTCTGGCTATTATCCGGCTGGTGTCATGGACTGGCGCGCGATTCACGCTGCAAGACCGGAAGAACGAAAAAAGGTCTCACGGAAGACACGAACGCTTCAACCGCTCACCGATAGCGCAATCCGCGATCACCTCACTGGGAAGCAGACCATCGGCGTCTACCCTCTACTTCCCGACGAAACCTGTTGGTTTCTCGCGGTGGATTTCGACAAGAAGTCTTGGATGGCAGACGCCGCAGCTTTTGCTTCCACATGCCGGCGGTTTCAGGTCCCCGCAACCGTCGAGCGCTCGCGATCAGGAAACGGTGCCCACATTTGGATTTTCTTCAACCACGCAGTGCTCGCTGCAAATGCCAGACAGCTTGGTTGTGCCTTATTGACCCGGACGATGGAAAGCCGCCACGAAATCGGGCTGGATTCTTATGATCGTCTTTTCCCTAGCCAGGACACGCTGCCTAAGGGCGGCTTTGGGAATTTGATAGCTTTACCGCTTCAAAAACCTGCCCGAGAGCAAGGCAACAGCGTATTCTTGGATGAATTCTTCCAGCCCTACGCCGATCAATGGAAAGTCTTAGAGTCGGTTCAAAAAATACCAACGGATAGGCTGGCGCGCATGATTCAGGAAATAGCGCCCAGTGGAAACACGATTGGAGTGCATCTTAGCTTTCCCGAAGAAGGAAGGGACGAAGCTCCCTGGCTGTGGAACCCATCGCAAAAGCGGAAAGACGGGCGAATTGCAGATCCATTGCCATCTTCAGTCCGTGTGGTGGTGGGCAATCTTGTCTACATCGAAAAGAAAGATCTGCCGTCCGCCATGCTGGATCGATTAATTCGCATCGCCGCCTTTCAGAATCCTGAATTTTACCGAGCCCAGGCCATGCGACTCTCGACCTACGGTAAGCCTCGCGTCATATCCTGCAGCGAGGACTTCCCAGAGCACATCTGCCTTCCGAGAGGGTGTGTCGACGAGGTGCTTGCCGCATTCAAATTCCAAGCGGTGGACGTAGAGGTGCAGGATGAACGAACTATGGGTCGGGAAATTAGAGTCCCCTTCAACGCTGAGCTGCGGCCTGAACAAAAGGAAGCCATCAACCAGGTACTTCACTATGACCAAGGCGTACTCAGTGCACCACCAGCATTTGGAAAGACCGTCGTTGGTGCCTGTCTGATCGCCAGGAGGGCGGTCAACACATTGATCCTGGTGCACAGGCGCCAGCTAATGGACCAGTGGCGTGAGCGATTGTCTGCCTTCCTGGATATGCCAATTGGAAGCATCGGTCAAATTGGGGGAGGAAAGATCAAGCGAGCGGGCGTAATTGATGTCGCTGTGATCCAAAGTTTGCAGCGCAAAGGAGACGTCGAAGATTTCGTCGCCGACTACGGCCACGTCATCGTAGACGAGTGCCATCATCTGTCCGCCGTCACTTTTGAACGAGTCCTTCGCCAAGTAAAAGCAAAGTATGTCTTGGGCTTGACGGCAACGCCGATCCGGAGAGACGGGCATCATCCGATCATTTACATGCAATGTGGTCCCATACGGTTCCATCTCACGGCGAAAAAAGCAGCAGAGACGTCGCTCCTTGAACACAAAATCATCCCACGTTTTACCAACTTTGCTTTGGAACAGACAGAAAACGAAATCACAATCCAGGATCTTTACGCCGCACTCGTCGGGGACCAACACAGAAACGAGTTGATCGTACGGGATCTTCAGAGTGTTTTATCGGCTGGGCGATCGCCGCTCGGTCTGACGAGCCGAATAGATCATCTCAATTACTTGGCCGGACAATTGCATGGGATATGTTCGCACGTCTTCATCTTGAAAGGTGGGCTTGGCGCAAAGCAAAGAACGAAACTGACTGAGTCCCTGGCTGTCGTGCCTGCCGGTGAACCGCGTGTCATTCTTGCAACCGGAAGCTACCTTGGTGAAGGCTTTGACGATGCACGCCTCGACACACTTCTACTTGCGATGCCGGTTTCCTGGAGAGGAACTCTCCAACAGTATGTCGGCCGCCTCCACCGACTCCATGAGAATAAAAAAGAAGTCCAAGTTTACGATTACGCGGATGTGCTGGTGCCAATGCTCGCTCGAATGTACAAGAAAAGGTTGGCAGGCTATGCCGCGTTGGGTTACACCTTCTCCGATGCATTGAATGTTTGAGCTCGCCATGGAATCAGCCCTGATGTTGCACTAGGAAAGATCCGCTAACTCTGCCATCAGGGTTGGCGCAGACACCCGCGGCTTAGGACCGAATGTTAATTGGCCAAAATCCACAGTTTGAAGAAACGCAAATGATTGAAAAAGAAAGGATTGGCTCCCCGGGCTAGATTCGAACTAGCAACCCTTCGGTTAACAGCTTTTAGGTTCGCACGTTCAACTTGGCGATTTCGCAGGGTATCCCTACGAAGAATAAAGGGTTTAGAAGCACAATTACCTATACGGGAAGCACAGACAGGCGATTCAAACGGACTCCAAATGGACTCCAGAAATGCACCGCCCCTCGGCCGGCAGAAGTACGGCTCGTTGGGACTTCCCAACGTTTTCCTGTTTCAAATCACGCCGCCGCTGATCTCCCCGGTGATCGCAGCGCCTCGGCGGTGTCCGGCACCCAAGAGCTTTGGTTCTCCGAGATGGCATCCACGTATAAGCCCTGCATCTACAGCGTTAGCAGGTTGTTGAAAAATGCCGTTCCGCTGCAACTTTATTTAAGAGAACTCGTCTGATGAAAAGAAGGCCAAGGAGATGAGTGAATGCGCGGCGACGATAACCAGCAAGAAGGAATGTTCA
>Ga0182018_10004362_pt1 | contig 11957 bp, 14 predicted proteins | sample 812P2MmetaG_FD_120490 | JGI IMG/M metagenome (GOLD analysis project Ga0182018, IMG submission 120490) | Permafrost microbial communities from Stordalen Mire, Sweden - 812P2M metaG | ecosystem: Environmental > Terrestrial > Soil > Wetlands > Permafrost | place: Sweden: Stordalen | collected...
CAGGCGGCGGGTGGGGCAAGTCTCGGCCGGCCGTATCGTCCCGTGACGATCATCCCGCCCTCCCGGCCGAACGCGGGACCCGGCCCGCCGCCGAGCACCGACCCGACGCGCGGCGGGCGATCGTGCCTTGTCCCCCAAGGTCGACTATGAACGCACGCCCCAGCGCGTAGCTCCCATGCCGAGGCATACGTCTCCCCTGACCCCGCTCTGCGCCCTTCTCTCCGCGCTCGCGGCGTGCACCGCAAGCGCCCCGCGGCGCGAGTCCGTCGCGCTGTCGGACGCCGTGGACCGCTATCGCCGCGCCGAGAGCGCGTCGAAGCCCGGTCAGCGCGACGCGGTCGCCGCGGTCTCATGCACCGACGCGGAGGTGTGCGCCGCAAAGCAGGTGTGCCTCGCGGCGATCGATCCGACGACGCGCGCGCTGACGCTCAAAGACGAGGTGGCGGCGCGCCTGGTCGACATCCAGAGCAAACGCCTCGCGCCGGATGCCCCGGAGGCCGACGCCCTTCCTGGCAAGCTCGACGAGGCCGAACGCCTCCTCCACGAGGGCCGCACGAAGATGACCGACTGCGACGCGAAACTCCTGCAGCTTCGCGTGCGTTACGGCATGTGAGAACGGCGCTCCCGAGGTTTCGCGGTGAGTCGCTGCACGCCCGTACGTGAGCGCCGGCTCGCGCTGTGCTAAGTCCGGCGCTCCATGTTTGACGCCCTCACCAAGGGGTTCAAGTCCGCCCGCAACCGGCTTGCCGGGTTGACCGAGCTGACCGAGCAGAACGTCGAGTCCGCGCTGCGCGAGGTTCGCCTTTCGCTCCTCGAGGCCGACGTCGAGCTCGGCGTCGTCAAAACGTTCCTCGCACGCGTCAAGGAGAAGGCCCTCGGCGAGGTCGTCCGTACACGCACCCGGGGGAAGGACGGCGCGGCGCAGAAAGTCTCGGCCAGCGACGTCTTCGTCAAGATCTGCCACGACGAGCTCGTGGCGCTCATGGCCCCGGGCGAGGGCTCCGCGCTCCACATGGCCCCCAAGGGGCAGCCGACGGGGATCATGATGGTGGGCCTGCAGGGGTCCGGCAAGACGACCACCTGCGCGAAGCTCGCTAAGTGGCTCGAGAAAGAGGGCCGCAAGCCTCTCCTCGTCGCCGCCGACATGCAGCGCCCGGCCGCCGTCGAGCAGCTCAAGATCCTCGGGCAGCAGATCGGCATCCCCGTCTTCAACATCGCCGGCGCGACGCCCCTCGAGATCTGCACGCAGGGCCTCGCGCACGCGCGCGGCGCCATGAAAGACGTCGTCGTCTACGACACCGCGGGGCGGCTCGCGATCGACGAGGCGCTCATGAGCGAGCTCGCCGAGATCAAGACCGCGGTCTCGCCCGAGAACGTCCTGCTCGTGGTCGACGCGATGATCGGCCAGGACGCCGTGAAGACCTCCAAGGCCTTCCACGATCGCCTGGGCCTCTCGGGCGTCGTCCTGACCAAGCTCGACGGCGACGCCCGCGGGGGAGCCGCGCTCAGCGTGAGGGAAGTCACCGGCGCGCCGGTGCGCTTCATCGGCATCGGGGAGACGCTCGACAAGTTCGAGGAGTTCCGCGCCGACGGGATGGCCGGCCGCGTCCTCGGCATGGGCGACGTCGTCGGCCTGATGAAGGACTTCGAGCAGGTCGTCGACGAGAAGGACGCCGCCGAGAAGGCGATGAAAATGCTCGGGGGGCAGTTCTCCCTCGACGACTTCCTCGAGCAGATCCGGATGATCCAGAAGATGGGGTCCATCAAGGATCTCGTCGCCAAGATGCCGGGCATGAGCGACATGATGCCCCCGGGCGCCGACATCGACGAGGGGGAGCTCGGTCGCATCGAGGCCATCATCCAGTCGTTCACGAAGTTCGAGAGGCAAGACCCTTACGCGCTCATCCGCGAGCCCTCGCGCGTGACGCGCATCGCCAAGGGCTCGGGGCAGAAAGAGCCTCCCGTCCAGGAGCTCGTGCAGAAGTTTCTCTTCATGAAGCAGATGATGGAGGGACTCGGCGCCAACATGGGCATGCTCGGGCGTATCCCCGGGATGAAGAACCTCGCGATGGCGAAGAACCTGCGAAAGCAGATGGCCCAGGGCGGCGGGATGCCTGGCTTTCCGGGGATGCCGGGAATGGGCTTTCCGGGGATGGGAATGCCCGGCATGGGCTTCCCGGGAATGGGTATGCCTGGAATGGGCCTGCCGGGCGCCGGCGACAGCATGACCAAGATGAAGCCGCTATCGACCGCCGAGAAGAATTCCCGCAAGGCCGCCCGAAAGCGCGAAAAGGACGCCCGGAGGAAGAGCCGTAAGTGATCCGTGGGGTGACAGGGGGGAGCGTTGTTTGATAAAAGCCCCGCCATGCGTCCCTTCCGTTCTTCCGGAGCGTTATTGCCCTTGTTCGCGCCCTTGTTCGTGGGCGGCGTCCTCCTCGCGGGCGCCAGCGGGTGTGTCGGCGGCGGCAAGGGGCTGAGCTCCGAGGACAAGGAGCGCCTGAAGGCGTACGTCCTCGAGGCCGTGCCCGCGGACCTCCCCCACAAGCTCGACGTCAACTTCGAGAACAAGGTCCACCTGATTGGATACAAATTCGCGCCGGAGGCCGCGCGGCCCGGTTCGGAGGTGAAGCTCACGTACTACTGGCGATGCGACGAGCCGCTCGAGGACGGGTGGCTTCTCTTCACGCACACGAAGGACGACGGCAGCGGCAAGATGGGCAACCTCGACTTCGTCGGCCCGCTGCGCGACGCGCGCCCCAACGGCCATCAGGTGCTCGGGCCCGAGCGCTGGGAGAAGGGAAAGTTCTACGTCGACGAGCAGACCTACAAAGTGCCGGACGACGTCACCGGCACCGACGTGACCGTGTTCGTCGGCGTGTGGAAAGGCGACGCGCGACTTCGCGTCGTGAGCGGCCCGAACGACGGCGACAACAGCGCCATCGTCGGCAAGATCAAGACGGGGGTGCAGCCCAAACCGCCCGAAGAGCAGCACACGAGCACCGAGGTGCCGAGCCTCGCCGTGGGCAAGCTCGCCGCGAACGACAAGATCACCATCGACGGCAAGTCGAGCGAGCCGGAATGGGGAGGCGCCGCGAGCACCGGCCCTTTCGTCGACGTGGGGACCGGTAAGTCGAATACCGCGATCCCCGTCAACGGCTGGGCCAAGGTCCTCTGGGACGACAAGAACCTCTACATCCTCGTCGACGTGCGCGAGAGCGACTTCTACACGGGATTCACCGACGCCAAGTCGCAGCCGGGGGACTTCACCGTGGCCGGCCAGCCGAAGCTCTGGACGAAGGACACCGTCGAGATGATGGTCGACCCCGACCCGAGCGGCGACAACAAGGACTACTACGAGCTTCAGATCAACCCCCAGGGGAAGGTCTTCAAGTCGCAGTTCGATACGCTGCAGCAGCCGAACGGCGGCCCGAACGGCCCCTTCGGCCACGAGGACTGGGACCCCAAGCTCAAGAGCGCCGTCCAGATCCAGAAGACCCCCGACGGAAAGCCCACGGGCTACACGGTCGAAGCGGCCATCCCCTGGACCGCGTACGCCAAGGCCGCCAACCACCCGCCGAAGCCCGGCGACGTCTGGCGCGTCAACTTCTATGCGATGAAGAACAACGGCGGCGTCGCGTGGTCCCCCATCCTCGGGCAAGGCAACTTCCACAAGGCCACGCGCTTCGGGAAGGTGACGTGGATGGCCCCGGGCGCACCCGTGGCGGCTCTCGCCGACGCCGGTCCAGCGCCGGTCGTCCTCGGCGTGCAAGAGGGCGGCGTCCGCATGATGCCGACGCCCCGCGCCCGCATGCCGCTGCAGGCAGCGCCGCCCTCCCCGCCGCAGTGACCCGAAATTCGGCCTTTCGTGGCCGTGTGTTCTACGCTTGACGCATGCGCAAGGCGTCCGCGCTCGTCGTCAGGTTCGTCGCGATCGCGGCCGGGGTGGTCATGGCCGGGGTTGCCGACCGGGAGGCGCACGCCCAGACGCAGCCCACGCAGCCTACGCACCCCACCCACAGGCGGCCGTCGCCCGGGTCCACCTCGCCCTCGTCGTCTTCCGGCTCCACGTCCGGTTCGTCCAGCTACGTGTCTCAGCCCCTGAATCTCCAGAGGGAGCAACTCGGCAGCGCGGGCTTGCCCGTCGCGGCGCGGGCACGCATGCGGAGCGGCGACTGCGCCGGCGCGCTCGACATCTTCGACGCCGCGCTCGAGACGCTCACCGACCCCACCCTCCACCGCGACCGCGGCCTTTGCCATGACAAGCTCGGCCACGTGTATCCGGCGATGGAGGACTACCGGATCTATCTGACCGAGTCGCCCGACGCGATCGACGCCGCCGGCATCACCGAGCGACTGCAGAGGCTCCAGGAGCAAGCCAGCGGGCAAGAGCCCGCGGTCGTCAACGAGGCGGACGACGACGTGCCTCCCGGGCTTCGCATCGGCGTCGAGGAAGACGCCGCAGCCGCGGGCGGACCGACGAAGACCGGGAAGGACGACGACAAGAAGAAGAAGACGACGAAGGCTCCGGCCCGGACGGACAAGGTGGACTACGTCAACGCCGAGGAGGACGTCCTTCACACGTCGCTTCGTGCGGGGACGGGCATCAGCCTGGCGCCGCTCTTCGCCGTGCACAAATGGCTCTTCCAGGGCGACACGTTCGGCGACAGCCAGACGTGGTCCGAGACGCTCGGCGTCCAGGTGCGGGACGCGTTCGGGCCGGGCGGCGCGCTCGTCGTGGAGGCCGGATACGAACACTTCAACTCGACCTCCATCGACCCCTCCGTCCGCTCCGGGCTCACCGCCCTCGTGGCCTACGAGCTCCGGTTCGAGCTCGACCCCGAGTACGACAACCAGCTCCTATTGACGCCCGGGCTCGGCTACGAGCACCTCGAGTTCACGTACACCGACGGGACCACCCCCTCGCAGACCTTCGGAGCCTTCGTGCCGAGGGTCAGGGCCGGCTGGAGGCACATGATCCAGCCCTCGACCGCGTTCGACCTGTCGCTCGACCTCGGCGTCGCGAATTTCTTCCAGTACAGCAGCTTCCCGTTCGACTCGAAGGCGCCCGCGACCGGCCTTGTGGCGCTCGAGGCGTCGATGGCGTGGGGACTTTAGGAACCGCAGAGGCGCCGAGGTCGCAGAGGGGTGGAGAGCTTCCCGCAGAAGGACTCGTTTTGAAGCCACATCGGGCTCGGCCCACCCCTCTCTCGCCCTCCGCGCCTTTGCGGTTCACAACCCCCAATCGACCCAACCGACACCGAAAGTCGATGAGGGGGTGACGGCAAATCAGCAGCGAACGATCACGGGACTTCGCTTGCCGCAGGCGGGAATGAGCCTTCGCATGTCTGCCGGATCGCTCGTATACAGCGCATCCGCGTGCCTTGCGGCGACCAACGCGACGTGCGCGTCGCAAATGTCATTCGTGCGGGTTCTCCCACACAGTTCGCCCACCTCACGAGCGAGGACATCGAACGAGGCCGTCACGCAGTGCCGCAACGCCCTCGAGAGCGCCGCCTGGGTTGGGGCCCCTCGCCAGACTTGCGCGAGCGCGGTGCTCGGGACGAGCACATCGGTGCCGCTGAGCGCGGCGACCTTGAGCATCGCCCAGACTGCGCGGTCGTTGCGTTCCAGGGCGATGAGCGCGCCCGAATCGAGCACGACGAGGCTCACTTGCGCCGACGACCCCGAAGGGTTCGAGCGGCCGTTCGCAGTTCCAGGTCAGTCAACGCACCGTGTTCGTCCTCCCAGGCCTCCACGGCGCGAAGCAACCCCTCGGCCCGGAGCTTGCGCCGGGCCGCATCGGCGAGCCACGAGGACGTTGGCTCCTTACCCGCGGCGCGGCGAACGGCACGCGCCAGGTCCTGGTCGAACGAGATGGCCAGACGAGCGACCGTCATACGGCGATATTACTGGCCACGAGCGCCCCGTCAAATCAACACGATCTTCGGCCCGCGCTCCGAGCGGAGAATCTATGCGCGCTCGATCCGTCGCGTCTTCACGATCGATTTGGGAAGGTCGAGGATTTCGGCGTCTCCCGTTACCAGGAGAGCACCGCCCACGCGTCAAGGACGACGGAGCGCATCGGCCTGGACTTCCCGGAGGTGCTCGGCTTCCAGATCGCCTACGGGGTCGCAGGCGGTCATCCGTCGAGAGTCTCGCGAACTTTGCGAAGAAGGGCGTTCGGCGTGATCGGTTTCTGAAGAAACGCGATGCCGGCGTCGAGCACACCGTGGTGAACCGCCGTGTCCTCGGTATAGCCCGACACGTAAAGTACCTTCATCCCTGGCCTCATCGGCACGAGGCGCTCCGCGATCTGGCGGCCGCTCATTCGCCGCATGACGACATCCGTGAGTAGCAGATGAATCTTCGCGGTGAACTGCTCGCAGATGAGCAAAGCCTCACCCCCATTGTCCGCATCGAGGACGTGATAGCCGTGTCGCTGGAGAATGGTGCGGACGGTCACCCGGACCTGCTCCTCGTCCTCGACGAGAAGAACGGTCTCAGAGCCTCGAAGTGTCACCGGTTCGGGAGGTGCCGAGCGAATGGCATTTAGCGCCCGATCGACGCAGGGCAAATAGACCTTGAACGTCGTTCCCTGCCCCGGCTCGCTACAGACCCAAATGTGCCCCTGACTTTGCTTCACGATCCCAAAGACCGTGGCAAGGCCAAGCCCGGTTCCTTTGCCAACCTCCTTGGTCGTGAAGAAGGGCTCGAAGATTCGCTCCCGCGTGGCAGCGGACATGCCAGCGCCGGTGTCCGTGATCGCGAGCATGACGTAGGGACCTGGCACCACTCCGTGGTGAAGCGCCGCGTAGTCAGCGTCGAGTTCTACATTGACCGTCTCGATGCTCAGCTTGCCGCCGCCGGGCATTGCGTCCCTGGCATTCACGGCAAGGTTCATGATGACCTGCTCGATTTGACCCGGATCGGCAAGAACTCGCCCGAGCGAACGATGAAGCATGAGAGAGAGTTCGATCGCTTCGCCCAGCAAGCGCCCGAGCATCTTCTCCATTCCAAGAGCCGCTCGCCCAAGATCGAGCACTTGCGGTTGGAGTATCTGCTTGCGGCTGAACGCCAGGAGTTGTCGAGTGAGCTCCGTCGCCCGCTCGCCGGCACGACCAATCTCTTCGATGTCGGCGCGGATTGGATCACCTGGCTTCAGCTCGCTGAGCACCAGGTACGCGAAGCTCAGGATGACGGAGAGCACATTGTTGAAGTCGTGCGCCACACCACTCGCCAGGACGCCGATCGCCTCCATCTTTTGTGCTTGGCGAAACTGGCCTTCCAACCGCGTGCGTTCCGTAATGTCTCGCATCAAGCTCAACGTGAGTCCGGGCCGTATGTTGAACGTCGTCACGAACTCCACCTGACGCTTGGCGCCGTCCGGTCGAACCACAGTCAGCTCGCCGCGCAACCGTCCATCCTTGGCCAATTTCGCCCTGGCAGTGGCCGCGTCGAAGTCGGCCGAATAGAAGTCTGCGGGGTCTTCGTCGACTAGCTGATCGCGGGACCTCCCGAAAAGATCGCAAGCCGCGGCGTTTGCATCGCGACACCGCGATGTCGAGTCCACGAGCAACAGGGCGTCGAGGGCGCCCTCGAAGACGCTGCGAAATAGCTCCTCGCTGTGCCGAAGCCTATCTTGTGCCACTTGCAGTAATATCGGCGTGACGCCGGCCTCCATGGCGACGGCATCGACCTGCCCACTCCGGAGGGCGTCGATGGTTTGCTCGGCCTCCGCAAGTAGAATCCGGAGGGTATTTGCCTCCCCCCGAGGGTTATTCACGATGAGCCTCGGTCACGCCAAGCGGCAAACCCCCGCCCGTCATGGCGTCGAAGCCACGGATGCCGGTGGGGATGTACTGGATGCCTCGGCCCCTCTTGATCATGGGACAGAGCCCCCCTCTCCCGCCGGCCATCGGCAATGAATCTCGCCGGCCATCGGCATGAACGGAGGAAGCAAGAAGTCGGCCGTGCGGGGCCCGGCGTGTCGGTGCGTCCAACGCGAGCGTCTTGCACAAGAGCGCTCGCAGAATGCGAAACGTATCGGGCAAGACAACGGGTATCGGGGCAAGAAAGACAACGGCGCTCCGGCGCTCAGTGCCGTTTCGAGCGAATGCCAGGGCTTGCACGCGGTCATACCGGCGGTACGATATTGGTATGAAGGCAGAGAAGGTCACGGTGAGCCTGCCCGCCGATACGTTGGCTGCCCTCGGGCGCGTGCAGCGCCGACTGGGCAAGACGCGCAGCGCCCTCGTGAGCGAGGCGCTGACCGAGTGGCTGCGGGGCCAAGACGTGCCCGATGCCGATCGGCGGTATGTCGAGGCGTATCTGCGTCAGCCTGACCGCGCCACCGAGGGCGACGCGACCGCGGCGGGAGCGGTCGCCGAGTGGGATCGCTGGGAATGAAAAGGGGTGAGCTGTGGTGGGCTCGCATGCCGGAACCCGCGGGGCGGCGGCCCGTCGTTCTGGTTTCGCGTGACGCCGCCTACGCGGTCCGTGCTTCCGTGACCGTGCTCGAGGTTTCCACGACGATTCGAGGTATCGCCTCGGAGGTGGTCCTCGGACCGCGTTTCGGGCTGCCCCGCAAGTGCGTTGCCAATGCCGACAATATCGTGACGATCCCCAAACGCTGGCTCGAGGTGAGGATCACGGCGCTCCGACCGGAGAAACTGGAGGAGGTCGACGCCGCGATGCGGTTTTCGCTCGGAATGGGCTGAGTCAGGGCTTCTTCCCGGGCGGCTTGTCTCCCGAGTACGGAGCCTCGTCTATCTCACGGATTTGGGCGCGGGCCTTTTGCACGCGCGGCGAGTCCTCGCCAGCCGGGTCGAGGGCCTGCGCGTAGTCGAGGTTCAACCGGCACATGCTCCACTGCATGTGGTCGCAGTGGGTGACGGCCTTGTCGCGAAAGGCCTCGGCCTCCTTTTGGGCGGGGGTGGGAGGCGCCGGCGCTCTCGGGGGCGACCAGCTGTTGTCCGGGCCGATCTCGGCGGGCTCGTGCTTGAAGAAGGCCACGATGGCCGGTCCCTGCCTGACCATGACGACGATGAACAGGGCGAACATCGCCGCGACCAGGGTGAGGACCCAGTGGCTTCGGCGGGGCGGCCGCATCGGAATGACTCGTGCCCCCTGCGCCTCGGCTTCCGTCTTGGCCCGCTCGGCTGCCCGCGCCTCGACTCGCGCGAGGAGCACCTCGGCGCTCGGCACGAGAGCCGGGTCGTAGCCGCCGGCGCGCATCTCGTCCTCGAGCTCCTTGTCGCTCAGGCGTTCGACGCGCCCGGCGTCCTCCTCGGCAAGCAGCTTCTCCACGAACATCCAGCCGCGGGCGTGGTCGATCTCCTCGGGCGCGCTCACAACTCACCTCGCGGCGGGCGCCGAGCCTTCATGCGCAGCTCCTTCATCCGGAGCGCCTCGGCGACCTCCCATTCTTCGCGGATCCGCCGCCCCTGGTACCGGAGGACGTCGTGCGCCTTGTCCACGTCTTCGATCGTCGCACCCAAGATCCGCGCTTGCTCGGCGCGTTCCTCGATTCCCTTGGCGGCGAGCTCGTAGCACTGCACGGCGAGGGGGTGCTTGTCCCGGATCTCGGCGATGAGCTGCGCCCCGAGCTTCCGGTGAACGGCCAACGTGCGGCGGCGATCGAGCTCCTCGTCCGCGGGAGGTTCGTGGCTGATGCCTTTCTTTCCTTGCGCGACGTCTTCGTCCGCGAATTCTCGCTCGAACCGGACCGCTCGCCGCTGCTGATTCCAGAGTTTCCTCATCGTGAACGTCAGCTGAGTCAGGAACGTCCACTTGAGCCCGGCCGAGGCTTCCGGCCTGATCACCTGCTCGAGCGAGTCCGCGACGAGGTCGTCCGCATCCGCCGCTGAGCCGGTGATCTGCAGGCCCAACCGGAAGAGCTGTGACCTCGTCTTGTCGCTCTTCAGCTCGGCGACGACGCGTGTCGAGGAAGGTGAGTCGGGGTCGGACACGAGATGAGCCGAGCCTACAGAGGAGAGATGCGCATGTCATCGTAATTGTTGCAGTCGATCGCGGTGCAGGCGGCGGACACGTCTCTCCCATCGGGAAGCGGGGGATGCTGTCCTTGGAAGGGCAGTCTGCTGGACGCAGCAGGTCGATATGCAGGGCGCTGCAGATCGGCATGCACAGCACCGAAGGGCATCCTGCTCATCGCGCCATGGCGGGATGCACGACGCAGAAGGCCACGCATCACAGCTCGGAAGCCTGATCTGCCAAGCGCAGACGTCCATGTTTGTCGACTCGACAGCGTCCACTGCCGGACGCAGCAGGGTGCCCTTGCAGAGGCGACAGTGGACGCTGACCAAGGCATCCACATCGATTGCACAGCAGTGCATCGTGGCTTGCCGTGCCCTGCAAGGCGCCCTTCTGTACGCAGCAAGCGTGTCTGTCGTGCGCAGCAATGCTCCCTTCCGTGCGCTGAAGGTCGATCTGCCAAGGGCAGAAGCCCGCACTGGTGACGTCGGAAGTGTGTCCTTCCTCGTCGTGCATCGCGAAAGGGCCGTTTTGCCGGGCAATATGGCGTCCCGCGCATTTTCTCAAACTATTTTTCCGGAAAGGGTCGAGCTGGCACCGCAATAGAGAGTGAGGGGTCGATGCGAAGCAGGGTGCCTCGCCGCGAACCTCTCCGAGTCCAACGAAGAAGAAGAAAGAGAAAAGGTAGTCATCATGGCCAGCAATTCACCGAAGAAGAACCGACCAGAGCAGTCCGCCGCCGAGCAGAAGCTCATCGACGGATTCAACAAACACGCGCAGACGATCACGTCGTTCGTGATCGCCGGCGCGACAATGCAGACGAAGGACATCATCAGCAACCTGCAGGCGCTCATCGCGTCCGCCACCACCGTGCAAACGACCAGGGCCACCTGGCAGAGCGCGGTGAAGGCGGACAAAGGCGAGCGCACCAAGCTCCAGACATTCGTCTCGGGCGTGAAGCAGGCGCTGCTGGTGGCCTTCGCCGGCTCAATCGACACGCTCGCGGACTTCGGGCTGACGGCGCGCAAAGTTGCCGTCCGTACGCCCGAGGAAAAACTCGCTGCGGCCGCCAAGGCCAAGGCAACCCGCGAAGCGCGTCACACGGTGGGCAAGAAAGTGAAGGCGTCGATCAAAGGCACGGTCCCCACGACCGCGCCCGCGACCCCGCCGGCTGCTTCCGCGCCCACGGCGGCGACTGCGCCCGTGCCCTCACCGGCACCCGCGCCTGCGCCCGTGGCTGTCCCGACGCCCGTGATCGCACCCGCGACCACGGCCACGCCGGGAACGCCGCACGTCTCGTAACACCGTAAACGAGCTCTCCCTCCCGACTCTCCCGCAATTGTGCGGGGGAGCTCGGGAGGGGAGCGCCCTCAACCACACCCAATTGAAAGGAATTCAGCCCATGAAAACGACAAACAACAATCGCATGCTTCCCTTGTCCGCTTCCCATAACCGCCTCCACTCGAACGACACGCAGGTCCAGGACGACTTCGACGACCTGGTCCGGCTTGCCGTTCGGGGCGACCGGCGCGCCGTCGGCGCCATCGCGATGGCGCTCGGTCCGATGCTTCTCGACGAAGCGCGGGTCGTGCTCGGAGAGTACGCCGATGAGGATTCGGACGTCCTGCAGGACTTCCTCCTCGTGCTGCTCGAAGGCAGGTCGCGGTTCCAGCCCGTCCACGGAAGTGCCGTGGTCTGGTTGTGCCGCACCATCCGCGCGGTCGCTCAGACGCGCAGGATGGAGAACGACCGGCGAAGGAGGGACGGGGAGGAATAGAGAGTGGCGGTGGGCATGACGGCGAGAGCGGGGCCCCCGGGGAGAAGTGCGGCCCGGGGGTCCCGCGTGAGGAGGTGAGTCGGACGCGACGTCGTGTTCTTCACGAACTTGACTGTCGCGGATCCCGGCCGTACGTAGATCCTTCATGAAGAGTACGTACTCTGTCAGCGAGGCGCAGAGCCAGCTCCCA
>Ga0182018_10004363_pt1 | contig 11947 bp, 10 predicted proteins | sample 812P2MmetaG_FD_120490 | JGI IMG/M metagenome (GOLD analysis project Ga0182018, IMG submission 120490) | Permafrost microbial communities from Stordalen Mire, Sweden - 812P2M metaG | ecosystem: Environmental > Terrestrial > Soil > Wetlands > Permafrost | place: Sweden: Stordalen | collected...
ATCTTCCTTGTACGGTACGGAACCCGGAATCTACGAATCGGGGTCGTTGATGTCGGCGGCGTAGATCGTCCCATCTGGAGACCTATAGACCTTGTTACTTGTCTTTTGGTAAATCTTGAATACAGCCTCTCTCGCACGTTCCTTGTTTTCATCCGACATACCCGACTTGTCGATTGCGGAAAGCTGTGCGTTGATCTGTGCGGTGTACTTCCTAGCCGCATCTTGGTCAGGAGATAGCGGTGCTGCTGCAATTAACTGCTCAGCCTCCTTAGCCGTCTTCATTTGTTCTGGAGTCTGAGGCCCTTGAACTTTATATGCTGGTCCTGTTGGTACCTTCTCTCCGTCTATATTCCATGATGGTTGAATGTAGGTAGGAGGAGCCACGGCGGGAGATGCAGGCTTTTGTGGGAAATGCAAGTCTTTTCCAACCATCTTTACAAGTCTAAGTAAAGCGGAAGGATTTTCTGCATGTTGCTTCCAGTGCTCATCACGCGTTTGCAATGCTTGCGCTAACTGGTCCTTCATCTTGAGATAATCTGTAGTATTCCTCGCATCTTCTGGGGTAGACGCAAGTTTAGTTCCAAGATTGTCGATCATGCCCTGAATTTCGTCATGCTTATCTTGAAACTGAGCATCGGACATCATCTGCTTATGGGCGTGGCGAACGTCAGAACGTTCTTTGCCTAACTGCCATCCCTCCGCCCATGCTTGATCGTTTGCCATTCCTTACCCCTTGGATGCAACACGCTTCTTGGCACTGGCCTTCTTCTTGCCTTTTTTCAAACCAGCCTTCTGTTGCTGCTTGGCGGTCATTACGATCTCGCCCTTGCGAAGATTGGCTGGGCCTGTCTTCTTTACCTTGCCGCCCTTGTGATAGTTGCTCAGCTTCATCGGTGCAGATGGGGTGAGGGTCTGGCCATCAGATGTGGTGACTTGGCCCACAGGTTTGGAGAGCTTCTGCTTCTGCTCTTTTCCTTGGCCCTGTTGACCTTGTTTACCTTGCCTTTGGGCCGCAATATCTATTCCAGCTTGCCATGCGTCATCGTTTGCCATTCCGTCTCCTTTTTATGCACCCAAAAGGTCCGCTTCTCCCGTAGCAGCCGCTGTTGTAATACCTTTTCCGAAGATACTGTCGCTCCAGTTTTGGTAGCGTTGTTGGCTAAGCGCAGCTTCACTATTAGTTGAGTCTGCGCCTAGACTCAACAGGCCACTCCCAGAACTCAACAGAGTATCCGCTGCCTTACCTGTTAGGCTCCCAATGAGGTTTGTTGTGTCAGAGTGGAGCTTGTCGCTCGACGCCGCATTCGTCGCAGCGGTCCCGCCTGAGCGCGTTCCCATCTCTGTATTTGACTTCTGAGTTTGTTGGTTCGAGGTCTTGGCTGCGTTGAGCACAGGAGCGATGGCTTGCGTTGTCTTCGTCGCATCGCCACCGAGGATTGCTTTATTAAAATCGCTGCCAGCCGTAACGTTAGACTCCCCGGTCTGAGTCCCATACCCTGCGATTTGGGCCATCGAGCCGATAGTGTTGTTCAGCACGTCGTTTTTTCCTGCAAATAAGGCGCTGAAGAAGCCTCCCATGAGAGTGTAACCTCCTTGGAATAAACAGCATCCAATAGAAGTATGACTAGCTCCCGGTCGCCATACCAACATCCATCATTGTACCGCAAAAGACAGATAGTGCAATAGTTCTCTTTCTCTATGCTCTCTTGGTCAACGTAATCTGTAAATCCGCTGCCGTATTGATGTAGTGTTTGATCCAGAATGCCTGACTTTCCGTGCTTCGAGAAGCTGTTTCGGGGTCCACTTGGTACCCATATCCGAAGTCGAAGTCGCACTTGATCTTTGACAAATTCTGCCCTTCACGCCAGCCTCTATTGAAGAAAAGAAACGACTGCTCGCACATCGGAGGCCATTCGAGCGCTGGGTCTTGGATGGCCCTTGGTGAACTCCAGTAGCAGACCACCACGGTCATCTTCCCGCCTACTTCCAAAACCCGCCACGCCTCTTCCATGAAGCCGTAACGCAGTTTTGCGGGGATGTATTCCAGCTTGTGATTACAGACGATTTCCTTCACAGAACCAGAAGCATAGGGCCAAGTCTTGTTGAGGTCGAAGGATGTAGTCGCCAAGTCCAGCAAAGTTACCGTTTCCAGCTTTTTCTTTTTCATTTACCAAACCATCCCATCATCGGCCAGATGGCCTACTTTTACCTTCGTATCGCAAGCCACCTTATAACCGTAACCCGCCGCCTCATGGAAGAACGCTAAGTCCTGAGTGAAGCCTTTTCCTATTTCCTGCACGGTCTTGAACCACGGCTTTGGCATGTCTTTCAGTTTAGTCTTGAAAGACTCGATACGCCACAGATTAAATCCCATACCCAGCCCATTGCAATGTTGTACGGTATCCGGTTTTGGAACTTGGGGAACGAAGTTGCGTGGCATGACAGACGGATCACCATAAATCATTGGCTGGCCGTTTTCACCCTTCGTCCAGTAGAGACCGCCTACGCAATCGTATCCCTTGATGGATTCGTAAAGTTTCATCAGCCCATCTTGGGGCGGGAGATTGTCCTCTTCTACTGTGAGGATATACTTCCACTTGCTCAGTTCGTGATGATCGAGCACCATATCGAATGCCTTCTGGTATCCAACTCCCACCTCTTCATTCTCAATGAATATAGGTCCGAAAAATGGCTGATTCATCGGCTTCATCATGGACATCCAGTTCGACACAACCTTGCATTTAAGCGTCCCCCGCGTCACTGTGATCCACACAGTCGAGAGATTCTTGTAAGTCTCACCGCGATGCAGCCGTTGAATGGACTGGTCGAGGTTTTTATTGTGGAATCCTACTTCCACATCGGATTTGAGCGCAAATTTTCTCATCTCGCTATCATAAAGATTGGAGGCGGAACAAAAGGTTGAACTGAGAATCCGATAGCCGTCAAGTTGCCTCCTGTACCACCAGACCATGTATCAGTGATTGTGCTGGCCGGTGTGGTGCAGTGGTCACTATTAGCAGTGACTCCGGTTCCTCCGTCAATCGTCTGATTTGTGGATAATGCGCCTGACGTATCTCCAACTACCCCAATAGTGATGTCTGTTGTTGCTGAGGGGATGGAGTTAGTTATGCTCCCGGTTGCTGTACTCCCTGTGGTGTAGGTGGCGGGTCTTACGGGAGTTGTCTGGTTGACGTTGTAACAAGACACCACATTTGCATAGATTTCAACTACCCCAGCAGATCCGGTAACTGCCAAAGTATTTGAACCTGTGAGTGGATTCGGCAAATAGAACGCTTGGAGATAGAAGACAGCACCTGATTGGGTGAAAGCCGCCCCACAAGAGGTCATTGCCGCCCCACCATAAGTTACGGATGTGATGGAGGGGGTCGTACCAGCGAAAAGCAAAACAGCAAACGCGCATAGATTCGACTGTCCTGCGGTGACTGAATAAGCGTGGCTGAGAGAAGACGCTGCTACGGTGGTTGGAGAGTTCGTGTTGTTGAAGGTGACATTCGCCATTTAGCTTCCTATCATCGCCATCCACGGCTGCGCGTTCACGGCTGTACCGCTGAACGTCAGGGCCGTCGTAGACAGCGCAATAGAGGCCGGGGCTGCTCCTGTGCTCATGATTCCCGCAATGAAGCAACTGGGTAAAGCGGCATTTGCGCCCGTAGACGATCCAGTTCCAATATAAACGAAACTTGGGATCGTTGGGTAGAGCGGATTGATTTGTGCCGTTCCCGCATTGCTGATGGCCGCAACAGATCCGGTAGCGGTATGGAATGATCCAGCGGACAAACCACCGCTGCCCAAGAACCCAGCGAAAGCGGCGGTGCCCGCGTTACTCATGACAGCGCCAGAACCGGAAGCGGAATGGAACGAGCCAGCCGTGGTGACTAGGGATACTGTGGTAGCCGCCGACCCCAGCCCAGAAACGCTGACACTGCCCGCTGATGCGCCAAGGAACAAACCTGTTGTTGAATTGGCTGCGGTGATGAAAGACTTCGATGAACCGAAGGCTACTAGGCCGCTGGACGACATTGCGCTCATGCCTGTCGGTGCGGCAGACCATGCCGTAAGCGAAGAAGACGAAGAAGCTGTGTGTACAGACCCACCAGCCAAACCACCAGAAGACAGTGCGTTAGCCGCCGTTGGAGAGGCTGTGAAAGCGGTGATCGAAGTGGATTGAGCAAGACTCTCCATAGCACCGTAAAGCGCGACAGTCCATGTGCTCGACACCTGAGCAAAGTTGAGCAAGTGTCCAACCACATACTCGCCCGCCGCAATGGAAGTCGATGCGAAGGTCATTGGGTGAATCTGCGCCGCAGACCAGCCACCTTGAAATTCAGTCAAAGAGATAGAACCGATTACGGTTGTGAGTCCTGTTGTCCATGCCGAAGTTCCTGAAATGCTCAGAACGGAAGAAAGCGCCGTGCCGCCTACGATGGAGTACAGAATGAACGACTGGCTAAGTGTGCCAGCACCCTGACTTGACGAAGGGAAAGTGATTCCCAACGCCAGATCAACTTCAGTAAGGTTTAGCAAGGCTGGAACATAGAGCCTCTGCAGCAGCAGGGAGCTACCGATAGCGCTAACTGTGCCTGTGGCGGAAACTACCTCGCCTCCCGCCTGATTCAGAGGATAATTCTGGACAAGGCTGATAGTCGCCGCTGCGCCTGATGCGCCCTGAATCGTGATGTTCGGACTTGTGGAATTTTGGCTCAGGGTGATATTGCTGCCTGCCACCAAAGCAAACGCGCTTGAAGAGGCCGTATTGACCGTTCCAGAAGTTGCGCCTCCCAATGTTGAAGTAATAGTCGTGAGCACCGAAGCGCCAGCGCCCGGAGTTGGCCCGATGATCGTGATGGCTGGAGAAGTCGAGTTCTGGCTGAGGGTAATGTTCGATCCAGCAAGGAATGGGAATGCGGACGAGGAAGCTGTGTTTGCCGTGCCGAGTGTAGCTCCCCCTGCGGCACTTGAGATTGAAACGAGCGTCGAATAGCTGGACGCAGAGATGGTAACCGTGTTTGCCGCGTTGCCAATCCCAATATTTGCCCCGGCTGAGATGGACATCAAACCGCTGGAGCCGTTGAGTGACGACACATAGGCGAGAGAACTTGTCTGGTTCGAAGCCGAAATGCTGATCGTGCTTGCAGCGGTAGCCAAAGAGATATTAGCTCCTGCTGCCAGTACGATGGTGCCCGTCGAAGTCGCCGCACCCGTGCCCAATGCCGCAACATAACTGAGGCTGCTTGTCTGATTGCTGGCTGAAATGGTGATCGTTGAAGCAGCATTCCCTATGCCAATCCCAGCGCCTGCCGAGATCGATATGCTACCGTTTGATCCATTGAGGCTGGTAACGACATTTGTTGCAGCAGGAGATGGGACCGAGAGCGTCACAGTTCCACCGCTGGCATTCGTGGTCCCCGACATAGACAGAATCCCAGCTACGCTGAGAAGGATGCTATTACCACTAAATGCTGTCGCGCTACTTCCTGCCGCTGTCGTTGTGTTTCCGCTAAAACTGAACCCCGTGAAGTTCGAAGTCCCTGAGTAAGACATGCTGATGCTGCTTGCACCGGAGTTGAAGGCAATGCCGTTGCTTGCAACCAGCGAGACGCTGGAGCTTGATCCGTTCAAGCTGAAGTTTGTGGCTGTCGGGGGTGCCGGAACGGAGATCGTAACACTGCCTGCACCCACGCCAACAGATGCGATACCGGCACCCGAGAAGTTCAACAGCCCAGAGAATGTTCCTGCCGAACTGCTTGTCGTATTTCCAATGGCAGTAAGGGATTGTGAAAATGTCTGAACCGATGCAGAGATTGTGATGGTACTTCCGGCTTGCCCGATACCAATTCCCGCGCCAGCCGAAATCGAAGCGCTGGAAGAAGTGCCATTGAGGACAAAGTTGGTCGCCGCTGGGACTGCTGGGCCAATGATCGTCACGGATGGATTTGTTGACAGTTGGCTGAGGGTGATGTTGTTCCCGGCAACCAATCCAAAGGCAGAAGATGATGCCGTGTTTGCGGTGCCTGAAGTTGCGCCGCCTACCGCAGTGGTGATCGAGACAAGTGTCGAGTAGCTTGATGCGGAAACGGTAATCGTATTTCCCGCGTTGCCGATTCCGATTCCCGCTCCAGCCGAGACGGACATAATCCCCGATGAGCCATTTAGTGACTGAACGTAGCTCAGGGTCGAGGTCTGATTTAGAGCGGAGATTGTGATAGTGCTTGCGTTCGAAACAAAGCTAATTCCAGCCCCAGTCACCAGAGACACACTTGATGACGAACCATTCAGCGAAAAATTGGTTGCTGCTGGAACTGCAGGCCCTGAAATAGTGATGACCTGAAGAGACTGAGAAAGCGTGATATTGTTTCCGCCAACAAGCGTTATCCCGCCAGATGTGATGTTGGTAGTCACTCCAGCGGTGTTGCCTGAAGAAATCTGCAGCGAACTTAGAACTGTGGAATTGTTTGTCGCCTGAATCGTGATGCTGCTTGCGCCGCTGGCAAAGGAAATCCCCGCGCCCGTGACTAGAGACACGCTACTCGATGATCCATTCAAACTAAAATTGGTTGCTCCAGCCGCAGCAGGGCCAATGATTGTAATGCTGCTGGCTCCCGTATTCAGTGTGATATTTGCACCAGCGACGAGAACGATGGTACCCGTGCTGGTCGCAGCGGCGGTTCCAAAAGCGGCGACGTAGCTCAGGCTGGAAGTCTGGTTAGAAGCTGAAATCGTAATCGTGCTTGCAGCCTGCCCAATTCCGATTCCCGCCCCGGCAGAGATTGACGCACTTGAAGAAGTGGCATTCAAACTGAAGTTGGTAGCCGCTGGAACGGTTGGACCAGCAATCGTAATTGTGCTCGCGTTGCTGCTTAGGGTGATGTTTGCCCCAGCCACTAGCGAGACGCTTGCTGTCGATGCGTTCAGGCTGAAAGCAGCGCCTCCAGCAGCACCAATAAACGAAATCACACCGGGTGCGGTACTGATGGTGATGTTCGAACCTGAAAAGGCAATAGTCCCTGTAGACGTGGCAAGACCGCTCGCCTGAACAGCGTTGGCGTTGACGGCCACCGAGGAGGTAAATACGGGATATGCTTCAAGAGCCATTAGCTGTTCTCCTGCCCGAATACTTGGAAAGCACACGTCCCATTGACCGAAGTCACTTTAATGACATCAGTGCTCGCTAAGGTAAGGCCAGCAGTCAAACTTAGTACACCATTTGGGCTTACAGATGTGCCACTAAAAATAAGCTGACTTGGGGTATCCGCAGCATTTGCTATACAGATACGGACGGTGATTGTGTCTGTTGTCCCGGCTGTATTAGCAACCATCAACGTCGAAATCACTACTGAAGTCGTCGCGCAGGTATAGAGGGCGGTTTCTACTCCTGCCGCTGGATACAACTGCGCGAGGACTCGAATCGTTGCTGGCATCTTATCCGCCCATCAGCATGAAACCCTGTGAAAAGTCCAGCGCAGAACCTCCGCCCCCAACAGCGCTTATAACCCCTCCCGCTATAGTGATGGTTGAATTATCAGGTTTCACTGCTCCAAATGTCAAAGAGGTAGCGATTGGGAGAGAATCCGCCCAAAAATTAGTTCCATCGAATGCAACTATGGAATAAAACCCTTGAATAATTGGCATGGATGCCGCAGCAATATGCCCATAATAGGAAATTGTTCCACTCGCAGGTGTGAGCGTTGCCGTCCCTGCTCCCAAGTTGAGAAATGAGCACGCCCAAGGAATGGTAATCACCGGAGCCGCCGTTAGGGTTACCGCGATAGGAGATGCGTCAGACAGGATGACAAACCCACCCGCATCACTCTGGGCTGTAGCGTAGACCGTGTTTCCTGTTTGGTTGTTTACCGTCCCATAGTCGCTTCCGACCACTTGGATGATTGTTTCGCTGCTTGAGTTGTTATTTACGGTTTCGTTTGTCGTTGAAATTGCACTTTTGTTCGCGTCGATTTGGGTCTTTAAGATCGGTATTGCACTCTGCGCATCAAACACAGCATTCCATAAATTGCGAATGACGTACTGCTGCTGAGGCGGCATATCAGCGATATGAGGCTCAAATGGAAAACGATTGACAATTGTTGGAGTTGTGCTCACTTCTGCTTCTCCTGCCACTTAGTGCATGAAGGGCACAGTTTGTCTGGAAACGGTTGATGCCCTATCGTTCCGCAACGTGAGCATCGTCTTGGCGTTACTGGGTTTTTCATCCCTCTCCTCCCGCTCCACCGAAGATTGGAATTGGTGCGTACTGACCAGAATCGCCCCAGCTTTTTTGGTATGCGATGCAGCCTTGAAAATTCAATACAAACGAAACAGTGCTTGAGAACTTGAACCAAGCGAGTTTGTACTTGTTCGCTCCCGGCCTAAACCAGTATTTAGTCAGCGTTCCTCCAGTTGCAGGCAATGTGATTGTGGGAGGACCATAGCTTCCGTTTCCTTCGTCGGCAGGCAAGATATTGAGAGTGACGGCACTGGTTGAACTGTACTCGCAGACCATCATTCCTGTGTGGTTGTAACCACGTCCTCCTATCGCGGGAGTCATTGCAATGCCTGTGATTGCTTCTGTTCCAGAACTTGCTAGCTGGCGTACCGAGCCGTCCGAGCATCCGACCAATACCCCTTGCTGGCTTTGACCTTCATTCGATGCGTGGATTGTTGCTGGTGGACTTGATGCATCCACAACCCATCCCATCGCTGCCTCATCGAAGACTAGCGTGTGTGGGTTGCCATCGGTTCCTTGGTAGTCATAGTACATGTAACCATTACTGAAGGAGAATCGTTGAAGCTGTGGAAGCGTGTCGTCAGGCGGGTAAACCGTTACGCCTTCTCTCGTGACCGGCTGTGGCTGATTCCCAGAAGAATCCTCGTCCTCATGAGTAAAGAGTGGATAAAGAGTATCGTCTGTGATTGACTTTGACGCTGATCCATAGACGGAAATGTGAACTCCATCATCGACGCGGAAAAAGATCAGTCCTCCACCAGACACGCACACGCAACGTGGGATGTACAGTCCTCTGGTAATTGAGGATTCCTGTAATGTCCAAGTTGATCCAGTAGTTCCTGTGGCGGTTGCAGTAGAATTGGCGAAACTTGGCAAAATTAGCCAACCACGCTTAATCGAGAACAGCACGCCAAGTCCACCAGCAATCGCTCCGTTCACAAGTGCTTCGGATGGGTCAGTCACGTCCTGCTGATTCGTATCAGGAGCGGAATCTAAGTTCGATCCCTTGCACCAGTAAAGCGTTCCCGGCCTGAGTGGATCTCCAACCGCAAAAGCAAAGTTGATGTTGTCTGTCGGACCCCACATGTACGGCAACGGCTGTGCAGCTAGAATTGGCTCTGGTATTTCATAAGCCAAGTTCGTTCCATCAGGAACATTTGGAATCGTTACGCTTATGCCAGACGTAGGACGCGCAATGAACGTGTAGACAAGGGACGTAGGAGAGCCGATAAGAATCTCAGTTCCTGCCAGCCAACGTATATTAAATCCTGTTGCTGCCCCTCCTATCGCTCCACCAGAAACCCAAGTAATGACACCTCCAGATACGTTGACAATTCCTTTTTGCGGAAGGTCGATTGAAGGGAACGGCTCAAAGTTGTCGTACTCAAGAAGTTGACTGCCAAGTTCTGTATCAGTGAGCGAATCACTAATCGATGTGTTGGTTCCAACCACTGTGCCTAGATCGTCGTTTGGTCCTGTGGCAACATACGTAAAGCTGCCAACAACTGAGTCGATGCGGTAGTAGTCAACCACATCCACTTGAGGGTCGTTGGACCAAAGGGATGTGATCGTGTTTGCCGCGACAGGGATAGTTTCTGCTGCTGATTCAGGAGATGGGTTAGATAGTGCTCCAGTGGCCGAAGACCTGTAGACGTAACGATACTGAGTGTCCTGCCTGACATTCGATGGAAGAGGAGGAATGATGCTTATAGGATTATCGGTAGTGACAGCACCGGCGTAAGGTGTCGCCATCAAGAGTAAAATGCGTCCCGAGTGATACCAGAAATCATAATCTATTTCAATGGGATAAATGCCCGCCGCTGGCACACTTACCACCACTGTAGTTTGCTGAATCTTGCCACCATCTCCAGCCTTCCAATATGCCCTTGGAAGTAACGGATAGCCGTTCGCCACAGTGATCGTCTGACCATCATCAGAGAGTGTCGGCGTCTGGGCAGTTGATGACGTTAACGTAGTCGGAACAACGCCGGTATTGTACTGATACAACTCTCCAGTTGCGGAAACTAGCGTCACTCCTCCGCCGATACCCCAAATCAAGTCGTCTTTGTTGCCAAGAACGAGGGTAAAATTTCCCCCAGATGGGAAGTATAGGTTACCCGTAAGGCAGAAATTGAAGTTTCCGTATGTGGTGTTGTTGGTGTTCTGTGGGGCTGGAACGGTGATTGGAGAAGCGAATACAGGCAGACTCCCCGACACGACGCTCTCAGGGGTAAGCTGCGCCCACAGCATAGCGACAGTGACATCGCTAATCCCAGTAATCATGTCGGTTCCGGGCAAACCGGGAATCCCTGTTAGTTGTGGCGGAACGGCGGCAGCGCCAAAAGATGCGTCAAAAATAAATGAGTTTCCTGTAGCAGTCCCGACCGCCGTTGAAAGTGATCGAGGCACGCCGCTACCACCGGGATCGTCAGGATTCTTCCATATATATTCTGATACCGCGCCACTTGTAGGAGAATCGCCCCAATAGGAAAGCGTGAGCTTTCCCAAGATCGACACCACTGATGGGAGAGCATTGGTTGTCACAGTTCCGCTCAGATTAAACGCGCCTGAGTTGCCAGCAAATCCGGGTGGAATATTGTTGCCAATGGTGTTGATTCCTATTTGGAAGGAAACCGCACCGTATGGGACGGTGATTCCAAGCAGCACCCCATTGACTGCGCCCACATCGACTACTGATGGGATGTAGAGCGGTGCCACGCCTGCCGGAATGACATTTCCATTCCCATCCGTGAACGCTCCAATGACTACAGTAGCTGTGGGAGGAGGAGTTGTGCCAGTCCTCATCTCCATGACGTAGTGGCCGGGGCTGGTTGTTGCGGTTGTAGAAGGACCAAGAGTAGTCGGTACTGTGGCAGCATTGCCGTTAATGTTCGCCATCCCTGAGAGTGTGATGGTGACAAAAGAGGCGTTCAGTACATCTACGACAAAGGGGGCTGTTCCGTCTGGAGTTGGATCAGGGTACCCACTGGTTTCGCCGTAATCGTAGCCAGAGTTCATGCCGAGATAATTTGACCACGGAATTGCTGTTGCAAGCAGGTTACCAATTCCTCCAACACCGAAAGGAATGACTGAACTCTGCGTTGAGATCACAGGAGCAAGCTGCGGCTCCTTTATGCCAGATTTCCAGCAAATTCCGGTACTCGAAACCTTCATCATGCCATTGGAAACGAAGTTTACAGGCGTACCTGCCGGTCCAAACTTGTTTAGACCAAGATATTGAGTATTTAGGGTGACGCTTCCCTGTGGCGCAGAATCTCCGATGTAGCCCTCAGTCCGAACTGAAGCATTCGGACGAAAAGGAACGATTGAGATTGGATTGCCGCTGAGTCCCGTGGCAACGTTAAGAACCCCGCTTACGGAGTTCCAAAGAGATAACGTTGTACTTGCTCCGTTGATTATGGAGTATCCAGAACTTGGGCCTGCGGGCGTCGTGTCATTCAAGCGCCTTATGCTGTGTACCGCCGCCCCAAGTGTATAAATAGCTGCTGTAAGAAGGTTGCGAAAGGTGATTCCACCACGGGCGTAAGCCCGGATGTTGACAGCCAGAGTCAGAACCCCTGATTTCAGGCGATTGATTGGGTCAGTGACGCTGAAACCCTTGAAGTCGAACGGTCCGAGAGCCATACTTTACCTTCGCTCCATCGCCTCTCCCGGATAGCGATAAGATGCCCTTAGTTTACATCA
>Ga0182018_10004365_pt1 | contig 11939 bp, 10 predicted proteins | sample 812P2MmetaG_FD_120490 | JGI IMG/M metagenome (GOLD analysis project Ga0182018, IMG submission 120490) | Permafrost microbial communities from Stordalen Mire, Sweden - 812P2M metaG | ecosystem: Environmental > Terrestrial > Soil > Wetlands > Permafrost | place: Sweden: Stordalen | collected...
CCAACAAAAGTGGTAGCAAATGTTTGGAGCGTTGGGAAGCCCCCCAAGCTACACCGCGCTTGGGTGGCAAGATCAAAAAACCAAGAATATATTGGATTTTTTGCTCTGGGGAAACTATAAGACGCAGAGACGCTGAGGAAAACTAAAGTCAAAGTCAAACCGGAGGGCGCTGAGGTGGCAGAGGACGCAGAGGGCACAAGGCCTCGGGACTCGCGGCTACCTGGCAGTTAAAGCAGTTCCTTATAGAGGATGGTGGTGGATTCCAGCTTTTGTCCTTCGGGATCGATCGCGTACCGCGGGATGATTCCCGCCTTGATGTATCCCATTGAAAGGTAGAGGGGCTCCGCGAGATCTCCCGTGCGGGTGTCTAGCGTGATCAGGGTTCGGCCATCCTTGCGGGCCGTATTTTCGACGGCTTGCATCAGGGCGCGCGCTATTCCGCGCCGGCGAGCCTTGGGATGCACTAGAAGTTTCGCCACCTCGGCGCGATGCCTTTGATTGGCCGGTGTGTCGAGGATCAATTGCACGGCGCCGACAATTTCGTCTTCGATGCGGGCGATCAGGACGATGCGGGATCGGTTCCTCACGCCGGGCAGCACCTTGGTGCGCCAGAACGATTGGGCGTCGTCGAGCGAGAACGGTAGGACGAAGCTGACGCTCGCGCCGGCATGCACCGCGGCGTGGAGGACGGCGGAAAGCTCCTGAAGATCGTGTTCCGCGCGCGGACCGTCGGGGCTCCATTCTTCGATCACAGGACTACCTAGCAACACTTGGCGCGCGCGTATTTGGCGCGGAGGCGCTCCTCGGAGAAGCGGCGCCATTCGGGGCCGGAATGCTGGCGGCCGTGGGCGGCGAGGTGGCGCTGGTAGGCATTCTCGTCGGAGATTTCGCGGAGGGTCGCGAGGACGAGTCGGGCGAAGCGCCGCAGGACGTTCATAATTCCTCCGCTTGTAAGCGAGACTGCACGAAGGGTGCTTCGCGCACGTGCGCGTCGGCGGTGCCGCGCAGGATGCCGACCCAGACACGGGCGGAATCGGCCAGGATGACCGCAACCAGGACCATCAAAAGGCCGCATATGGCGGCGTCCAGGCGGGCGTTGAAGATGAGGGTCGCGGTGGCCGCGTCGGCGGCGCCGGCGGCGAGCTTGTCGGCCTGCGCCAGGAATCCGAGGGCGGGGAGGGGCGACAGGATCTTCTGCCATCCGGCGGTGAAGGTCACCGTCACCAGCCAGACCAGCGGCGCGAACGTGATCCACGCGTACCTGGCGCCATGCATCTTGAGGAGGATGGTGGTGGCGACGCAAAGCGCGATAGTGGCTAGCAACTGATTGGAAATACCGAAGAGCGGCCACAAGGAATTGATGCCTCCCAGCGGATCGCGCACTCCCTGGATGAGGAAATAGCCCCAGGCGGCGACCACCATCGCGCTGGTGACGATGACTCCGGGCATCCACATCATGCGGCCAAGGGGCGGCGCGACGTGGCTGAGGAGATCCTGCAGCATGAAGCGGCCCACGCGCGTTCCGGCGTCAATGATGGTGAGGATGAAGAGCGCTTCGAACATGATGGCGAAGTGATACCAGAAGCCGATGACGGCGCCGCCGCTGGTGCGCGCGAAAATGTGCGCCATGCCGAGGGCGAGCGAGGGCGCGCCGCCGGTACGGAAGAAGAGGGTCTTCTCACCGACGTCGGACGCGAGCTGCGCCATGGTGGCAGTGGTTACCGGAAAGCCCCAATTGGAGATGGTGGCGACGGCGGCAGCGGGGGTTGCGCCGACGATGCCGGCGGGCGAGTTCACCGCGAAGTATACGCCCGGCTGGAGGACACACGCGGCGATCATCGCCATGATGGCGACGAAGCTCTCCATGAGCATGGAGCCGTAGCCCACGGGAACGGCGTGCCACTCCTTGGCGATCATCTTGGGGGTGGTGCCGGACGAGATGAGCGAATGGAATCCCGAGACGGCGCCGCAGGCGATGGTGATGAAGCAGAAGGGGAAGATCTTGCCGGCGAATATCGGACCGGTGCCGTCGACGAATCGTGTGAAGGCTGGGAGTTGCAGTTCCGGACGGACGATGAGGATGCCGATGGCCAGCATGAGGACGACGCCGAGTTTGACGAAGGTGCTGAGATAATCGCGCGGGGCGAGGAGGAGCCACACGGGCAGCGCGCTGGCGAGAAATCCGTAGACGATGATGCCGATGGCGAGCGCCATGGCGCTGAGGGTGAAGACGGGCGCGAGGCTGGCGGAGGCGGCGACGGAGCGTCCGCCGAAGATGCCCGCGAGGACGAGAAGGAATCCGATGGCGGAGCATTCGAGCACCTTGCCGGGGCGCCAATAGCGCAGGTAGAGCCCCATGAAAATCGCGATGGGCATGGTGGCGGCGATGGTGAACGTACCCCAGGCGCTGCCTTTGAGCGCGTTCACGACGACCAGTCCGACCACCGCGAGCAGGATCACCATGATGATGAGGACGGTAACGAGGGCGATGAAGCCGCCGACCTTGCCGATCTCTTCGCGCGCCATTTTCCCGAGCGATTTACCGTCGCGGCGCATGGAGGCGAAGAGGATCACGAAGTCCTGGACGGCGCCGCCTAGAACCGCGCCGATGATGATCCAGAGGGTCCCCGGCAGATAGCCGAACTGCGCGGCGAGCACGGGGCCGACGAGGGGGCCGGGTCCGGCGATGGCGGCGAAGTGGTGGCCGAGGAGGATCCATTTATTGGTGGGCTCGAAATCGTGGCCGTTGCGGAGACGCTCGCCGGGAGTGGCGCGCCGATCGTCGAGGGCCATCACGCGCGCGGCAATGAATCGGCCATAGAAGCGGTAGGCGGTGATGTAGGTGCACGCCGCGGCTAGCACCAGCCAGATACTATTGATATGCTCCCCGCGGATAAGGGCCACCCCACCCAGACAGAATGCGGCCGCCGCGGCAATCGCGCCCCAGAGGAGATAGGTCAGAAGCTTCACGTTCTTAAGAGTCTACTAAATTCGTAGGCTCGCTTCGCTCGCCTGGACAAGCTAAAGCATGTCCCACGATGCCTTGACATTCTACACATCAACGGGTATATGTAGAATGTCATGGCATCCGACAAATCCGATCTCTTGCAGGGCACCCTCGACATGCTAGTGCTAAAGATTGTCGCTTTGGAGCCGGTGCACGGGTATGGAATCGCGCAGAGGATCCAGCAGATTTCGCGGGAGGTGTTGCAGGTGCAGCAAGGGTCGCTGTATCCGGCGCTCCATCGATTGGAAAAGCGGGGGTGGCTGAAGGCGGACTGGCGCGAGTCGGAGACGGGACGGGAGGCGAAGTTTTATTCGCTTACGCGTCTGGGGCGCAAACAGCTCGACGCGGAGACGGCGAACTGGGATCGGCTGGCCGGCGCGGTGGAGCTGATTTTGAAGACGGCGGAATAGGGGGCGCTCAATGTTCTTTCGCAAGAAGCTGGAGCGGCGCTTGGAATCGGAGATCGATTACCACATCGAACGGGTGACGCAGAGTTACGTGGCGCAAGGGATGGATGCGCACGAAGCGCGGCGGCAGGCGCTTCTGGAGTTCGGCGGCGCGACTCAGATTCGCGAAGACTTGCGCGACGTGCATCGCTCGAGATGGTTGGCCGATCTGCGGCAGGACTTGGCGTATGCGGCGCGCACGCTGCGGCGTAGCCCCGGATTTCTGGCCTGCGCGGTGATGACTCTGGGGCTGGGGATCGGCGCGAACACCGCCATTTTCAGCCTCATCGACGCGCTCATGCTGCGTCCCATGCCGGTGGTGCACGATCCCGCAAGATTGGTGCAGATCTCACGAATGATTCCGGAGCACTGCGAGGATTGCAGGATCTCCTACCCGCTCTTCGAATATTTCCGCGATCGTTTGTCCTCGGTCTCCGGGGCTTTCATCGTCATGGACATCGCTCACGAGATTACCGTGGACGGTGTGGATGAGAATGTAAATGCCGACGAGGTGTCCGGCGCTTCTTATTCCGCTTTAGGACTTGCGCCGGCGGCGGGCCGTCTGCTTGGCCCCGAGGACGATGCCGCGCCTACGCCCGTCGCGGTGATCTCGTACGATTATTGGCGGCGCCGTTTTGGGCTCAATCCCGCGGCAATCGGCAAGAGCATCGTCTATGCCAATACCGCCCTGACGATCGTGGGAGTCGAACCGGAGGGATTCGAAGGGATCGAGCCGTGGAGGACGCGCGATTTTACGGCGCCGCTCTCCATGACCGACCGGCTTGGGGGCGGCAACGGCGGCTGGAAGCGGCAATGGGACCTGAATTTTTTCGAGATGATGGCGCGCCTCAAGCCCGGAGTCTCCATCGCGCGCGCGAATGCGGAGATCGCATCGGTGTTCGGCGTGTGGCGCACGGATAAGGCTCGTGAACTTCCCGGCCCGTTTTACCGCCAGCGGTTCCTGAAAGAACGCGCCTTGGCAATGCCCGGCTTGGCCGGCCTGAACGGGCTGCGCGTCGATTTTATCAAGCCGCTCGGCATCCTCATGGGCATCGTGGCGTTGGTGTTGCTATTGGCATGCGCGAACTTGTCGGGTCTTCTGCTGGCGCGGGCATCGTCTCGACAGCGCGAAATTTCGATCCGACGGGCCATAGGCGCGGGCAATGGGCGGCTCACGCGGCAATTCCTGGCAGAAAGTCTGCTACTGGCCGCATGCGGCGCCATCGCTGGATTGGCCATCGCGCAGTGGTTCGGCCGTGCGCTGGTAACGATGATGGCGAACGGTGACCAACTTCCCCTGGGGGTGTCTCCCGACTGGCGGATCTTCGCGTTCACTGGCGCGATCTCGCTGCTGGCCTGCATTTTCGCAGGACTCGCTCCGGGGCTGAGCGCGGGCAGGGTGAGTGTCAACCCCGCGCTGAAGGAAACGCGCGCGGGAGGCGGACACCGTAGTCTCGGCCGCCTGCTGGTAGTGGCGCAGTTGGCGATCTCGATGACGCTGCTGGTGGGCGCGGGCCTGTTCATTCGCACTCTGGTGAAACTTTACAGCGTCGACACCGGCATTCGGCGCGGCGGCATTTTTGTGTTTAATTTAAACGCGAAACATCATTTCCCGCCGGAACGCAGCGTGGAAATCCAAACCGCCATCGTGGACCGCTTGCGATCGCTCCCCGGAGTGACCTTCGCCACCGCAGCCAATATGCTGCCTCTCACCGGCGGCCTGTGGACGCGGCAGGTGCAACCGGAGGGCTACACGTTCCATGCCGGCGAAGATGACAGCGCGGCCTTCAATTCCATTGCGCCGCAGTATTTCGGCGTTACCGGCACGCCTCTGCTGTTGGGCCGCGACTTCAACCAGCGGGACACGGAGACGGCGAGCCCCGTAGCGATCGTCAGCCAGACGTTCGCCAGAGCGTTCTTTGGCGGCCAGCCGCCGCTCGGGCGCCATGTCACGTCCAACAAAGTCACGTATGAAGTTGTGGGAGTCGCAAAGGACGCGAAATACGAAGGCCTGCGCCAGGGTGTGCCGCGAACCATGTACATCCCCTGGGTGCAGCAGGGCGATATGGCTTTGGAGAACCGGTCGCAGCCGATGGGGTACACGTACCTGGCGCGCGTGGCGAGTGGCGACCCGATGCGTCTTTCTGCGTTGGTCGCGCACGCCATTCCGGAGATCGAGCCGGCGATGCACATGTGGAATCCGCAGACTCTCGATGCTTACGTGAATCGCAGTATGCTCAACGAGCGGATGATGGCCACGCTGGGCGGGTTTTTCGGACTGCTGGCGCTGATTGTGGCGTGTCTGGGAATTTTCGGAATCCTGGCATTTCAAGTTTCGCGGCGGACTAACGAGATCGGGGTGCGGGTGGCGTTAGGGGCGACGCGCAACGACATCGTGCGGCTGGTGATGAGAGAAGTGACGATGCTGCTGGCGCCGGGGTGTGCCATTGGCGCGGTGTGTGCCGTCTGGTTGGCCCGGTTTGCCAATAGCTTCCTGTTCGGGGTGACGTCGACCGATCCCGCGGCGTTGGCGCTGGCAGCGGGTACGCTGGCTGTGTCGACTCTGGCGGCGGGATTCCTGCCGGCGCTGCGGGCGGCGCGAATCGATCCGATGGCGGCTTTGCGGTGCGATTGAAAGACGCTGGCCTCTTCTTCGGCCGGGGTCGAGATGAGTCAGTCTAGTCTGAGTCTCTAGTCTAGTCTCGGCGCTGCAGACTATGAGTCCGCGCCATGTCGGCGCGGCTCCACTCACTTCAGCGAACCTGATCGATGGGGGTGGCCTCAGGTGGCTCATTCTGGTAGGCATTCCTCTCCAGATAGAGGAGGGCCTGCCTCACCATCTCGGCGATCAGGGGATCGGGGTGGCGCAGCAGGAACAGCAATGTGCGCACCCAGGCAAGTTCGCCCGGGTCGATTCCGATCACCGAAACCGTTTTCGCCATTGGTTCCTCCAAAATACTCTTCGGCAGGATTGCGGGTTCCTTTTCCCTTGGCCGCAGGCGGCGCGGTTCATAGTTTCCGGCCGGGAGTCGATAAGCAAGGTTACGGAAGCTTATCGGAGCGGTCCCGGCCCCGGTTTTTTCCGGGAGGAGCTTGTTATGGACGTCAATGCACTAAGCCGTGTTACGCAGGGGGTCCCTGCGTCGGCCACGCCCGTTGCCGTGGATAGTGCGGCGCAGAACCGGCAGGTGGTTCAGGCAGTGAAGGCGCTGAACAAGACGGAAATGTTCGGCAGTGACAATGGTCTGGAGTTTCAGCGAGACCCGGAAAGCAAGCGATGGGTAGTCAAAGTGGTGAACCGGACTACCGGCGATGTGGTTTCGCAGATTCCGCCGGAATACGTTTTGCGCCTGGCGGACGATCTCAAGGAAAAAAGCTAGCGAATGCTCAAAGCCGAAGCAAGCTGCCCGATAAGTGGAGTGGAGAAAAGAAATGTGGCGCAACGCGCATGACACTTACCTGGAAGAACGGATCCTTTCGGCCGATCCGGTGGAACTGATCCAGATGCTGTATCAGGCCGCCCTTACTGCGGTAGCTGACGCGCGGCGTCACCTGGCGGAGCGGCAAATTCTCGCCCGCGCCCAGTCCATTTCCAAGGCCTGCAACGTCCTGGTGGAACTGAACACCTCGCTCGATTTTGAACGCGGCGGCGACATCAGTGTCCAATTGTCGCAATTATACGGCTATATGCACCGCCGGCTGGTGGAGGCCAATTGGCAGCAAACAGACGGGCCCCTGGCCGAAGTGTCGGGCCTTCTCTCCACCCTGGTGGACGGTTGGGCTGGAGTCAAGGCGGGCCTCCAGCAGGACACGCCACGGGAGGCGCCGCGGGAGACGCCGTGGATGCCCGAGGCTTTCGCGGAGCAGGAACTCGCGACAGCCGGCAGTTGGAGTTTTTGAGGGCCGGACGCGGAGGCGCAAAAACCGCTATTCGTTGCGCAGCAGAATCGCCATGCTCACGCAGTTGCGGACGCCCTTCCCGGCAAGTATTTTGAGAGCTTTCTCGGCAAACGAAAGATTGTGTTCGAACGCTTTCGAGACCGATTGAATCAGCCGGATGACATGGGTGGCGCCGAGTTCCGTGCGGTGGAACGCTGCCAGACCGATCAGTACGGTCTGAATCACCCCGTAATAGACCAGCATCAGCAGGCATTGCTCGCGAACGGTCTCCGCCCCTTTATCGGCACGAGATTCACCGGCGCCCTTTTGGGCGCCCAACGGAAACAGGGTCCGGTGCACATAGTTCACCAGGTAATGTTCCAGGACGTGGCCGTGGCCGCCCAGGAATGGCGCTAAATGCTCGCCGTAGGCAGCGGCGTACCGGTTGCCGATCTCCTCCATGCTCGATTCCGGCGCCCACTCGATGCCATCTTTGAATTCCCGGTAACACTCCAAAAAGCGCGGTGAGACAAACTCGCTGGTAATCCGAGCCACAATCAATTCCAGCAGAATCCCTAATTGCAGAACCGGCTTGAGGGAGTGTTGATAGATGGCCTGGTCGAGGAGATTGCTCCGCATCGCCTCGCGGAACCATTGGACGGCTGCGGGAACCTGTGGGTTCTGGCCCGCCGCGGCCAGTTGATCCAACTGGTCGCAAAACGAGGCGAGGATGACGATCCGCTTCCATAAAGGGTAAGCGCGGTATTGCAGCAGTTCTATGGCGAAGGCGCGAATCTCGCGAAAATACAGGTACGGCTTGCGGGAACTTTCGTCAGCCGTGGTCAGCACGGACAGCTCTCCCGGAGGCGGGCCGTACGGCGGGCCCTCCTCTTCGTCGAATTGCATCGGGGCCGGGTCGAGAAGCATCAGGCGAGCCGCTTCGGGGCAGGACAGGTCCAGCGATCGCTGCAGCACGTTGTCCACGATGTTCAGCACGCGCGGAAACTTGGCGCAGACAACGGAGAGATAGGTTTCACCGAGCTGGTTTTGAATTCCGCACAGGCCTTCGTCCAGAAACGGGCAACTGGCGCCCGCCAGCCCGATGCGCGCATAGCTGTTGCTGCCCGTACTGGCAGGGTTGACGGTCACCAGTTCGCGCAGGCGCGGCCCCAATTCCGGGTCTTCGCAAGTTTGGTAAATGCCGTAAGTGGCCTTATCGATGTTGACCAGCCAACCGGAGCAGCAGGTGTCTTCGCAATCGGCGCCGATACAGCGAAACGCGTGGTAGGAGCGCGGTTGGAGCCATTTGGCGGGGATTGGCAACGATTCAGGATATCAGACGCCGCCGGCGGCTAACCGTTTTCCGATAGCATAGTCTAACTATGGGAGAGGAGCCGATCCCGAGATGAGCTGGCTGACCGAACTGGGCCGCCGATTCCCAGGGCCAAGGTGAGGATGGCCCTAACGGTCTGCGGCTCGTCCCAAATTCTGCGGCATCAGGAGTCGGAGCCTCCTGGCATCAAGGCAACACATTATAGCCACGGATGGACACGGATAAGAAAGGCCTTGGTTTTATCCGTGTGCATCCGTGTCCATCCGTGGCCAAATTTGTTTTTGCCTAGAGATGCCGCCCGCTAAATCCACCAGATCGCTGAACACGCCGTAGGCCGTTTGCTCCACTTGCGGATCGAGCGAGACGGTGCCGAATGTGCCCATCAGGTCGGTGTCGAAGAGAATGATGTTCGACGTTCCGGGCGTGCATGCCAGAATGTCGGCGCGATCGAGCACTTCGGCGCGCACGCGCAGCGAGAGGCGCGATCCGGTGCGCTTGCCGCGGCTGATCAGCCGCACCGTCTTGCCCTTGTGCATTAATTCCTGCGCGCGCTCCCGCGTGAGCCGCGAAATGCCGCGCGTCGATACCTGCTGCGGAGTGGTGCGCGCATCCATCAGCACATTGGCCAGCGCGGCCGTCTTGGCGGCGGAGTCCCAGCCTTCGATGTCGAATGTTCCGTCGGCCTCCGTGATCCCCATGCGGCGCGCTTGCGCCAGCCCGTCCTCGAACGAGCCGCCCTGCTCCATGCTCTCGATAACCACCTTCGAGGTGGAATTGAGCGCGCCCGCGAAACCCAGGACATTCACTCCGGGCATGGTGTAGCGCCAGAGATTGAAAACCGGAGCCCCGTCCATTACCGCCGATTCGAAGCGGAATGCCAACCCGGCGCGCGCCGCTTCATCGCGCAGTTCGGCGTAACAGTGCGCGATCGGTCCCTTATTCGCAGTCACCACGTGCATGCCGCGCGCGAAGGCGGCGCGGATGTGGGAGATCGCAGGCTCGCCGGTGGATGGGTTGAGCGTAGTGAGTTCCACGGCGATCTGCGCTCCCGCCGCGTCGAGGAAGGCATCGATCGATTCCGCCCGCGGCCCCATCGTTGGATCCTCCGGCAGGCCATCGGCATCCACGGCGGTGCCGTGCCGCAGCGTGTGAATCCCGGTAATCCGGAATGGAAATTGCCGGCGCTTCTGCCGGAGGAGGCGCGCCAACGCGCGCCCCACGCTGCCATACCCGATCAGTGCCAGCTTCATCAAAAGGTGAGGCCTTAGAAGGTAAGGCCGTCTATCAGTTTATTCAGCTCCGATTGTAGCGCGGTACGGTTCTTATTCAGCTCGGCCTGGCTGTCGCGCAGGGCTGCCAGCTTCTGCTCATGCGCGTCGAGCTGTTTGGCGTAGCTCTGCACCAGTTGCTGCTGGCTGCTGACATTGTTCAGGCTGTTGATGTTCTGGCGGATGCGGTCTTCGTCGCTCGTAAGGTCGCGAACCTGATTGCGATTGTCGTCGAGAGCGCGATCGTTCTCGGCGATTTGCGACTTTTCGTCGGCGATGCGCTGCAATTGGCGGCGTCCGGCATCGCTGAGGTTACGGTTCTGAATGTAGGCGCCCAGGAAATCGGGCGTTACGTTGGTCACCTGGTACACGTTATCGAAGACGCGCTCCTCGTTGACCGCGAATTCCTGCGACTTGTCGGCCGCCAGCGCGATTTCGAAGCGGTACGCTTCCGCCGTCTTCTCCGAAGGCTTCTGATTGAGCAGCGTGTATCCCTGGCGCAGAGGATGTTCCAGGATGAGCGTCTTGGCCTTCCGATCGACGTTGTGGATGGTGTACGTGCGCGTCTCTTCCATGGAGGATTTCACGGTCATCATGCCGCGATTGGCGTGGATCTCGCGCACCACGGCAGTCTTGCTGTTGAAAGCCTCGGTGATGCGCGTGCCCAGGTCGACGGCATAGCTGATGAGGCGCTTGTCGCCGGCCTTCAGGGTTTCCATGAGCGCTTCGCCGCCGTAGGCGCCGCCGTCGTAGACGGTGATCGGACCGCCATCGAGCGTCTTACCGGTGGAGTTGGTCAGTTCCGCGGCGTTGGTGGGATGTTGCGAGCTGTGGTCGGAATAGATCAGCAGTTTGCGCGAGTCGATGGCCTGCTGGAGGAACGGCAGCATGGCCGATTCGTCTTTGCGGATGGTGACGGGCTGGGCGATGCGGTATTCGAAGAGTTCGCCCAATTCGCCGGCGGAAGCGCTGGCCACGATGGTGCTGGGGGCGACTGTCCTTAAGAAGTCGCCCGTCTCGGTCCCGTCGATGTTTATCATCTGCGCCGCGTCCCGACCGTTCAGTGCCCTCGGGACCGGCGACGCCGCTGGCGCCATCTTCGCCTTCGCCATGTATCCACCGGCGCCCCCAGCCTTTTGGTCAATCACATTCGCGCCATCGATCGTGAACGTCCCCTCATGCACCACCGGACGCGCCGCCGCGTCGTCGGCCAGTTCCGCTCCCGGCCGATTCACGTACTTGGGCGCGTACAACTGGCTCACGAACGAAATCGGCCGCCCCGAGACCAGTGAAAGCTGCACCTTGGTCCAATCCTCGCCCGTGGTGTTGTCGACAATCGCCCAGCCTTCCAGCGTGGGCTGTCCCTTGTCGCCGAAAATCAGCCGGTAGCTCGACTTCCACACCGCCGCCGGAATCATATAGCTGGCCACCACCTGGCGCTCTTTGGCGTCGCTCGAATCGATGTACACGCTGCGCTTGTCCTTCGACCGCGCCGCCGAGAGCGCCCCCAGGTAATCCTTGAACTGCGTTTGCAATTTCACGTCGGGGAAGCGAATGCCGCTGGCCGCGCTCAAATCCACCGTACGCATCTCGCCCGAATCGAGCATCAGCGTGAGAAATTCGCGCTCGCTCTGCTTGTCGGTGCCGGCCACCACGCGGCCGGTGACGATCATTCCCGACACTGTGTCGTTTCCCAGCTTCAATTCCACGCGCGCGCCCTTGAGCTGGTCGAACATGGCCGCGAGCGATTGGCCGCCCTCGATCTGGAACGGGAACTCGGCCAGCTTGTGGCTGAGCGGGTCCATGGAATCGTAGCGCAGGCCGGAAATCTTAGCCCCGCCGCTATCGGTGAGGGTCAGCGATTTGAGCACGTCGTTCATGTCGGACGCGTTGAAATCGAGCCGCGCCGATTCGCCCGGCCCGAGCGTGCCGGCGCGTTCGAAGAATCCCACGCCGTGTTTGTACAGGACCACCTGTTTGACCGGCAGATCGGCCGCGAGCACCGC
>Ga0182018_10004366_pt1 | contig 11938 bp, 13 predicted proteins | sample 812P2MmetaG_FD_120490 | JGI IMG/M metagenome (GOLD analysis project Ga0182018, IMG submission 120490) | Permafrost microbial communities from Stordalen Mire, Sweden - 812P2M metaG | ecosystem: Environmental > Terrestrial > Soil > Wetlands > Permafrost | place: Sweden: Stordalen | collected...
GCAGGCGCGCTGCGGCCGAATGACGTGTTCGGCCGTCTCGGCGGCGAGGAATTCGCGGTGGTGTTGCCGGGATCGAGTATCGAGGCGGCATACGCCCGCGCCGAGCGGATTCGAATCTCATTCGCCGAAAGCTGCCGCTTCGTCACCGGTCGCCGGGTCGAGGCAACGGTGTGCTGCGGTCTGGCCGCGAGTTCGGCTGCCGAGGAAACACTTGGCGCGCTGCTCGCAGCGTCCGATACCGCGCTGTACCGTGCCAAAGCCTAAGGGCGGAATCGCGTCAGGCGCGCCGGCGAGCCCAAGCCAGAAGGCGGTGCGTCTACCGTGATCCGTGTGGCGTGACCTTTCGGCGGCCGTTCCATCAGTTCGGCGCGCGCACCAGACCGGCGGCGTTCTTTTCACTGGACTGTGACATCGGCCATAGCCAGCGCGATAATGCGACGGCCGCAAGCATTCCGGCAAGCTGGGCCACGATGAAGGCTGGCGCCGCGGACGGATCGATACCGGCGAAGGTATCGGAAATCGATCGCGCAATGGTCACCGCGGGGTTGGCAAACGACGTGGAAGCCGTAAACCAATAGGCCGCCGTAATGTAGAGACCTACCGCGTAAGGAACGGCAGCGGGTGTACGGGCGATACATCCCAGAATTGTCAGCAGCAATCCAAAGGTGGCGACAAATTCGGCGAGCCATTGCCCGGGGCTGCTCCTCATGTTCACGGATACCTGCCACAGCGGCAATTCAAACATCGCATGCGCGGTCCAGACGCCGAGTATGCCTCCGATGACCTGCGCCGCTATATACGCCGCCGCCTCCGGCCACGGCGCCTCGCGCCGCAGCGCAAAGGCGATGCTGACCGCCGGATTGAAATGCGCGCCCGAAAGCGGACCGAACACTAGAATCAGGACGGCAAGAATCGCTCCAGTCGGAAGCGTGTTGCAAAGGAGAGCAAGCGCGCCGTTACCGCCGGAGAGCCTTTGCGCCATGATTCCCGAACCGACGACGGCGGCGAGCAGAAACGCTGTGCCTAGTGCCTCCGCAAGAAGACGCCGTTGAAGAGACGCAGGTGCTTCCGTCATTCCTTCCCCTTTGCGGGATAAGGCCCCACGCTCTTCGCCTTGCCGATAGCATTCAATTGCTTCTGCAGGCTGAGCAGGTCGAGCGATTTCATCGGAAGGCTCACAAAAATATTGATGCGGTTCGTGAGCATTCGCAACGCGTCAGCGAACGCGAACCGAGTTTCCGCCTCGGTCCCCGTCGCGGCAGCGGGGTCGGGCAAGCCCCAATGGGCTGTCATCGGCTGTCCTGGCCAGACCGGGCATGTTTCTGCGGCGGCGTCGTCGCAAAGCGTAAAGGCAAAATCGAGTTTGGGTGCATTCGGGCCGGAGAACTCCAGCCAGCTTTTCGAGCGAACGCCGCTGACATCGTAGTTCAATCGCCGAAGCAGATCGATCGCATAGGGGTGCACATGCCCTTTCGGCTGGCTTCCCGCCGAGAACGCACGAAATCTTCCTTGTCCGGCACGATTCAAAACAGCTTCAGCCATGATCGACCGTGCGGAGTTTCCGGTACAAATAAACAACACGTTGAACGCCTTCTTCTCAACCGCCTCAATCATGCGCCCTCCCCCATCTCCGGCCGCTGCCCCTGGCATCCTGCCGATCCGGCCAAGGGCGACGACACGATCATGATGCGCGATGCCCGGAAGCGTCGACCACCAGCTCGCCGCCCTCCTTTCGGAACGCGCCGCGTTGGGGGTCCGAAATCAAATCGAGTACGGCTTCCGAAGGCCGACAAAGCTTCACACCAAGTGGCGTGACCAAGATCGGTCGGTTAATAAGGATTGGGTGAGCAAGCATTGCATCGAGCAGTTGATCGTCGGTGAGAGCTAGATCATCCAATCCGAGGTCGTGATACGGGGTACCCTTCACGCGGATAACATCCCGGACGGAAACGCCCATCCGGGCGATCAACGACTTCAATAACAATCGGCTGGGCGGGCGTTTCAAATATTCGATCACATGCGGCTCGATGCCGGCATTCCGGATAAGGCCAAGCGTATTGCGAGAAGTGCCGCAATCAGGATTGTGATAAATGATAACGTCGATCATTGTCCCGCACTCCACCAGGGCCGTCCGACACGATTAGAATCAGAGTTTTTCCATCCTTCGTTGATCAATGCTGTGTTTTAGGAACCCGACTGCCATAGTAACAATGCCGCCGGCCGCGAGGCCCGCTAGTCCTTGCAAGACCCACTGCGTGACAAGGTCGGCGTCCTGTTGGATGTCACCGGTTCCGTTGACCACAGTCCCCACGATGGTTTGAAGGAAATATCCGCTAGCGGCGCCTCCAACTGCGCCCGCGATGGTATGCCCGAGCGCTCCGAAACTGTGTTCCTTCGCGACTGCCGCTGCACCATGCCCACCGAGAATGCCGGCGAGGATTTGAATTACGAGATTTGTGGCAGTCCAGGTTATTGCGCTCTCCCTCTGTTATCGCTGGCGTTTCTTTTTCCGCATAGGAACGGGGGGACAGTTGCACTCCGATTCCTGGACCGCCCCCGGCAGGCCGCACAATTCGGGACGGCCGTCGCAACAATCGGTGACCAAGAACGCGATGAGGGTGCTTATGCCTATTGCGTCGGCGCGATAAGTGATCGTCCGGCCCTCACGAGCGCCTTTCACCAGACCTGCGCGCGCCAGGATAGCGATGTGGGTTGAGAGCGTGTTGTGCGGACAGCCAACGGCCTCGGCAAGAGCGCCTGCGGAAAGCCCCGCTGGCTCTTTCCGCACCAGTAGCCGGAATATTGCCAAGCGGGTTGGTTGGCCGAGCGCAGCAAGCGCCGCCAGCGCGTGCGGTGCCGCCATCGCGCCCCCGGCGAAGCCGGGGCCGATATGACCGACCACGGCCGGTGAGTTCGAGCTCATAAAACCTCCATGCCTAGCAAAGCCAACCCTATCGCGCGATTGTCACAAATAGATTACATAATTCTGGAATTCTCGACATATCGACAATAACAGTCCGAAACGAGGAGTTCAATATGCGTCTGCGGGCGACCCTGAAGCTGGGTGCGGTTGCGCTTGCCGCGAACGTAGTTGGGTTGTCTGCCGCACTTGCGCTGGATCAGAGCCTGCCGGCCTATCGGGCCGTCACCGGTATTTCGGGTCAAATCAGGACGGTCGGGTCCGATACGCTTGGCCACGAAGTCGCGCAATGGGCCGAGGCGTTCAAGGGTTTCTACTCTGACGTAAAATTCGAAATCCAGGCTTCGGGCTCAGCGACCGCCCCGCCCGCGTTGCTCGAAGGCGCGTCGCAATTCGGTCCCATGTCGCGGCCGATGGCGGCTGAAGAGGCAGCGGCGTTTGAACAGAAATACGGCTACAAGGTTTCCAGCTTCCGCGTCGCGGTCGACGCGCTAGCCATTTATGTCAACAAAGAAAATCCCATTCCGTGCCTGACGGTACAAGAACTGAACCGGATTTTCTCATCGACCCGTAGAACCTCCGGCGGCGGCGACATCAAGACCTGGGGTGACGCAGGCTTGACCGGCGAGTGGGCGGCCAAGCCAATCTCGCTTTACGGCCGCAATTCCATTTCCGGTACCTACGAATTTTTCCGCGAAAACACATTGTTCAGTGGGGAGTATAAGGGCGAAGTCAAGCAACAGACGGGTTCGGAAGCGGTCGTTCAGGGCGTTGCTAACGACAGGTTCGCGATCGGGTATTCCGGAATTGGCTACAAGACTGACGGCGTGCGCACGGTGCCTTTGGCTTTGTACCCCGGCGGAACGTGCCATGACACTTCCGCCGCAGCGACACTCTCCGGAAAATATCCGATCGCGCGCTATCTGTACGTCTACATCAACAAAAATCCGAATCAGCCGCTCGATCCGCTGCGCTCCGAGTTCATCAAATACGTGCTGTCCAAAGACGGCCAGACCCAAACCGAAAACGGCGGATTTTATCCAATCACAAATGAAATCCGCGAAACCGAATTGAAGAAGTTCGGAATCTCCAAGATTCTGCGGGCCACGCTTGCCGCCCTGGCAATGACGGCATCAGTGCAGGCGGCGGAAATAACTGGCCAACGACCTCAACTACGTGCCGCTTCCAGATTCTCTCGTCAAGCAAATTGAAAAATACTGGAAGGCTCAGTTTGTTGGTCTCAAAGGCTCGTATCGGGCTGCACTTGCCCTTCTTATTGACCGGCTAGCCGTGCGTTTTGAATGGACGCGAGCTGTCAGACCGCCGGCAAGGGTTGGTATCCGATGCGGTTCATCATCGACTCGAAATAATCCCGCACCTTCTGCGGTAAGCGGAAGCCTTTGACGACGCCGAGAGATCGAAGCAGGGGGAGCACGCGAACATCGTCGAGTGATAGCGTGCCGTTGATCGCGAGCGGGCTCTCAATCAGTCGGTCGAGGTCTTCGAGGTCGGGCAGGAGTTCAGCGACATAACGTCGTGTATCCGCCCGCAGCTCGACGAAATCGCCGAATGTTTTGCGCTTGCGCAGATTGTAGTGATCGAGCGCGGCAACAGTCGCAAACTCAGGCAAGCCGAGCAGCGGGTAGCGCGGCATCGTGAGCGGCGCCGTCTTGCTCACGATGCGAGCGGCCCAAGCAGCGATTTCAGGACGCTCGCCGCCGGTCAGAACAGGTTCGCCGAGATTGTCAACACATCTGACCATTTCCATGCTTTCGAGCATCGCCGTGCCGTCGTCCTTTACCAAAATTGGGATCACCCGCTTGCCGACGAGAGCAACCATCGGGGCGGTATCGTCGTCGAGCACCACGGTTTCCTGGAGATGACGGCGCTTGAGCACGGCCGTCATGCGCACGCGAAAGCAAAGAGAGCAGTGCTCGAACATGTACAATCTCACGGTGCCCGCTCCGATTGCGCGGCGATTGCAGGCGCCCCAAACCATGCGGGATGCTTCGCGACCGCCGCCGAACCGATCAAGGCCAACAGCAGGCAGATGACGTTTATCCGCAATAACAAGTAGGCCGTGTCGCCGCTGCAACATTGATCGACCACGGCGCGCCTCACTCCGCAGAACAGCCGCACGCGGCGGCCGGCGTCGCGACCTGTGGCGTACAACACGACTTCTCATGTGCGACGCGCGCCTCGCGCTCGCCGCTGCCATCGCCGTATTCCGTGTTCTCGCCCGTGGTGTGGAAAGTCTCCCAGGCAATTCCGGCCGGGTCATCGATCCACGACTTCTCCGATTGGGCATAGCAGCACGCCGTTTCACCCTGCTCGATGACGGTGCCGCCCGCCTTGCGCAGGCGGGCGTACACCTCATGCAATTCGGTCTTGTTTTCGACTTGTATCCCGAGATGATCGAGGCCCGGCTCGCGGCCCCGCGTCGAGATCGCGAAATTCACGCGCGGATCATCCAGCATCCATTTTGCGTAGTCGGGCTCGGTCACAGCGGGTTGCGCGTCGAACAGCGCCGAGTAGAAGCCAATCGAATGCTCAAGGTTCTCGACGGCGACGTGGACGTGCATGCGCTTCATTTCGCGTTCCTTTCAAGCTGGGATTGTGGCGCGTTTTGTGCGCACCGGTTTGCACGTGGAAGGGGGAGCCCGCCGCTCGGCCGCACCGCAACAATTTTCCGTCAGGTACGAGATCACGCCGTGCATGACCTCGTAGCGGGCCGCATAAATCATCGAGCGGCCTTCGCGCCGCACCGTCACGAGGCCCGCTTGCCGCAGGCGATCGAAATGAAAAGTGAGCGTATTCGGCGCCAACTGGAGTGTGCTTGATATGCTGCCGGCGGGCATGCCTTCCGGCCCCGCCTGGACGAGGAGGCGATACACATCGAGACGATTGTCTTGGGCGAGTGCGGCCAAGGCCGTCACAACATCTGATTTTTCCATACTTCAACGAATATCGAAATATTAGCCGCGTGTCAACAGATATTTCAAGGAGCGCTGAAATATCTGCCCCGAGAGCGATCGGCGATCACAGGCTCGACCGACAGGCGCTTCCAGCTGATAAGGACACGCGCGAGGCCATTGCCGGAACGGACGATCCGGCGCTAGACATCGCCATGAACGGGCGTCCCGCCGATCGTCTGGCCATTGCAATGGCGCAGCTCAACCCCATTGTCGGCGATGTCACCGGCAATCTGGCGCGCGCCCGCGCCGCGCGCGCGCAAGCGGCCGGCGACGGCGCCGATATCGTTGCCTTTTCCGAGCTCTTCATTGCCGGCTATCCGCCGGAAGACTTGGTGCTCAAGCCGGCATTCCAGGCTGCTTGCCGCGTCGCGGTCGAGACACTCGCGCGCGAAACCGGCGACGGCGGTCCCGCGGCGCTGATCGGGACGCCTTGGGTTGAAGATGGGAAACTCTACAACGCTTATGCGCTCCTCGTCGGCGGGCGCATCGAGGCGATCCGCTACAAGGTCAACCTGCCGAATTACGGCGTGTTCGACGAGAAGCGCGTGTTCGCATCCGGGCCGGTGCCGGGTCCGGTCAGCCTCCGCGGCGTGCGGCTCGGCCTGCCGATTTGCGAGGACACCTGGACCGACTGGGGCGACTACGAGAATGTGGTCGAGACCCTGGCCGAAACCGGCGCGGAGCTTCTGCTCGTACCCAATGGCTCGCCCTACTGGCGCGACAAGGCCGAGGTGCGCCTCAACGTCGCGGTCGCGCGCGTCACCGAAGCCAGCCTGCCGCTCCTCTATATCAACCAGGTCGGCGGTCAGGATGAACTCGTTTTCGACGGCGCGTCATTCGCGCTCAACGCCGACCGCTCGATGGCGTTCCAGCTTCCGGCGTTCCAGGAAGCGGTGGTGACGACGCACTGGTCGCGGACGCCAGCCGGCTGGCGATGCGCGCAGGGCCCAATGGCGGCGGCGGAGGAACTGGACCAGGAGGATTACACCGCCTGCATGGTCGGCTTACGCGATTACGTCGACAAGAACCGCTTCCGCGGCGTCGTGATCGGCCTTTCCGGCGGCGTCGATTCGGCATTGTGCGCGGCGTTCGCGGCCGACGCCATTGGAGTGGATCGGGTGCGCTGCGTGATGCTGCCGTTTCGCTTCACGTCCCAGCAATCGCTGGATGACGCCGCAGCCGTCGCCCGCGCCCTCGGCGTTCATTACGACATCGTTCCGATCGAGAGCGCTGTGCACGGGCTCGAAGCATCGCTGACCGCAATCTTTGCCGGCGCGCCGCGCGACGTCACCGAAGAGAATTTGCAGGCGCGCGCCCGCGGCGTCATCCTGATGGCGATCTCCAACAAATTCGGGCTGATGGTGGTCACGACCGGCAACAAATCGGAAATGTCGGTCGGCTACGCCACGCTCTACGGCGACATGAACGGCGGCTTCAATCCGATCAAAGACCTTTATAAGACCGAGGTCTTTCGCCTATCGCGGCTTCGCAATAGGTGGAAGCCGGACGGCGCGCTCGGTCCCGATGGACCGGTCATTCCGGAGAACGTGCTCACGCGGGCGCCAAGCGCGGAGCTGCGCGAGAACCAAACCGATCAGGACACGCTGCCGCCCTACGACGTGCTCGATCAGATCCTCGAGCGGCTGGTCGAGCGCGAGGAGCCGCTCGCCACCATCATTGCCGCCGGCTTCGATCGCGAGACGGTGATGAAAGTCGAGCGCATGCTCAACCTCGCGGAGTACAAGCGCCGTCAGGCCGCCCCTGGCGTGAAAGTGACGCTGAAGAATTTCGGCCGCGACCGTCGCTATCCGATCACCAGCCGGTTCCGCGATCCGGGGACTGAGCTGCCGGCGCCCGACCGGGCGTCAATCAAAAGCCCAGCCACTGTCAAGGCCGGCGCCGCCGATGTTGGATGATGCGCGCTGCTGATTGCGGTTAGTGCGCCGCCACGAAGGGCGGTCCAACAGTCCGCACGCTGCCTTTGGACGCATTGGCATCAGAGGCGGCGTCTATTGAAGCCGGCGCGGCGCCCGGCGCCGCGTTTGGGTCCTGCCCCTTCGCGCCGGGCTTTATCGGCTTGCCCGTCGTGCCTCTCGGCTGTGGTGCCTGCGACAACGCTTTCGCGTTCTGGTCTGTCACCACGATGTCGCCGCTCTCGAGCGTGCTCGAATCGTCGGCGTTCTTGAGCGCATCGGCCCAGCTCTGACCCGGCCGGCGGCACGAGCAGGCCAAAGTGAATTCTTTGCGATAGTGAAACGCGTTCGGCAGCTCGGAATAAGGCTGACCGCTGATCGACACTGCCTGATTAATGTCCTCGCCGGGATTGCGATACGTATAGAGCAAAGCTTCGGAGGCGGGGCACATGCGCTGGCAAGCGCGCTGGTCGTCGGGGAAACGGTTCGGCACCGTCGAATATGAGAGCGGGAAGTAATATCCGTCGCAGGTGCGCACACAGACCGTGCGATAGGTGCCGGACGGCGCGCCGTCTCCGCCGGGAGCGATGATATGGCCGCCAAATAGCGCATCCAGGAAGCCACCGGGCCCCGCCGCATTTGCCGCGGCTCGATATTGCGGACCGCAATTGTTTTGCGCCAATTGACCGATCAACTGGCGGCGTTGGCCGTCCTGATCGTAGTTGTTGCCGCTTTTGAGATGCTCGAGATCGCTCATCGTGCGATCGAGGTTGTCGCGCATCTGCTGAATTTGCGCGTTCAGCGGCTGGCATTCCGGCGACTGGCCGGTGAACAGCGAAAAAAATCCGCCGCCTTCGCAGCCGCGCCTTTTCGATTGCGCCAGCGTGCGGTCGAGATCCGACTGCTGCTTGGCGATCGAGTCCTCGTAGCGTTTGATCTGATCGGCGCGCGCGGGATCGGCGCCGCCGCGGTTGAGGATCGCGAGCTGACCTTCGAGGCGCACGCAGGCGGGATTCGAAGCCGGCTGATCCGAAGCGGAAGGGGGCAGCGCTTGAACGGCGGCGGGCTGACCGGGAATGGAGGCAGGCGGAATCGGCGGAGCGGTCTGGGCAGCGACGGAAGCGGAGAGTGCGCCCGCGCCAATAATCGCCAGGCCGAGACCGCGCAAGTGCTTGATCATCTTACAGTCCCGACCCCGTTCGGCGGCATTGACGCGATGAAGCGATGGAATGGTGACCAAAGTGTGAATGGCCGCAAAAGGATCAAATCGGCGCCCGTGAGGGGAGGGGCGCTATTCCGCATCCGGCTGGCTTTCCGGCCGCGCGCGCTCGAAGGCTGAAAGCTTGAGACAGGCGGTGTCGATGCCGACGATCTTGGGAAACTCGTCGAGCGGAACCTTCAGCCGCCGGGCATTGTAGACCTGCGGCACGAGGCACAGATCGGCCATCGTCACCTGGCCGCCGCACGAATAGGGGCCGGGCCGCGCCAGCGACTCGAACGCCTCGAAGCCGGCAACGACCCAATGATGGTACCAGGCATCGATGGCGCCCTGCTCTTGGTGCATCTCGTGCTTGAGATAACGCAGTGGCCCGACATTGTTGAGCGGATGGATATCGCAGGCGACAATTTGCGCGAGCGCGCGGGCCCGCGCCCGCGCAATGGGATCCTTGGGGAGAAGCAGCGGCTCGGGATGCGTCTCGTCGAGATACTCGATGATAGCCAGCGACTGGATCAGCACGTCGCCGGTCGGCGCCACCAGCGCCGGGATCCGCATTTGCGGATTCACCGCGCGGAATTCCGGACGCCGGTTATGGCCGCCGTCTTTCACGAGGTGAATGGACGCGGTCTCGTAGGCGATACCCTTGAGATTGAGCGCTATGCGCACGCGGTAAGCGGCCGACGAGCGGAAATAGGAATAGAGCTTCACGTTTCCTCCCTGTGCGACGCGTGACTTTGCAACGCGTCACTCCTCGTCTTCGGCCTCTTGCCCCGCTTCGGCGACGAGCTGCGCCGATTGCGCGGTCAACTGCTTCAAGGCGCGATTGAAGGCCTCGCGGTCGGCCGGGGTCAAAATCTCCGTCAATCGCCTGGCGAAGTCGAGCGCGTGCGGCGCGACCTCCTCGTACATGTTCCGCCCGGCGGCGGTCAGCGAAAGAAAAGCTTCGCGCATGTCTTCGCGGTTGGGGCGCCGCGCGATCAGCCGGCGCTTTTCAAGGAGCGCGACCGCTCGCGACACCTTGGTCTTGTGCATATGCGTGTGCGCGCCGATCGCTTTTGCGGTCATCACGCCATGCTGTCCGAGCGTGACCACGACCCGCCATTCCGGCACGCCGATGCCGTAGCGCTGCGCGTAGACCCGCGACAGCGCCTGGGAGACGAGGCTCGAAACCACGTTGAGCTGGTAGGGCAGGAAATGCTCGAGCTTGAGCGGCGCGCGCTCGCCGAGTTTCGCCTCGTCCGCGGCCGGATCGTCCCTGCTCTCGTCTTCGATTGCCCGCTGACCAGCCATCAATCACCTGCGGCACGGCGGTCGCGCCGGCCTTACGCGCCGGGAGTCCGTTTGCTTTGCGGCGCATTGGGGGAACATGGACGAAGTCCCGGTGCCACGCAACGGCGTCCCGGCCTTGCCCGGATGGGTGCAAATCTTTAGGTGATGATGCAGAGGGGACCGGGAGGAAATCACGATGAGCGCGGATTTCGCCTCGACTGCGGATCTTGCCGACAAGCCGATTACCTTCGACGCCATCGGCCCCGAGCTTTACGCCTTTACCGCCGAAGGCGATCCCAATTCCGGGGTCATCGTCGGCGACGACGGCGTGATGGTCATCGATGCCCAAGCCACGCCGGTGATGGCGCGCCAAGTGATCGATCGCGTCGCCGGGATCACCGACAAGCCGATCAAATACGTCCTGCTCACGCATTATCACGCCGTGCGGGTGCTCGGCGCTTCCGCATACGCCGGTGCAGAAATTCTCGCTTCCGAGGCGACGCGCGCCCTGATCGCCGAACGCGGCAAGGCGGATATGGATTCCGAGATCGGCCGCTTCCCGCGATTGTTTCGCGCGGTCGAAAGCATTCCCGGTCTCACCTGGCCATCGATCACGTTTCCCGACCAGATGTCGGTGTGGCTCGGCCGCCGCGAAGTCCGCATCATGCATATCGGGCGCGGCCATACGGCGGGCGATGTTGTCGCCTTCGTGCCCGACGCCAACGTCGTGTTTTCCGGCGATCTCGTTGAGTACCATTCGGCCTGCTATTGCGGCGACGCGCATTTCACCGACTGGCCGGCGACGCTTGACCGGCTTGCCGAGTTTTCCGCCAAGGCGCTGGTGCCGGGCCGCGGCGCCGCGCTGAAATCGCCGCAACAGGTCGCCGACGGCATCGCCCTGACAGAGGATTTTCTCACCACGCTCTACGGCACTGTCGCCGAGAGCGCCGGCAAGGGCCGCTCGCTCAAGGAGACGTACGACGCCGCACGCCACGTCATGGATCCGAAATTTTCGAGCTTCGCCATCTACGAACATTGCATGCCGTTCAATGTCTCGCGCGCCTATGACGAGGCGAAGGGGATCGCGCATCCGGTGATCTGGACGGCGGAGCGCGACCGCGCCATGTGGGCGGCTTTGCGCGGGTAGCCAAAAGCTGCAAACGATGACCAAGGGCCGCAAATCGGTTTATCGCTACGATTATCGTCGTTCGGCCGATCAGGATGCGGGCGCGGTTGTGCGCCGTCCGGTCGTGGTGGTCGGCGCCGGGCCGGTGGGACTTGCGGCCGCCATCGATCTAGCGCTGCGTGGCGTGCCGGTTGTGCTCATCGACGACGCCGATCGCATCGGCGAAGGATCGCGCGGCATTTGCTGGTCTAAGCGCACGCTTGAAATTTTGGACCGTCTCGGCGTCGCCGAACGGCTCGTCGCGCATGGCGTGACCTGGAAGCTCGGCAAGGTTTTTTGCGGCGACGAGCTTCTCTTCTCCTTCGATCTGTTGCCCGAAAAGGGGCACAAGATGCCCGCCTTCATCAACCTGCAGCAGTTTTATCTGGAAAAAGCGCTGGTCGACCGCGCGCTCGAACTCAAAAACATCGATCTGCGCTGGAGCAATCGCGTCGTCGGCCTCGACCGTCTCAACGA
>Ga0182018_10004367_pt1 | contig 11931 bp, 7 predicted proteins | sample 812P2MmetaG_FD_120490 | JGI IMG/M metagenome (GOLD analysis project Ga0182018, IMG submission 120490) | Permafrost microbial communities from Stordalen Mire, Sweden - 812P2M metaG | ecosystem: Environmental > Terrestrial > Soil > Wetlands > Permafrost | place: Sweden: Stordalen | collected...
GAAGGCTGTTCACGTTGGCGCTTGCCGTTCCGCTTTGCAGGGTTAACAGCGTTAGTCCCTCATTGTTCTGTGGAGTTGCGGTCGTAACCAGCGCCACACCCCCGGAAGGAGTCCCGCCGCTCCCAGTTACACCGACGTTTACCTTGATCGCAGTGCCATGCGTGAAGCTGGTCTGGCTGAGGCTGAGGTTTGTCGAGGTTGACTTGAAGCTAAGAGCGCTCCAGTTGTTGAACAGCTGATTCGCGTCCACACTGCCCAACCCAGTCGCCAGGTCGTATCCCGGGCCTGCATAGTACCCGAACGTGTAATTGCCCTTGGTATTGTCATTGGCCGTGCTCAGAGTGCAATTCGGTGTGCCCTGCTGGCACGGCACGATGTTGCTCCCAGTCGTGATGTCGCGAAATGCGGAAGGGTGCTGCGCCGCCAAGGGATAGAGGATGTAGTTGGCCTGTCCCTGCGGCCCATATTTCTGTTCGATCAACGCCAGAATACCCGCCATCGCAGGCGAAGATGCCGAGGTTCCTCCCACAATTCCGATGGTCAGATCGCCATCGGAAACCACGCAGTCCCCCTCGCCCGCGCAGAGGGGATAGAGAGTGTCGTTCTCCCCCGCGGCGGCAAACAGCGATACGTCAGGAAGATCACGGACTCCGTCGTTCGGAACACCTTGTCCCGTCTGCCACGAAGGCTTGAGATATCCAGCGGAGCACGAACTGTAAGTGCCATCTGAAGCATCGGTCCCGCTCGCGCAATTGCTCGGTCCGCCACTGCCCGCAACAATGTCCGGAGTGTTGGCGTTATAGACGCCGCCATTCGCAAGATTCAGTCCGAACGAATCGTTCCACGGTTGCTCCGGCACAGGTTGTAGAAGAGACGTCGTAGGAAAGATAGTCGGGACCGTGTCCCAGTAAGTCGCCAGCTGAGTTTGCTGTGCGGACGAAGTTTCGTTGTAGCTGCTGTAATAGAAGTCGGTGCCACCCACAGAAACGTTCCAGGGAGTCGAACTGAACCCATTCATGGCAATGCCGTACTGCGCCGGCTGATCGTTGTTGAAGTCGTCGCAGCCTGCCGGGCCGCCGTCCCCGGCCGAAACGAACGAGGTTTGCCCTTGTGCCGCTGCCTGCTCCCACAAGGAATACCAGAACTGGTTTCCTGCCGAGCCCAAATCCTGTTCACACAAACCGTAGCTCGTGCTGAGGATAGAGGCTTGATCATCATCAACAGCTCGCTGCGCGGCCAGATACAGTCCAGATTGCACCGAGGTGTCGGCCGCGGTGTATAGGTTGATCGTTGCTCCCGGGGCAACAGCGCCACTCAGTTCGACATCCAGATAAGACTCAACGACGGCGTCGTTTTCTCCCGGATCAGTTCCGTCAATAACGACGTTGAGCGGGTTCGCCGGCAACCCAAAGAACGAGCGATAGGTAGCCACAACCGTCGGATCAACGTTGGATGCGCCAATTAGCCCGATGGTGATGCCGCTGCCGGTAATACCCGCTGCATAAAGCGGACCGAGGTCGTATTGAACAGCGAAGTCGCCAGGCGCCAACTCCAACGAGTCCTGACCCGCAGGAAAAGTCCAGTCCGCAACAAATTTCTTACTACCGCTGTCGTAGACCGCCTTGCCGAAATGGCTTATGTAAGACTTCGGACGAAAGTCGTTGATCGGAGTGATGCCCGCAATCACCGGCGCCAGCGCTGCGGGGATCTGCGGATCGACATCGTTGGCGTAATGCTCCTCGCCGTTCACGAGGTAAGCGTGGATTTGCGTGTGGAAGGCGGAGCGCACTTCCCCGGCGGTGCCCGAAAACTCGATTGCTGTCTTGGCTCGATTGATTCGGCTGACCGCGAATCCATGCTCTTCGAGCCAGCCAGAGACCGTAGCGATCTCGGAATCGGTAAGTCCGTACCGTTCGCCCAACTGATCGGGTTTGAGCCATTTGTGAAAAGTAGGAGATCCCGGCCTGTGTGCGTCTTGCAGAAATTGCTGCAGCGCCGCTTCGCGCTCCGGCGAACGCTGTAACAGCAGCACCATTCGCGAGGCGGGGAATGAGTTGGGGACTGTGCCCAGATCGAAGTGTGCCTGCGCCAGCGGGTGAACGTTTCCCTTGAGCGTCACGCGAACAGCATCATTCATCGGTTGAGTGATGCGGGAAGCGGGACCAGTCTGTGCCGGGCTGAAGGCGCAAAGCGTAAGCATCAAGCACAGCGGGCCCAATCGGCAGAGCGGAGAATTCATCGACACCTTGACCCCAACGCAAAACTACAGACGTATCAGCGGCTCGATCCCTCCGTTCAAGTGCATGAACTCGGCGGGTTGCTGTGACAACAGAGTGACCTTTTCCCCCACTGGCCGGTAGCGTCAACATTGTAGCCCTCAGTTGACGAAACAGCGATAGCACTCAAAACCCCCTTCAGATGAGTGAAATCGCCGATCCATCGCCAACTACGCGGGTGAGGCGGTCTTGGGCGAAGGCTTGACCAATTCAAATTTGTAAAACGATCGTGTGCCGGGCTTACTCAAAGCCCCTCAACGATCAGACCGATCAGCGCGTACTTAACGGACTCCAGATGAAAATCAATTCGTATTTGTTGCGAACGGAGGAGATGGGTGTAGACTGGGTGCCGTTTTTCGAAGTCAAAAAAGGGAGGTTTCGAATGAAGAGCAGCAAGATTTTCGCCGGTGTGGCGGTGGCTCTGGCCAGCGTCGCCCTGTGTGCGGTTGCCGTTGGGCAGGACCACGCAACCGCTCAAGAGGTCATCGCCAAGGTAAAGGAAGCAGCCGGCACGCTGTCGAAGACGCATGACGCGGCGCAGTTTAACCAAAATCCTAGTCCGTGGGTGTGGAAGGACACCTATATTTTCGTTCTCGACTGCGACAAGTTGACCAATGTGTCTCACCCTATGAGGGCAGATATCAGAGGCGCAGAAATCTCGTCCATCAAAGACCCCAAAGGGAATAGCATCTTCCCGGACCCGAAGGGCATGTGCACAGCAGCGAGGAAACCTTCCGGGACTTGGGTGGAGTATTCGTGGGCGAAGACCGGTGAGAAGGAAGGCTCGCGTAAAGTCAGCTATCTACTGGGTGCCAAAGGGACCCCGTACGTGGCAGCCGCAGGGATTTATGATGACAAGGTAAGCATCGCCGAGCTGTCGAAACTGAGCAGCGGAAAGTAGCCTGGCTGTTCTCACGCATCACGTCCGAACAAACAGGAAGCCGCCTGGTGTCTGGGCGGCTTTTCTTGGCATCGCGCCGACGGTGGTGGCGTGGCCGTCAACGTAATCAGAGGCGTTATCGCTCGTCGAAAGATAGGAGCAACTCGTTTAGAACCAGTGAACCTCAGCAGCCTGTTTTTCATTCCCTTGAGTGGGCCGGAGGCCCATCTGAAACACATTTGAGAATTAGAATTAGACGGTGGAGTTCAATGGGGCGATTTATCGCCAGTTGACATGATTCCCTGATGGGTGGCGGGAAACCTACTCTAGATGGTGCAGATCTCACTTACCCGGAGGTTTCCACTCCTATGATTGTTGGCCGCCGCGATCACGCCCCCATTTGTTGAGCCAAGTCGATTATGCTGGCAGAAACCAGGTCAAAATCTGCCGGGCTAGCTCTGTCCGGCACGCCAGCGGGACCACTTCCGAACTCGTTGGGGCGATAAACGAACCCTGTACGGAGACCATGGCTGCGCGCAGCCTTCAAATCAGAGGAGTGGGCCGCGCACATCATTACTTCCTCTGGCTTCAGATCGAGATAGTAGTAGGCGGAGACGTATACCTCGCGGTCCGGTTTATAGTGCCGGACCAATTCGGATCCCAAGATGGCGTCCCATGGCAAACCACCGAATTTGGCCAGGTTCGTCATTAGGGCGAGATTGCCGTTGGAAAGCGGCGCGATCACGTACTTCTTTTTTATTCGCGTCAGCCCCTCGACCGAGTCAGGCCAGGGCTTGAGCCGGCGCCAGACGTGAGACCAAGAAGTTTTTTCTTCTTCGGTGAGCCCGTCAATTTTGAATTCACGAAGCAGTTCTTCGAGGATCATTCGATGCACATCATCCAGTCTGGTCCAGGGGATCTCGCCCTTACGTACCTTGTCCATCGTCGGTTTGTATCCGAGGCGCCAGCGGTCGGCAAACTCCACCCAGTCGATGTTCAGGTCTTTGGCCTTGCCCCAGGCCATCCCCTCGGCAATTACTGAACCGCGCCAGTCCACGACTGTGCCGAATACATCGAACACCAGCGCCTTCACGTTGGCCAGTTCGGGTTTCAAATTCTGGGGTTCTCCTGTCTCGTTCTTCATTTTAAAGAGCGCGGTTCAGATAACGAAATTGCTGGAGCGCCTGCAACCATTCTTCACGACACAGTCAACTTCTCGCATTTCATTGACTTGGGCTAAGCAAACAGAAATAATACCCCGGCCCGATCCTACTCGAAATCGAGGATCGCGACAGCTCGCCGAAAAACCTCCGGCCTTCGAGGAACAAAAAACACGGGTCGGCTGCCGACGGGCGTGGACCAGCGTTGGAGAGCAGGTCAGTGAGCTCACTGAACCAAGCAAATCACAATGAGGGATTGACATTGCGTCAGGCGGCGCTGATCGCCGGCTTCGCTTATTTGCTCTCACCGGTCACCACTGCTGAGTTCTCCATCATGCCAAAGCTGGTGATTCCGGGCAACATCGAACAAACCGTTCAGAACATTGTCGCCCATGGGGGGCTGTTCGTTGCCGCAATACTCTGCTACTTGGTCACCTTTATCGAGGACGTGGTTATTGCTTGGGCACTCTATGTCTTGCTCGCGCCGGTAAACAGATCGCTGTCATTGCTTACCGCGTGGTTCCGGTTGGTATTTGCCGCGATCGCTCTCTTCGGCTGGTTAAACCTGGTAACTGTTTTTCGCCTCTTGAACACGCCGGAATACCTGACGTCGTTTGGGTCCGTTCAGCTGCATGCCCAGGTTAACCTTCTGCTCAATTCATTTCGGTACGATTGGTCCATGAGCCTGGTGATCTTCGGAATTCATCTGGTTCTGCTGGGCTACTTGATTTACCGGTCTGGCTATATCCCGAGGATAATCGGGATTCTACTGGTAATCGATGGATTGGGTTGGGTAATCGATAGCTTTCAACCGTACCTTTATCCGAACACCCATCTTGGATTCCTCTTTATCACGTTCTTTGGGGAGTTGGTCTTCATGCTTTGGCTCTTGATCAGGGGCTGGAAGATCAGGGAGCCGACGGCGGATTCTTGAGCACCAGCGCAACCCATTGTTGATGAAAGCGGCGTGGATCAGGAGATTCAAGGTCAACTCGGCAGTTCGAGACAGCGACCTGCCTGGGTTACCCAGCATTCATGGACACGGGCGACGGGGGGTAGCGTGAAGGTGGTTTTGCGACATCAACCGCATAGCTTCCTGTTTGCCGACGATACGCTCGGAAAGCTAAACGCTACGGTGTTTATCGCGAGGGTCCTCGTTCTTGGATAAGATATGTCATGCGGAACGCTACCGTCACTCGATCTCGCCGACGGCCGGATGTGAATGACAAGGACTTAATGGCCCTTATGGCATCGATTGCTTCAGGCAACACCGCGAAAGTGCTGGAGGTCGTCACTATTTCGCCCGATCTGGTGCAGATGGCGGCCATTGATGGCGCGTCTCGGGCAGCTGCTTCCCAGTACTTTTTTCCGCAGATCGGACACTATTTGTATGCCGGCGACACGGCGCTGCATATCGCAGCAGCGGGATTCAAATTCGAACTGGCCCAGTGCCTGATCGATCACGGCGCAAACTGTACTGCCAAAAACCGGCGCTGAGCGGAACCTCTCCATTACGCATCAGACTGCAACACTTGGAATCCGACCGCACAGGTTGCAACGATTGAGTGTCTGATCCGAGCCGGAGCAAATCCGAACTCAACCGACAAGAGCGGCGTCACCCCGACCCATCGCGCAGTCCGCACCCGATGTGCGGCAGCCGTCCAAGCCTTACTTTTCCTCGGAGCGAAGCCGGATCTCCCTAATAAGAACGGCTCAACCCCTCTTCATCTTGCCGTTCAAAACACGGGCCGCGGCGGCAGCGGTGGCCCGGAAGCTGTTGAGCAACAGCGGCAGATCATTCTGCTGCTTCTTCAAAACGGGGCGCCTATCAAACACAAGGATGGCTCCGGTAAAACCGTCGAACAAGCCGCAACCGTCGGTTGGATTCGGAAGCTCCTGCACGCTGGTACTGAGTAAATCGCCCGTACAACGATCTTCGCACGTAACGATAAATCTGTATTTACTGCTCTTCAGGGTTCCGGCCGATGGCGGCAATTCAGAAATAATCCGCCTTAGACGAAAACCGAGTTTCAGGAATCCGCCCCTTTGCTTCGTCTGGCCTGCTATCATCCTAGGCGAGGGGGAAACACCAAAATGGGAAACCTGTCGGTCGTTGTAATGCGGTTGAGACAAGAACGCGAACGAGTACAAAAGGAAGCCCAGCGCATCGACGCAGCACTTGCCGCCTTGGGGAGTGTTAGCGCCAACGGCTCGTCGCAGCGGCACTCAATGTCTGCTGCCGCTCGTCGGAAGATCAGCCTGGCGCAGAAAGCACGCTGGGCAAAACAGCGGAACAAGCCTAGACGAACCCTTTCAGCAGCGGGCCGGAGGAGAATCGCAGCTGCCCAGCGTGCGAGGTGGGCGAAGGTTCGGAGGAAGAAAGCGGCCTAGGACCTTCGAACTGGGAAGAAAAATGATTCCTCCCACCTACAAACCGAAGAAAAAGTTTATGCAGCTTGCGATCGCGGAGGCAAAGCGCGCCCGCGACCGGGGCGACTATGCTATCGGTGCGGTCATCACGCACCTTATCGGGAAACGGGAAGTGGTTATCGCGTCTGCCGGTAACCGCGTAAAAACTTCGGGTTCATCCATCAAGCATGTGGAGCTTGAAACCTTGAAATACGTTTCCTCCGGCTACGGTCGCTATCTCCCGGATTTCGTCTTGTATTCCACGCACGAGCCTTGTGCTATGTGCGCGGGTGCCTGCGTCTGGTCCAAGATAGGAGCGGTGGTATTTGGCGTTTCCCAAGAAGATATCACCGCCTACGGCAGCAAACACGGTACCGAGGAATTCAAATGGCGCGCCTGTCTTATTTCATGCAAATTCGTCCTTGAAAAGGGCAACCGCCACATTCCCGTCTTCGAGAAGTTTTTGAGACTGGAGTGCCGAAAGTTGTTCGGATATCGGGCCTCCTGATACATCAGCAGCCATTTCTTCCCGTAGATTCGCTGCGGAAGTTTCAGTCCATCGTCGAGCACGAGGCAGATAGAGCAAACGCGGCCTCCGCCCTTCCCGAGGACTGAGAAGTCAACCCGTCAAGCGAGATGGTCATTCCGACGATTACTCTTGCCTATGGTGTAGGAATGCTGATGGACCTCAGCAAGAATCCGCAGCCGATGCGTTCGAAGTCGCCGTCCTTGCCGGAAAGCGTTCTGTCGTGCCAAACAAGAACATGGGAGTCTGGCTTCGGCCTGCTTCGCCGCACACTCTAGTCCGCAACCGGCGTGACCTTACTACTTGACCAGCAAATTCTCAGGCGGCCAGTCTTCGTCCCTCTGTTCACGGCGGATTACTTCCTAGTTGCGCGTCACTCGGGCATCAAAACGCTGCCAACCCTGGGATTAGCGAGGCGGTTACTTATCCAGATCGCGGATCAGCACCACATCGGCTTCCCGATGGCCGCGGATGATTGCGAGCTGTTTGCCATCGAAGGAGAAGTCGAAGTCGCGGATGAACTCGGATTTGAAGTCGGTCAGTTGCTTGCCGGGCGATCCGTCGAGATTCTGCAGCCAGAGATTGTCGGTCTCGCCGTTGCGTATGGGATAGACGATCCCCTTGCCGTCGGGGCTGAAGGCGACCGGACCGACGGTGTAGCTGAACTGAAACTCCACGCGAGGCCGTTCGAATTCCAGGTAGCGCGGGGGCTGGCTGGAATCGAGGGAAAGCAGTGCAAGCTTCTCCTTGGGATCATTCCCTTGGTGATGAGTCACGAAGGCCGCCAATTTTCCGTCACTCGAGATCGTGATGCGGCTGAAAACGGGATGGTCGAACGCTTTTTGCGAGGGCCCGCCTTCGCTCGAAACTTTCTGCAGAATGTTGTCGCTATCGTTGTAGAGCACAGTCTTGCCATCGGGAGTGCAGGCGGGAAAGCCATCGACTTTGCCGGTGGTAAGTTCTTTAGGATTGGCGCCATCGCCGTCGGCCAAGAAGATCCCCAGCCCGTTCGGTTTGCGGAGGGCAGAGAATACCACATGGCCGTCGGCACAGGCGCGAGCAAAATTCGGTCCAGAGATCTGCGAGGCGAAAGGGGTTTGTGAGCGGGATTCCAGATTTGCCAGGGTCAGGCCGCCGGCTGCGGCGGACATCAAAAGCTTGCCGTCGCGCGTCCAGGAAACCATGTCGTTGTACGACCCAGCGCCGAAGGGTTGCTCCTGAGAACTGCCCACTGCCATCACAGACTGGCTCAGGTGCAACTGCCGCAAAACTGCAGCAGCGGCGTGGCCATCGGCAGACAGGCTGAGATCGGTGTAGGAGTTGGTGTCTCGCGTGACCGGAGTGATGTTTCCATCCGGAAAGGAAACGAAGAAGATTTGGTCCTGGGCGCCGCCGTAAGGGAAGTCGCCCACGACCAGCATTCCTTTGCTCTCGGGCAGCCACCGGGGCCGAGAGAAGAACAATTTGTCCGAGGTTATGAATAAGTTGCGCTTGCCGGTTTCTGGATCAACGGCAACCAGGCCGGAGAGAGCAGTTCCCGGGTGGAAAACTACGCAGACAATCGTTTTTCCATTCGGGGACCAGGCCGGGTCCCGGAGTATCTCGTTATACGGGCCGGTGGCCAGCTGTTTTTCTTCGCCGGATTCCAGAGAGTGGACCGTGACCCGGTACTCCCCGACCTTGGGGGAGTTTGCGGTCGTATAGACGATTTTCCTGCCGTCGGGAGAGAACGAAACGTTGGTGTCGATGTCGGTCACGAGCTTCTCGGGAGTACCACCCAAGACCGGAGCGCGATAAAGATAATGGAACGAGTTGCTGCCGGTTTCCCCGCGGACAAAATACAGGTAGTTGCCGTCGGGAGAGAAACGCAAACCGAGATAGTTGGCCGATGCCGGAGGTACGACCTGGGTGTTGCTGTTGGTAGGAATGTTACGCAACCACAGGCTTTGCTGGCCGTTCTCGGACGTGACGGTCAGGATGTATTTGCCGTCGGGAGAGATGGCAACCAGCGTACTTTTACCAGTTTCGGTGACCTTGCTGACGGAAAAATTCTGAAAGCGCGCAGGGCGAGCGCGGGATAGCAGCGCGTAGATTCCGTAGCCCCCGGCGGCGACCAGCAGAACTGCAACCAGACTGATGACGCCGAGGGAGAATTTGTGCTGTTTGGCAACGGCAACGACGGAGGAACTGCTGGCAGCCTGCGCGTCGACCGAAGCCCGCGCCCCGGAACCAGCATCCGAACTAACGGCAGGTATTTGCCGGCCGGAATCGGTGTCGCGCTTCAAGCGCATCAACTCAGAGCGCATTTCTTTGGCGCTCTGGTAACGCAGCTCAAGATCTTTTTCGAGCGCGCGACTGATGATGTCTTCAAGCCGGGGCGGCAGGTCGGGGTTGAGACGCGTCGCGGGCACCGGGGCCTTCTCGAGAATGGCGTTGAAGATGACGGCGGAGGTTTCTCCGCGGAAGGGCAGCGTGCCGGTAGCCATCTCATAGAGCACGGCGCCGAAAGAGAACAGGTCGCTGCGGCCGTCGAGTTCCTTGCCTCTGGTCTGTTCCGGCGACATATAGCTGACGGTGCCGAGAGTGGAGCCGGGGCTGGTGAGGTGCGGATCGTCCAGCGTTCCGGTCATGGTGTTGGCTGATCCGATCTGACCAGGGGAGGAGTTGGCCAAGGTCACCTTGGCGAGCCCGAAATCGAGAATCTTGGCGTGCCCGCGTTCGGTGACGAAAAGGTTGGCCGGCTTGATGTCGCGGTGAACGATGCCTTTGGCGTGGGCGGCGTCGAGTGCGTCGGCGATTTCGATGGCGAGGGAGAGGATGGTCTCGGTTTCCAGAGGACGGCCGCCGATCTTGTGTTTCAGGGTAACGCCTTCCAGGAATTCCATGGCGATGAACGCCTGGCCGTCCTGCTCACCGATATCGTGGATGGTGCAGATGTTGGGATGGTTGAGCGCAGACGCCGCCTGGGCTTCGCGCTGAAAACGGGCCAGGGCCTGCGGGTCGCGGGCAACCTCTTCCGGGAGAAACTTGAGGGCCACGAAGCGGTGCAGGCGCGTGTCCTCAGCTTTGTAGACAACGCCCATCCCACCCCCGCCAAGTTTCTCGACGATTTGATAGTGGGAAACGGTCCGGCCGATCATGAGCAGATGTCAGCTTTGTAGTCGGTTCATCTTATGGACGCGAAGGTTCTTAGTCAACAGAAGGGCTGGGACACACTGGGACACATAAGGGCTGGGACGGGATAGCTCGCAGGCTGCTGAAAAAGCCCCCCTAATCCTTGAGTGGCACGAGAAGGCATGCGCGGAGACGATCAGCAGCAGAATCGTATGTTCAGTTACTTTTTTCGCCAGGAATCGCGGGTGCGGAAGGATCATCCGCTGCATGCGATTCGGACCATGGTGGACAAAGTGCTGGCTCAACTCTCGCGGGCGGTTCGACACGAAGTACGCCCGCGTAGGCCGTCGGTCGATTGCGCACCGTTTTGGTTCTTTTGATTGAAATTTCCTGTTCTAGTGAGCAACTGTGCATCTAAGATTGAAGAGTACCCGCCTGAGGCGACGATGCGGACGGTGTCGGACATCTTCGTGCAAATCTTTCGCAATCTTTGGGCGCATAAGCTGCGCTCATTTCTCACCATGTTCGGGATCGCCTGGGGGGTGGCATCTTTACTGCTGCTGGTGGGAGTCGGCGAAGGCTTCCGCTCGGGCAACAAACGAGAACTGGCGGAGTTCGGCAAAAACATCATGTTTCTGTTTCCGGGGCGAGCGCCAGCCGTCAAGGGCAACATGAACTCTGCGCGTTCCTATCTGCTCACCTATCAGGATTATGTTGACATCAGGCAAGCCGGACACGTCCTGAATGCGTGCCCCATTATTTCGCGTGAGGACCTGCATGCGGTGAGCGAATTTGCGACCGGTAGTGGGGAGATTCTGGGTACAGAGCCGCAACTGAGCGAGATCAGCTATCTTCCCCTGAAGGAAGGGCGCTGGCTCAATGAGTTAGACGGAGTGCAGAGGAGGAATGTGATCGTCCTCGGGAACGAGTTGCTGAAGCTGCTGTTTCCTGGGCGTCCCGCGGTTGGCGCGTTTATCCTACTGAATGGCATCCGATTTGAAGTGGTGGGCAGTATGCCGCACCTGGGTCGGGGCGAGAACATGTGGCTGAACATGCGTGGCTACATCCCCTTCCAAGTGATGGCCTCGAACTTCCCGATCAAGGGAGAAAACCATCAGAACTCCATTTCCTTCATCGAATATCAGCCGCTGGTGACCGCGGAGCACTTGCTGGCGCAGGAGGAGGTTCACAAGATGGTTGGCCGCAATCATGGATTCGATGCCAGCGATCAGAACGCCTTCGACGAGTGGGATTCGATCCAGGAATCAAAGATGGTCGGAACCATTTTTGATGTCATGAACATCTTTCTGGGAGCCGTGGGCGTGGTCACACTGGCTCTTGGAGCTATAGGCGTAATCAATATCATGCTGGTGGCAGTGAGCGAACGCACGCAAGAGATTGGATTACGCAAGGCATTGGGTGCGACCAACCGCGATATACTCGTTCATTTTTTTCTGGAGGGGTTACTGCTCACGCTGGGAAGCGGATTGATCGGCATGGTGACGGCGGGCGGACTGATGGCGATGATGGGAGGAATACAGGGGCCACAAGGTTTTGATCCCCCGA
>Ga0182018_10004368_pt1 | contig 11927 bp, 12 predicted proteins | sample 812P2MmetaG_FD_120490 | JGI IMG/M metagenome (GOLD analysis project Ga0182018, IMG submission 120490) | Permafrost microbial communities from Stordalen Mire, Sweden - 812P2M metaG | ecosystem: Environmental > Terrestrial > Soil > Wetlands > Permafrost | place: Sweden: Stordalen | collected...
AGCCGGCATCCGCGAACTGATGCAACAAGGAATGCGGATGGTTGTAGACACCAAGAAAGACATCAGGACCCTTGCAGCCATGCTGAAGGCCACCACAGCCGCACAACAGAAAACCGACGCCAGCCTAAAGGCGCTCATCGACACCTTGCGCGGCGGAGGCAACGGCCACACCAACGGCAAGAGCAAACACCAGTAAGAGACGGATAGAGTAGGCCTATGGCAGCAGGGGCAGCAGCGGCAGCGGCAATCGCGCAGGCAATCAAGGCCTCGGGCGTCCTGGTGCGCGTTGAGCCGCAGGAATTCTCGAAGATTCTGAACCGGGTCAAGGATCCGTTGGTAGTCACCGCCGACGGCGGCTGGCTCTCGAAAAAATACCAGTACCTGGTCAGCTATAAGGGCCTGGCTTTCTTTGCCGGATCCGATACGCCATTGGCGCTACCAACGGGCTGCGAAGTAGTCGCCGCCAAGAGTATCAATATCCCTGGTTAATGCCGAGCATGTTATTTCTTATGGCCTGACCTCCGCGCTGCATTGCATGACGCGGCAGCAGCCGTTGGGATAGAGTAGACCTATGGCAGGGGCAGCAGCGGCGGCAGCGGCAATCGCACAGGCGATCAAGGCTTCGGGCGTCCTGGTACGCGTCGAGCCCGAAGAATTTTCCAAGATCCTCAGCCGGACCACGGAGCCACTCGTGGTGATCGCCCAGGGCGGCTGGTTCGGCGCCAAATATCAGTACCTGGTCAGTTACAAAGGTCTGGCGTTCTTCACCGGCTCCGATACGCCGGTGAGCCTGCCGGCCGATTGCGAAGTAGTGACCGCCAAGAGCATCAGCATTCCGGGTTAGCTGCCCTCCGTCAGGATCAAGGCCGGCCCGTTTGCCAGCTTCCACCATGCCCACCTTGCACAGCGCCGCTACTTCAAATACCACGGGACGTTGATCACCACAATCCGCCCGTCCCCTTTGACCAACAGCAGCGCTTTCAGCAGGCTGGCGCGCTGGTTGTGGAGCAGGTAGTGGTACCAGCGGCTCTCCACCAATTCAGGAATCACCACCGCGACAGTGCAGCCGGGATTCTTGTTCGCCAGGTCCAGGGTGTAGTTCACGATGGTGCTCACGGTCTTTCGATACGGCGACGCCAGCACCACCAGTTCCGGCTCCTGCAGCCCCGATTCGCGCGCCGGCCGCGCCACCTGCACTTGCCACTGCTTGACCAGGGCCTCGCTCTCCGGGCACTCGATATGGACGGCACGCACCTCCGCCGACAGATTCAGGGCGAAGCGCAGGGCCTGGGCGGCAATCTGATTCCAGCTCTGAACCGGCAGCAACACAATCGGCGGATTCGGCTTGCCCGGATCGAATTCCAGAGGCGCCTCCACCGCCTTCGCAACTACCCCGTAGTGCCGCCGTATCGCCGTCATCGTCAGCAGCAGCAGCGGCATCAGCAGCATCGTAATCCATGCGCCTTCCAGGAATTTTGCGCACAGAATCACTATCAAGGTGATGCCGGTGGCCGTCGCGCCCACGCCATTGATCAGCATGCTGTGGCGCGCGCCCGCGCCGCCGATGCGCTTCCAGTGCATCACCATGCCGGCCTGCGACATGGTGAACGCCAAAAACGCTCCGATGGCGAATAGCGGGATCAGGCGATCCGTGACGCCGCCGAAAACGGTCAGCAGAAGGGCCGCGACGGCCGCCAGCACCAGGATCCCGGCGGAAAAGACCAGGCGGCGTCCGCGCGTGCCGAAGGATCTTGGCAGATAACCGGTCTCCGAGATGACGTTGCAGAGCCTGGGAAAATCGGCGAAAGACGTATTGGCGGAGAACACCAGCACCAGCACTACGGAGGAAATAGCCACCACGTAGAATGGCCCCCGGCCGATGACGGCGCCTAATATTTGCGACAACATGCTCTGATACCCGGGGTCTCCGGGATCGGTCGCGCCGATGTGGTAAATCCGCGCCAGCCATGCGATCCCACCCAGAAGCACAATCAGGATGCCGATGATAGCCGCCAGGGTGCGCTGCGCGGCCTTCACGGCCGGCTCCTGGAAAGCCATCACGCCATTGCTCACGGCCTCCACCCCGGTGAGCGCCGTACAGCCGCTGGCGAACGCTTTGAGCATCAGCCACCAGCCGAGGGCCGCCGTGACCGGCGCGAACGGCGGTGGGGCTACCACCGGGATGGGCGAGCCGCCGGCGGCCAACGTCTTGAAGAGTCCGATAACGATCATCGTCAGCAGCGAGACGATGAACAGGTATGTGGGCGCCATGAACACCAGTCCGGCCTCGCGCAGTCCGCGGAGGTTGATCAAGGTGATGACGGCCAGGATGCCCAGACACAACGCCAGGGTGTGCGGCAGTAGCGACGGCAAAGCGGAAACCAGCGCGCCCACCCCGGCGGAGATGCCCACGGCCACGTTCAGGATGTAGTCGATCATCAGCGCGGCGCCGGCGAGCAGGCCCGGAAAGGTTCCCAGGTTCTCGTGCGCCACGGTGAACGATCCGCCGCCGCCCGGGTAGGCCTCGATGGTCTGGCGGTAGGAGAAGAAGACAATCGTCAGGAGCCCGATGATCGCCATGCTGAGAGGTACGATGTATCGCCCTCCCAACTCGCCGACGGGCCGCAGAACGGTCAGGGCAGCTTCCGGCCCATAGGCGGCCGAACTCAGGGCATCGAGGCCGAAGATGGCGATTCCCGCCGTGACGGCGATTCGTTGCCCCCGTTCTTCGCGGGAAGAAAGCGGGTGGCCGATGAGAACGTCCAAAAGGGACATGGTCTACCAGTGTATCGCGGCGGGGTCTTAGGGCTACTGCAAGCGGTCGTGAGGCTCGGGCTCAATGTCGGGGATCTGATCGAGGGCCGCGCGGAACTTCTCAACTGTTGCGCGCTCGCCACGGCGCCTCAGATACTCGCCGCCCGCGAACTGCTCCGATAACGCCGCGGAAACGAACTCCTCAACGGAGATATGCTGCCGGGCAGCCAACTCCTCTGCCAGCCGTAGGATCTCCTCGGGAAGTGAAATGCTCCTGCTCATGGCCATGCTCCAATTGTCCTCAAAAACTCGCCGGGTGTCACGGGTCGGATACCGTATGCCTCGCTCCCGCGGAAGTCGTGGATGTTGTACGTCACCAGGAAATCGGCTTGGCTCGCCGCTGCAAGCTCCACCAGGAATTCATCATCGGGGTCGCGTACTGCCGGACGCAACCGGAATCGAACCGCATGCTGCGACCCCAACCGGCAAAACATGTCCAGGATGCTTTCGATTGCCCACTCCGCCAATCCGAGCCGGTCGGCTTCCCGCTTCGTTACTTCCTCGTACTCGAGGATCAGGGCAACCGACACGATTGGTTGCCACCGAGGATCCCCAAGAAGGCTGATCAGTCTAAACGATGCGCCGCGCCTCGATCGCAAAGCAGAAACCAACACGTTGGTGTCGATGACGACCCGCTGCAACCGCATCGCGACTCATCCTAGCACGGCACAGCAAGGGCGATTGCGGACCCTATGGATGCCCGCCGGCAAACGCCTTCGCGGCGCGCTCCGCGGTCTCGGCGGGAGTCAGATCCTCCACGTGCGTGCCGATCGCCCAGTTCATTCCGAAGGGATCGCGCAGGTGGCCGTAGCGGTCGCCCCAGAACTGGTCGGCGAGCGGCATGGTAACTTCGCAACCAGCGGCGATGGCTTGAGCAAAGGTGGCATCGGCGTCGGGAACGTAAAGATTCAGGAAGAACGGCAGACGGCCTTGCGCCAGCGGCGGCTGGCCGAACTCCGCCCCGAAGTCGTCGTTAAACATCAGCATCGAATCGCCCACGCGCACCAGCGCGTGCATCAACTTGCCGCCGGGGCCGGGCGACCGGGAGATCTCGACTGCGCCGAACGCGCTCTTTAAGAAGTCAATGTATTTGGCCGCGCCATCAATGCAGAGGTGGACCGTTAACGAGTGAAAGCCGGGAGGAATCGGAGTTGTCGATTTCGCCATGGGCATAGCATATCAGGATCGCGGCCAATCTTACTTCTGTCCCACATTGCTTAACTCCGCGGTAAGTGCGTCGAGCGCACGCTTCTGATAGGGCTCGGCATCGGCGCGTGAAAAGACAGGCGCGGCCGACTCCAGGTACTTGCGCGCGTCGGCGTAGCGGCCGGTGCGAAAAGCGATCTCCCCTTGCGCCAGGGCTAAGTTCGCAAACCAGTCGGGAACCCCTTCCAGTTGAGCTACCGCTTTGCCGTCGATTTCCCCGAGCAGACCGCTCGCTTCCGCGAATTTCGCGTGGCCGATCCAACAACTGGCCAACGCGTAGGCGGCGCCACCCGTGAGCCCCGCACGCGCGCCAAAGGCCTTCTTGGAGGTCTGGTACGCTTTGCGGCCATTCGGCTCGCCCTCGCCGTACCGGCCGGCGCGGCACTGGGCGAGCGTCATATCGGACAACGTGCCGATGGCGTAGAAGGAGTTGGGGCCCTGCTTGTCCAGAGAGAGCTTATAGATCGCCTGGTCGTCGCGGATGGCGTCGTCCCATAGGCCGAGCATGCCTTCGCAGGCAGCCTGGGTACTCAGGACTTGCATGGTAAGCTCATGCGCGGGTCCGAGACGGGAAAGGTACTCGGGATAGATCGCCTTCGTCTCCTGAAGGGCCTCCTGGGGCTTGTTCCCGATCATGAAGGCCTGGGCAAGGTTGAGCCGTACACGCAAAACGCTGGGGCTGTCCGGCCCGCTCGATTGCGAATATGCGGCGATCAGTTCGCGAAACAGTTTCTCGGCTTTGGGACCGTCGCCCAGCCGGATGGAAGTAAATGCCACCTTCTGTTTCAGATTGAATCGCGCGCCTTCGTCGAACGAGGGGATCTTGGCGGCGTTATCGTAGGCGATCTGAAACTGCTGCGCGGCTTTCTTGATATCGTTGTCGATGAGCGCGATCATCCCGCGGGCGGTGTCCAGCCAGATGGGCAGGTCCGGACGGGGATGCGGAATGCGGGCGATCGACGGCTCCTCGCGGGCCACGATGGACCGCGCCAGCGCCAACGCCTCATCCTGGTAGACGCGCGCCTCCATGGCGGCCAACTGCAGTTGCGCCACGATCGCCTCTTCGGAAAGGGCGCCTTCGGACTGGCGGAACAGGGCGGTCGCGCGGTCGTATTCGCGGCGCGCGTCGGGGAACGAACTGCGGCTGTCGAGAGCCTGGGCGATGGTCTGATGGAGGCGGGCGGCCACGTCCGGCGCATCGGGGAACTGGCGGTCGATATTGGGCGAGGCCTGCGTCACGGCGGCCAGCAGGGTCTCGTCGGATTGTCCGCTGTGGAAGGGATCGCTGCGGCCCAGCAGATCTTTGGAAAGGAAGCGGTTGACCGCGGCGGCGAGGGCGGTTTGATGGTTGGCGCGGTCGCGCTCCTGGGAAGCGCGGCGATACAGCGCGAGACTGACGGCCAGTCCGGCGGCCAGCGCCAGCACGGCGGCGGCGATCCAGGGACGGCGGGCACGAGCTTCGCCGAGGCGGCGCTCGGCTTCGATCGCGCGTTGCTGCGCGAGATCCAATTGGGTTCGTTCCTGGCGCCGGCGGTCCAGGCTTTCCAGGCGCTCGATCAGCGGCGCCACGCTCGGCAGGCGGCGCGCGGGGTTGCCCGCGGCGGCGGCGGCGATATCTTCGCGGAGCAGCGGATCGGCCACCTCCGCCTCCCAACCGGGCGCCAGCGGCTTGCGGAAATCGCCGGCAATCAGTTGATAGAGGATCACACCCAGGGCGTAGATGTCGGCCGATACGGTCGGCGATTGGCCGGCCAGCACTTCGGGCGGCAGATACATCAGCGTCCCCGTGAGCGCGTTGGACTCGGCCGAATCGGCCTGGGTGAAGCCGAGAACCGTGATGCCCAGCGCACTCAGCCGCGAGGGTTCCCCCAGCGAGCCGCTGCCGAAATCGGCCACCTTGATTTGCCACCCGCCGCCGGGCCGCGCGGCCACCAGAATATTGGCGGGCTTGAGGTCCTTATGGAGCACGCCTAAGTCGTGAGCCGCCGCGACGGCGCGCGCCACGTCGAGCAGCATGGCGACACGCGTGGCCGGCGGCACGGCGGCCAGCCCGCCCTGCTCCCCGGCCCACTCCCGCAGGTTGGTGCCGCAGAATTCGCTCTCCAGATAGAACGGCGGGGTATCGAAATTCCATTCGAGAACGCGCACGAAGTCCGCACGGTCGCCCAGCGATTCTTTGAGCAGGCGGGCCAGCGTAACTTCGCGCTTCAGACTGCGGAGCCGAACTCCATCGGCGGCAAATTTGAAGACGCGGGACTCGTGCGTCTTGGGATGTTCGGCCAGCCACACCTCGTTCGAGGGAGAGGAATGCATCAGGCGGACCAGCCGCCACTGGTCGCGGCCGGGCACCTGGCCGCCGGGCTTGAAGCCGAGGTCGTAGGCCGGGGCCGCTACCTGCTTGCACACCACCGGCACACCCAGGCGATAGCCGATTCTGGGGAGGGTGAGGATGACGGACGCATCGTCTTCGCCCAGGGCTTTGCGGAGCTTGGAGACGGCGGTGGCGAGCGAGCCTTCCACGACAGTTACGCTGGGCCAGACGGATTCGAGCAGTTCCTCCTTGGTGACCACTTCGCCGGCGCGCAACAGCAGTTGGTAGAGCACTTCCAGTGGCTTCGATTCGAGGTCCAGCACGGCGCCGTGGAGCCGCAACTCGCGGCTGGCTTCGTCGAATTCGCAGTTCGCAAACCGCCAGTGGCGGCCGGCAACGCCTCCCTCTTCGCCATGGAACGCGTTAGAAATCATGAAGTGAACTTTCTTTAGATTTCTTCAGACATCCTGAAACGCTTGCCGGCAGGGAATCGTGTCCGCATTTTCCACCGGGAACCGCAGGGCTTCCCGAGTATTCTATCGAACCTGCGGACCCGGCGAGGAGTGGGTGCCTGCTCAGGCGCCCTGAACCAGCTTGCTGGCGACGGCGATGCTCCACGCCGTTCGGCCACTGTGTAGGGCGCGCTCCGTCACCCGGTCCGCCGGAATACTTGGCATGACAAACACGACCCCCGTCCAGGGCCGAGCGCAGCCGCGTGCCGTTGAGGCAGCGGCGGTCGGCCCATCGATCTTTATCGCGCTACAGCAACAGCTCGACTTGAAACTCGAGCCAGCCAAGAGGCTGGCGAATTCCTGCTTATCGATCACGTGAAGGAGAAACCTTCCGGGAATTGACGCACGACATCCGGGCGCCAAGGTCCACGAGGTACGTCATAGGTCCGGTTCATCCGAGCCGGGTTCAAAGATCGCTTCAATCGGTTGTTTGAAGAGGCGCGCGATACTGAAGGCCAGCGGAAGGCTGGGGTCGTACTTCCCCGTTTCAATGGCGTTCACAGTCTGACGCGACACGTGGAGCCGGCCAGCCAGATCCGCCTGCGACCAGTCACGCTCCGCGCGAAGAACTCGAAGGCGGTTCTGCATTCAGTTAGGCCACCTTGCAGGGTTCAAGCGGTTGGGCAAGCCCGATTAATTTGGCCAGCTCCTCGGTGGTGGCGTTGCCCACGAGGCGATTCGTACCCACTTCCACTACCGGTACGGACCGAATCCGCTTATTCATGAGGATCTGGGGCCGGAACGTAACATCAATTGTTTCCAGCGTGAAGTCCATCTTCTTTTGCAAGGCTTCCAGGCGCTGCAACACCATGGGACAAAACGGACAACTGAAGAAACTGTAAAAGGTGACGGCGACGGGCGCCCGGTTCACCTGGGCGGGAATCGCGTCATCGACTCGCCCATATCCAAGGAAACGGGAGACATCGGGGAAATATCGAAACAATGCCAGCCGCACGGACGGCACCAGTACCAACCAAAGCACGCCGCCCGCCCAGTGGCGCTCGTATGCCAGGAATACCAGCGCGGCCAAGTATGTTACCCAGGAAAGAGCAAGACCCAGAACGCTGCATTGCTGCGGTTTCATGCCGATTCGTTGCGTGGTCATCGATACCTCCAGGCCGAGAAGGCGTAGGCGCAAGCCCAGAAAAACATCATGAGAGTACCGATGTCGTTTCCGGGTGCGTGGTAAATCCCCACGCGCTGCAGGGAGGCGAAGACAAAGGTGACAGCCAGAGTCAGAATAAAGGCGATGAATGCCGAGTCCAGGCAGATTCGCCTCTGCAGCTCGTCCATCTTGCGGACCGCTTGCACCAAAGCCAGCAAGAAAAGAAGCGCGGGTATGAGCGGCAAGAGGAGCGGCAATCCGTGGATGGGGAGCGACTCGACGGCGAGTTCCGAGGCGAGCGCGGCAACAGCCCAGAGGAAAACCGGTCTGGTGAAGCGGGTGCGGCAGGTACGAAGGGTACTCATAAAGACATCTATTAGTGTAAAGGCCACTTTTCGTTTTGTCAAGTAAACTTTACTTTATGGAAGAGCATTGGTCCGCATCTCATAATTGGGTTGGGGCGCGATGAGGGGTGGCAGTTGGATTGCTCATCGGGAAGTATGTCCAAGATCACTGAAGCCAGCCGCGATCATATCGCCGATGAAAACTTCGCTTTTCCCAAGGAACGCAAAGAACCCATCCATGACGCCGCTCACGTGCGCAACGCAATCGCCCGCTTCAAGCAGGTGCAAGGGGTGACCGATTCGGAACGCGACGCCGCCTGGAAACGCATCATGTCCGCTGCCAAGAAACACAAAGTGGAGTTGCATGAGCAGGACTGGCGCGAACTGGGTTAGCTGAGAGAGGGTTCGTCCTTTTGACACTGCGGAGCGTTTAACAGGTGTGAGGCTCCCATACCTTCATACCGCCGTCATGGCGGCCGTCCTCCTGGCGCAATTGTCATTTTCCGCACAAGCGGCGACCTATAGCGTTTACTCGGGCGCGAGTTATCAACCCGCGGTGGCCCCCAATTCGTGGGCGGTGGCTTTCGGGACGGCGATGGCGCAATCTACGGCAGCGGCCACGCTCACCGCCGACGGCCAGTGGCCGACGACATTGGCCGGCACAACGGTGCAGGTCAACGGCCAGACGGCGGAGTTGTATTACGTGTCGCCGGGCCAGATCAACTTCCTGGTGCCCGACGGAACGCAATTCGGCTCGCTCAGCGTAGTAATTACCAACGTGGCCAGCGGTGCCACACAAAGCTCCACCGTGCAGGTGCAGAATACCGCGGCGGGAATTTTCAGCTCGAATTCCAGCGGCACGGGACCGGGCGCCATACTCAACGGCGTGACGTACGCGGGTCCGCCGTTTCTGGTGGAGACGCCACAAAACGGTGGCGGCGACCTGCGCACGCGCCTCGCGGTCTACTGCACCGGGATTCGCTACGCCGGCAACCCGACCCAGGATCCTTCGGTCACGAACGTGGCCGCCTACGTGTCAGCGCATGGGGCGGATCCGGCGGGAAACCAATACAACTTTACGGTGGAGTATGCGGGCGCCGCGCCGGGCTTCATCGGGCTGGATCAGGTGAACATCGTTTTGCCGGCGCAGTTGGACGGCGCGGGAGGGGTCTCGCTGACCATCACGGCGGAAGGCACGGCATCGAACGCGGTGACGTTTCTGGTGAACAGCCTGCCGGCGAGTTCCATCGCGCTGACGGGGCTGACGCTCTCCACCAACCAAACCACCGGCGGGAGCGACGTGACGGGAACGGTCTCGCTCAACGGCCTGGCGAGAGCCGGCGGCTTCCTGGTGTCGCTGCGAAGCAACATCGCCACGCTGACGTTGCCGTCGCTAGTGAGCATCGCGCAGGGGCAGGTTTCGGCGACCTTTACGATCTCGACACCGACGACCTCCACGGTGCAAAATGCCACCATCACGGCGACGGCGGGCGGCGCGACCCTCGCGGCGGCGCTGGAAGTCGACCCGTCGAGCCTGGCGCAACTGACGACTTTCTCGGTGACGCCGGCCACCGTGCAGGGTGGGACGAGCTTTACAGGAACAGTGGGACTGAGCGCGGCGGCTCCTTTGGGCGGAGTGAAGGTTCAGTTGTCGAGTGACGACGCGGCGGTGCAACCACCGGCCTCGGTGACGGTCCAGGTAAGCAACAGCACTACTACTTTTCCGATTCCGACCTCGCTGGTCACCACGGTCCACACGGCCAATCTCACCGCGACACTGGGCAGTACCACCGAGGCCATGCAGGTATCGGTGGTGCCGGCGATCCAGCTCACGCTCTCCAACAGCTCGGTGACCGGCGGCACGAGCGTGACGGCGACCGTGACGCTGGGCACGGCGGCGCCGATTTCGGGGGCCGATATCACGGTGAGTTCCAGCGCCAGTTCGATTGCGCAGGCTCCGGGTACGGTGATCATCGCATCGGGCGATACGACGGCCACGTTCACGATCGCGACTTTCACGGTGACAGCGGTGCGCACGGTGACCATCACGGTGATGTATGGCGGGGTGGGTTCGCAAAGCGCGACGTTGACGGTGAATCCGCAGGGAGTGGGGCAACTGCAGAGCGTGACGGTGGCGCCGGCGCAGGTGACCGGCGGCACGAACGCGACGGGGACGATTACGCTTTCGGGGCCGGCGCAGGCAGGCGGGCAAGTGGTCCAACTGAAGACGAGTGACATCCTGGTGGCCGCGGTACCGACGACCGTTACGGTTCCACAGGGCACCACGACGGCGGCCTTCACGATTACGACGTCGATAGTGGCGTCGACGCAGACGGTGACGATTACGGCGACGGCGGGGGGAGTTATGCAGACAGCGACGTTGACGGTAAATTAACGGGGCGCACGCACTCCTGCCGACGCTCTTCGATGGGGTCTCCGAACATGGTATCGGCCCTCCGCTCCCTTACGGTTCCCTTACGGTGCCCTTACGGTCCCCTTACGGTGGCGGCTCGGTGTGAAACTGTCTCTCACCGAGCGGCGACTGTAAAGGAGCGGAGTTCCGCGCCAGTAGTGTAAAATGGCATCCATCCAGGAGTCCCCATGTCATCAACCAGAGTGGTCCTATCTCTCGCCCTGCTCGCCGGCGGCGCATTGGCGCAGCCCAACTACGAAAACATCCTCAAGAATCTGAAGTTCCGCGGTATCGGTCCGGCCACCATGGGCGGGCGCATCGACGATTTCGCCGTGGTGGAGTCCGACCCGCGCATCATCTACGTGGGCGCGGCCGGCGGCGGGCTTTTCAAAACCGTCAACGGCGGTATGACCTGGCAGGCCGTTTTCGAAGATCAGTCGAATCCCTCCATCGGCGATGTCACCCTGGCGCCATCCAATCCTTCCATCGTGTACGTGGGCACCGGCGAAGCCAACAATCGCCAGAGTTCCTCCTGGGGGGACGGCGTGTATAAATCGATGGATGCCGGCCTCACCTGGAAGCATCTGGGGCTGAAGGAAACCCACCACATCGGCCGCATCGTGGTGCATCCCACCGACCCCGACATCGTCTACGTGGCGGCGCTCGGCGACCTGTGGGGTCCCAACAAGGAGCGCGGCGTCTTCATGAGCAAGGACGGCGGCGCCACCTGGAACCAGACCCTCGCCATCAACGAAGACACCGGCGTCTCCGATATCGCCATCGACCCGCAGAGCCCCAACATTCTCTACGCCGCGGCCTACCAGCGCCGCCGCACGGTGTTCGGGTATAACGGCGGCGGTCCCGGCGGCGGCATCTACCGCTCCACCGATTCCGGCCTGCACTGGACCAAGCTGGGCACGGGCGGCGTGGGCCGCGGCCTTCCCACCGGCGACATGGGGCGTTGCGCGGTGGACATCTATCGCAAGAACACCAACATCGTCTACGTGCTGATCGAACACGCCACCGCCGGCGGCGTGTACCGTTCGGAAGACAAAGGTCAAACCTGGACGCACCAGGGCGACACCAATCCGCGGCCGTCGTATTTCAGCCAGCTCCGCGTGGACCCCAATAACGACCTCAAGCTTTGGATGGGCGGCGTCAACATCTACATGTCCGAGGACGCCGGCAAGACCTTCGTGCAAGACCGCTTCCGCGATGTGCA
>Ga0182018_10004369_pt1 | contig 11922 bp, 19 predicted proteins | sample 812P2MmetaG_FD_120490 | JGI IMG/M metagenome (GOLD analysis project Ga0182018, IMG submission 120490) | Permafrost microbial communities from Stordalen Mire, Sweden - 812P2M metaG | ecosystem: Environmental > Terrestrial > Soil > Wetlands > Permafrost | place: Sweden: Stordalen | collected...
CTTTCTCTTAGCCTCTCATTCTGTTAGTCTTTTCGCATGGTCGAGGTAAGTGTCAGTGCGCGAAACATTGAGGTTATGAGTACGACACGTCTGCTCAACGGCGGCTACCTTCGCGTCTACGGCGCACCTAGGCCAGCAGCTCCAGAAGTAGCTGTTACAACACAGACTCTGTATGCAGAGTGCCGCTTCGGATCGCCGGCATTCGGCAATCCAACCGACGGTGTAGCGGCCGCGAATGCTATCGCGCCTGATCCAGATGTATCGGCTACTGGCATACCTACGTGGTTTCGCGCCTTTGCCAGCGACGGCGCAACGGCAGTGCTGGATGGCGACATGGGGACAGACCTTGTCCCTAATCAAGAGCAGGTTGTGCAAGGCGGCTCTTTTTCGATAGTATCGTTGGCGTACTCGCGCATCTAGCTACCGCTGCCGTAGGAGGCATCCAATGAGCCTGACTGTCGATGATGTGAAGCGCCTCTACGCAGAGGAGGTCGCAAAGGGCAAGAGTCCTAAGGACGCGTACAACGGAACGCGCACGATGGCGCACACCATTATGCATGCCGATACCCCATCGCCCTACCCGCTACCTCCGCCGAAGAAGCTCTTCATCCACACGGCCAAGCCCACACCTGCACAAGAAGCAGAAGCCAAGGCACTGGGAATTCCCATCGTGTCTTCAAGTGAGTTGGAGACGGTGTGCCGCGTGTGCGAGAAGAACAAGTTCAGTCCTGATGGCGTCTGCGCCCATTCGGCGTTCGCCAAGTTCCAGGCCGAAGAGCAGCAGCACAAGCATGAACGCCGCGCGGCCTGCATCGCCTCGGCATCGCCGGAGCACGTGGCTGCCTTCATTGCACATACGGCAAGTGCCCATCGAATGAATCGGTGCATGGATGCCGTGCACTACGCGCAGAAGGAACATCAATCCACGCTCTGGAGAGCTAGTGATGCGCTTGTTCTGCGCGCGATTGGAGTGTCGCCATGACTACAGCTATCGCAGGAGGTCTTCGCGGTGCGTACTGCGTAGATCAGGAGATCGTCTTCAAGCTTCACCCGATGCGCAAGCGTGGAGCTCTGTTTCTTCCTGACGCGGCAGGCCGTGTGCATATCGGCGCAAAGGACGTGCACAAGATCGTCATCCCAAGCGTTGAGCGGATCAAGGAGTGGTTCCGTCGATATGTGCCGATGCTCCAGCTTTCGAACAATGCCGAGTCGGGGTGGATGACCCTGATGTTCCAGAACACGGCGTACGCCGATGTGGGGTCCGCTGCGGGTCTTCAGCCCTCGTCATCTGCGGGCTCCATCTTTGTTGCGCTCTCTACGGGCACTCTTACTGCGACGTCGACACAAAGTACGACAGAAGCTGCATACACCAGCTACGCCAGAGAGGGAGTTGCGCGAACATCCGGAGGTTGGACGATCACCGGTTCTTCGCCCACCAATGCCGAGAATGCGGCAGCCATTACATTTCCTGCCTGCACGGGCGGCAGCGAGACGGAGACATACTTCTCTACTGGTTACGAAACCAGCGGTGCGGGCAACGTGTTCTGGTACGGAGCGCTGACGGCATCTCTGGCAGTGAGTAACGGGATAACTCCGTCATTTTCCATAGACAGTTTAGTCAACGGAGTCACATAGTTACTAGGCTAAACGTAAGCGACAATCTAGGCGTGGTGAGCTCTCATGATCCTCTCCAACACCACCTCTCTCATTGAGCTTGTCACGGGCGGCACGCAAGTATTGAATATACATGCGTCCTACGTAGACCTTTCTGGAACTACGGTCACGCCTGGAGATCTCAATACCAGTATCAACTCAGCGACTACAACGACGCTTGTCGGCAGTCCCGCGGCCTCTACCGCGCGCAAGATCAAGTCTCTTACCATTCAGAATACGGATACGACGAACAGCGACACCATCACAGTCGAGCATTACGACGGAACGACTACGGTTCAGATCAAGAAGTTCGCGTTGCTCGCTGGGTACTCATACAACTACGAAGACAAACGTGGCTGGTACACTGCGGACGCGAATGGGAATGAGATCTTTGATCAGCAGCAAGTGCACGGTCTCTTCATCAAGACGGTGCAAATCCTAAACGGGACGACGAGCTATACGCCAGGGGCGACAACAAACACGATCAAGGTGCGCATGATCGCGGGTGGGGGACAGGGTGGTGGCGGCGGTGGCACGGCTGGCGAGAACGGAAGCGGTGGCGGTTCTGGAAGCTACGCAGAATGGACTGTCGCGGTAACGCCGAGTACTGCATACACGTGCGCGGTAGGCGCCGGAGGCTCAACGGGAGGAACAGCGGCTAACGGGCAGACGGGTGGCGTTACCACACTTACGATTCCAGTGGGCGGCACAACCGTCACATGTAATGGCGGTGTAGGCGGACTGGTCGGCACGTCCGTCGCAGTACCGGTTATGGGAAGTCTAGGCGGGGCCGTATCCACCAATGGAACGTTGAACACTCCCGGCAACGCCGGCCTTCAGGCAATCGGCGGAACCGCTGCGGATGGGGCATCGGGCAAAGGCGCTGATTCGCCGTTTGGCGGTGGAGGGAACGCTCAGCAGGAAGCGTCAAACGCGACTGGCTTGGCGGCACCTACTGGGTCTTTTGGCGCCGGGGGTGGGGGCGGAACTACTACTGGCACCGCGCGCGCTGGCGGCGCAGGCGCGAATGGGCTGATCCAAATTGATGAGTACACGTGAGCCGTGCCCCATCCTCCTCAATCTCTGCCCGGAGCTGGCGTCTTAGTCGGCGGAGGGCAATGGGCTGTCGAGGGCCGACATGCGAAGGTTGTGTGCACGCCTACGTGGTTATCAACGCTTGGTAATATTAGGCACGTCTCGATCTCCTGTTTGAACAGGAGCGTGAAGCACGTGAGGATCGCCGACGGTCTTTCGTATACGAAGACGAACAAGCAGGTCGTTGGCGGCCCTGCAGACCAGTACGCTCCAGGGACGGACGCGGTTGTATTGGTACCTGGCAGCCCCACTCTTCGTCTAATTGCCAAGATAGACAAAGACGTCTCTGGGCCTATTGTCGTTCTATTTGAAAGCAGTCTGCAGCGTCCTACAGTGACGATATTCGAGTTTGCTCATGGGGTAGAGTAAGTCGTGGGCGCAGCTTGGGTACAGACAACTACTACCTTTACTGGGGTAGCCACTACCACCGCTACGGCGACGTATGCGACAACACCGACCGCGGGAAATCTACTTGTAGCGAGTTTGGTGTCTTTTACGATGTCGGCTTCTTCGACATCGAGATTCGCTACTCCTACAGACACTGCTGGGAATACCTGGATTGTCGCGGGGTATGAGTCAGACTTTACCGGCAACAATGATGGAGGTGTTACTCATTACTATGCGTGGAACTGTCTTACTAATGCGTCGAACGTAGTTACTGAAAATACAACCACGCAGGCTAGCGATACGATCAACTTCTTAGCCGCGTCGGAATACTCTGGTGTACAGAATACCTCGAATCCACTGAGCTCCGCACTAGGAGCAAACGTCACTAGTGGTATCGGTTCTGTCACCCTTTCTAGTGTTCCCGGCGGTGCGCTCATCATCGGAAGCGCGACATCAGACAGCGGGCAATCTACAGCAGGGAGTGGATACAATTCTCGATTAGCTACCGGTGCCTGCATATATCTAGATGGTATTTCGGCAGCAGGAGGATCCGTCACTGTAACGACAGGGCCCTCAGACGTCGGCGTTGTTATCGTTGCGGCTGCGTTCTTTTCGGGCGGAGCGCTGGCTGCAACTTCGACAGCGACCAGTTCCCAGTCAGGCAGCCTTACTGGAGTTGGCGCACTCGCGGGTAATTCGCAAGCGAGTTCGAGCCAGGCAGCGTTGATTTTTATACCAGCGTCGAGCGACTTCATCAGCGTATGGGATTACACCGCTGTTCCGTCGATGTGGTTCGATGACGCAGCGGCATACCATCAGCCGATCGCCTGGTTCGATGAGGATCTTGTACAGCCCGCTACTGCTGGAGGAATTAGTGGAACGTCAACGTCTACGAGCAGTCAGTCTGGCGCGCTCACCGGAGCAGGAGCCCTAGCCGCCAATGCGCAGGCAACAGGAAGCAACACAGGCACACTTACAGGGGCTGGTGCGCTTGCCGCAACGAACGATGCTAGTTCTAACCAATCAGGTGCTCTAACAGGTGCAGGCGCTCTCGCCGCAACGAATGATGCGAGCAGCAGCCAGACCGGTACCCTTCTAGGGGCTGGGGCGCTCGCGGCCACCAACGCCGCGAGTTCATCTCAGACCGGCACGGTAACAGGCGCAGGTGTATTGGCGGCCACTAATGACGCCTCGTCGAGCCAGACCGGTACGCTTTATGGGGCAGGAGCTCTGGCCGGAACTTCGCAGGCGACTGGTAGCAACACAGGAAATCTGACAGGAGCTGGCGCCCTCGCTGCCAATTCGCAGGCAACGGGCAGTAACGCAGGCGCGCTCACGGGCGCAGGTGCTATCGCCGCGATCTCTGATGCTACGTCGAGCCAGAGTGGCGCTCTCTCAGAGATCATTGCTGGCACGTCCGAGGCAACGGCAAGCCAGAGTGGCGCACTAACAGGTGCTGGATCGCTAGCAGGAACAAGCCAAGCTACGGGAAGCAACACTGGATTACTCGCAGGGGCTGGCGCTCTAGCAGGAACGTCGCAGGCAACTGGTAGCAACACAGGTGTGCTCGTCGGTGCGGGTGCGCTTGAAGCAACGTCCGAGGCCACAGGATCTCAGACCGCCGTTCTGTTGGGATTCTACGCCTTGGCCGGAACGTCGCAAGCCACGGGCAGTGATACGGGTTCTATTACCGGTGCGGGTGCGCTCGCCGGCACCTCAGACGCATCCTCGAACCAGACCTGTACTGTAATCGCATCTGGCGCGCTTGCAGGAACAAGTGATGCCACGGGCTCACAGAGTGGAACGATTACAGCCACTGGGGCAGTTGCCGCCACGTCCGACGCCACAGGTACGCAGTCGGGTACGCTGCTCGCCTTTGGCGCGCTGGCTGCGACGTCACAAGCAACAGGAAGTGATAGCGGTAATCTTACAGGCGCAGGCACAATAAGCGCTGACAGCACAGCGACCGGAACGCAGTCTGGCGCTCTTACTGCTACCGGCACACTCACAGGTACTTCTCAGGCCACAGGTTCTAATACCGGTACGCTCACGGCAGCAGGCACTCTTGCAGGGAATTCGCAAGCTACAGGAAGCAATACCGGTACGCTTCTAGCGACGGGCGCGCTCAACGGTACATCGGATGCCACGTCTACGCAGACGGGTACGATGCTGCAACCTGGCCTCAATGGAACCTCCGATGCAACTGCCTCTCAATCAGGCGCGCTCACCGGCGCGGGAACGCTGGCTGCTACGTCCGATGCGACGGGCTCTCAGACAGGGGCGCTAGCGGCCACAGGCGCGCTAGCCGCTTCTTCTGAAGGGTCTAGCAATCAAAGCGGTGCAGCGGTTGGAGCAGGTGCGCTAAACGCAAACGCTCAGGCCACGGCGAGTAACTCAGGTGTAATTCTTGCCACTGGCGCCCTCGCTGGATCTACTGACGCCACATCGACGCAGACAGGTTTGCTCACAGGCGCCGGCTCCATTGCAGGAACCTCAGATGCTACGAGCAGTCAGTCCGGCGCTCTCTCTGGCCTGGGCCAACTCGTAGGAACGTCTGATGCTACTGGTAGTCAGGCAGGTAGTATAACAGGCGCGGGTGCGCTTGCAGGTACGTCTGACGCCTCGGCAAGTCAGTCTGCGTTCTTGCTTGGCGCGGGTGTGCTTGCAGGTACATCGGAAGCCAGCACTACACAGTTCGGCACGCTCTTTGGCCTTGTGTCCATTTCGGGCACGTCTAGTGCGACGACGAGCCAGGTAGGCGAGCTCAACGGTACAGGCTTTGTACTGGGAACCTCAGAAGCAACGAGCGGCCAAGAGGGCACGATCATTAGTATCGGACTACTCGGCGACTCTACCGCTTTTGCATCTCAGATAGGAACACTGCTTGGAGCTGGTGCGCTCGCCGGTGAGTCTGAGGCGATCTCGTCGCAACTAGGTACGCTGACGGGTTTCATCGCAAATGTTACGGCCACGGGTGTTTGGCTAACCTACGCAGTAATGCGCGGCTCCTCGGCGTCCATCGGCCCTCGTGCAGGGCCGAAGGCTGTGGTGAATAGCGGTGTGGCTCCTAGTGGGCCTGTACCTGATGTGGAAGAGAGCGCAGGGCCACGCCAAGGGCCCGCGCCTGCTCCTGGACCGCCGCGCGGTCCCATGCCTGTAAAAAGGCGCTAGAAACTCTCGAAAAGCGGGATAAGACTGCTGAAGGAACTTTCCTTCAGCACGCCGTTTCGGCATGTTCAATCTTCTCAAGAAAGAGCACAACCATGAAAACACTACGAGTTATTGCCGCTTGTTTCGCTCGCTTTGCCAAGCGCATATGCACACCGCCCAGCATCGACCTGCAAGGTCGAAAGGATCATGGGCCGACCGATGCCCCATGACCTGAAGAACCCCAAGGCTCAGCCAACGTCTTCGCAAAGCGGTATACGCACGGCGAGCTCCATGCGGGACACTGTTCCGCCAACTGCGCATCATTTCGATGCGCTCTCTTCGGAGAGGTCACGCGCGAGCACGCGTGTGGCCGAAGAGCTCCGTCAGTTCAGGCTATGGCTTCGCTCACGAGAGCATTTCAGAAAGGTGGTATCGCGCCATGAATAAAGAGCGTCTCATGCTGGTGGTGAAGAAGCTGGAAGAGTTGCCGCCCGAGCGATTCAACTTCAACGTGTGGGTAGGCACTAATTGGGAAGGTGACCCAGATCTATCTTGCGGCACTACTGCCTGCGCACTTGGGTGGGCGACTACTATTCCAGAGCTTCGCGAGGCCGGGCTTAGACTGACGAAGGCAATATGTTGCACCATTGTCTGTATTGTATTTGGTGATCAGATGGGAGTGCACAGCCCTAACGATGCGTCAATAAGCGCTGCAAAGGCTGTCTTCGAGCTAACAAATCGAGAAGCCTCATTTCTCTTTGTTCCGAATGTCCTACCCTCTGACTTCGATAAAGAAGACAGACCGGGGAGTGAGGCAACAGCGAAAGAAGTAGCTGCGCACATCAAGGCATTCGTTGAGCGCGGTGGGCTGCCAGAGGGCTACGAAAACTGGTGACAGAGCCTCAACAATCGGCGCTTTCCGAATGCGTATTGGCCAACCTTTGGCGTTGCGTGGGAGTGCGCAACTGAAAAGGAGGTATGAGTGACGTCACAGTTACTGGGCGAACTCGCGCGTGTATTTGCTACAGAGGCGCGTGCAACGCACAACGATGATCAGTACTTTCATCTCACAGGCATTGCCGTGGAACTGCACGACAAAATGCGCGCAAAGAAAAAAGAAGAACTCAACCAAATGAAATGGATGTGGCCATGACTGAAGAGCGCGACTGCAACAACTGCGGCAATCGATGTATGGACATGGATATGGACATTTTCTGCTCTGCGGTGAACGAGCCGTGGGGTAGGGTGCTCTATCGAGGCAAGCCCGCGGAGTGCGGGCCTGAGAGCAAACTCTGGGAGAAAGACAATCGCATCAGACCCCTACTGGAAGGAATTGTTCCATGACGAACGGTCAGAAAATATATGAGCACTGGCGCGAGTACATTATTGAGAACAAGCGCGAAGAGCCTGGTGATTGGGTCGAGGATCTGTACCCGCATGAGCGCGACGCATGGGAGCATCTCGCAAAGACCTACAAGGAGACGAAAGACGATGGACATCACGAATATCCGAAAGCAGCTGGATGAGGCGTGCGAATGGGCCAAGCGGCGCGGGCTGAAGATTTCGCCTGGCTTTTTTGGCGTCAGCGAAACACAGTTCTGCGGAATTGTTGCAGACAGCTGTGGGGAATGCTGCCCTATAGCGGCGCTGCAACTGCTTACGCAGAAGAGGCGTGACGAACTGGAGTTTGATCTCGACGCCTTCATCGATGGCTTCGATGGCGACGGGCACGAGCTGGATTACGAGGGCCGCCCTATGAAGACGGCTACACGAAATCTGGGCATTGAGTTTCGCAGGAAGTACTGTTCTGTGGCCGCATGAAGCTGGCGCAGACCAAGGCGTGGTCTAGTGCGCGCCGCAGCTAGACACGGCAACCGCTGCGCTGCTAAGCCCGAGCAGAGTCAGCGCAAGCCATGCAACAGCGCCACCCGCGGCTGAGCCTGAGAATACCGTGAGGAAGCGCTCCTTGCGCGATAGGGGCTCGCGGCTCTGTACTGCCTTCAAGGCATTAGTCCCTGCGCTGATCGCCGCTGACCGCGCCTGGTTGGCGAGCTCGCGAGCTTCCTCGGCAGCCTCTTGCGCCATGTTCGCAGCACGGATCATGACGGCCGTTTGTGTGACTAGGAAATTCACTTTGGCGTTGACGTTCTCCAGCGTTGCTGGCAGTTCGATCAACGCCTTGGTCTCCGCGCGTTCTGCATGCGTATCAGGCGCAGGCTCCCCGCGTACGTCCTGGCCGTTGCCTCGGTCACTCATCTTTCCAGCCTACAGGCACAGTCGCGCTAATGGGAAGCCGGTGCAGCGCTTTGCAGCGGAGATTCCTCCGTGGTTGTAGGAACATATGCGCCCCCATGGCGTTCGGCCACACCATGGGGGCAATGCGCGAATGCACAGCTACGTGCGCACGGCTCGCAGTTTTCGCCGATGCAGAACTGACATTCGAGGCCTGGGCAGGTGGGTTTCATGCGCAGGCCCTGTGCACCTCCTATGCCGCGTGGCGTCACAGCCTGCCGTGGTTGTAGCTCCAGCTCATAGGTCCCATAACGCCGAGCTCTCCCAAAAGCAGAAGCACGAAAATGAGGCACAGAAGTCCAAGTAGTACAGCTCTCCCCAATGGCTTCATGGGTGTAGGTAGTACGTCGACGATGAGCGTCACCACGAAGTACAGGATGCCGAAGATGAGCGCGAATACGAGGATGTGCACAAACAGCATGATGAGACCTTCCATGGCACGCCTTCTTTCTTAGCCTCGCGCGGATGCATAGCGCGTGCCTGTGCAAAGCTGAAGCGCGTCTGGGAATAAGAAAGCTGGAGGAAACTACAATGAGAGGACTGAATTCGTTAGAAAAGGAGTGCCTTCTGGATTGCCTTCGTCCCGAAAATCCTACTACGGATTGCACCGAGATCGCGCCGTTGTACGTCTGGGAGCGTTTGGAGCAGCGTGGCCTAATCAGTACGCCATGCGTGTGCGCGTGGGGTACATGCGCTCATGACGAGACTTCCTACCCGAGCCTTACGCCAATCGGTCGCACGCTTCTAGCGTTACACCAGTCAGGTGCGCTGTGACGCAAGAAAAACAGCCTGTGGGGACAGTGCATCAGCAGGGTGCGTCTCTAATGGCTATCTCATCTGAAGTACACAAGGCCCTCAGGAGGGTTGCAGACCTGGAGAAGCTCGTCGCAGCCGCTACGCGGCGGAGTTTGCCTAGCAGGGTTAGGGCCGCCTGATGGGCGCTAAGCCAGGCTTTGGCGCCACGCATCGCAAACCACGCGGCTTCAAGCGGCTCAGCCCAGAGCATCACGCGAAGCTGCGTAGGCTAGTCATCGCGCGAGGGATCAAACCTACGGCAACCCTGCTGCGCAGCAACCATGAGACTATACGCGTTCTACTAGATACAGTAGGCCCTGGTGTGCGGCACTGGGTTGCAGACCGTATCGCTGGAGCTATTGATGGCATCGGATAATGAGAAAATTGAGCTGCCCAAGGTCTCGCAGCACGGGATATCGCAGAAGGCACTCAACGAGCTCGCAGAAGATTGGGCAGCAATGGCAGACGCGTTGCTACCTTTTGCTAGTCTCGCAGAAGTTCTTCCTCCCGTTATTCTTGGTAGGCCACGCCCGACTGACGTAGACGGCGTTGCGCTCGTTGCTGGCCAGGCGCTGGACCCGAATACTACGCGCACCGTTACCTTCGGTCACCTGCGCGAAGCCTTACGCGTTCTGAAGCTTGTGACCGAGCGGTTCGAAGCCAGGCGCATTACAAGCGCAGAGCGAAGCATCGCTGGCCATGGAGATATCTGTCATTTGTGCGGTAGTGTTATCGAAGGCGCCGATGACCACGAGCTCGCAGGCTACTGCTCGCAGACATGTCAGCGTGAGGATGCTGGTAAAGCAGACTTTGGGCAGTTCGAGATTGCGCCAAATACAATCCGATAACGGCATAAGAAGAATGGAGGACACTACCCAATGTTTGAAACCGTGAAAGACGCCATCACCAAAGACAGGACAAAGCTCATCAACTCACTCACTGATGCGGCCGATGCTTTCTATAAGTCCGCGCTGAGTACCGATCTTCACACGTGGTTGGAGCTCACAGGTCTGATGCGCGAGATGATCAAGATCTACGGCGCCATGCTTGGCGAAGGCGTGGATCCCATGTGCAACTCGCCTCGGCCTAAAAAGCACAACATGAATTACATTGCCGAGAAGCTCGATTGTATTTTCGGTGAAGCAATGCGCAGCAACCCGGAGCTAGTGCAGGCGTTTGCTAGTGCGCTTCAAATGAAGGGCTGGCCCATTCGCTTCGCAAAGAGGATCGCATGAGTACCGCAAAATTCAGAGTGATGGGACAGCTGGATGGCGCAGGCGGCGCGAAGGTAGGCACTGTCGAGATCGACAGAGTCACAGGTGTTCTCACAGTTCGGCCGTTCAGATCGCACACCGTCTACGAGGTACCGCTCAACGACGTGGCAACCTGGGTATGCCGACAGCATCAGTTCGCAATTGTGCGCGAAGAGAAGAAGCTTGCAAAGAAGGGAGGCGTCTGATGAGCAAGTACTGGAACTGGCAACGAAAGAACTTCTACAGGGCGCAGCTTGAAAACCTCGCGGATCTTCTGGACGCTCTGCCGCCAGATCGATTCGACTACAACAGATTCGTTGGATGTAACTGGCAAGGCAAAGACGACCTGTCCTGCGGCACTACTGCCTGTGCATTCGGATGGGCCGCAACCATGCCAATAATGAAGCTGCACGGTCTGCGACTGCGCGCGCAGCCGTGTAGACCATGTGCCCACACGCCGCGCTTCTCCTTCAGATCTTATGGCGGCACGCACGCGTACGATGTAGCGCGCGTCGCGTTTGCGCTGAATTTTGATGAGAGCAAGTACCTATTCGCCCCTGATGTGTACCTAAGCAGCGTTCCTGACTGGTCACCAGGCAGGTTTGCATCGGCGCAGGATGTCGCCGCGCACATTCGCAACTTTCTCAATTGCAAGCTGTGGCCTGGCGAAGAGGGCTACGCAGAGCGAACGCCATGAAGAAGCGGCTAGCGCAAACCAGAGCTCCCGATGGAGTTCTGGTCGAGAGACCATGGAGGCCGTATGAGCTTTTCACTCTGTATATGCGCGGCTGGACGGACGCTGCCGCCACAAGGGCAATGCGCGCAGATCACATAGACGTACCGGAATACGACAAAGGCTACAGAGCAGGCAAACAGGCGAGGTGCGCCGTTGTGACTAGAACGGCTAGCCGCTTTGGGTACAAACCAGAAATCCTACGACTTACGGAGAAGGCCGATGAGCATAAGCAACGACCTAGATGAGATACTTGCGTCTGTACCCGCAGAGCCTGATGACTTGCCGCATATGCGCGCGATCATCCTAAAGGGTCTAGGTCTGACAGAAGAGGACATGACACGTGTCGCGCCTCAGACTCCTAAAGCTACACAGGTGGATTATCTCAAAGTGATCTGCGCTAACACTATGAAGCTTGCAGACCGGCTAAAGCTTGCCGAGGCAGCGCTGCAGTCTGTCTCTGACAATGAGGTTGCCGAGGGCTACTATCCGAGTGTTGAAACAATGCACGCTCTTGCAGAATGGGAAAAGGCGCGCGGGCAGCGTTTCATCTTTACCGACGGC
>Ga0182018_10004371_pt1 | contig 11918 bp, 11 predicted proteins | sample 812P2MmetaG_FD_120490 | JGI IMG/M metagenome (GOLD analysis project Ga0182018, IMG submission 120490) | Permafrost microbial communities from Stordalen Mire, Sweden - 812P2M metaG | ecosystem: Environmental > Terrestrial > Soil > Wetlands > Permafrost | place: Sweden: Stordalen | collected...
CAATGCGGTGGTGAGCAGTGGAACGGCGACCACGACGTCGGGCAGTGAACTGATCTTTGGGGCGGGGATGACGGGCGGGGGCTTCAGCAAAGCCGGGACCTCGTTTACGGCGGAGGTCATCACACCGGACGGGGACATTGCCGAGGGTGAGGTGGTTTCGGCCACTGGCAGTTATGGGGCGACGGCGACTCTCGGGGCCTACGGATCACAGAACTGGGTCATGCAGATGGTCACACTTAAACAATAGCTGCTCAAGCGACGTCGAAAGGCGTTTCGAGAAAACTTCTTGCCTACTGCATCGAAAATCGAACCCGCGACGGTGGTCAGTTCCGGCGCGCCGCTGGCGACCGAAGCCACGTCTCCAGAGGGTGCCCTTTTTTGGCGTGTTTCCTGGACGGCGGCGGTGCTCGGATGCTTGCTGCGGATCGTTCAATACCGGCTGGACCGATCGCTATGGATGGATGAAGCCTACGTGTCGCTCAACATCCTCCACCGCTCGTTCGCGGGACTGTGCCGCGCTCTGGACTATCACCAAGGCGCGCCTATCGGTTTCTTGCTGCTGGAGAAATCCGCAGTACGGTTGTGGGGCGGCGGCGAATACGTTTTGCGATTGTTTCCGCTGTTGGCGGGTATTGCTTCGGTCTTGCTGTTCTACAGACTGGCCAGCAAGGCTCTTCCTGCGAGGGCGGTACCTGTTGCGGTCGGTCTCTTTGCTATTTCTCCGTCGCTCATCTACTACTCCTCGGAGGTAAAGCAGTATTCGAGCGACGTGGCGATCGCGCTCTTGCTCTATTGCCTGACCATCGAGGGTGGCAAGTTGGCCTGGACATCTGGGCGAAGCGCACTGGCCGCGGTGGCGGGCGCGCTTGCCATCTGGATGTCGCATTCCTCCGTCTTTGTTCTGGCTGGTATTGGGACCACGGTCTCTGTCGCGCTGTTTCTGCGGAAGGATTGGACCAGGCTGGCGCGAGTGTCCGCGGTTGGCGTGTGTTGGATGGCAAGTTTGGCCGCGAGCTACATCTTGGTCTTGCGAAAACTGGCTGCAGATGGCGAATTGCTCAACTACTGGAAGGGGAATTTCATGCCGCTTCCGCCGCGATCGGTGGCGGATTTCAAGTGGTTTGTAGACAGCTTTTTTGGATTCTTCAGTACGTCCGCCGGCTTGGAATTCACCGGTCTGGCTGGCCTGGTTTTCATTTTGGGCTGCATTTCCACCTTCCGTAAATCCCCGGAACGCTTGTTCCTATTCTTGGGTCCGGCCATCCTCACCCTGCTTGCTTCAGGGCTACGCAAGTACCCATTTGGAGGCCGCCTCACCCTGTTCCTGGTGCCCACGGCGCTGTTGTTAATGGCGGAGGGGGCCGAGGCCCTTCGTTCCTCTGCCAGCGTTCGCCTTCCCGCTATCGGCTGGGTTCTCATCGGACTGCTGTTTCTTGACCCGGGCATCTATGCCCTGCATCATCTCGCCAAGCCCCACGCCGAGATCGCCGAGCCGGGGGTCATGTTTCCGGAAGAAATCAGGCCGGTGATGGCTTACGTACGTAACCATGAACGACCCGACGACCTGGTGTACATTTTCTATGGCGCCGAACCAGCTTTCGACTATTACGCGGAGCGCGATAGTTTTCCCCGGAACAACGTGGAAATCGGGACCGCGGCGGGCGACGATCCGCGTGGTTACGAAACGGATCTGGACCGGCTTCGTGGACACCGGGTATGGGTTGTGCTGTCGCACATTCATGGCGCCGGCGCGGGAGAGTCCAAGCACATTGAGTTTTATTTGGACAGCCTGGGTCCGAGGATTGATTCCCTCACGCGTGCCGGAGCTGAAGCTTATCTTTACGACTTGAGAAACGCAGCGTCCCCCGCGGCGGCACAGCTGCAATCACCTCGCTGATCAACCGATCTCGCGAGTGGCCGAGAAGAGTTTCCCTAGGGAGGAGAAACATGCAGGAGATATTACGCTGCCCCGTCACCAAGCTGGGGTTGAAAGCCATGACGGATGAGCAACTGAACCAGGTGAATCGTCGCATCCTGAGTCATGAACTGCGGCACCTGGACGGAACCAGCGTGCAGAGGCCTCTCACCGCGGCATTTCTGTCCGAGGACGGACGATTTGCCTACGTCGTAGAGGACGGCATCATTCTGTTGCTGGCGGCTTTTGCCGTCATATTGCATCCCGAGGAACCGGCTCCCCCCTATCGCTTGCGCGAAGAAAAAGCAGTCGTGCAGAACTGGTACAACGAGTATGGATGGAAGACCGCAGAGGGCGGACGGTGTGTCGACAGTTTGGCGTTCGGCGACCTCAGGCAGGTCACGCAAGAGTACAACCACAATACTATCCTGCGCCCGCTGAAGTACCTGCGGGAAGGGGGCAAGTACATTCTCGATGTGGCTTCCGGCGCCATCCCGCAGCCCGAATATCTTAGTTTTTCCGACGCCTTCGAAAAACGCATCTGCATCGACCTGTCGTTTCTGGCCCTGCAACAGGCCCGGAAGAAACTCGGCGCCAAAGGCATCTACATCCTGGGAGACATTACCAACCTGCCGCTGCAGGACGATGTTTGCGACGCAGTCATCAGCTTGCATACCATCTACCATGTTCCCGCCGACGAGCAGGGCAGCGCTTTTCGTGAGCTCTATCGGGTGCTCAAACCAGGACGCACAGCGCTCGTGATCTATAACTGGGGGACGCAGTCCATACTCATGCGGCTCGCTGGCATTCCTCTCAACCCTGTCATCCTGGGCGCGGCACACGGGCTCAAGCGCGTCTTTGGCAGGAAGCCCAAGCCCACCAGCTCTGCTGCGCCGTCGCTGCCGCCTCGGCCGGCCCGCGGTTTGTACTTTCACGCGCACGACTACCGCTGGTTCAAACGCGAGATGAGAAGCTATTTCGAGTTCGACATGGTGTGCTGGAGAATCATGGATCAGAGGTTTCTTCTTTATTACATCCGGCCGCGATTTTTCGGCAAGTCATTCCTGAAGCTGCTCTACTGGTGCGAGGAAACGTTTCCCCATCTGATGGGGCGATGGGGGCAGTTCCCCATGTTCCTCATCAAGAAGCCGAAGCCGGAAGGGCGGAATCTGGGGGCCGCGGTCGAAGCGTCGTCTCCCGAGTCGGTGCGGGTGTGAGTTAGATCCCGCAGCGTTGCTATGGTATATCCATTTTCAGAAGACCCACAAAGCTGGGACGAGTCTCAAAATGGGAGGTACGTCTCACAATGAACAGCGACAGCGAGATGAGACACAATCTAGACATCCGGCGCGACGTCCGCTCAGTTCCATCGATTGCGAGCTATACTGGGTATCGATCTATCGTGCCCAAGTCCCTGCTTAAGAAGTCCTAGGGGATGTGGAACTTCCCGCCTTCCCGGTGTGCATACTTTTGCAGCGGGGGTTATCGCATGCGCTTTCTAGGATCGGGAAGTCATTGATATTGCATTGGGTTCGGTTTCCGCTGATTGGAAGTCAATCTGCTGAACCCCCCGTGAGCTTTCGAGATGTGTCCTCGTGCCGAAATGAGCCCAGATCTCGCGAGGAACCTGACTACGTGGTAAGGAATGGCTAAGTGTGGGGCTACCAGTCCAAAATCAATTTAAGAGGCAAATCCTGTGACAAATGCAGTGAGATTCAATCAGTTTTCGCGCATCCCCGTTCTGGCTTGTCTGACGCTGGGACTGGTTCTGCTGTTCTTCGTCCCCGCACCGGCGCTGGGGCAAGCTTTTGTGCAAGTCAATTCCGCTACGGCCCCTTCCGCCTCATATACCGGGGCGCAAACTGTCGGTGACCTAAATGTCGTGGTGATCGGGTGGGCCGGGGTTTCGTCGGTCACAGGGGTTGCCGACACTGCTGGCAACACCTACCTGCCCGCCGGGGGCACATTTTCGACGAGCTCAGGGGTCAATACGATTTCCCAGGCGATCTTCTATGCAGCCGATATCAAGGCGGCCGCCGCAGGAAATACAATCACCGTCACCTTCAATAATGTTGCATCAGCCCCCGATCTTCGAATTTTAGAGTACAGCGGCCTGTCTGCGACGTTTCCGCTCGAAACTGCTTCGGGAGGGGCGGGCAGCGGCACCGCCGGTAGCAGCGGAGGCGTCACCTACGCTGCGAACAGTGTGATCGCGGCCGGGGGCACCACCAGCGGCGCCTTCGGTGCCAGCCCCAACTTCACTAGCCGAGTTCTTGATGCCGACGGAAATATCGCGGGAGAAATTATCGCAACTTCTGGCGGGAACACCTCTGCGACTGACGCTGTCAGCGGTAATTGGGTATTACAAGCGGCCGTGTTTGGAGCCGCCGCCACCAATCTTCCTGCTCCGACGATCGCCGCCAGTGGCGGAATAACCCCCCAAACTGGAGGTGACATCGGCGGGACCGCGGTAGCCATTACGGGCACGAACTTCTCCGCGGGTGCCTCGGTCAAGTTCGGCAACTTTTCAGGAGTGAATTGCGCTGTGGCGAATTCAACGACGATTAACTGCCTCACCCCCGCGGAGGGTTCTGGCACGGTAAATGTCACGGTGACGAACGTGGACGGACAAACTGCAACCTCCTTGGCCTCGGCGATGGGAGGAGGATTCCAATTTCAACCGGACAATCCTTCGGTCGGCACAATCGCTCCCACCACAGGGCCGACCAATGGGGCGACATCGCTGACCATCTCCGGTGGCAACTTCCTGAGCGGAGCCACCGTCTTCGTGAACGACGCTCTGTATGAGACCCCGGGCTTGCCCGCGCTGCCAGCCGGCAATGTCGTGGTAACCAATTCCAGCACCATTACGTTCAATGATCCCGCGCTGCCAGCCGGAGCTGCTGACATCACCGTGACGAATCCCGATGGAGGCAGCATAACTGCCCCGGGGATTTTCACCTACGCGCCGGTCCCGGGAGGAATCAATTATGTGCAACGCGCGGATGCAGCCGTAGCTCACGGCAGCGCACAAAACCCACCGGCACCGATGCTGAACCCAGAAACTAAGGGTGATTTAAACGTCGTCATCGTCGGGTGGGCCGATACAACTGCGACGGTGAGCGGGGTTAGCGACACTGAGGGCAACACCTATGTTGCTGCGATGCCGACGCTCAACGGTACAGGAGCGACTCCACTCAGCCAGGCTATTTACTATGCCAAGAACATCCTAGGGGACGGCGTAAACCCCAACACCATCACGGTTCATTTCAGCCGCGGTGCGAGCGCACCCGATATCCGGGTCTTGGAGTACAGCGGGTTGGATACGAGCGCTCCGCTGGACGCGGCAGTTGGCGCATCCGATACGACTCAGAGCAACCTTGCAGATACTGGTCCTTGCACCTCCGCCGTTCCGGGCGAGTTGGTCGTGGCTGGGGCGACAGTGGTCGACAAAGTGACGGGCCCCGATCCCGACACCAGCACCAACTTTGCCATGACGGATTCAACCACCAATGGCAACGGCGCGGAACAGGAGGTTCTGGCCGCGGCCGGCAGTTGCGAAGCCAAAATGCAGCTGAGCGTCAATGAGGACTGGGTAATCCAGGCGGTTACTTTCAAGACGGTCTCGGCTAACTTCAGCCTGACCCCGACTCCGGCGACGCAGACGGTGGGCACGGGGAGCAGCGCTTCCTATGCCATTGCGGTGAACGCCATCAATGGCTTCACCAGCCCGGTTACATTCACCACCTGTGCTGGTCTCCCAACGGGCGACGGCTTGAGCTGCACGGTCAGTCCGGCTTCTGTGAACCCGGGCGCGAGCGCGACGCTTACCATCACCACCTCGGCAACCACCCCGCCAGCAACCTACAGCAACATAACGGTTACGGGGACTTCGGGGGTACTAACCCAGATGGCGACCGTAAGCCTCAAAGTGACAGCCGCGGCACCGACGCCGAGTTTCTCGGTGACGGCTACGGCTTTGACTCCGGCCTCGGTGGCCCCGGGTGCTACCTCCACCTCCACGGTGACGGTCACGCCTGCCAACGGGTTCAACTCCGCGGTGGCCCTCACCTGCGCAATTACCAGTACTCCGGCCGCGACCGTGCCTCCGACGTGTAACTTCAGCTCGGCTTCGGTGGCCGGTGGCACCGGAACCTCGACGCTGACCGTGACTACAGTGGCAGCGGTCGCCTCTCTGAGGCCGAACCGGGAAAGGACCACGTTCTACGCTATGCTGTTGCCCCTGGGCGGCCTGACGCTGCTCGGAGCGGGGCTCACATCGCGGAGACGGAAACTGCTGGGCTTGCTGCTGGTCTGCCTGATGGTATCCGGGCTGATCTTCATGCTGGCCTGCGGTGGCGGGTCCTCGAGTGGTGGTGGAGGAGGCGGCGGCGGAGGAGGAACTCCTGCCACGACAGCCGGAACCTACACGGTCACGGTCACCGGAACCTCGGGAACGTTGACGCAAACCGTAACCCCTGCACTTACTGTGACGGTGCAGTAAGGGGGATAATGACTGACCCGGAGGATGCCTGCCCTCACGGCAGGCATCCTCTATTTGCAGTGGGATCTTTTGCCATGGAAAAGTTGCCTGAGCCTCGGGCTCAAGGCCGTATTCAAGGGCCACACCCCTATGCTAAGCTTCGATTATTCAAATGGTATCCAATGAAAACTGCCGCACCGTTTGCCAAGGTTTCATTCGCAATCATCGCCGTATTGATTAGCACCCTGGGATTGGCACAGTCCCCCGCTTCTCAAGCCACCAGCAATTTGCCCCAAGCCGCCGCTGCTAACTCTAGTGCAGCACACTCCAACCCGGCGGGATACGAGCCTCTGATCGGCATTGGCGACCTGCTGAAGATCAGCGTTCTGGGTGTGACCGATTATGACCAACAGCTCCGTGTTGGGGGCGACGGAGACGCCTTTTTGGCATTGGCCGGTTCGGTTCATGTCGCCGGACTCACCACCGAGCAGGCCCAGCAACTTATCCGGAAGCGGCTGATGGATGGTGGCTACTTTGCCGACCCACAGGTCTCCGTGTTTGAACAGGAGTTCGCCACTCAGGGCGTATCCGTTCTTGGGGAGGTTCAGAAGCCCGGCGTTTATCCCCTTACGGGCCCTAGGCGGCTGTTTGATGTGCTGTCGTTGGCGGGCGGAACAACCCCCAAGGCGGGCCAGGTAGTGAGTATCAGCCACCGCAATGAGCCGAAATCCCTGCGCACCGTCGCCCTGTCCAACGATCCGGGCACGAACATCGAGGCGGACGTTGAGATTCTGCCCGGGGACACAGTCGTCGTCACCAAGGCTGGCATCGTATACGTCGTGGGCGCGGTGAAGACCTCGACCGGCATTGTCCTCGAGAACAGCGGCGGCATTACCGTACTTCAAGCCATTGCTACCGCCGGAGGGACTAACCCCATGGCGGCGCTAAATGGCACGAAAATCATCCGCAAGAGCCCCACCGGTCCCGTAGAAATTCCGATACAACTCAAGAAGATATTGGCGGCAAAATCCCCCGACGTGAAGCTGGAGGCCGAAGATATTCTTTTCGTGCCCAGTAGCGCTGGAAAAACCGCGGCCGGCATGGCGCTCGATGCGGGGCTACGCCTCGCGACCACCGTCGCGGCCTACGCTGTTATCTACTGAGCTTCCAATCGGTTCGAGGGCGTACCGGTTCGTTGAGTCTCATGAGCATGACCCCTGATTCGCAACCGGATCCGTCCTTCGGCTCACCAACGCCGGCCCAGCCGCGGCGCGCGCTCGGCAACCGCCTGGGCGTCGAAGTCAGAAGGTTCGGGGTTGTGGGGCTTATCAATACTGCCGTTGATCTGGCGGTGCTGAACACTCTGATCTTCCTGACCCACATGGGCAGGAACGGGATTTGGTTTAGCATCTTCAAAGCAATCTCATTCCTGGTGGCCGTGCTCAACAGCTACTTCATCAACCACAGTTGGACATTCGGGAGGAGCGGGGGGGAGCGGAGCGTGTCCCAGGCCGGTCAATTCCTGGCGGTGAGCCTCCTAGGCGCGGTGATCAATGTCAGCAGTGCATCCTACGTCGCTACCTTTGTCTCCCCGATCCACGGAATCGAAAGATATTGGCCCTCGATTGCAGCCCTTGCCGGGACGGCTTCCGCCCTCATTTTCAACTTCCTGGGATACAAGCACATTGTGTTTTCGCCCCGCCGACTCTTTCCGAGCGCAGACCACCGCCTGGCACCTTCGGCCCGAGCCCAGGAACCACCGACCTCCATGCCGGCGGACCCGAATGCAGACGAGCGCGGCGAAGGGTCAAGAGCGCATAATGGTTCCCGACACCGAAGCAAGCTAGGTTCCCCTCAAGACTGGTGAAAACGGAGCCTCCCGCAACGAATACAATGACCCGGCGGAACAAAGCAGCTGGGTTCGGTCCTCTTGTCGAGTCAAATGGCAGATACGATTGAGGCACACCACTCTCATCCTCAGTGGTATGCGATCCACACCCGATCCCGCCACGAAAAAACTGTAGCAGAACAACTTCTGGGCCGGTCTGTCGACCACTTCCTGCCGCTCTATGAAACGATGCGGAAATGGAAGAATGGACGATTCAAAGTGCAGTTGCCACTTTTTCCCGGATACTTGTTCGTTCGGATCCTGCTGAAGGATCGGCTGCAAGTGGTCCAAGTACCGGGCGTGGTCGGCCTGGTTGGCTTCAGCGGCGTGCCTGCACCTTTGCCTCCGGGGGAGATTGAAACCCTTCGGGACGCCCTCGGGAAGGGCGTGCATGCGCAACCTCATCGTTATCTGAAGGTGGGGTCCCGGGTGCGTATCAAGGCCGGCCCGCTCGAAGGCCTGCACGGAATCCTGCTCCGGAAAAAAGGGCAAGTCCGTGTGGTCGTGTCGGTCGACTTGATTATGCGTTCGATTGCAACCGACGTCGATGTCAGCGAAGTCGAGCCCGTCAGCTAAATCTCGATCGAAACGGTGCAGCCGCTAGAAAATCCGCCAGAACCTCCCGCGCTACAAACCTCGCCCGCACTCCCCATTCCGCATAGATCTAGCCCAGCCAGTTCGCAGAGAAAAACCGAGACGAAACTTGGGAGATTCAAGGCCTGCGGCCGGGTCTGAAAAGGGCATTGGTCTGTTCACTTTCGAGACACCACGGGGGCGTAGATTCTGTTGCTTTTCCTGAGGCTATCCACTAAATTTGGCCCATTCCCCTGTGACTTCTGAAGAGGTGTGCTGAGTGACCGATGGAAAAGTCATGAATCGGAACTGGTCCGGATTGGCTGGCATTTTGGCCATTGGGCTCGTGATGTGGATGGTTCCCAGTTGTGGACGCGAGCAGCAGCTGGTGTCCATCACGGTCGAGCCTGCGTCCGAGACCTTCGGCGCGGCTAACATCCCGGTGCCCGCGGACGCGGGCCTCAATGTTCAGCTCAGAGCGCTGGGCAACTATATTCATCCCCCGGTGACCAAAGACATCACCGCGAATGTCACCTGGGTCTCAAATGACACTCAAATGATGACGGTCGGCTCCGGTGGTCTGCTGACCGCGACCGGCCAGACCTGCGGGGCTACGCTCGTTTCCGCGACCGTAACCACCAACAGCGATGCCTCCAATCAGTCCTCTTCCGGGGCCATTGTGACGGGATACATGACCGGGAATGTGGTTTGCTTTACCAGCGCCGGCAACGCCGTGGGCCCGGCGCTCACCATGAACTTGAGCGGTAGTGGTTCTGGGACCATCAGCAGTTCGCCGCGGGGCCTGGGGTGTGCTTCGACCTGCACCGGCAATTTCTCCAGTGGCACGGCGGTCACCTTAACCGCTACGCCCAATGGATCGACTTTCCGAGGCTGGACCGGCTGCGACACCGCATCCGGACCGGTATGCACCGTGAACCTGACCAGCGATCGTACGGTTACGGCGACCTTTAATTGAAAGGTTTCACTCGGCGAACGAGCATGACCGAGCCGGTCCGACCCTGAGGAGTACAAGCTAAGCATCCTCCAACATTTTTCCCAGGGTCAGCTTGTGTTTCTCCGGCTCTTTTTTCTTCTTGTCAGGAACAACCTTTGGCGCCGGAGGTATGCCAATTCGTTCCCGGGCCAGCGCCTTTACCGCCTGCACGGCGCGAAACCGTTTTACCTTCTTCTTCCTGGCCATTGCATCCATCTTGCCATAGCTTGCTTCGCCTAAACCTGTAATAATCAATGCTGGCTGGCGGATCCCCTCTGCCAGCAGGCGGGCGATTCAACGCGGACGGCTAGTGCCAGGCTATGGAAGAACGTGAGTTTTTCGACGAGCGGCCCGAGAAGAAACCAGCAACGCTGAACTGTCCGCAGTGCCATCAATCCGCGGAGTATGAAGTTACCTGGATCGTGCGCACCAAGAAGCGCCAGTTGCCACCGCGCGCCGATGAGCGCGATCGGGCTCGTTTCGCCAAGGCCCGTTCCTACATGCTGCGCAAAGATGACTTGATGATGTGCAAGAATATGCGTTGCCGTAAGCGCTTCGATGTCTCCGGTGTACAGTCTGTGGTGTTTACCGAATAGCCCGCCGTTTCCTACTTCTCGCTCCCCTCGTTTATACTTACTGACTTCCTCATGATCTGGGAATGTTTTCCGAACCCGGGAGGCTTGTCCTGAACATCCTGGTCTGCATGAAGCAAGTGCCGCAGAAAGATGCGCCGCTCAAGCTCAACGAGCGAGGCACCTGGATTCGGGAAGATGTTTCCTACGAGATCAATGAGCCGGACGCGTACGCCCTTGAAGAGGCCCTGCGGCAGAAAGAGAAACACGGAGGGGAAGTCGTTGTAATCACCGCCGGCCCGGCGCGCGCCCAACAGGTGCTGCGCGAAGGCCTGGCCAAGGGCGCCGATCGCGCCATCCATCTGGAAGACAATGCCTTTGCAACCCTCGACGCCTCGAACACCGCCCGGGCTTTCGCCGCTTCCATCAAGGATGAGCGCTTCGACCTCATCTTCACCGGCCTGCAATCCGACGACTACGGCTATGCGCAAACCGGAGTCGTGCTGGCCGAACTTCTGGCCTGGCCGCATGCCACCATCATCATGCAGATCGAAAAGACTGACGCCGGAATTCGAGTGAAACGCGAGCTGGAGGCCGGCTACTTCCAGTTCGTTAACCTGCCGCTGCCCGCCGTGCTTACCATTCAGTCCGGCATCAACAAGCTGCGCTACGCCACATTGATCGGCATCAAGCAGGCCAAGAACAAGCCGTTGCGCAAGGTCATGCTGGCGGAAGTGCAGCCCTCGATCGGCGCCAATCTGCAGAAAATTGAACGGCTTTACGTGCCCGAGAAAACCAAAAACACGGAGTTTCTTGAGGGCTCGCCGGCTGAAGTAGCCAAGCAGCTGGTGGAGAAGCTACGCAACGAAGTGCGGGTGCTCTAGTCCTTTCCCGGATCCCGAGCCTCGGAATTTATGCCTGACACCATCCTGGTCATCGCCGAACAACGCGACGGGAAACTGAGCCGGGTTACCTCGGAGATCCTCGCGGCCGGTCAGGCTCTCGCCGCCGAAACCGGCTGGACGCTCGAGGCCGCCGTGCTGGGCGCGAATGTCCTCCCCCTCGCCCAGGAAATCGCCGGCAAGAAACTTTCAAAAGTGTACGCGCTCGAATCGCCGAAGCTAGACCCCTACACGCCCGATGCCTTTGCGGCCGCGCTCCGACAGTTCATCGCGGACAAGCAGCCTAGCATCGTGCTGATGCCGCACACCTATCAGGTACGCGACTTCGTTCCCAAGCTCGCGACTTCCATGGGTCGCACCGTCATCAGCGACTGCATTGGCTATAAAAAGGACGGCGCCAAGCTGCTCTTCACCCGCCAGATGTTCCAGGGAAAGTTCGCGGCCGATGTCAGTTTCACCTGCGATGCGCCCTGGTTTGTGACTTTTCAGAACGGAGCGTTCCGCGGCGACAAGGCCGAAGCCGGGTCGAGCGCCGCGGCGGTCGAGTCCGTCAAAATAGACATTGCCGACGGCGTGGTGCGCACCCAGCCG
>Ga0182018_10004372_pt1 | contig 11917 bp, 7 predicted proteins | sample 812P2MmetaG_FD_120490 | JGI IMG/M metagenome (GOLD analysis project Ga0182018, IMG submission 120490) | Permafrost microbial communities from Stordalen Mire, Sweden - 812P2M metaG | ecosystem: Environmental > Terrestrial > Soil > Wetlands > Permafrost | place: Sweden: Stordalen | collected...
CAAAGAGATTCTTTGCGCTCTTTTCCCGAAATACGGTTAAAAAAGAGTGTTGACAACGCCGACGCTGTCATACATGGGCTTTGCGCTAGTTGAGAGCAAAATGCTTCGCTCCTGGCGGCTCGATCGTTCATCGCTTCCCGCTTTTCCACTCCTCATACGAGATGCGTGGAATCGTAATGAATGCATCGCGCGTGTGTACATAGTTTCCCAGCCCGTTCATGCGGCCGATAGCATGCAACTCGTCAGCTTTGACATAAGGTCCTGCCGAATCCACAAACCGGTCCTCAACGTAAATGGCGACAACGCGTCCCAGGATGATCCTGGAACGGCCGATCTCCATAGTCGTGTATTCGCGGCACTCGAGCGCGGCGTGCGCTTCGGCCAGTCGCGGCGGCTTCACGGCCTGCGAAGGTGCGGTGGCGAACCCGGCAAGTTCCACTTCGCTCATTTCGGGCGGGAAATCGGTTGCGCAAATGTTCATTTTTTCGGCTATGTCCTCGGTGACCACGTTGACAACAAATTCGCCGGTGCGCCGGATGTTGCGGGCCGTGTCCTTTGGAACAAACGGCTGACCCGGCCGGTTGGTTACGCCCACGCCTATGATGGGAGGGTCGGTGCACAGGTAGTTGTAGGCGCTGAAGGGCGCCGCATTCAGCTTGCCGTTCTCATCCATGCTGGTGATCAGCGCAATGGGCCGCGGCGCCACCAGGCCCACCAGCAGTTTGTAGGCGTGGCCGGCAGGAACCCGTTCAAGATCAAAATTCATCGGTTGGAGTACTCCTAACGGTTTGATGGTATCCGAGCAGGCGCGGTCGCAGCCTTGTTGTTGAAGATGCGGCTTTTGAAGCAGGCAAGCCAGTATTCCACTAAGCGATGGCCGGGTGTCTCATACGGAAACCGGTAGCTTGTTCAAATGCGTGCGCAAGTTGCAGGACACTGAAATCCTGTTTGTCGCGGCCGACGATCTGCACGCCGACGGGGAGACCTTCGGGCGTGAAGCCGGCCGGGACAGAGGCTGACGGGTTTCCGGTGGCCGAGATGTACCAGCAGGACTTCATCCAGTCGAAGTAGTTGTCGAAGTGCACGCCGGCGATCTCGGTTGGATACGGAGTTTTGACATCGAACGGTGGCAATTGCGTGGTGGGAAGGATGAAGTATTCGTACTTCTCGAGGAAAGCCTGGAAGCGGCGCCATACGAGGGTATGCGCAACCTCGGCGCCGGCGATGTCCTGGCCAGTCAGCTTCATGCCTCTTTGGATTTCGTCTTTGAGAGTGTCCTTGAAGTCGTCGGGGGTTTGCTGCAGCATCTTGCCGTAACTCGCTGCGGTTGTCCATGCTCGAAGAGTGCGGAAGGAGATTTCGGCGGGAGAGAAGTCAGGCTCAGACTGCTCCACGATGCAGCCAAGAGATTCGAACGTAGCGCGATGCGCGTCGACGACGGTGCGGACGCGGGGGTCGAAGGGCACGCCGCCGAGGTCTTTGAACCATGCGACACGCACACCTTCAAAGCTGCGATCGAGCGGACGGGCGAAGAGATCGCCGGGCTGGTTGATGGCGAGCGGCGTGTTGGGGTCGGGACCCGCGATGGTGCTCAGCGAGAGTGCGAGGTCGGCGACTGAGCGGCCAAGGCATCCGTTGGTGCTGAGGGTGGACCATCCAAACCCTGCCTTGGGATTGGGGACGCGGCCGATGGAGGGGCGAAAACCGACAACGTTGCAGAACGCAGCAGGATTGCGCAGCGACCCTCCGGCATCGGATCCGGTGGCTACGGGGACCATGCCGCAGGCCAGCGCGACGGCTGCGCCGCCGGAGGATCCGCCGCAGGTTTTGCTCAGGTCGTAGGGATTGCGGGTTGCGCCGAAGACGGTGTTAAAGGTCTGCGAGCCGGCGCCGAATTCGGGAGTATTCGTCTTGCCGACGATGATTGCACCGGCGAGCCGCATACGTTCGACGGCGATGTTGTCTTCGGTGGGGACGTTGTCCTTGAAGAGCGGCGAGCCGAAGGTGGTGCGGATGCCGCGGGTTTCGATGAGGTCCTTGTGCGCGACGGGCAGGCCGTGCAGCGGGCCTAACATTTCGCCGCGCGCCTGCATCTCGTCGGCACGTGTGGCAGCTTCGCTGGCCATTTCTGCGACAAGGGTGACGATAGCGTTGACTTTCGGATTGACGCGGTCGATCTGCTTGAGGTGTTCGTCAAGCGCTTCGCGTGCGGAGAGCTTCTTCGCACGAATGAGTTGGGCCATCTCGACTGCACTTGTGAAACAAAGCGGTGAGGCTACGGATTCGGCTTTAAGAGAGGCAACGGGGAAGAGAGAAGCGGCGGCAATCCCTGTCAGGACTTCGCGGCGAGTCGGCTTGTCTGGGATCATGTGGACGACTCTATCATCTGAGTGCGGAACGGTAAGAGTCAGACCTCGAAGATCGCATTCATCCAAACCAGGTGAGATGACGAAGTGAGGGAAAACCGTGTATGGCAACTTCACCAGGTCTTGGTACCACGATCTCCTGTTCACCCGGCAATGAGTGAGAAACCGCTAAGCCGCGAATCGAGCGCCTGCTTCGCGGTTTCTGAGGCTACCGGCGAGTCACCGGCTCTCCAGCTTTTGACCGCTCAAATGTTGAAAACTTGGCTTCGCACTTGTTGAGAGCAAAAGGCTTCGCTTTTTAGCGCACTATCCCCCCATCCACCCACCATGATTCCGGAATTGAATAGCGAATGCGCGGTGCGATTCCACTAGGCCCTGCCCTCGAAATGCGTACTGGGCTGCTTGCAGCACCTGTAGGAGGCCAAAATGGCATTTCTGCTCTTGCGGCAGCCGTACGGAGGGCTCGAATTATGAAGATTACAATTTGTGGTGAATCGGATGATGAGTCCGATCGCTGAATTGACTCAGGGGGCTAAGAATGCGGATGACGAGATTTGTCCTCAGCTGTATCGGTGTTGGGTTTGGCTCTTTGGTTGCCATGGGGCAGTCGAAGCCGGCGCACGGTCCTTTCACGGCGAAAGACTGGGCGAGTCTGCACAGTGCACACGCAGTCGCGGTGAGCTCGACCAGAGCAATCCTGTATGGCGTGGCTTATGGAACGGAGAAGGGCTCGACACATGACGAGTGGTGGCTGATGGGTGCGGATGGAAGCAACTCGAAGAAATTGGAGGTGCCGGAGGGGTTCCACCCGATGGGGTTCACGCGCGATGGGCAGGGGCTCTACGGTGGATGGAAGGTGAATGAGCATCAACAGTTCGCCATCTTTGGGTTGAAGGATGCCAAGCTCGCGGCGGCGCCTTCGACGGTTGTCGTGTTGCCGCGTGGAATGGGGTCGGCGAGTCCTTCGCCGGATGGGAAGCGGTTTGCGATGAGCGCCGATCCGCGCGAGCCCGACCCGATGGACCAAACACGACATGTGCAGGAACCGGGGCAAACGAGCCTCTACGTTGTGAATGCGGATGGGACAGGCGGAGCTTGGTGGTGCACGGACCTAAAGTACGTCTCCGGAACCTTAACGGTGGGCGGCGGCGCGGGTGCGGCAGCATGGAGTACTGACTCGAATTCACTTGCAGTGTTGTCACAGGTGCCGCGGATCGGACATCACGAGGTAGCCTCGGCGATTGATGTTTGCAACGCATCGGGCACCCGACATGTTGTGAACATTCCGAATGCGGTCAATGGAATTGCTTGGGCCAACAGCGGGCGAGAGATTGCGTTCCTTTCGACAAAGTCGATGGTGCTCACGCCGGAACACGTTTGGACGGTGCCGGCGGTGGGTGGAACGCCGGAGGATCGCACGCCGAACTTAAATGCGACCGCGGTGCAACTGGCAGGCGATGCGAAGGGACGCGTGTGGGTGGTGGTCAATCGTGGTGTCCAGAGCGAGGTGGATGAGTTTCGCGATGGCGCGTTGAAGACAGCGTATCGATGGCCGGATGGGATTGTGCGGGGCACGCCGGTGGAAAGCGAGTACTCCGGCCTGGACTCTGGCATGAGTGAACCGTTGGTGTTCACGATCGGTGACCCAACACACACGGTCAGTGTCGCCGTGGCCGATGGCGATCACCTCCGGCGAATCACGCATGAGGGTGACGATCAGCTGGCGGGCATTGAACTGGGACCCGTGCAGGTGGTGCAGTGGAAGAGCAAGGGCGGCATTGCTCTTGAAGGAATTGCAACGTTTCCCGCCGGATACATGAAAGGGAGGAAATATCCGTTTCTCGTGCTGCCGCATGGAGGGCCTGAAGCTAACGATGCGCTTGCTTTCGATCCGTTCTCGCGAATTGTAGCTGGACTCGGATACGTGGTGCTGCAGCCGGAGTATCGCGGCTCGACAGGATATGGCGCGGATTTCCTGGCGGCGATCTACCAGCACTTCGGCGACCGTGCCTACGAAGACGTAGACAGCGCGACGGATTTCGCAGTCCAGCAGGCGTGGGCGGATCCCGAGCATCTGGCAATCTTTGGATGGAGTGCCGGCGGGTTCATGACCTCGTGGACCGTGACGCAGACGAATCGGTACAAGGCGGCGATTGAAGGTGCAGGAATTACGGACTGGGGACCGTTCCTCTGGACTAGCGACATATCGCAGGTAGACTACGACGCACGGTGGTCAGATGAGGATCCGGAAGCTTTCAGTAAATTCTCGGCGGTGGACTCTGCTGGCAACGTGACGACGCCCCTGCTGATTCTGCACGGCGAGGCGGACCAGCGCGTGCCGACGTTTCAGGGGACGGAGTACTTCCAGATCCTGGCGGCGCGTGGCAAGACCGTGCGAATGGTGACTTATCCAGGTTCGCCGCATTTCCCCGTGCTGTGGGAGCAGCGGCTGGACGTAATGAAAGAACTTGCGGATTGGCTCGCGAAGTACAACAAGTAAGTCACGCAAGTGCAATGTGCGAACGCTCGTCTACTCCCGGTCGCTCGGAAATGACGCTCTGCCGGCTAGCCCGGTATTGGCCGTCAAATGTTGATAACATGGGCATTGCACCACTTGAGCGGTGAAGGAACGACCTGCCGATTGATCAACAAGCAATTCCTGAGTTGACGACCATTCAGGGGACGCCGGCAAAAAGGTAGTAGCGTGAGCCAGATCACGTCCCGGGGAAGAGTTGCCACGATTTGCTCAGATCCGGCCAACGGCGAAGTGGGAAGGCTACATCGTTTGGTCATTGCAGGTTCGAGACCTGGCTCCTAATCTCCGCCAGACACTCACCGACCAACAATTGCTTAGCGTGATTACACTAGATTTGCGTGCCCCAGATCTCTGTTTCGAGACCTGGGTCGCACACCTTACTCCGCTGACTCCGCGTATGATTGCGGGCAGGATTCTCGAATTGGAGATAGGCCGATGCAAGCAATCGTCTATCATCGTTACGGTTCTCCGGACGTACTCGAATTACAGGAAATCCCAAAACCCACTCCCGTTGAAGGCCAGGTCCTGATCCGGGTTCACGCCGCCTCGGTGAATCCGTATGACTGGCACTCTCTGCGCGGTACGCCATCGTTCATCCGCCTGTTCATCGGAATGCGCAGGCCGAAGTCTCCGCGGCTCGGCTCCGATGTTGCCGGAGTAGTTGAAGCGGTCGGCGACAAGGTCGCCCCATTCAAGCCCGGCGATGCCGTTTTCGGCGCGGCCAAAGGCTCCTTTGCGGAATATGCTTGCGCTGCCGCGTCGCAGCTTGCCGTGAAGCCGCAAGAGATTTCGTTCGAACAAGCCGCATGCTTGCCAATCGCGGGAATCACCGCACTGCAAGGCGTGCGCGACAAAGGAAAAGTTCAGACAGGCCAAACTGTTCTCATCAACGGTGCAGCGGGCGGCGTGGGAACCTTTGCCGTGCAGATTGCCAAATCGCTCGGCGCGCGCGTCACAGGGGTGTGCAGCACGAGAAATGTCGAGCTGCTCCGGTCGATCGGAGCAGACGAAGTAATCGACTACACCCGGGAGGATTTTACCCGTTCAGCCCAGCACTACGATCTGCTCTTTGATCTCGTGGGCAATCGCTCGCTCACCGAGTACTTGCGCGCAGTCCAGCCGCGCGGCACATACATCTCGTGCGGCGGCGGGGGTCCAGACCGGAGCACCATGGATCTGCTCGCGGGATTGCTTCAGAATGCGGTTCGGTCGCGTTTTGTCAGCCAGACAATGCCGGGCCTGGTCGCCAAAATCAATCGCCAGGATTTGGCCATTCTCGCCGATCTAGTCCAAAGAGGAAAAGTGATTCCCGTTGTCGACCGCATCTACTCTTTAGCCGAAACTGTAGAAGCTGTTCGCCACGTCGAGTCCGGCCACGTTCGCGGCAAAGTCGTGATAGCCGTTGCCTAAGCGCCTTGGGTGCCCCTCCCAGTTTTGGAGACTCGGAAAGCAACATCGCTAGTTGCGGGCGGTTGACCTGCAAAGCAGACATTGGGCGGTCAAATGTTGAAAACTGGGCTCCTCATGAACAGAACACTCATGCTGCGATTGGTGCCAGTTCGAAGCCGAGTGTTTTGGCCTGTTTGCGCAGGCGCTTTTCTTGACGTTGGGCCTGCTTTTGGTCTTCGCGTTTGAAGACGCTCTCATCGTAAGCTTGGCGAGTCGTGAGCAGGTGGTAGACGATGCGGGCCAGTTTATGCGCCGTTGCGGTTACGGCCTGGGGTGCGGACAGTTCCCACCAGCAGAGAGACCGTCATGGCTGCGGGCATGCCTTTGCCGCTGACGTCGCCGACGATCACAAGTGCGCCGTCGTCCGCGATCGGAAGGATTTGAAAGAAATCGCCGCCCACCTGACCTGCCGGCTTGTATGCGCTTTGAATCATAAAACCGGGAATCGTTGGAAACTTCTCGGGAATCAGAACCTGCTGGACCGTACGGGCAGCCTCGAGCTCAGCTGCTACGCTGGCGCGTGCACGGGCAATACCTACGGTACGCAGGACGAGGAAGAGCAGTACGGCAGTGTAAAAGATGAAGTCGCCGAGTCGGTAGAAGTCAACCTGGTAGCTTCCGAGAGGAAGGGAAAAGATCAAGAAACGATAGAGCGGTGTGATATGCGCGAAATAAACCAAATCGCAGACGAACCTCCAGTAGTCGGCGACGCTGCCGAGGAGAATGGCAGGGAGAAGCACACCGGCGTCCTGATTACCGCGGATCCAACCTCTAACCAACAACACCGGCAAAACGATCTTCACGATGAGAACGGGCAGATAGAACCCCCAAGATGTAGAAGTAGGGTGATCCGATTCCGAGGGAATAAATCGGAGGCGTGAAGAACGCGATAGAAGAAATGATTTCCAACGCCAGGAGCCAACGAACACGAGGCAAATGGAGCACCAAGCGTACAAATTCGATGAGTACAAAGTTTTCGACACAGAGGGTAGCCCACATGACAGTGTGGACGGCGAAGGAAGAACTGAAATTGAGCCAAACCAAAACAGCCATGTCAGCGCTGGCAGCCAGCAAGTAGATTGAGATTGCGAGGTATTCGAACTGAGTGCGCAAAGCAAGGTAAAGAGCGAAGGCAACAAGCCCTGCAACAAGGCCGAGGCCACAGAGCAGGAACGCCGGGCCTGCATTGTGGGCAGCGATAAAACTGGCAATGAGAGGAGCATCCTCCCGACTCAGCAGATGGACGCAGTCAGAGTTCAGTGGTGTGCTCGTGCCGCGGCCGTGGCCGCCACCACGGTTAAGGGCGAAACGAATCGCCAAAACGAGATTGCCCGACGTGGCAATCATTTTGTCTGGGACGGCATAGTAGATCAACCCCCATTGATGGGACTGCACCAAGCCAGTCATGTTGCCGTTGCCACCGATGAGGAGGCCATTGGCGTATACCTCGTAACTTCCGCTAACTCCCACAAGTCCCACCATCACGCTTTTTGTGCCGGGACGGAGATGGATGTGCATGCGATACCAGGCGTATGAAATGTCGTGGATGCCGTAATCAACTAACTCCTTGTCGGTAGAAACGGTTTGCCAGTTGCGGTCGTCGAAGGTTGGCGAGGCCCAGCTGGCGATGTCACCAGGTGCGAAGAGCCAGTTGGGAACGAGAGGGATGCGCTCGCCGAAGCCGGAAGCATCGAAGTTGCGCGGATCGGAAACGGCGGGTTGGGCCGCCGCAATCGTACCGCACGCGGAGGCAACGAGATACCACACAAAAACCGAAGAGAGAAGCCGACAGCGCCGCATCGACCCACTATAACTGAACGAACCTACGGGAGAACGTCCCTCGGTGGAAGACCCTCCTGCGGGAGCTCGAATCGAGCAACTCATCGCGGTGACCTAACCCCTGAATTCGACCGGTCTTGGAATGAAAGTGGGGCGACGAGGTCGATCGGATCCATTTCAATTGGCGATAACTGGGCTTAGCACTTTTTGAGGTCGGCCAACGTGAGAATGCGCCCCTTATCGCATGCGAATTCGTGGGCGCCACGCTAGGCGATCGCTGTCCCGCCAGCACCCGGGAAGATTCACTTATCGGGTGCTGGGCAACTGAGGTAATGCAAGCAGCCAGCGCCAAGGAATTAAATGGCTGCAGGCGATTGCCGGGTGCAGGCTGGGCCTACTAAGGCGTGTTCACCTGCACTTGCAGAATCCGTGAATCAAACCTTCTCAAATGCGGAGATGATCGATGCCGTGAAGAGCTTCGGCATCCAGCCAAAGCGGATCAACTTCCGAAGCCCTTGGCAGAACGGTGTTGCAAAGAGCTGGGTCGGCAACTGCCGCCGGGATCTGCTCGACCATGTGATCGTTCTCAACGAACGGCATCTGAAACGCCTGATGAACGAATACGTCCGTTATTACCACGAGGACCGTACACACCTCGCACTGGGGAAGGGAACGCCTGCGGGCCGTGATGCAGAGGAGAATTCAGGCAGCGTCCCAAAGGTCGTATCGATGCCAAGGCTCGGCGGCCTGCATCACCGCTACGGCCTTGCCGCCTGAATTGCTACTAACATCTCGCCTCGAATTCGAAGTAGACAGCGGGAGAGGTGTGCCCGCAGGCCCTTCGCCACCCACTTGGCAGCGTCTTCATGACGAGCCAAGGTCTAGGCGCGTACCCTCCCCCGGCCGAAAACTCTTTCCAAAACCGCCTCCAAATCCGGAAAACGGGCCATCGTCATGTGCGGATGGAGTTTTGGCGAGGCTCAACTGTAGGAGAAAACTCTTCAAACAGTGAGCGATTCTGCACAGCACTGCCCAGACAAGTAAGTGAATCTGAAGGAAGGCTCTTCGGGGCACGAATTGAGCGTTTCTCCCCGGGCCGGCCTTGGCGCCGATCGATCCGTTTAGGGCAGAATGCAGCATTCCATTAGAGCTGCGCATCCTAAAGGAAGTCGATGTATTATCGCGACGGTTTTAGAAACCCGGCAGCACAGGCTATGGTACACACTTCCCTATTACCGGCTGTGAGATCTTCTGCTCGACCGTGGAACAAAGCACGAGGGTGGATGCTTGTTGCGGGTGTTGTGTTTGTCGTTTTGCTAGTGGCGGGCTTCTATTTGGCGAGTGCGAACTGGCCCTATCGGTATCGCAACATCAAGCCTATGCTCGAGGACGTTCTCGCCAGCCAGGTCACGATCTCCCACTATCACCGCACATACTTTCCCAACCCTGGCTTCGTCGCCACTGGCCTGACCCTGCGCCGGAAGTCTGCGCCTTATCTTCCGCCGCTTGGTTCGGTGGAGACGATGGTGGTGCAAGGGAGTTGGATTGACCTGCTTATGCTGCGGCAGCGGGTGCATTTGGTGGATATTACGGGTTTGCACATCATTGTGCCGGCGATCGGAAGCCGCGAGAATCACGTGGATTTTCCGCCGGGCAGCAGTTCAGATTTTGACGGACCAACGACAAGGATCGATCGGATGGTGGTCCACAGCAGTCTGTTGGACGTCATGCGCGCGGACGGGAACCGCCTCTCGTTTCCGATCGCGCAGCTAGAGTTGCACAATCTGCATCAGGGCGACGCAATGACGTATGCGGTCGATATGCGGAACGCCGAGCCGACTGGACGCATTCAAGCCCACGGTGGCTTCGGGCCGATTAATCCGAAGAATATGAGCTCGACGCCAGTGTCTGGCGACTTCACTTTCTCCTCTGTCGATCTGCATGACGTCGGAAACATTAGCGGAACTCTCGATTCCTCGGGGCACTTCAAGGGAGTGTTAGGGGCGATTGAGGCGGATGCCAGTACCAAAACTCCTGACTTCGCAGTGGAGAAGGGGAAGCCGACGCCGGTGTTGGGGACGATTCAGTGCACCATTGACGGCACCAACGGCGACTTGAAGATTTACAGCATCGAGATAAAGATCGGGGCGACGACGATTCATACGGAGGGGGAGAGAGCGGGGTCGCCTAAGATTACGAATCTGGATTTTGCAGTGACGCGCGGGCGTGCGGAGGACGTGTTGCGGCCGTTCATTCATGAGGATGTGCCGATTGTGGGGCCGGTGTGGCTGAAGAGCCATGCGTATGTGGGACCGCCAGGAGATGGATTTCTGCAGCGGCTGCGTGTGGACGGGGCCTTCGTCGCTCCTGGGGAGCGCGTTTCGGATCGGCAGACGGAACAGAGCCTTTCGGCGTTCAGCCTGCGGGCACAGAGCAACAAACCGGCCGGCTCGGATGAGGGCTCGGGCGATAAGACCTCAGGTTCGACTACCGATGCGCTCTCATCACTCAGGGGTACGGCAAGGATTCGGGACGGCATTGCTTCTTCACAACGGCTCACGTTTCAGGTGGCCGGAGCCGAGGCGGATTTAAGGGGCACGTTCAACTTTCACAATAAGGATGTTCGCCTGGTCGGGAATCTGAAGATGGATACCGACATTTCGCACACCGCGACGGGGTTCAAGTCGGGGCTGCTGAAGCCGCTAGCTCCCTTTTTCAAAAAGAAGAATGGGGGCGCCGTGGTGCCGATCGCTGTCACTGGCGCCCCGGGAAACTATAAAGTGACGCAGGATCTGATGCATACAAAGTGAAATGAATGCGGTCCCGAGTTGCTCCAGGGGAGTGGACGCAAACTCTCCGGACAAGATTCCAGCACTTGAGCGCAGCTACACCCAAAGCCTTCCTGTCATCGCTCGGACCCAAAACCTTGTCAGTGCTGTATTGCTCTACACCGAGAACTCTCTTGCCAGCGAGCACCTACCCCTTCGAGTTCTGGTCGGTTGATCGCCTAAAAGGGCAATGGACGGTCAAATGTTGAAAACTGGACTTTGCGCGTTTTGAGTTCCGGCAGCGGTACCCACCCCTCATTTTGCGAGCGATAATGGAGTTGGTATATGGTTGTTCCAAGAAACAGAATAACCCGGTCTGTGATTGGAGGCCACATGAGCGAATGGGGCGCTGGATTCCTTGTCCTGTTATTCAGTTTTGGTACATGCACTCTAAATGGACAGAATCCTGCTCCTGATTTGCCGGGCAATTGTGAAAGTCACCGCTTCAATCGCTAAGAAACAAGTTCGTCACAAGAAGGGAGCAACTCGGAATGCACAGTTTTCGGTCTACTCTAGTGTCGATTTCCACGTTCTTGGTATTGATGGTAGTGCCAAAAGCATTCGCAGGCTCCATCATTTACACATATACGGGCAACGATTTCACCACAGTTCAAGGAGATACAAGCTTCGGCCCAGGATTCGGTCCACTAATCACGACATCGGACTTTATCACCGCATCGTTCACCTTCTCAGCGCCTCTAGCAGACGACCTAAGTGGAACTGACGAAGAATTCGCTGTTCAAAGTTGGATCATTTCTGATCAATTGACAACCTACTCTGGTGGCAATTCCTCCTCGGAAAACCCTCTCGCAGAACTGCTGTTATCAACAAACAGTTCGGGTCAGATCGCAGGTTGGTCATTCCAAGGGCTGGCAGGAATCGGTGCAGGGAATACCTATGAGTTGGGTAGTAGCAACTCTGCGGACTATGCGACTTATATCTTCAACGGGAACTCATTA
>Ga0182018_10004377_pt1 | contig 11904 bp, 8 predicted proteins | sample 812P2MmetaG_FD_120490 | JGI IMG/M metagenome (GOLD analysis project Ga0182018, IMG submission 120490) | Permafrost microbial communities from Stordalen Mire, Sweden - 812P2M metaG | ecosystem: Environmental > Terrestrial > Soil > Wetlands > Permafrost | place: Sweden: Stordalen | collected...
GACCGCAATGGCGCCGGCCTCGATCAGCGCGCGGTCCTTGCCGGGCGTGCGGTTATAGACGGTGAGCCGATTGCCGCGCTTGAGGATGTTGAGCGCCATCGGGGCGCCCATGATGCCTAATCCGATGAAGCCGACATGCATGACTCAACCCTACGCCTTGCCCACGCCAATTACTGCTGGCGGCCAGCCGTATCAGCTTTTCGGGTCGCTTGAAAATCCCCGTTTGCGCGGCCGGCGCCATACGCTAGTTGTCTTAGGGTTTCGACCGCGCCGAGGTCGAGGACATGATCGCCGCGCTCGACCGCGTGGCGACGCGCACCGCCGCGGCGCGCGCGCGGGCGCAGGGCGGCTGGGCGTCGATTGTCGCGGTCGCTTTTTTCGATAAAGATAAAAACCGGGCCCGGGGGGGGAAACATGACCGAGGCATTGCCGCAAGAACGCCTGGCGAAGCGAAAAATGCTGCTCGATCGCGTCGAGGCCATCGCCAAGACATTGCGGGCATCGGGAGCAAAGAGCGAGGAACTGGGAACGCTGGCGCCCGAGGCGGTCAGCGCGCTGCGCGATGCCGGCCTGTTCCGGATCAAGCTCGCCACGGTGATGGGCGGCGCCGAGGTCGATCCGCTGACCGAAATGCTGGTGCTCGAGGCGCTGGCCTACCACGATTTCACCAGCGGCTGGTGCACCATGGTTGGCGCGACGTCCATTGCCTCGCTGGGATCGTTCCTGCCGCAAGCCGGAATCAACCGGGTGTTCGCCGGTGGACACATCCCGACCGCGTCGATTTCGTTCTATCCCGGCGGACGCGCATTGCGCGAAGGCGACGGCTACCGCGTGAACGGCCGCTGGCGCTTCAACAGCGGCATCCAGCACGCCGAGTGGTCGATCGGCGGCACGCTGATCGAAGGCAGCGAAGCCGAGAACGACGGCCGCCCCATCGTCATCTATGGGGTGTTTCCAAAGAAGGACATCAAGCTCTACGACAATTGGGGTGGCGTGACCGGGCTACGCGGCACCGGTTCCTGCGATTTTTCCGTGGAAAATTATTACCTGCCGAAGGAGCTGACCTTCGCCTGGGACCTGTTGCAGCCGCAGCCGCTGCGCGGCGGGCCGTCATATTTGTTTCCGCCGTTCAGCTATGTCGCCAAGGAGCACGGATCCGTGGCCATCGGCGCGGCGCGGCGCGCGCTCGACGAGCTGATCAAATTGGCCACGACCACGCGCGGCGCCTTCCGCGCCTCGAAGCTCGACGAGCGGCAAGTGGTGCACCGGTTCATCGGGCAGACGGATCTGAAAATACGGGCGGTGCGGGCGCTGCTGCACGAGCGCTACGAGCAATTGTTCGAAGGCGTCTGCGCCGGAAAGTTGCCGGATGTGGCGGCGATCGCCGACGTGCGCGCGGCAGCCGTTTACGCCACCGACATCGCGATTGGACGGCGACCCAGGTTTATCACTTCGCCGGCAATACCGGCTTGCATCACCCGCACGTCATCGGCCGGCTGTTGCGCGATTTGAACACCGCCGGACTGCATCAGGTGATGAGCGACACCGCCTACGAAAATCACGGCAAGGTCAGGCTCGGTCTGCCGGTCGATCCAATGTCTTGAAACGTGCCGACGTCGCAGGGGGCGACATGGCCGAGGTAGCGTACGATTACATCATCGTCGGGGCCGGTTCGGCGGGATCGGTGTTGGCCAACCGGCTCTCGGCCAGGCCCGATGTCAATGTTCTGCTGCTCGAAGCCGGTGGCTCCGACAAGTCGCTGTTTGTGCGCATGCCGGTTGGCATCGCCAGGCTGTATTCGCCCCGGTTCGGCTGGGAGTACGAGACCGCGCCGCAGGCTGCGATGAACGGCCGGCGCATGTACCAGCCGCGCGGCCGGTTGTTGGGCGGGTCGAGCTCGGTCAACGCTATGATCTATATGCGCGGTCAACCGGCGGATTACGATCATTGGCGGCAGCTCGGCAATGCCGGTTGGAGCTATGCCGACGTGCTGCCATTGTTCAAGAAGGCGGAGCATAACGAGCGCCTGCACGACGAATTTCACGGCGGCGACGGACCGCTTAACGTTGCCGAACGGCCTTACACCAATCCTCTGAGCCACGTCTTCGTCGAGGCGGCGCAGCAGGCCGGCGTGCCCTTCAATGCCGATTTTAACGGCGCCGTGCAGCTTGGCTGCGGCCTCTTCCAGGTGACGCAGAAGAACGGCGAGCGCTGGAGCGCGGCGTCGGCCTATCTGCACCCGGCGGCGGCGCGCAGCAGCTTCACGATTCTCACCAAGGCGCAGGCGACGCGAGTGCTCATCGAGAATGGCCGCGCCGTCGGCGTCGAATATGTTCGGGCAGGACAGCGGCAGACGGTTCGTGCCGAGCAAGAGGTGGTGCTCGCCGGCGGCGCTATCAACTCACCGCAACTCTTGCTCCTCTCCGGCGTCGGCCCGGCCGAGGATCTGCGGGCAAAAGGCGTGGCGGTCGTGCTCGACCTTCCCGGCGTCGGCAAGAATTTGCAGGATCACCTCAACATCAGCATCATTCAACGCGCTACTCGGCCGATAACGCTCGACGGCAAAGCCCGCGGTCTTGCTTCACTCGCGGTAGCGCTGCAATGGTTGTTATTGCGGACCGGGCCGGGCACCACCAACGCCGCCGAGGCCGGCGCTTTTGCCGTCAGCAACCATGGAGCGGCGACGCCCGACATCCAGTACCACTTCATCCCGGCGCAGGTCGTCAATCATGGCCGTACCCCGATCGACGGCTATGGCGTCACCTTGCATGCCTGCTGCTTGCGGCCGCAGAGCCGCGGCGAAATTCGCTTGACTTCGGCCGATCCGCTGCAGCCGGCGGTGATCGACCCGAATTATCTCGCTGCGGATTACGATCGGAAGATCCTGATCGAGGGCATCCGGCTTGGGCGCGAGTTTCTGGCGGCACGGGCGTTTCGGCCCTGGCTCGCCGAGGAGCGGCTTCCCGGCGCGGCGGCGCAATCGGACGCCGAACTCACCGCGTTCATCCGCGCCACGGCCGAGACCGAGTATCACCCGGTCGGCACCTGCAAGATGGGCAACGATGCCATGGCCGTGGTCGACGAGCGCCTGCGTGTGCGCGGCATTGAGCGCTTGCGCGTCATCGACGCTTCGATCATGCCGACGCTGGTCAGCGGCAATACCAACGCGCCGACGATCATGATCGCCGAGAAGGGCGCGGAAATGATGCTTGCGGGAAGGGGATAGCAAATTGACAAGGAAGGGTTTCTTTCGGATCATGATACCTAGCGTGCCTCTTCAGATGTCAACAGCCGGGAATAACAGGAGAAATGCTGATGACGAGAGGATGGCGGTGGCAACGAGCGGCGCGTGCGCTGACGATCGGCGCCGCGTTTGCGTTTTGCGGAGCTATTTCGGCGTTCGCGGCCGAGCCGATCAAGATCGGACAGGTAGCGGCGCTGTCGGGCGCCTCCGCGCAATCAGGTGAGTCGATTACCCGCGGACTGTCGCTGGCGATTGACGAGATCAATGCCAAGGGCGGTCTCCTTGGCGGACGCATGCTTGTGCTGGTGCAGCGTGACGACGAATCGACCCCGCCCAAGGGGCTGATCGCCGCGCGCGAGCTTATTTCGGAGAACGTCGCCGCGATCTTCGGCGGCATCGATTCGCCTGTGTCGATGGCCATGGTGCCGGTGCTCAACAAAGAAAAATGCATCTATATGGGCGTGTGGGCCGCCGGGACCGGGATCACCCGCAATGGCGCCGATCCCAATTACGCCTTCCGTGTCTCGGCGGTCGACGCACTGGTCGATATCAAGCTGCTCAAATTCGCGCACCAGAAGTTCGGCGCGAAGAAAGCCGGCCTGATGTTGATCAACAATCCCTGGGGCCAATCGAACGAGAAAGGCTTGGCGGCTGCCAGCAAGGCCGACCCGGCGATCGAGATCGCCGGCGTCGAAAAATACGAGAACAATGACGTCGATATGGTGCCGCAACTGACGCGGCTGAAGGATGCGGGCGCCGATTCCATCATCCTCGTCGGCAATGCCGCCCCCGGCGCGCAGGTCATGAAGTCGCGCGAGCGCATGGGATGGACGGCCCCGGTTATTTCGCACTGGGGCATTTCCGGCGGCCGCTTTCCGGAACTGGCCGGACCGAGCGCAGGCGAGCCGGATTTCGTCCAGACCTACAGCTTCTTCGGCAAGCAGGGGCCGGTCGGCCAGCGAGTCTTGGCGGCGCTCGAGAAGAAATACCCGCAGGTCAAGGGGCCGGAAGACGTGTTCGCGCCGGTCGGGACGGCGGATGCCTACGATGCCATGCATATCCTTGCGCTCGGCATCACCCAGGCGGGCTCGACCGATCCGGATGCGATCCGCATGGCGTTGGAAGACCTGAAAACGCCGTACCAGGGGCTGATCAAGACCTACACAAAGCCGTTCACGGCCGACAATCACGACGCGCTCGGGCCTGACGACTACATCATGGTGCACTACGCGGGCGACAAGATCGTTCCCGTGGATTGAGGGAGCGGGGCGGCCGGGACGCCCCAATCCAGCGCGCAACGCGCAAGGGAAACGGGTAGGTAGCGGCGCGCCGCGACCCGCCGCAGCGACGCTTGATTGCAGATCATCGCGTTCACCGCCATGCTGATTGCATCCGCGATCATTTCCGGGCTCGGCCTCGGCAGCATGTACGGGCTTCTGGCGCTCGGCTTTCACATTACCCACGCCGTGTCCAGGACCGTGAATTTTGCCCAGGGCTCGACCATGATGCTGGGCGCGGTGGTGTGCTTCACGTTCTGGGTCACGCTCGGATGGCCGCTGGCGCTGGCGGTTTTGCTGGCGCTCATGGCGTGCGCGCTGTGGGGCGTTGTGGTGGAACGCGTGGCGGTGCGTCCATTCGTGGCTCGCGGCTCCAATTCCTGGCTGATCGCCACCGTGGCGCTCGGCATCGTCCTCGAAAACGTTGTGCTGTTTACCTTCGGCAAGGACCCGCGCGGCATGCCGCCCGGGATACTCACGACCGGGATGATCTCCATTGTCGGCATCAGAATCCAATACCTTCAGCTGCTCATTCCGGTGATCGGGCTGGCGCTAGCCGCCGGTCTGCAGGTTTTCTTTGCAACATCGCGGCACGGCAACGCGCTGCTGGCGGTGGTGCAAAACAAGGACGCGGCGCGGCTGATGGGCATCCGGGTCGAGCGCGTGATCGCATTCGCATTCGCCCTGTCGGGATTGCTCGCCGGTATCGCCGGCATTTTGGTCGCGCCCTTGTTCATCATCTCCTCGACGATGGGCACGCTGTTCGGGATTAAGGCCTTCGCTGTAGCCATTCTCGGCGGCATCGAAAGCGCCTGGGGCGTGGTGCTGGCCGGCCTCCTCTATGGCATCGCCGAGGCCCTGATCACGGCGCTGGTTGGCTCGACCTACACCCAGATCGTCACCTTTGCGCTCGTTATTCTCGCGCTCGCATTGCGGCCGACCGGCCTGTTCGGTCGCACTGAATTGAGGAAAGTATGAGCCGGCGCGCGGCCGCCGCGGCCGTCCTTCCGATCGCCATCGTCTGCTTCCTCATCGTTCGCGGTAACGGCTATCAGACTTTTATCATCGCCACGGTCGGGCTGACCGCGATCGTCGGCATCGGCCTCAACGTGCTGTTGGGGCTCAACGGCCAGATTTCGCTCGGCCATGTGGCGTTCTACGCCATCGGTGCTTACACGGTCGGCATCCTGACCACCGCGCATCAATGGTCGTTTTGGCCGGCGCTCGCGGCAAGCGGTGTGGTCTCCGGTTTAGCCGGCGTATTGCTCGCGATTCCGGCGCTGCGGGTGCGCGGTCCCTATCTCGCCATGGTGACCATCGCCTTCGGCTTTGTCGTCGAACAGGGCGCGGCCGAATGGCAGGACCTGACCGGCGGCTGGAACGGGCTGTCCGGAATTCCCGCGCCGACCTTTTTCGGCACCGACATCGGCGAGAAAGGCATTGCCTTCCTGACCGTCGCGCTCACCGTGCTGGCGAGCGCCGCTTTCGCGCGACTCAGCGACAGCCCGTGGGGCCTTGCGATGCGCGCGGTGCGCGACTCCGAATCCGCCAGTGTTTCGATCGGACTCGATCCAACGCTCGTGCGCACCACCGCCTTTGGCATCTCGGCGGTCGCGGCCGGGATTGCGGGCGGCGTCTACGCGTCGCTCAGCAATTTCATCAGCCCGGAATCGTTTCCCTTCTTCCAGTCGATCGTGTTCCTTCTCGTCGTCATGCTCGGCGGCGCCGATTGGGTGCTCGGTCCGCTGATCGGCGCTTGCGTCGTCGTGCTGCTGCCGGAACTCCTGGCGACGCTCGGTCAATATCGGCTCCTCTTCGTCGGCGTGTTGATGTTGGCGGTGCTCCGTCTCGCGCCCATGGGGCTGGTCGGCGTCGTCGCCCGAGTCCTGCCAAAGAAAGCCCGCGAGACCGCGCCGGCGGAACGCTGCGACGTTGGCCGCTTTCTCGCCGGCGGCGCGACCGGCGACGGCATTTCCGTGCGCAATCTGGCGGTGAGCTTCGGCGGCGTGCGCGCGGTGAGGGATCTGAGTTTCGACGCGCAGGCCCGCGCGATCACCAGCATCATCGGCCCCAACGGTGCAGGAAAGACCACGGCGCTCAACGCCATCTGCGGCTTCTATCGTCCCGACGCGGGGACCGTGCAGCTCGGCCTGCGGACAATATCGGCGCTGCGCGCCCACCAAATCCCGCGGGCGGGCATCGCACGAACCTATCAGACGAGCCAACTGTTCGAGACCATGTCGGTCATCGACAACATTCTGATCGCGTTGCGGCGGGGAAGCCTCGATGCGGCGGCGATCGTTGCCGCGAAGCGCGACGCCGAGTCTGCCATCATCGCCGAAAGCCTGCTCGCCTTCGTCGGTTATGCGGGGGCGATCGACCAGCCGGCGGGCGCGCTGTCCCACGTCGACAAGCGCCTCGTCGATATCGCCCGCGCGCTCGCCATCCGCCCCGCGGTGCTGGCGCTCGACGAGCCTGCCGCCGGACTGGACGCCAAGGACACGGCGACGATCGACCAATTGCTGCGCAAGCTCGCCGCCGTCGGCATCGCCATCATCCTGGTCGAGCACGACATGGAATTGGTGATGGGCGTGTCGAGCCACGTCATCGTGCTCGATGCCGGGGCTAAGATCGCCGAGGGACCGCCGCTTGCGGTCGCGGCCGAACCCGCCGTGCGCGCGGCTTATCTCGGCGCCGGCGAGCAAACCGAGCGGCAGCGAGGGCGCGCGCTTGCGGCCGGCACATCGCCCTTGTTGACGGCGCGCGCTCTCTCGGCCGGCTATGGCGCGGCAACCATCGTCCGCGATGCAGCGCTGGAGATCGCCGAGGGCGAGCTGGTCGCCGTTCTCGGCGCCAACGGCGCGGGGAAGACGACGCTGATGCGCGCGTTCAGCGGCTTGATCCGGCCGGTGGCCGGCGAGGTGCGCTTTCTTGGCGCACGCATCGATCGGCTCGCGGCCGATCGCATCGCAGGCCTTGGCCTGATCCTGGTGCCGGAGGGCCGGCAGGTCTTTCCCGAACTCAGCGTGGTCGACAATCTGCGGCTTGGCGCCTATGCGCGCACGTCGACCGAGGAGGCGCGCATGATCGAGGCGCTGCTTGAGCGGTTCCCCGCGCTCAAGGCGCGGCGGCGGCAGCGCGCCGGTTTATTGTCCGGCGGCGAGCAGCAGATGTTGGCGATCGCGCGTGGGCTAATGGCGCGCCCCAAGGTGCTGATGCTCGACGAGCCGTCGCTCGGCCTTGCCCCGAAACTTCTGGAAGTCATCTATGATTTGTTCGCGGAGCTGCGCGAGGAGGGAACCACCATGCTGCTCGTGGACCAGGCGGCCGTGCTGGCGCTGTCGGTCGCCGATCGGGCCTATGTGCTGCAATCCGGGACCATCACGCATTCTGGCACCGCGCAAGAGGTCGGCCGGGACCCGGGGCTGGTGCACGCCTATCTGGGCAATCGCGGGAGCGCAGCGTGATTGATGGATCGAATGCGGAGGCAAGGAAACAATGGACCTCATTCTCAGGAACGCGCGCAGAATAGGCGCCGAGCATGAGTTGACCGACATCGGCATCGCCGGCGGACGGATCGCCGCCATTGAACCCGGTCTGGCTGCCGATGGCGAGGGCATCGATCTTGGCGGCCGCCTGGTCTCGCCGGGCTTCGTGGAGACCCACATTCATCTCGACAAATCGTGCATCCTCGACCGCTGCAAATCCGAACGCGGCGATATCGAAGAAGCGATTGCGGAGACCGCCAAGGCCAAGGCCGCGTTCACGCCGCAGGATGTTCATTCCCGCGCGATCCGCACCTTGGAGAAAGCGATCCTGCAGGGCACCACGCACATGCGTACGCATCTTGAGGTCGACCCGGGTGTCGGACTACGCGGGCTCGAAGGGGTGCTGCCACTGATCAAGCAATATGCCTGGGCCATCGACCTTGAGATCTGCGTGTTTCCGCAGGAGGGTCTCCTCAACAATCCCGGCACCGACGAGCTCATCGTCGAGGCGCTCGACCGCGGCTGCCGTGTCGTCGGCGGCGTGCCCTATATCGACAGCGATCCCCCGGGCCAGATTGACCGGATCTTCGAGCTGGCGCGTGAGTACGACGTCGACATCGATTTCCATCTCGACTTCGGCGCTACCGCCGACGGCATGACCTACGAGCATGTCTGCCGGCGCACTGAGGAATTTCAGTATGGCGGCCGCGTCGCCGCCGGCCACGTCACCAAGGCGACGAGCCTGTCGCCTGCGGCGTGCGACGCCATGGCAAAACGGCTAGCGGACGCGGGCGTGGCGCTCACCGTTCTGCCTTCGACCGATCTCTATCTGATGGGCCGCCAGCATAAGCACGACTACAATGTCACCCGCGGCGTGGTGCCGGCGCACAAACTTCTTCGTCACGGTGTCAACTGCTCGCTGTCGAGCAACAATATCCTCAATCCGTTCACGCCCTACGGCGACTGTTCCCAGATTCGCATGGCGAACCTTTACGCCAATGTTTGTCAGGTCGGCACGCAGGCCGACATGCGCGAGTGTTTCAACATGGTCACGCGGCGGCCGGCCGAGATGATGCGGCTTTCGGACTACGGGCTCGCTGTCGGCAAGTCCGCCGATCTCGTGGTGCTCGATTCCACGAGCCCGGAACTGGCCGTCGCCGAATTGACGCCGGTGCTCTACGCCTTCAAGCGCGGCCGCAAGACCGTTTCACGGCAACCCGCGACTCTGCACCGCCCGCATGACCTTGCGCGAACCTCCTAGGCCGGCAAGTCGACGCGGTAGTCGTAGGGCGTGGCCGGCGTGTATTCGCCGGCATAGGCGCGCTTGAGCAGTTCCTTCGCCTTCACGCCGGCGGCACGCGCGGCGACCATTTTCGCCGGCACGACAAACTTGCCGATCGGGTCGGCTTTGAACTCCGCCGATTCGCGCATCCACTTAGAGGATTTTTTCCAGTCGCCGAACGCGTCGGCTTGCAGCTCGACGCTGTTGCCGTCCGGATCGACGTAATAGAAGGAGAGCGTCATGCCGTGATGCACGGCCACATGCGGCTCATAGCCGAATTCATCGCGCAGCCGCTGCCAGGTATCGAGCAGGTCGCCGACCGTGGCGTATTCGAAGGCGAGATGGTGCAGGCCGGCATATTTCCGAAACTCGGGATTGTCGCGGAACGACGGATTGCCGACCAGCGAAAGCCGGTGATTGGCGCTGTCGTTGCTGAGAAAGGCGATGCCCGGCGCGTAGAAATTCGGCTGGCTGCCGACCACGTCGGCGTACCATTTGATCATCTCGTCCATGCGCGCGGTCTTCAACAGGGCGTGGTGGAAAACCGGGCGTTTGAACGGCTTTTTCTTCGCGGTCGGGCACTTGGCCAGCTTCTTCGATTTCTTCATGGTGACGGACTCCGCTTACAGGCTTCTGGCGATCAAAAGCTTCATGATTTCATTGGTGCCGGCGAAGATGCGCATGACGCGCGCGTCGCGATAAATCCGCGAGATCGGGTACTCGTCCATGTAGCCGTAACCGCCGAACAATTGCAGGCAGCGATCGACGATCTTGCCGAGCAGATCGGTGTGCCAGTATTTCGCCATCGATGCGGTGACGGTGTCGAGCTCGCCCTTGAGGTGCCGCTCGATGCAATGATCGAGAAACACCTTGGCGATGGTTGCTTCGCTCTTGCACTCCGCCAGCACGAACTGGGTATTCTGGAATTCGACGATCTTCTTGCCGAAGGCGTGGCGTTGCTTGACGTAATCGATCGTCAAGGCGAGCGCGCGCTCCGTCATGGCGACGGCCTGAGTCGACACGATCAGCCGCTCCTGCGGCAATTCCTTCATGAGCTGATAGAAGCCCTGGCCTTCCTCGATGCCGAGCAGGCTTTCCGCCGGCAGCGGCACCTCCTCGAAGAACAATTCCGAGGTGTCGGCGGAATCCATGCCAAGCTTTTTCAGCTTGCGGCCGCGGCGGAAGCCGGGCGCGTCGCCGGTCTCGACCACCATCAGCGAGACGCCCTTGGAGCCCTGCTTCGGATCGGTCTTGGCGACGACGATGATGAGGTCCGCGTGCTGGCCGTTGGTGATGAAGGTTTTTGAGCCGTTGAGCGCGTAGCCGTTGCCGGATCTTTTCGCGGTCGTCCGCACGCCCTGCAAATCGGAGCCGGTGCCCGGCTCGCTCATAGCGATGGCGCCGACCATTTCGCCGGTGGCGAGTTTCGGCAGCCAGCGCCGCTTCTGCTCTTCGGTGCCGTAATGCAGGATATACGGCGCCACGATGCCGGAATGCAGCGGCGCGCCGTTGGTGTCGAAGCCGGCCAGCGAATATTCGCGGTTGATCACCGCTTCATGCGCAAAGCTGCCGCCGGCGCCGCCATATTCCTCGGGCATCGACGCGCAAAGCAGACCCGCAGTGCCGGCCTTGGTCCACACCTCGCTCGGATAGAAGTGTTCTTCGTGCCATTGATCGAGATGCGGAACGAATTCGGCGGCAATAAAGCGCCGCGCCTGATCTTCGAGGAGGACGACGTCCTCGGTCATCCATGCCGGGCGCGGCAGATTGAGAATGTCGGTCATTTCCCCCCATCCGGTCGGCGGCAGCAAACTGGCGCGCCCGAAAAGAATCGATGCGTGACGTTAAGTTCGTCAGTGCACGGTTTATATGACGAAACAAAGTTCGTTTGCAAACCCGGGTCGAAAGGACCGCCTTCTCATTGCGACAGCGGAAAGGACATGGGTTTCCGCAACGCGGTTCCCCTTCAAATAACAATCATGCGAGCCATCAGATGGTCCTCGACATCGAGCCTAAAAGGGCGCACGGCGAATTAGCCGTTGCGCGCTCGGCGCGCCCGGCCCCAAGCACGAAAGCCGATCTCGAATCCCCGCGACAACCGGACGGGGGAGATTTTCTTTGGAGACGTTCTTACTGGAGAAGATGGAACACGAAGTTCCACGCGTCTCTTGCTGTGCTCGTCCAATCGCGTGCGATGAAACAAATAATCGTCGGTGTGGTCGAATATATTTCTGACGACCCTGTGTCGTCAGGATGGGGTCTTATGTGCGCTGGGCAGTCTGTATGTCGAACATTTTGTATGTTGAACATATAGCAACTGAATATACTTCACGCCTTTTTGGAGAAATCGATATGACAAATCTCAATACGAACCAAAACATGACCGTCAACTTCAAGGTCAAGGACTTCAATGCATGGCGTACGAGCTACAGCGGGCACGAGAAGGATCGCGCGTCTGCCGGTATCACCAACGGCAAGGTGTTTCGCAGCGCCGACGATCCGAACGACGTGCTGATCCTCCAGGACGTCGCCGACGTATCGAAGGCCCGCACCTGGCTGGGTTCAAGTGAAATGAAGACGGTGCTGGAGAAGAGCGGCGTAATTGGCTCGCCC
>Ga0182018_10004378_pt1 | contig 11903 bp, 7 predicted proteins | sample 812P2MmetaG_FD_120490 | JGI IMG/M metagenome (GOLD analysis project Ga0182018, IMG submission 120490) | Permafrost microbial communities from Stordalen Mire, Sweden - 812P2M metaG | ecosystem: Environmental > Terrestrial > Soil > Wetlands > Permafrost | place: Sweden: Stordalen | collected...
AGGCTTGCCCCTACCTTTATTGTAGAACGGGGGTTGGTAACGAATTCCGGGAGATACCTGAAAGGATTGGAGATAATCGTTGTGACCGGGTATTCGGGAGGGGAAATCCGCGACGATGTCTTACTGCCGCGGGACTGGAGGGGGTAACCCGGCGCCAGCCGCACTTCCCGCACCGCCGCGCCCGGCGATCCGGCGTGCGTCCACCAGGTTCCTCGGCAGTTCGATGGACGCGGTGACCAGGCCCTGGCCGATCGAAGACCGGTAAGACTTCGGGAACTTTCTCCAACCTTGGGCAGAATCCGGAGGCTCCAGGCGTACGCTTTTTGAAACCACCGCCGCCGTTTAGAGGCCCGGACGTACCGGGCGTCGCTGTCCCACGAACCCCCGCGCACTCCTCTATGCTCGCCGTTCCGAGGGCCCGTGGGAGCGAACGGCTACTTCTTCGCCGGCGGCTGAATCGCCGGCACGTTGGCATCGTGGATCAGCTTGTTGAACGCCGCCAGGTCGCCCGTTAGCAGCCCGTCCAAGGTCTTCATCTGGCTGTTGACGCGCGTGGCCACATCTTCATAGACCATATACGACTGTTGCGTCGGCTGGTTGTCGGAGCTCTCCACCACGCCCAGCACGTGCGCCAGTTTGTTATTCAGCTTAATGGGAAAGTTGAGCGGATCTTCGCTGGCGCGGTTCCTGGTTTGGTATAGTTCTTCCTCCACGGCGGTCAGCTTCCGGCTGAGGGCCGAAGCCGCGTCGGCCACGCGCTTGTCGTCGCGCCGCGTGTAGTCCTCCAGTTGTTTGCGGATCTCGCGGATGCGGATGACCCCTTCGTTGGTTTCGGTGAGCTTGTCGCGGATCTGCAGGGCCAGCGTCACTTGCTTGGTATATTCTTCCTGGGTGGTGGAAAGGCGCGGGTCCTTCTTCACTTCGAATGTCTGGCTCTGCGTCTTGCCGTCGACGGTCAGCTTTACGGTGTAAGTTCCAGGCGCGACCGTGGGGCCGGTGAGGCTGCCGGCCCACATGATGAGTCCGGGGAATCCGGTGGCGTCGGGGTAGCGCAGGTTCCAGACGAAGCGATTCATCCCGGCGTTCGCGCCGGCGCGGGCGGGCGGGGCGCCACGTGGCGGACCCTCTTCGCCTTCCGGCGAGGGCGCCTCTTGCGGTTGCGCCGGCGGCCGGCTGGAAAACTTGTTGACCGACTTGCCGGCGCTATCCAGGATCTCGATGTTCACATCCCCCTGGGGCCGGCTCTTGAGCGAATAGTAGACCACCGCGCCGCTGGCGGGATTTTCGCCCACCGCCGCCGTACCACCGCGTCCGCCGCCGCCCCGCCCGCCGCCGCCGAAGCGATAGATATCCTTGGGTTTGAAGAGATGGGCGTCTTCGGTGGCGACGCTGTCGCTCAACTGATACAGCAGAGGCACGTCGTCGAGCACGTAGAACGAGCGGCCCTGCGTGGCGACTACCAGTTCCTGGTCGCGCTTGTGGAAGGCGACGTCGGTGATGGGGGTCACCGGGATGTTGAGGTTGAACGGTTTCCAGTTTTCGCCATCGTCGTAGGAAATGTAGAGGCCGAATTCCGTGCCGGCCACCAGCAGCCCCTGGTGGTTGGGATCTTCGCGCACCACGCGGGTGAAGGACGCGGCGGGGATGCCGTTGACGATTTTCTTCCAGGTCTTCCCGTAATCGTTGGTCTTATAGAGATACGGACGAAAATCGTCGGACTTATACATGGTGGCGGCCACGTACGCGGTGGCGGGATCGTGCGGGGAAGCGTCGATGGAGTTGATCTGAATCCACTCGGGCATCTCCTTGGGGGTCACGTTCGCCCATGTCTTGCCCGCATCGCGCGTCACCTGCACGAGGCCATCGTCCGAGCCGGTCCAGATGAGGCCCTTGGCGACGGGCGATTCCATGAAGGTAAAGAGGGTGCAGTAATACTCGATGCTGGTGTTGTCCTGCGTGATGGGCCCGCCCGAAGTGCCCATCTTCGATTTGTCGTTGTGAGTAAGGTCGGGGCTGATGGGTTCCCAGCTCTGTCCTTCGTTGGTGGTCTTGAGCAGCACGTTGGCGCCGATGTAGAGCGTCTTGGGGTCGTGCGGCGAGAAGGCGATGGGGTAGCTCCATTGGAAGCGATACTTCATGGCATCGACGCCGTAGCCCATGGTGTTGTCGGGCCAGGCATTGATGTCGCGGCTCTGGCCGGTGCGGTGATCCTGGCGGGTGATCAGGCCATCGTAGGAGCCGGCGTAGACGATTTGGGAGTCGCGCGGATCGGGCGCGATCCAGCCGCTCTCGCCGCCGCCCACGTCGTACCAATCGCGCTCGGCGATTCCGCCGCCGCTGGTGCGGCTGGCGGTGCGAACGGTGGAATTGTCCTGCTGCGCGCCGTAGATGTTGTACGGGAAATCGTTGTCCAGCGCCACGCGATAGAACTGCGCGGTAGGCTGATTGTTAATCGTCGACCAGGTGCGGCCGCCATCGTAGGTGATGTTGGCGCCGCCATCGTTGCTTTCGATCATGCGTTGCGGGTCGTTGGGCGCGATCCAGAGGTCGTGATTGTCGCCGTGCGGCGTGCGGATAGCGGCGAAGGTGCGGCCGCCGTCAATCGAGCGGTACATGCCGGTGTTGAGCGCGTAGACCGTGTCGGCATTCTGGGGGTCGGCGAAGATGTGGTTGTAATACCAGGCGCGCTGGCGGAGGATGTTCTGGTCGTTGACCTTGGTCCAGGCGCGGCCGGAATTGTCGGAGCGGAAGACGCCGCCTTCGGCCGCTTCCACGATGGCCCAGACGCGTTCCGGGTTGGCCGGCGAGACGGCGATGCCGATGCGTCCCAAAACGGTGCGTGGCAGGCCGGGAGCGCGCGAGATATCGGTCCAGGTGTCGCCGCCATCGGTGGATTTAAAAAGGCCGCTGCCGGCGCCGCCGCTATCGAAGTGGTAGGGGTTGCGGCGCACCTGCCAGAAACTGGCGTAGAGCACGCGCGGATTCGCGGGGTCCATGGCAAGGTCGACCGCGCCGGCGTCGGGACCGCGCGTGAAGACCTGCTTCCACGATCCGCCGCCATCGGTGGAGCGGTAGACGCCGCGCATTTCATTGGGTCCCCAGAGATGGCCCAGCGCGGCCACGTAGACGATGTCGGGATTCCTGGGATGCACGCGGATGGCGCCGATGGTCTGGCTGTCTTGTAAGCCGACATTGCGCCAGGTCTTGCCGCCATCCACCGACTTGTAGACGCCGTCGCCGTTCGAGGCATTGCCGCGCACGCAGGATTCGCCCATGCCCACGTAGACTACGTTGGGGTCGGAATCGGCCACCGCGATGGCGCCCACGGAGCTGGTCTTGAACTGGCCGTCGGACATGGGAAGCCAGGCGCCGCCGCCGTCGGTGGTCTTCCACACGCCGCCGCCCACGCCGCCGAAATAGTACACGTTGGGCTGCGACGGAACGCCCGCCACGGCGACCACGCGGCCGCCGCGGAAGGGTCCTGCCAGGCGGAAGCGGAGAGACTGGGAAAGGTCGGGCGTCTGCGCACAGAACAGCGCGGGCAGCGCGAGCATAAGGGCGAGGCGAAGTGGCTTCATAGTGTCGAATACTATCAGAATAGGAGTTGGGACGAATTGCAACCGCAGGGAGAGAGCACATGAAGACGGTGCCGGCACGCGATCTGCGACGACCCCGTTGGAAGTGGTCCGGGAAGCGGCGGGCGGGGAAACTATCGTTGATCGAACGGCGCGGTAAGGCGGTCGCGGAATTGGGCGCGATTTCCAAGCCGGCGGGGAAAGTCAAACTGCCGGACACGACCCGCTTTTGGAATGATTTTCCAAAGGCGCCGTCCGGCAGCGCAAGATATTTGGAGGAGGACCGGTAGCGGACCATGTGCCGGATTCCCCGTATGCCGCCAAGTTCCATGGGAACGATCGCAGTGCGCAGGCCGATCCGGCCGCGCGAATTCTCCGGTTTCCGTGTTCCATCGCCGCATGCGGCGGGTTTTTTCGTCGATTTTATCGGTTGACGCGATAGGGCCAGACTTGAGAAATCTAAAGTGATAGTTTAGATTTCTCAAATCATTGCTCCACCGAAGAAGTGGCGAAGCAGCTAAAAATAATTTGAGAAATCTAAAGTTATAGCTTAGAATTCTCATATGAGGTTTATCTCCAGGGCGATCCTGCCGGAAGTGCTGGAGGCCGCCCGCCACTATCCGGCCGTGGTGATCACCGGGCCGCGGCGAGCGGGGAAAACCTGCTTGCTGAGACACGCTTTTCCGGGGGCCCGCTACGTGCTGCTGGAGGACCCCGACCTGCAGGCGCGCGCCCGGTCCGATCCGCGCGGCTTCCTGGACGAGCTCCGGCCGCCCGTCCTGTTCGACGAGATCCAGAACGTGCCGGAGTTGTTCGACTACGTCCGCACGCGCATCGACCAAACGCCGCGCAAAATGGGCCAGTGGCTCTTCACGGGTTCGCAGGAAGCTCCCCTCATGCGGGGCGTCAGCGAGTCTATGACGGGGCGCGCCGCCATCCTGCAACTGCTGCCGTTCAGCCTGGCCGAAACCGACCGTGTGAGCCTCATCCTGGGCGGCTACCCGGAAGTGCTGGCTCATCCCAAGGGCCGCACCCTCTGGTTCTCTTCTTATATCCAAACCTATCTGGAGCGCGATGTGCGAGCGCTGCTCAACATTCGCGACGTCGCCACCTTTCGGAGATTCCTGGCTCTCTTGGCCAGCCGCCACGGACAGACCCTGAACAAGACCGACCTGGCGGCGCCGCTCGGAATATCGGTTCCCACGGTGGGCGAGTGGCTGCACGTTCTGGAGATCACCGGGCAGGTGATCCTGGTCCCGCCGTATTTTGAGAACTTCGGCAAGCGTCTGACCAAATCTCCCAAGGTCTATTTGGGAGACCCTGGCATGGCTTGTTACCTTCTGGGAATCGCATCGCAGGCGGAATTGGACCGGTCCCCGTTTCTCGGTCCTCTATTTGAGGGATACGTCGCGGCGGAGATTCTCAAGAGCCAGATCAATCAGGGGAGACGGAAAGAGCTGTACCATTTCCGCGATCAACAGGGGTTGGAGGTGGATTTCCTCTTCCCCAACCGTGGTGGCGGCGTGTGGATGGTGGAGTGTAAAGCGTCCAAGACGGTGCAGCCCGCGATGGCGAGGCCGATGGAATCGCTGCGGACGTCCATGGGCAACCGGGCGCCCAGCCGGATTTCGGTGGTGCATCGCGCATCGTCCAGCGCGCCGTTGACCCACGCGTTGACGCCGGGAATCGAAGCGCTCGTAGTGGGAGACTTCGTGCAGGCGCTGGCCAGCCGCAAGAAGCGGAAGTCCTAGCCTGACGGGTGCTAATTGACGCTCACGCGCCGGCTGTTCCAGCCTTCCACTTCCACCACCGGCCGCGTCCCTCCCAGATCGCGAGCGCTGTAACTGGCGGTCACCTGCCGGCTCTCCCCGGGCAGCAGCGAGAAATAGTTGTCCTCCCATAGCACGGGGAGCACTTCATCGCCATCCGCGCCCTTCTTCACTTGCACGTGGACCGCGAAGGCGATGGTCTTCCCGGGGTTGGTCACCGTCACCGTGGTACTTCCCGCCTTGGATGCCGCCGCGACCTTCAATTCCACCGGCGGCAGGCCGTTCAGCGCGGTGAAATCGGCGAACGTCTTAGTGGGCGTGACGTACCAGGTGGACTTATCCCAGTCCAAGGTCTCCGGCTGGTTGGAGAGCCAGTAGAGATTGCGGCTCAGCACATGGTCTGACGGATCCCGCAACTCCAGACTGAGGAAATACGTGGAACTCAGCCCCGCCAGTTCCGGCAGAGTCGCGACCAGGGTGCTGCTGTCTTCGCCCACATCCAGCTTGGAATCCTGGGAGAATTTCTCCGTCATGTCGAGGTTCAGCACTCGCACGCGCACCTTCAGGTTGGCGAACGGGCGGTAGTAGGAATTGACCACCACCACTCCGCGGCCGTCGTAAGAATACTGCACGTGCAGCGGCTCGCAGGCTTTCTTGGCGCCGAAATAGGAGCCGCCGGGGCGCAGATACCAGTCGTAGAGATGCCAGATCAGGCCGGGCCACGCATTGTTGAGCATCCACTGGATCACGCCGGTGGAAGTGTACTTGTTGCGGCCGAAAGCTTCGAACATGGCGCGTTCGCCCTCGTAGGACATCATCTGCGCCTTGCGCGCGTATTCCTCCACCGACGCGGCCGCGCCGTAGCGCGCGTTGAGAGCTTCGGTGAAAACGTGGATGTCCTTGAACTGGCCGCCGCCGGCATGGTAATTCCACCACTCGCCGATGGGCCAGAGATGCTCCGGCGGCAGCATCAGGCGCAGGCTTTCGATGGGCGGCGGCGCCGGTCCGGGGCTGGTTTCGGTATTGAAGCCGTGCGCGCCGCCGCGAGTGGTGTCGACGGTCCAATACGAGGGCGCCACATATTCGTACGGCCCGGTCATCTTCACGCCGGTCTCTCCCGCGGGAGTCTTCTTGGCGGTGGCGGAGGACTGATACGGGTTGGGCCACTCCACTTCCTTGATGATGTCGAGGTACATCCGTTCGATCTTGGGCGGAGGCGGATTGTCGCTGCCGTAGAGCCAGTCGAATACCGACGGGTGGCGCTGGAGGCGGCGCAGTTGATCGCGCAAGGAGGCCGCGGCGATGGCTTCGTCCTCCGCTTCCCAGCGGGGCCACTGTTCCCAGCGGTCGCAGCAGCACCATCCGGCCAGCACCAGGATGCCGTACTGGTCGGCGAGATCCAGAAAGTGGTCGTCCTCCAATTTGCCCTCGAAGCGCACCGCATTGAGGTTCATGTCGCGCACGTATTTCAGCTCGGCTTCCTGACGTTCCGGAGTGGATGCGAGCAGCATATCGAAGGTGTAGCCGCCGCCGCGGATCAGGATGTTCTTGCCGTTGATGTGGAACAGGCGATGGCCCTTGGCGTCGAGTTCGGAGGTCACTTCGCGGATGCCGAATCGCGTGGCGCTGGTGTCGGATATCTTGCCGTTCACTTCGAATCGCAGGTCCAAAGGATGGAGAGTTTGCGGTCCCACTTGCGCCGGCCACCACAGCTCCGGTTTCGTGATGCGAAGCTGCGCAAACTGTTGCGGCGTGAAATGGACCACGCGGTTTTCGTGTGCCTCGAGGCGGACGTGCTGGGAGAACTCGATGTGGTCGATCCTGCCTTTGAGGTCGCCGTCTACGGCGTGGTCCGCGGCGTTATCCAGCTCCGTGCGCACGGTGAGTTGCGCCAGGTTGGGGTCGAGGTGGGTGGTCACGCTGGGAAAGCGAATCGCTACAGGCCCGGTGGCGCGGATCGAGACATCGCGCCACAGTCCCATATTCTTGTCGGGTGGCTGGGGGTTCCAATCGACGAACGTGATGGCCAGGTCATGCGGCTGAGGCGGGAAGACTTCGATCGCCAGGGTGTTGACTCCGCCGGCCCTGGCCGCGGCCGTCACGTCGAATTCGAAGAGCCGCCAGGCGCCCGCGGTCTTATCGGCGGATGCGATCCGGAGGCCGTTGAGCCAGACGTTGGCGCGGAAATTCAGACCGTCGAAATCGAGCCAGATGATTTTGCCCCGATAATCCGCGGAGAGTTGGAATTCCGTGCGATACCACCACGACCGGTTGAACGGACTGTCGGCCGGCATGGGCGAATTGGAGAAGTTGACGCCAATGGGGTACTGCATGCCAGGCGCCGAGCGGAGGTTCATGCCGAAGTACGGGTCCGGGTAAACGTGGTCCTCGACCAACGCGCGGAAGACCGTGGATGGCAAGGTGGCAGGGCGCCATCCGCTTGGTTGGAACGATGACGTGGAGAGGACGCTGCCACTCTCGTGCACGTCAGCCGACGATTGGATGGCCCAGTTCTGCCGCAACGCCATCGATTGGGCCGCGGCGAAAGCTGGAAGAAGGAGAAGGGCGGCCAGGTACGTGGCGAAGACACTCACGGCGGCTGCCACTTGCTTTTCCCGCCGGCCAGTATCTGTATAATTGGTGGGGCGGATCCCATGGTCCCGGCCCAAAGGGCACCCCGACCCCCTGGTCGCCCTGCTCGCGTTTTGCAAGAGGCTGATATCGTTGGTCCCGGCAGCGGGACGAGGGCGTCCCGTGGCCCAGAGGGCACCCCCCAGGGGGTTCGCCCCGCCAATCACGCCGAATCCCACTTTTGCGAAAAATAACTGGCATTGGGCAGCCATCCTGCCGTCGCCTTGCTTGAAGTCCATGTCGCAAAACCGCCCCACGGAAATTCGCAAACGTTCCATTAGATCCTTTCAATGCGCGCTGGCGGCCTCGACGGCCCGTTCCACTACTTCCTCTACTTCCCGCCTGTACTGTTGCAACAATTCCCCGGTGGCCGCCTCGAATCGCATCACCAGCACGGGCTGGGTATTCGAGGCGCGCACCAAACCCCAACCTTGCGGAAACAGAACGCGTACGCCGTCGATGTCCAGAGTCGGGTAGCGCGCGCGCAATTCCTCGGTGGCATGGCGCACCACCGCGAACTTCCGCTCGTCGGGGCAATCGACGCGGATCTCCGGAGTGGTCACGGTGTGCGGCAGGCCGGCGAGTTGCGCGGAAAGCGGCTGGCCGGAGTTGGCCACGATCTCCATCAGCCGGCAGGCGGCGTAGATGGCATCGTCGAAGCCGTAATATCGGTCGGCGAAAAATATGTGGCCGCTCATTTCGCCGGCCAGCTCGGCATGCTCCTCCTTCATCTTCGCCTTGATGAGCGAGTGGCCGGTCTTCCACATGATGGGGTTGCCGCCATGCGCCGCCAGATCGTCATACATCAGTTGCGAGCACTTCACTTCGCCGATGAAGGTGGCGCCCGGCTTGCGGGTGAGGATCTCGCGGCCGTAAATAATCATCAACTGGTCGCCGTACAGCACCGCGCCGCGGTCGTCCACCGCGCCGATGCGGTCGGTATCGCCATCGAAGGCGATGCCCAGGTCGGCCCGGGTCTCGAGTACCTTGGCCACCAGCGCCTCCAGGTTTTTCGGAACCGTCGGGTCGGGGTGATGATTGGGAAAACGGCCGTCCATCTCGAAGAACATTTCGGTCGCGTCGACGTTGAGCCGCCGCAGAATGGGAGCCATTACCGGGCCGCCGGTGCCGTTGCCGGCATCCACCACGACGCGGATGCGCCGGGCGAAATGGAATTGGGCGGAGATCTCCTCCACATAGGGCGTGACCGCATCGGCCGCTTGCCGGCGGCCTTGGCCGCGCGCCAGGTCGCCGGTCTCGATCATGCGGCGAATTTCCTGTATCGCCTCCCCATGAATGGTGGAGGTTCCGCAAACCACCTTGAACCCGTTGAACTCCGGCGGATTGTGGCTGCCCGTGATCATCACGCCGCCATCCGCTTTCCAATGAAATACGGAGTAGTAGAGGACCGGCGTGGGCGCCACTCCCAGGTCGGTCACGTGGCAACCGCTGGCCAACAGGCCGCGCAGAAGCGCGTCGGCGAGGCGCGGCGAACTCAGGCGGGTATCGCGGCACAAGTTGATGTTCCGGCCGCCGTGGCGCTGCAGGTAGGTTCCAAAAGCCTGGCCGAGAATCTCCACGTCCGCGCCGAGCAGTTCCGCGTCGGCCACGCCGCGGATATCGTATTCGCGAAAAATCGTAGGTTTCAGCATGCACCTGCTCCTCGCGAGCCGGGTATAAGATAAGAACAACTTGGGAACGCCATGAAGACCGCCGAACGCCAGTTTACGACAATTAGCGGTGTGCCGATCAAGCCGCTCTACGGCCCGGATGCTTTGCAGGGCGTCGATCTCGCACGTGAACTGCCCCCGCCCGGCGAGTTTCCGTATACCCGCGGCATCCACCGCGATATGTACCGCGGCAAGCTTTGGACCATGCGCCAGTTCTCCGGCTTCGCCACGCCGGAAGAAACCAACCGCCGCTACCTCTATCTGCTGGCGCAAGGGCAGACGGGCCTTTCGGTGGCTTTCGACCTGCCGACTCTGATGGGTTACGACGCCGACCATCCGCTCAGCGAGGGCGAAGTGGGCAAGTGCGGTGCGGCCATCTCGTCGCTCGAAGACATGGAAATTCTTTTTCGCGGCATCCCGCTGGGCGAGGTGACGGTCTCCATGACCATCAACTCGCCGGCCGCCGTGGTGTGGGCCATGTACCTGGTGGTGGCGGAGCGGCAGGGGGTCGATTGGGCCCAGCTCTCGGGCACGCTTCAGAACGACATCCTGAAAGAGTACATCGCGCAGAAGGAGTACATTTTCCCGCCGCGGCAATCCATGCGGCTGGTTACCGACACGATCGAATTCGGAGCGCGCCACACGCCGCGGTTCAATCCCATTTCGATCAGCGGCTACCACATCCGGGAAGCCGGTTCGACAGCGGTGCAGGAACTGGCATTCACGCTGCGCGACGGCATGGAGTACGTGGATTGGGCGCTGGAACGCGGCCTCAAGATCGACGAGTTCGCTCCCCGGCTGAGTTTCTTTTTCAACGCCCATAGCGACTTCTTCGAAGAGATTGCCAAGTATCGCGCCGCACGCAAGATCTGGGCGCGCGCCATGCGCGACCGCTACGGCGCCACGAGCGAGCGCAGCATGAAACTGCGGTTTCACGCGCAGACGGCCGGATGCTCGCTCACCTGGCAGCAGCCCTACAACAACGTGGTGCGGACGGCGTTGCAGGCGATGGCCGCGGTGTTGGGCGGAGCGCAATCGCTGCACACCAATTCGCTCGACGAAGCCTACGCGCTGCCCGGCGAGCACGCCGTCACCATCGCGCTGCGCACCCAACAGGTGCTGGCTTATGAGAGCGGAGTCACGCAAACGCCCGATCCGTTGGGCGGCAGCTATTTTCTGGAGAAACTGACTCTCGATAGCGAAGCCGCCGCCAACGATTACATCCGGCGCATCGACGAAATGGGCGGCATGGTGCCGGCCATCGAAGCCGGCTTCCCGCAAACCGAGATCGCCGCCGCCAGCTATCGCTACCAGTGCGAAGTGGAATCCGGGGAGCGCACCATCGTGGGGGTCAACCGGTTCCAGTCGGACGATCAGCCGATCGAGCTCCTGCAAATCGACGAGACCTCCGCGGGCCATCAGCGGGAGAAATTGGCGGCTCTGCGTGCGCGGCGCGACAATGACAATGTGCGGAAGAGTCTGGACGGTCTCAAGCGCGCGGCGGAAGGCACGGAGAATACCATGCCCCGTCTTCTGGACGCCGTGCGGGCATACGCTACGCTGGGAGAGATCTGCGACTCGCTGCGCGCGGTGTTCGGCGCCTATCGGGAAACGACGCACCTGTAAAATGCCACACCCTATTCGAGTGCTGGTGGCCAAGCCCGGGTTGGACGGCCACGATCGCGGGGCGAAGATCATCGCGCGCGCCCTGCGCGACGCCGGCATGGAAGTCATCTACACCGGTTTGCGGCAGACTCCGGAAATGATCGTGAACGCCGCCCTGCAGGAAGACGTACAGGTGATCGGCCTCTCGATTCTTTCCGGCGCGCACAACGCCATCGTCCCGCGGGTGCTGCGGTTGCTGCGCGAGAAGGATATGGCCGACGTGCGCGTGATTGTGGGCGGCATCGTTCCCGACGAGGACGCCAAGGCGCTCAAACAGCAGGGCGTGGCGGCGGTCTTCCAGCCGGGCGCGTCGCTCGACGCGATCGTCAGGTTCATTCGCGAAAACGCAGGGGAGGGCCCCGCCCCGCGAGAGCCCGGTTGACGCCGCGACGACCTGTGGAAAACTGTGCCGGCAAGTCACACCTGTAGCCTGCTACACTCGTTGTTGCCCGCCTCGAAGATCCGCTAAAATAATGGCTTACTTGTCTTCGATTCCGGTTGTACCGAGTGAAATTATTTCCTGTGTGTCGACGTCGCCGTAAGGCTCGCGAAGGCGAGAGCGCAGAGTGGAAAGGTATGCTCTCATGAGGTTC
>Ga0182018_10004379_pt1 | contig 11901 bp, 6 predicted proteins | sample 812P2MmetaG_FD_120490 | JGI IMG/M metagenome (GOLD analysis project Ga0182018, IMG submission 120490) | Permafrost microbial communities from Stordalen Mire, Sweden - 812P2M metaG | ecosystem: Environmental > Terrestrial > Soil > Wetlands > Permafrost | place: Sweden: Stordalen | collected...
GAGCGGATCGTCGGGTTGACGCTCGATCGTTGGTTAGATCGCGAGTTTTTTGCGCACCATGTTCGCCAGTTCCGCAGCAGACCAATAGGTTGGCAGGTCGAAACGGGCGCTATCGGCAGGGGCGCACGCCCAGTCTTATCGTGCTTCGTCTATGCCCATCGTGCGACTGGCATATTGCCGACGCTGCGGACGCGCTACGCTGGCACCCTACGCACGGGTTTTGAAAGTGAGCAGCGGACGTTGGAGGGTCTTTCAGAATTGACGGTGGACCAATCGGCGCGCAAGGAAAAGCTAGGTTTCTGGATTGGCGAACTGAGGCAATTCCAGGAAACACTGGAAAACGTAGAGGCGCACGGTTTCGCAACGCCGGGACTGCGGCGGTATGCTATCATCGACGGCATCCACTCTCTGGCCCGTCGGTGGTTGGTGCGCCTACGGGAGAAGTTGCGGAACGGGCCGCTGCCGGGTTGGCAGGACAACGCGGAAAAGGAACACCTGCACCCCGCTTTCTCTTCCTGGATCGCCCGAGCCGTCGAACAGGTCGACCGGCAATGCGTAGCCGTCGCCCCCAACCCTCCGGCGCCGGATGCCCCGGATGAGAATCTAAGTCCGGCGGCGCTCGCGGAGGAATTCCGCGGCCACGCACCCTTGATGATCCAGACTGCGCTCGAAGCGATCTGCCGTGAATGGCAGTCTGAATTCGCGAAAGTGCTGGTGCAGCCCCTCCGTGAGAAGACTAAAGCCGCTGAGGAAGAGTACAGGCAGCTTGAAGACAACGTCGAGAATAAGCTGCGCCGGAAAGACCTCAGATCGCGAATGAAAGTACTGAAGACTGAAATCACTGGGCTGTTAGCAAAGTCCGGATCTCTGGCTGCGCAGATTTGCGCCTGGCGAAGTCCAGAGGCAGAGACATGGGTGGATTGGCTGGCGACGCAGCCCCTGTACGACGAGTTCACGAGTTTGGACGGCCATCGTCCGATTCCCCAGACCGTAGCGGAATTGATTAGGCAGGAGAGCCAGTACGCGCCCGACATCAACGACGGAGTCCGTGTGAACATAGCACCTCTCCAGAAGGCAGGCATCCTGGCGCGCGATGTTCTCGCCGGGAAGGATGTAGACAAAGCAATCGCGGACCGTGCCGAGTGGCGGGCAGATGAACGGCGCTGGTGCCGGCAAGGCGTGCTGCCGCAGCCGGGCTGGTGGCCGGAAAACCCGGTCACGAAGGAAGCCGCAGCCTGTGGAGAGACCAGTCAATGATAGCGGCGGACAGCTTCCACGCCTGGCTCAAGGACCGAATTCTGCGTACCCTGGCCCGCAGTGGACCCCATTCACCGGTGATCTTCTGGTGTGACCCTTACCGCGAGTGGAAGCAACTGCTACGGTTGACTGCCAGCAGTGCCTTCGAACTTTGGGACGACGAGGTGCACGAGCTGGTGCTGCGAGACCGCCTGCACAGATCCCCCCCTAAGCCTCGCGTTGTTTGGCTGCCGGTTTCCCGCGACGGCCTGGCGTTTTGTGAGGTCTTTGCACTTCAGGCTGCGGATGTGTGTGAATTGAGACTGGCCGAGGCTCTCAATGAATACGGCGTGGATCTCCCGAATGACGATTTGCGAGAACTCCAGCCGCTTCTGGCCTCGTACGTCGAAGAGAGGTTCGACTACCCACTGCCCTCCTGGAAGGACCTCACTCTGGCTCACGCGGAGAGCACGCTGGTGGACGCCGCCACCATCCTTGAGTACCTGGCACAGCCAAGCTGCGACCTGAAAACACTCGAACGGGAAGGGCAGTTTGCCTTGTTCGTCCGTATCGCGTCGCGAGACTTCGGCCTGCCACAGCCGGTTGTCACGGCCGCTGACAACTGGCGCACCCAAGCAGTTGCCGTGCTGCTCTGTACAGAAGCCGCTGAGAAGAATCCCGAAAGCCCGCCCGCCGAAGGGGAGCGGGTCATCCCCCCTGGGCCTGCACGTGAAAATGCTCTCAGACTCTTTGATGAATGGCTAAAGCGAATAGACCTTATCGACTATTTTGAGGCGCTCGCGCCCAGGGCGGACGCAGTCACCGGCTTGCGCTATTGGGCGCGCAATCGCGAGGTGACCGTTCCTGCACTATCTTCGCTCGTTGTGGAGAGTGTGTTGTTTGAAGCGGAATCTGAACGGCTGGCAGCGATCGAGGACTTCAAAACCCTGGCCAGGACTCTGGTACAGCGTAGACCCGACTACGAGAGGCATGCCGCCGCTTTTTGGGGAAGCCGCGCCACCCGCCGAATTCCCTGGAGTGACCTTGTGCACCTGGCCGAGCACGGGGAAGTCCTGGAGCAGATTGAAGCCACGCCGAGAAACTGGAACAATCCCAACGAGGCGGTACGGTGGTATACCAGCAACGGCTGGAGAGCGGATGCTGCCGGCGAAGAACTTTTTCGGGAAGCACCGGACCTTCCCGGTGCCCTTGCCACAGTCCGCGCTCGCCTGCAGCGCGCGTTTCTTCGATTGCTGGATTCGGTGAACCGAGGCTTTTCGGAAACGCTCGCTCGGTCCGGCGCCATGCTGGAACTACCACACGCTGGCGAAATCATTCACGAGGGTGTGGAGCAGGCATCCGCGCGAAATCCAGTGGCTATATTAATTCTCGATGCCTGCCGGTATGAGCTGGGCCGCCGCCTGGCTGCACTGTTGAACGAAGGCGAGCCAGTCAATCGCGCGGAGGTGGCTGCCGCGGTCGCTCCGTTGCCATCGATCACTGCTCTCGGGATGGCCTTCGCTCTAACGGGGTCATCGGCGCAATTGGCAGTTAAGATCGAATCCGGCGGTTGGGTAGTGAACGCAGCGGACTTTTCCGGGAATCTGTCGCAAGCGGCGCAGCGGCGAGAATGGCTTCGCCAGCGGTACAAACTGAAAGACCGTGCCACCCTCTCCGTGGAAGAGGTACTCAGCCAAGGTGCCGAACCGCTGAGCGCCAAGGCCTTGGGTAGGCTGGTCTTTGTGTTCGGGGACGAACTTGATTCTGACGGTCACGAAGGACGCCTGAAGATCACGGGGAGCGGCTACCACTTGGACCGTTATGCAAAGGTGATCCGGAAACTCCGGTCCGCGGGGTATCCTCAGATTTTTGTCGTAACAGACCACGGATTCTTTCACTGGAGACCCGACAAGGACGAGGTTGAGTTGAAGCCGGAGGGTGATTTGCTTTGGGTGTCCCGCAGAGCGGTGGTCGGGCATCGGCTGCGGAGTCATTCAGATCTGCACCTGCGAGTTACGGGCTCTGAACTGGAATGCATGGTGCCCCGCAGCGTCAACGCATTCCAGGCATACGGAGGCCTGGGATACTTTCATGGCGGAGCCACCATCCAGGAGCTTGTCATCCCCGTTATAACAATCTCATGGCCGCGGAAATCGCAGAAGATCTCGGCGGTGCTGAAGCCGGTTGAGCGCATAGAGCGAATGTTACAGAAGATCGAAGTCGCGTCGGGGTCGGTACAACAAGATTTGAGCGGCACAGTGGATGACAGCTTCGTATCCCGGTCCGTGTTGGTGAAAGCGGTTGATCCCTCAACCGGGAAGGCTTTGTTCAAATCCGATCCGGCGATCCTTGAGCCGGGCGGCAACACGGTGGTAATGACGCTGAAGAAAGTACCGGGCGCACAGGCCAGATTCGGAACCGAACTCCATTTGCAATTACTGGATGCCGATGACGATGAGTTGCTGGAATCGGCCTCCGTGCGGCTGAACGTGGAAATAGACGATTGGAATTGACGCATGAGTAAAGAACTGGTGCTGGACGAACTCGACAAGAAGGCCGCCGCCGCGTTCGCCGGCCGGATCGTCCGTAAGGATCTGGTCAAGCGGCTGAAAATCGGCTTCAGCATTCCGGTGTACGTGCTTGAGTACCTGCTCGGGAAATATTGCTCTTCGACTGATCCCCAGGAAATCGAGGAAGGACTGAAGTTGGTCAAGAGCGCTATCGCCGAGCGCATTGTACGAGGCGACGAGAACGAGTTGGTGAAGGCACGGCTCCAACGCTCGGGTTCGCTGAAATTGATCGACCTGGTGACAGCGACCTTCGACGAGAAAGTTCAGGGCGGAAAGTTCAGGGCCAGGCTGGCGACCTGCGGTCTGGATAAGGTGCATGTCAGCCATGACCTCGTACACGCGAACGAAAGGCTTCTCACGGGTGGTGTCTGGGCTAACGTCGAGCTGATCTACGACGATTCGTTGACCGCCAACGGGGCCATCAGGCCCTTCGTCCTTCATCGGTTTGCTCCGATTCAAATTGCCAGTGCGAATTTCGATGAGTTCATCGAAGCCCGGCAGCGGTTCACCCGAGAAGAGTGGATCGACTTGCTCATGCGGTCGCTCGGATACGAACCTGACCACCCGGACTTCACTCCACGTCGGAAGCTGCTCTATCTGCTGCGGCTCATCCCAATGGTGGAGAAAAACTTCAACATGATCGAGTTGGGACCGAGGGAGACGGGCAAATCCTACGTGTATCGGCAAATCTCCCCTTACGTCATCCTACTCTCCGGCGGCCAAGGCGGGGTGCCGGATCTCTTCGGTTGGAAGAATCGCAAGGACAAGCCAGGTCTGGTCCTGAAATACGACATGGTAGCGTTTGACGAAGTGGCCGGCTCGACGTTCAAGAACGAGACCGACAAGCAGATGTATAAAGACTACATGGAAATGGGGTCGTTCTCGCGTGGCGACGACAAAGGGACGCTTTCAGCTGAGGCCGGAATCGTGTTCAACGGGAACATCGACGGCGATGTCGAAACGACAGCTCGCATCTCGCATCTTTTCACACCGCTGCCGGACACGATTCGGAACGACATGGCCTTCCACGACCGCTGGCACGCGTATCTGCCTGGCTGGGAGATGCCGAAGATGCTACCCGACTACTTCACCGCGCATCTGGGTCTTATCTCGGACTACGTCGCCGAGATCTTCCACGCGGAGCTTCGCCAACGGAATTACACAGATATCTCCGACCGCCATTTCAGCTTAGGTAGTCATGTCCAAGAGCGCGACAGAAAGGCGATCGCACGGACAACCTCAGGGGTGATCAAGCTGATCCACCCCGACGGGAACTGCACAAAGGCAGAAGTCGAGGAGTACCTGACCTTCGCCATCGAAATGCGCCGGCGCATCAAGGAGCAACTGAAGCGCATGGGTGGCGTCGAGTACTCGCGAATCAATCTCTCCTTTTTGGATAAGCAGACCGGCCAGGAAACCTTCGTTACGTGTCGGGAACTTGGGTCTACCCAGTTGATCCCGGATGGCACGCTGAATCCAGGCGATCTCTTCACCGTGGGATTCGACCCTGAGGAGGGTCGCTATTCGCTATACCGCTTGCAGGTGACCGCCACGCCCTCCGGCCACCGGTTCAACGTTGTTGGCGTGCAGGGCCGTAACGTCCGGGAGAGTGCCCGAATGGCATACGACTTCATCAAAGCAAACGCCTCGCGAATTGGGCTGGATCGGGACATTGCAAGCTACGACGTGAACGTGCAGGTGATGAGCCTGATGCAGGGTAAGGATTCAGCGGATCTGGGAGTCGCTCTCTTCATCGCCATGGTGTCTGCTCTCGTGGGCAGGTCGATTGCCGCCGGGGTCGTCGTGCTCGGTCAGATGAGCATTCACGGCGTCTTGAATCGGGTGGAGGGCCTTGCGGACAAGCTGCGAATCTCAATGGACGCGGGCGCCAAGCGCGTACTGATTCCCTCCGACAGCCGAAGAGATTTCGCGGAGTTGCCCGCCGAGTTGGTGGATAAGCTCCAGATCGATTTCTATAGCGAGCCGGCGAAGGCGGCATTCAAAGCATTTGCGGAGATTTGAGAGTGCCGACCGAACGCATCCCCACACTTTATCTCCTCTTCGATCCGCTTTTCTGGCCATCCTTATGGACGACACGCTTCTGTTCATTCCCTCTCTGAGGAGAATGGTCCGGGAACCGTCAGCACAGATGTCGGCCGCGTGGTGAGCGCGATGTTATCTCCCACCCCAATCCGCTGTGCGTCTCCGCAAATCGCGCAGTCACCGCAAGGAGTGTGTCGCAGCGTTCTCATTGAAAAATTCGTCACGGCCTCCTTGATCGTGTGCGGCAACGGCGTCAGCAGATATGGTTGAAGGAGGTGGCGAATCACCAGCATCGCCATCGAAGCGGAACGCATGTTGAGATCCATCACCGCGGCTGCCTTCAATCGAATGTCCGCGCTGTAGCCCATCTTCAGCACGCGATCCAGCTCGATCTCGCTGTATCCCTCCAGTCTGACCCGCTCCCTGGAAACAACACCAGAACAGACCAAGCAGGGCCGTCCCGGACCAACAAGAGAGACCCGAGTATCGACGCTTTGAACCTGGGTTTCCGAAAGCCCAATCTCAGAGCCGATGTCGATTAACGGAATGAGGAACTGATAGGCGACCTCACACATTACTAATCGTGGCCAATCGCAATCGACACAACCCACGATAAGATCGCATCCTGTTAATTCGCTGGCCACGTCAGCATCCACAACGTTGCCGCCATCTGCAACCGTAAGCCGTGTCGGCAGGCCGGACTCGGCTATTACTTCCTGAAGACGGCCAGTCTTGGATCGTTTTGCCCGCACGTCGATTTCACGGAGGTGGAGCACGCGGTTGAGATTTGATGTTTCAGCCAGGTCGAAATCAAAGGCGACTATTTCCCCCGCTCCCGCTCTGGCAAGGAGCTCGACCACCACCGACCCGGTCCCACCGGCTCCGACCACGCCGATTCTCATTTCGCTCAGCCGCGACAACGCCCCCGTACCTGTGAGCGCAAGGGCACGATCAAATACTTCGCTGCTCGCGGCCACGTCAAGCGGCAGGCCGCGAAGAGACATCGTTTGAAGGGATTCTCCCACAATGAGCAACCTGTTTAGGAACGTCGGCTCGGTTTTTCCTAAAGGCCAAACTCGGCCAGCGATTGATTTTCGACCGAGAACCACGCTGCCGAACACGCCGGTGGGTTGCAGCTCATGCAGGTTCCGCATCAGCTCCGGATCTTGTGCGTCGTCATACGGCGAGAAACCCACTCTTTCGTTCGCCAGCGGATGGGTATGGACGGTAAGAAAACCCGCCAGATTACGTTCCCGTACTCGTAAAAGCGCCCGTCTGAGAAACGACGCGGAAAAGACCAAGCCATCTGTGCTCGACTCGGCGAGATCGCCTGAGTTGGCGAGAAGCACTTCAGCCACCAGCAGGCAAGGATTCTCGGAATGCCCGTTTCGAGCGACCAACAGGATGCACCCGGTTTCGGGCGGCAACTCGACATCCGATCGGAACGAGGAGCTAGTCGCTTGCCGCATTATCTTGTGGTGGTGTTCGGAAATCCGGAGGTTCATTGGGTCACACCTCGGCGAAGAAAATATCCACGACAATGCGCCACGTGGGAGGCCAGATTGTCGCGAAGTGGGTTCCATGGCCGGTTGACCGCATAATGCCACGATATAAGGCCCCACTCCCGGCGATTGATCGTCGCCCGCGCTTGCTCGTAGGGAATCGCCCCACCCTGATGCGAGAGTGATGACCTGCCAAGGTAGAACGCGTCCAGCCCGCCGGCCGGATACGTTGCCGGCACCGCGATCAGTATATTGGCCCTGCCCTTGGACCAAGGCGGGCTCGGCACATCGAGGTTGGAAATCTCGACGTAGTCCTGACGGTTCTCCGAGAACAATTTGACTTCGTAGCCAGCGGATGTGAGTGCCGCCACATCTCGTTCAATAGGCCGTATTTCCCGACAAGATTCCAGGGTCCCCAGCGACGCGCCATACCTGCCGTCTTTCTGCGCCTCAAAGCGATCCCCCCGCTTCAGGTTCAGTGGCACGTCAGGTGGGAGAAGCACAGAGCTGTTGACGTAATAAAGGCTGTACTCGGATGGGTTAAAGCCGAATGCCTGGAGGAGCTGTTTCGGCGTACAGTTCGCGGATGGCGCAATACCCCACGTAGTGTTAATCTGGACGACGAGTTTGAATTCGATGCCGAAGTGGCGGCTATCGCCGTGGACGATATAGAGCCAGAGCGGCTGCCGCAGGTCCGTGATCGGTTCGCTCCAGGGGCCGCTCCTCTTGCGCGAGCGGAGGGCGTCGAGCGGCTCGACATCGACACCAGGAGGCAGGACGGGTATGCCCAGTTTCGCTCCACCTTCGCGCATCACTTCCTCCAGCGATGCGCCAAGAGGCGCTGTCAGATGTTTCTCAGGACCATCCGGCCACTCCTGCATTCCGACAACTACCTTCAAATGTAGGAGTTCCGGCGCCAAGTTTCCGTGCCGTGCGGATTCGTGAAAGTGTTCGGGGAGGGCAGCGGTCGGGTCACTCAGCCAGGCCTGCTCAAGAACTGAGTCCGTTATCGTAACCTTACTGTTGTCCATTTTGATCTCCGTGTTGAATTTGCTCTCTAATGGTGGTTGCGGCCCACGCAATGGAATCTGGGGCCGAACGCAGAGAAAGATCTTTCGCGAAAAAAATCTTTCGGCTTGCCCACGGAACTGGTTTCCCGGCCCGCAGCTATAGATGTGAGGCAGCGAGACCCGTCCAGGATCTCGTTAATCGGGATGGACTATGACGCTAATTCCGCAAGGGCAGCCCAGGAGGGCGAAGACATGAAGACAGTCGATCCCGAGACAGCGAAGCTACTGCACGGGTACACCGAAGACGAATGGCTCACCTGGTACAACGCCTTGGTCGTGATTGCAAAGCGCGAGTGTAAGAAACGCTATTGGAGGACCGGAAACGATGGGCATCTCCCGGAAGGCCATTCCCCGGAAACGATTGTCCAGGAAGCGATTGCCCGTTTGTTCGATGGAACGCGGCAGTGGAACCATCTCGAATATCCAGGGAACAGCCCCATAGGAATTCTCCGGGCGACTGTCGAAAGCCTTGTCGGCGACCTTGTCCGGTCAGAGGAGCACAAGCGCCTCGCATACCTGGAATCGGCCTCGGATGAGGACGACGACGGCGACGCCGAGGGACGCGCTGACCGGCTTGTCCATCGATCCAGCAAGAATGATTATCAGCTCTCGCCTCCGCCGGACGAAACCCTCTATTTCAGGGCGGCTATATCGCGGATTCGCGAGAAGATTAAGGACCGTCCGGCTCTCTTGAGCTATTTCGATTGCCTTCAGCGCGAACTGAAGCGCAGCGAGATAGCGGCCGATCTTGAGGTGTCGCTGGATCGGGTGGACGAGCTTCGTAAGCAATTTCTTGCCCGAACGGAAGACATCTATAGCGAACTGTTTGAGAAAAGCAATCAACCGCAACAAAAAGGGGGCGCGTGAAGCGCGCAATTTATTATGGCTGAAAAAGACGATGCAGAGAAGATTTTCGACGGTCTGACAGCGTGGATGGACTCTGCGGACACGATGGATCTTGCGGAACTTCGTCAGGTTCGCCGCATGATGGGCGATAACGTCGAACATAGCGAACGAGAATTTCTTTCCTGGCTTGAAAAGCTGAAGCAAGGACTCGACAGGACAACCTCGGTGCAAGAAGAGCGAATAGAGAGTATTCTATCCAGTGCAAAACGACTCGGACTCGACGCACTTGGGTTGGCCGATCTGACTGGCCTGAGCGTCGTGTTGGTTATGAAACTCGATCGGAGATTGATCAATTTCGGGAGCATTCCTCAAAAGATATTTGACCTCCTTGCAAACGTGCTCCACTCAGCCACAGCTCCTATAACCGAGTACCTCCAGCAACCACCCGTTCTAGCCATGGAGGCTCGGTTTCGCGCAACCGAGAGTCCGACGATTCCGGAGCAACAGGACTTCTTTGATGCCGTGCGTTCTGACAAAAGTATCAGCGAGGACCGACGACTGTCACTGCTCGCTCTTTCAGAGGAGCGTTAAGAATATCCATGAGCCATTGGGCGGAGATTCGAGCACGTGCGAGAGGGAGGCATGCCGAACTCGCGTTCGCAGCAGGTAACGACCACTCTCCTCGGGCGATTCTTAATGCGGCCGACACCGCCGCGGGGTACCAGCGCATTGCGGTCGCTGCGGGCGATCCACTTTTGTACGGCGCGGAAGCGTGTCTTTACGGCGGGTTTATATGGTTCAATTCGGACCTCGAACCGTGGAGAATCGTTTTCAACCAAGCCCACGAATACGCCCATCTCTGGTTGCATGGCTCTACACGGGTTTGTACTGATTGTGAGTTCGATGATGAGGCCTCTGAGGATGAGAGCCCGATAGGTGTAGACCGTGTCGAGGGATACGGACCCCAAGAGCGGCGCGAACTGGAGGCAAACGTTTTTGCGCGTGAGTTCTTGCTTCCGACCGATCTCCTCCGGATAATGTTCCTGGAAGATTGTTTAAGCGCCTCCGAGATAGCACAACGCACGGGAATGCCAGAAGGCATGGTCTTCCACCAACTCGCGATGGCCTTGTTCGCTCCGGACGCCGTTGCAGCGAAAGAACAAACACCGGAACCCGATCTCGATGGCAGCCAGAAGGAGGCCGCCCACGCGGCGACTTGTCCGTTCCTGGTCAAGGCCGGCCCCGGCACGGGAAAGACCCGAACCCTCGTCGGTCGCATCGTCCACGTAGTTGGCCAAAAAGGCGTTCGCCCCGACTCCATTCTCGCTCTAACATACTCCAACAAAGCGGCGGAGGAGATGCGATCGCGTGTGGGGCGTGTCCTTCCCGAAGAAGCTCTGAAAATCTGGATGGGCACCTTTCACGCGTTCGGCCTGGAGATTCTGAGAAAATATGGTACGCGGCTAGGGCTGCCTCCAAAACCTCGCGTAACCGACCCCGTCGATGCCCTGTACTTGCTTGAAAACTCGCTGGGATCATTGGACCTCGATTACTACCGAGATCTCATCGATCCCCCGAGGTTTCTGCCCGCTATCCTCACTGTTATATCGCGCGCAAAAGACGAACTCAAAGGCCCGGACGACTTCAAGAAAGAGGCGGAGGTGATGCTGGCGCGTGCCCAGAATCCCGGAGAGATCGAGGCGGCCGAAAAGGCGATGGAGGTCGCCCGCGTTTATGCTTACTACGCGCAACGACTTCAGGAAGAGGGCGCGCTCGATTACGGCGACCTGATTAGCCGATCTGTAACCCTCCTACAAACCCATCCGGACGTTCGGGACACACTCCGAAATCAATACAGGCATATCGTGGTTGACGAATATCAGGACGTGAACACAGCGAGCCGGATTCTCCTTCGCGAAATTGCCGGGGCGGGCACTGGCCTTTGGGTTGTAGGAGATCAGCTTCAGGCAATCTACCGGTTTCGCGGAGCGGCTCCCGCCAATATGGACGCGTTTGCGCTGGATTTTCCCGGCGCAAGTATATCTCCGCTAAAAGTGAATTACAGGTCGCGATCGAGGATCGTGACTTCGTTTGCGACGTTCGGTGTCCAGATGACAGCCGGCGGATCATCCGATAAGTTTCTCAATTGGAAAATAGACCGTAACGACAAGCCGGGCGACATTCGGTACGAGGTAGGCCACGATGAATTCAGTGAGGCTGACGGGATCGCGGCCGAGATTACGAGGCAGCATGACAACGGCGTGCCTTACAAAGACCAGGCAGTGCTCTGCCGCACTCACACGGGGCTCGCGAAGCTCGTTTCCACCCTTGAAGGGCGCGGCATTCCTCTGTTTTATCTCGGCGATTTGTTTGAAAGAACAGAGATCCGGGATCTCTTATCGCTGCTCTCACTCGCGTCGGAACGTAAAGGCAGCGGACTGCTTCGAGTATCCCAATTCTCAGATTACCAGATCGCTCCAACGGATGTGCTGGAATTATTGGACCTCGCACGGAACCAGTCTGCATATTTTCCGAAGGCACTTGAACTGGCAGCAGTCGATGATAAGCTCTCAGACCACGCAAAAACTCATTTTGGTCTTCTCGCACGGGCGCTCGAAGGCATCTCCTACAATA
>Ga0182018_10004380_pt1 | contig 11901 bp, 15 predicted proteins | sample 812P2MmetaG_FD_120490 | JGI IMG/M metagenome (GOLD analysis project Ga0182018, IMG submission 120490) | Permafrost microbial communities from Stordalen Mire, Sweden - 812P2M metaG | ecosystem: Environmental > Terrestrial > Soil > Wetlands > Permafrost | place: Sweden: Stordalen | collected...
CGCATTGAGCGGCGGCAAAACCGCAGATCAACCATCGTAAAGCCGATCCCTTATCTATCAACCGAAAGCGGCGGCGGGCCAGGCGGCCCGAAGGTCGAATTCTGCGCCATCGTGCAACCGTCATAAAATCAGCACACGGCTGAAACCTTCGCCGACTAATTTAGCCAGGCGCGACGATAGGGCTGCGCAGTAATGATAGTTGGAGGATAGCATGGAGAATTCTCAAAAACTCGCCGATCATCACGAACAGGCTGCCAATCACTACGAGCTTGCGGCTGAGCACCACCGCCAAGCTGCGTTCCATCATCGTGGCAAAGACACGACGAAGGCGGTGAATCACGCGCATACCGCACAGGGCCATCATCATCACGCCAATCATCACGCAACTGAAGCAAGCAAGCTACACGCCGATTCGCCTAGCGAAGCGGAGGTCGAATAGCATCGCTCGACCCGGTACTGACACTCTGCAGTTGCTCATGAACGAGCCCGAGATGCGCTATCGGCTAATCCCCGAACCGAGTTTTGATGAGCTTTTGGCCGATGGGATCATGGATATCGTGCTCGGGAACGCCGGAATAAGCCGCGCCGAATTACGGCGACATCTCGAAGAGACGGGGCGACGTCGCGACAATCACTCGAGGTAGACACTTTGACGAGCTCCAATTGGCCCTACGACCTCCCTTAGGAGGTCGCCATCGGATTATCGAGGGTTACGGGCTGGCGCCAAGACGCTGTAATCCCAGATGGGCATCGTTGTTATCGGGATCGAGCTTCAGTGCTGCGCGATAGTCGGCAATTGCCTTATCGCGTTGGCCCTCGTTTTCATAATCCGAACCGCGAATGTCATATAAAATAGCCTGGCGTCCCGTGGTTTCTTGGCCCGATTGGAGCAGCGCGGTGCACCCGCTGATCCCGGTTTCGAGATTGTCGCTCGTGCAATTCAGCACATTGTCTTCTCTGGTCTGTGCGAAGGCAGGTAGCGCCGCCAACGTCAGGGCCAATCCGATTAAAAGTCGCATGTTTCCTCACCTGCTTATGGGGCGAGGATAGATCGGCTTTGAGCAAGCGGCTAGCCGCACGATAGCGAAGTTATTCGATGGGGAAACCGGTCCCGTACTCCGTATAAATTGAGCGGTAGGGTTATTTTCTTACCCCAAATACCCTCGGCCGCCAGGCGACTTGCGACTATTTTTTTTGACTGATCACAGAATGGTACTTTTGCTTGCGTTTGCCGCAAGCCTGCTCTGCCATATCGTAACCGCAACCGCCGGGTCGAGGTTTCTGGCACGGAACTGTGGCACCCCATTGGAGACGCGCAAAGATGTGGAGCTAATCCGGATTTTCGAGGTGGGTTGGAACTCCGCAGATCTCAAACTTGAACTGACGGCCTTCCTTATTGCGAGTCCACCAAAAGCATCCTTCGATGATGATCCCGTGTTGCGCGTAGCCCTCGACTAACTGCTTTGCTATCCGCTCGGCAGATGATTTATCGCCATAGGCACCAGGCAATATCTGGCGCTTTGAGCGACCGTTTATTTTGCTGGTGCGGACGATAACAAGTGCCATTTTTTTGGACCGGGGCCGACGACCCAAAACCTAAATACGGCCAACATTAAGCCAGATAATGGCACCGCAAATCGCAATGAGACCCATGATAAGGGCACATTCGAAAACAGTGAGGCCGGCTTTGTGGGTCAGTAATTTGCGAAGCGGATGCACGACGTTCCTAATATGCGATGGGCTTCAGTGCAGCCCCCGCTTTAAGAAATTTTGCTGGATCCTGTGGGCGGTGGTCGAACAGCACCTCATAATGAAGATGGGGCCCAGTGCTGCGGCCGGTCGAGCCAAGCTCGGCGATTTGCTGATGCGCACCGACAAACTGGCCCGGCGATACTAAAATGCGATCGAGATGGGCATAGCGGGTGACGAGACCATTGCCATGGTCAATATCAATACAGAAGCCATAAGCATCCTTGATGCCAACGAAGATGATCTGGCCGGGTGCCGTGCTGAAGACGGGGGAACGGAACGGTGCCTCGAGATCGAGCCCGGTGTGATAGGCAAGCCGGCCGTTGAAGGGGTCGCGGCGGGGGCCGAAGGGGCTACCGATCTGGTAATCCACCAGTGGTGCTGCAAAGGGCATTGTTTTCAAGATTGAACGCAGCAGGGCGAGGCGGTCATCGCCCTGTGGCGCCATATCCATGGATCCTAGCGCGACGAAAGGTCCACCTTCTGCCTCACGGCTTGCACGGCGTAATAGTTTTTCAGGATCGAGCCCGGCCTGGCGGAGCTTTGCTAAATGGGCCCGCTCTTCGCTAAACCGCGCTTGGTCGGGAAGTGCCGGCTCGGGCGTTGGGGGGTTAATTTGGTGGAGGCGAATAGGCGGGTTAATCTCGTGGAATTGAAAGGGCAGCGCCGATGGCGTCGCAACTGCGAGGGGGGCTATGGCCCGAGTTGGCGCTAGAACTGCTAGAGGGGTTAGGGCCGGAGGTGCTGCTAGATGAGCGGCCAATGATGCAGAGACGATGAAACCCGCAACCAGGAGGACAGAAGCCCCAAGACACTTCGCTTTGCGTAGCTTTGCCGCCTGCAACAGTGTTTGGCGGGCTTGCCTGATGTTGAACCTCGGCACGGGCGGTCCTTTGGGGCGGGAGGAGGCGTCGTGCTGATAAGCTTAGCCTCAAACCCCTAGCGAGCCCTTAACCTTAAGACCCCTATCGGTTGGGTTGGCAAGGTCCCTGACCGCAACTAAAGCCTCGATAACCACTTTTTAAGCCTATTGCTAATTTCGGCGCTGGTCCCGCCCGGCGCGCTCCCGGATGTGAAATTTATACTCGCGGCCCTCTGCGTCGCGCGCCCACCAACCTCCGATCAATTCATCGCGGCCGTGCTCTTTGTATTCTGCGAGGGCTTTTTCGAGGGCCTCTTCCGCCGCCTTTGTCGTACCGTAAAAGCCCTGCAGCAGCGTCCGCGTCACACGACCCCCCGCCTCATTGATCCGGACAATCATGCACGACATACCATTACTTCCTTCATGATCCCGCCAGCGATGCCAAAACTCCTCTCTAAAGGAGGGGCGGCCTACCCATAGCGTTGCGCACAAGAGGGTGGATGGTCATGGCGTGATTACCGCTTTTCGAGAGCGGTGATAGGCGCCCTCTCGGCTTTGCGCTTCCTCGAAGGTTTCATAGAAGAGGGGGCTGCAGTCCCGCTATCGGGACATGAGGTCGAGACTGTCCATAGAGGACCACCATTTTGACTAATCTTAGAGACGCGATATTTCTCCATACCGCCAATATGGCACAATTTGGCGCGATGCCCTAGGGGTGGGGAGTCTAGACTAATCTGCTATTCAAGCTGTCAGATCTGCCATCCCTAGCTCTCGGATGTCTTCGCTAAACCAAGGTCGCGCCATTTTCCCGGAGATATAAAAGCTGCTCCGCCGTTGCGTCGGCGGGCGGCAGCACCCGAAGTATATCGGTTGTTGGTGTGGCCTTGATCTTCCGGACCCAGGCTAACGCCGCCGCGAAATGCGGCAGACAGTGGTGTTGTTTTGCCCTGACACTTTTCGGCGGGTATGAGGCGACATACCATCGTCCCTCGAAACTCAATGGAACTCCTGTAATGCTGCTAGCAGTTTTATGACCAATAGAATGGGATTTCTAATCTGAGGACGCGCCTAGAATGAGTTTCTAATCTTAGGACGCGCCTTCAACCGAGACGAAGTGTGCAATCATTTCGGGCTCGGTCACCTTCGCTTTTTCATCCTGATCGCCAAGCCCAATCAATGTCGCGGTGAAGACGACTTTTTGCCCAAGCTTGATATCGGCGAGCGCGTTGTAAAGCGGGGTGTCATGTTGAATGAGCGTGTGGGCCTGAATATCGGGCGAGGAATTACTCCAGGTTTGCACGGTGAGACCGGGTGCTATGGCAATGATAACCCACGCATCGCCGTCATCATTGGTGCCCATACTGTCGACCGTGCCAGTCCAATTGGTGACCCGATCATTGGGCGTGGCTTTCTTCATATCGGCGAGCATGCGGCGATAGACGGCGGATGATTTGAGGGGATTGGCCGAATTCTTGTAGGGCTCCTGCGCCGCTTGCCAAGCGGCGATGTAATCGGCCTCGGATTTGGGAAGTTTTTCTACCGCTGCCGCCGGTGGCGCTTCAGCGACCCGCTCGACGGGCTCGACGGGACTCGCCAATGGCACGTCATCCGCTTCCGCCGGTTTGGAAATCAACGCGACCAGCTCTGGCGGTGGGCTAATCGTTGACGTAGGCGTGGGGCTAATCATCGCCGTTGGTGCAGGGCCAATCGTCGACGTCGGTGTGGGGCTAATTGTGGATGGGGGTGTATCGGATGGCTGCAGCGTTGTAACGGGCAGATCGGAGGGGTGCGTTGGCACCATACTCCATGGCTCGCGGCAATTGTTTACGTAAGGGTAGTAAGCGCGCGCCGATGCGCAATAATACCAAACATCTCCAGCGCTCGCTTGTGGCGTTAGTATGAGAAACGAAGCGGCGGCAGCAGCAAAGCTAATTGTCTTATTCATCAATATCTCCCCAAGCGTGCCGTCGATCCCTCATATGACGGCCAAAATGAACGGTACGTTTACGGGAGTTAACGACCGGTTAGCGTCTGACAATTGCCGAATTGTTGTTGCTCAATTGACGTCGTGTTGTTGATTGAGATTGGCATCGTTATGCTCCAATGCATTGTCCCAACTAGGGAGTGCCTGGATCGCTTATCTTTTCAGGATCGCAAATTCAGGATCGCGATCGGTCGGAAAACGGTTAGGCGCCGTTTAGGTTACTCTTTCGTAAAACCGCAGCGCTTCGCCGCGACTTTGACTTTCCCGACAGCCGCTCGATAAGCATTTGTCCCGATAGCTTTTGCAAACGAGCAAACACCCTGGCGAGTTGGGCTCCGTCTTTTCGCAGTAGTCTTGGCAGACCTACTGACGGTCGGTGCAGCTGTTAGACGCAAATGTCCGGTATTAGGTTGCAAACGGGCCTAGGGCTTTTCCTAGGGTTTTTGCTGCCTAGAACCGCCAAGTCGTCCTATCCCATTAGCTCCGCATTAAATAGTTGTGGGGTAAAACGACCGACCTTCGGGGGATACTCATGCTGGCCAGAATCAAAACGGTCCTTCAGGACTTGGCAATTGACGATACCGGCGGCACCACGATGGAATACGGGCTCGTCGCGGCGCTCATGTCCATCGTCATTGTCAGCGCTTTGGGCAGCATCGCTACCAAGCTCAAAACCGAGTACACCACGCTATCGAGCGCGCTCTAGCACCCGCCTCCCGGACTGCTAGGCGCTATCTCTAAGCTGTCCTATCCTTGCCGCATAAGCACGGCAGGAGACATAAATGAATCCATTCAAAACCTTCACGCTGACATGGTGGCAGGCCGGTTTTTTCAAAGCCGGACTGCTTGCGCTAGGGCTTGCGATTGGGGCCCATTGGAGCGATTTTTTCGGCGGCTATCTTGTTGTTCTTATAATTGTGGCCGTCGTCTGCTTGGCTTACATCACCTACGCGTGGGCGAAGCAATAGCTGTCCTACAAAGTCCGGGTAAATCCTTCTAAGTCCGACCTTAAAACCAGTAGTGCTCTGATTTAATTCAGGCCCGTTTGCTACCTAATACCGCAAATGTCGGGTGCACCACTGAGAGAAGAGAGCCCATCCCGATAAGGAGACTGTAAACGATAAACCACCCACGCTCGTGCGGTCGGGGTGCTCCAATCGATTGAAGCATTATGCCCCGCGCCCCAAGCGCATGCGGCCAAGTTCTGTTAAAACGGCCCCTCCCAATATTTTCCGGACAAATCCCAAATCGGCTAAGCGGGTTACGTCTTTACCGTTGAACAATCGGCTTGGAGTGCCGGTTGCTAAGCCCTGCAGTGCTGCGAATTGCTGCTCAGAAAGGGGTTTATCCAAATCAGACATTGCCATGAGCGGAATATGGCATGGCGGGTGAAAAAACCCTAGAGGGGGAGAGATCGACGGGAGGAGAGTTTCGTTGGCGGTATAGAGATAGGCTAAGGGCGGTATAGAGATAGGTTAGAGGCGGTTTAGAGATAGGCTGGGCAGTTGGCCCCATCTAATATTCTGGTTTGGTGCATAGCTGAGGGGAACACAATGACGATGCTGCATAGCGCTCGCATGCGTGCTTTTATTGCAGCGATCGTGGTTGTTTGCGCGGCGATCTTGTTTATAACGCCAGACCCAGCGGTCGCGGTAGAGCAATCACCAGGCGGCTTTCTCCACAGCATCTACGACCACTATCTGGGTGACAAGGCTCCCGGTGTCCCACTAAAGACCCACGCCAAAATCCGCCGTTATTTCGAGTCTTCATTGGCTGCCCTCATCATCAATGACGAGATTGCAGCGGCCAAGCGCAACGAAGCTCCAACGCTCGACGGCGATCCCTTTGTCGACGCGCAGGAATGGCATATTCCCGCGATCGATATCCGGATTGAGCGCACGGGTGACACTAAAGCAGTGGGGGTAGTGGCCTTCCAGAATTTTGACACGCCCGTTACGGTGACGCTTGAGCTCGTGAAGCTGAAAGCTGCTTGGAAGATCAGCGACATCACCTGGGGTGACGAGACCTTGCGCGACCTCTACAACGCAACACCGAAGTGAGGAGGGGGCCGAAAAGGACTTGCTCCTCTGCGAGGATCAACGCTCCTTTTTAGTGGTGAGATCCCTCAGCATCGCATTGTCTTGCGTCGCATCTGCCAAGTCTTTCTTCAGCTTAGCGTTTTCGGCCTCGAGCGTCCGAATCCGCCGTTGGTCATAGTTATTGACATCGGTGCAACTGGGCCCTGGCGGTGGTGGTGGGGGCGCGGATTTAAAGAGGTTCGCAAAGGGGTTGCTGACGGGGGTTTGGCAAGCAGCGAGGCCGGCCGCTAGGACAAAAAGCACAATAAAAGTGCAGACTGGACGCTGCTTTTTCATAGTTGATACTGCCTTTTCATTTGCCGACCGTTGCTAACCAACATTCTAAGCTGTCTTATGTTCCGGCAAAAGCTGTAGAGGGACAAGGTTTTTAAAGCAACTCTGGCTATCGCTCATAAGTTACACCGGAATTTAACTTAAATCCTGTCGGATCCTTAGGGGTTCTTCACACGGGCGCCTTAGTTTTTATACCTATGCATCAACCGGCTAATACTGATACGCGCCCGGCTAATACTGATCCAGGCCGCCCGGCGCCAACCCACCGATTGGGCATTGTGGCTGATGTCATCGCCATGGTCATGGCAATGTGGGCAGATGTCGCGATCTCGAACAATCAATCTAATATTGATCCGCTCCGCCGTGCGCGAACCCTGAGATTTGGAATTGCGGGCGTTGTCATTGTCGTGGTCATGGCAATGTGGGCCGGGGTCTCGATCTCGATCAATCAATCGCGTGACACCGCATTGAAAGCTATGAATTCCGACGCCGCCAATCTCGCCTTCGCATTTGACGAAGAAGTTACGCATACGCTCGATATCATTGCCGGAGTTATGGACGCGGTCGCCAACCGCATGGCGGTCAAGGGATCGGACATGAATATTTACGCGTGGTCGCGCCAATTTCCGATTGTGACAGGTCCCATTATCGAGGGCGGCATCATTGCACCCGACGGTGTGCTGATTTCCGGGACGAAAACACCGGATCTGCTGCCAACCGATGTCAATGATTACGGGCAATTCCGGCGCCAACTCGACGCGAAGTATAGGGGTCTCTTCATCGGAACGCCAGTGAGCAGCCACGTCTACAATCAAATGGTGATCCCGATTAGCCGGCGCGTCGAGAGCAAAGACGGCCGTTTCATCGGCACATTAATTTTCTTGGTGTCACCAGCGAAGCTAACCAGTCTCTACAAATCAATAAATCTTGGCGATCATGGAAGTATCACATTGGTTGGCAATGGCGGCGTTGTGCTCGCCCGCTTCAGCAAGAGCAGTCCAGGCGGACTCGACGGCATCGGACAATCATCCACCAACATGGTCAATCCGGAATCGATCGCAGAAGACGGTCAAGGATCTTATGTCGCTGAGAACCCGATCGACCACATCACGCGTCTTTACAGCTACCGCCGCGGTGCGGACTATCCGCTCCTGATATCGGTAGGGTTGGATTATGACGACGGGCTGGCTCTGTCCCGGGGTCATGCCAAGACGATGTCGGCGCTTGCGACGATTGCCACTCTTCTGCTCAGTGGGTTCGCCTTATATCTCATTCGCGAAATTGGCAACCGTGCCAAACGCGATGTCGAACTGGCGGCTAAGAGCCAAAAGCTGGAGCTCACGAACGCCGAATTGGTCGAGAGCAAAGAACGCGCTGAGGTGGCCAATCAGGCGAAATCGCTCTTCCTCGCCAATATGAGCCATGAACTTCGAACGCCGCTCAACGCCATTATCGGTTTCTCCCAGATCATCAAGGATGAGATCATGGGCCCGGTTGGTAAGCCCCTTTATGTCGATTACGCGAAAGATATATGCGGCGCCGGTGAGCATTTGCTCGAGATCATCAGTAACCTCCTCGACATCTCAAAAATCGAGGCAGGCAAGACGGAGCTTGCGGACGACCTCGTCGATGTGACCGAAATTGTGAACGCCAGTTTTTCGGCCGTGCGTATTCAGGCGGATAAAAAGAGGATCACGCTCTCCGCCGATATTCCGCCGGGAATGCCGCTTATTCGGGGGGATGCAACGCGGCTCCGCCAAGTCCTGATCAATATCTTATCGAACGCGGTCAAATTCACCCCGGCCGGTCACGTCACCGTATCCCTCGCATGCGATGCCGCGCGCGGGTTTAGTTTAACGGTCGCCGATACCGGCATCGGCATGTCACCGGACGAGGTTACCAAAGCGCTGGAACCCTTCGGCCAGATCGAAAACGCCATCACCAAGAAATATGAGGGAACGGGTCTTGGGCTGCCCTTAGCGAAGCGCTTGGTCGAGCTCCATGGCGGTCGCCTCACTGTCGCAAGCGCCAAGGATGTTGGCACGACCATCCGTGTACTATTGCCACCCGACCGTCTCGTCCTCACGGTTGCAGAGGTGACGGGATTTCCCGCGACCGCCGCTGTGGTGCGACGTCGCGCCTGAGTGAAGGCCGTCGCGGCCCGCGACTACGCCGGCATTGCGCAGGAGATGGCTCGGCTTAGGCAAGCGGATCCCCCGAAGCGCGCTTGGATGATTTCGAGAATAATCTCTTAATAAAAAGGGGGCTGCGGAGAGCAGCCCCCTTATCCGAAATCTCAGTCAGATCAGGCGGAGAAAGAGCGCGCGGTGTTGCGCCGCTTCAATTGAAGGCCGACGAGGCCGAAGCCGATCAGCATCATGGCCCAGGTTGCCGGTTCAGGCACACCAGACACGGCAGTCGGGTCGAAATCATAGGTGGTATCGGAGCCGCTCACGCCAATGGTGAAGTCATCGACATTGCCGTTGAATTGATCCGTCGGGTTGGTCTCGCCGACGAAGAATATAAGACCGCCAAGCCCGACATTCTCCAGGCTCCCCGGGCCGCGGGTATTGACGATGGTCGGATCGCCGCCCAAGGTTTCGATGGCGCTGATGCAGCTCGATAACGATGCGACGCCGCTTCCCGGAGAGCCGCAGCCGGCGATGCCTTGGTTGTCCCACAAGCCACCGCTCAATACATTCCAACTCTGCCAGGTGTCTAGCGCGGTGGCACCCTGATTGGGCAGGCTCGGATTGCCAGTCGTCGGCGTCTGATAGGGCGGCTCGAAGAAGAGCTGATCATAGGCGTCCGAGCCAGCCAGGCCGGTCGCTATCTCGATCTCTAGAACAGGAAATTGCTGGGTGTTGTTCACCGTGTCGTAAGTCGAATAAGTGAGCGTGGTGAGGGAGCTAAGCTGCGTCCCGGAATAGCCGGTGGTGCTCAGGTTCTCCGAACCGTCGCCGCCGATCGTGCCGTTACCGGTCGCAAGATTGGCGCTGCCAATACCGATGGGCGGCGTCGCCGGTCCTACCACCATTCCGCCGCTGCCGGTCGGATTGGCGCCGACTATGTTGTTTCCATCCATATTGGCGAAGGCCCAGCTACCCATGCTGGTCGGCGTCACGACGACGACAGAAGCCTTGGCCGGCAAAGCCAAGGCGCCAGCGAAGCCAAGGCCGAGGAGTAGACAGGCAATTGGTTTAACGACTCTATCCATGACTAGTCTCCCAACGTATTGGTTTGTCGGCTGGCGTCGTGCCCAAACCGTTAAGATTAACTATATCTGAATTGTCCTAATCGGCCTCATTTTTAACGACGACATGTGTAAAGAGATTTTACAGGTGTCGCATTTTCTGACGACCGAATGCGCGGTGATGGAACTAATGTAGCGCGTCACCCAACACCGCTACTTCCATGATTTCATTTAGGGTCTACCGAGGCGACGAGACAATGTCGCCCGAGCGGTCGATCGCGTAAGAAAAAGGGGCCGCCCGCAGGCAGCCCCTTCTTAACAAGCCTTGGTCAGTTAGGCGGTGAAAGAGCGAGCCGCGTTGCGTCGCTTCAACTGGAGACCGACCAACCCGAATCCAATCAGCATCATCGCCCAGGTCGCAGGTTCAGGAACTGCGGATGTGGCGTTGATGTACTCGGTCACCGAGCCGAGCGAATCGCTGTTCGCTGTATCCACTAAAGAAAGAGTGACTTCATAGTTGCCGGGCGCATTCGGATCGAAACCAAGCACAATCGGGAGGATAGAGAATGAAAAGTTCTCGGCGTTCTGAAAACCCGTGTCGGTCGCCAGGTTTGCGGCACTCACAGTGTTATCGGGTGGGCTCGATGGCCCCCAGCCTGCATTATCTGTAAGGGAGGTGAGAGGGTTGAAGCTGATGGTGTCCGAGTTGCCAAGGTTTGTGAGAGTAATCGTTGGTGTGATCCCGCTCAGAGTAAGCCCACTGTTGCCGGCGGCGCCACCCGGTTGAAGGTTAACCGAAAACACGAAGTCCCAAAGTGCATCACCGCCGGAAGTGCCGGTCGGGACATTGTAAATGTTGGTGGATGTCGGCGTTACATTTCCAACAAAACGTAATTCCGTCGCAAGCCCTAACTCGACGCCGTTCTCGATATCGACCGTAAAGCCATTGTTCGGATTTCCAGTGCCGAAGTAAACTCCGGGCGGCGATACCAAGCTGGTGTCGTAAGTGATGGCGGCGTTTGCGGTGCCGGACAACGCTATTGCGAGCGCTCCCAAAGCCACAGCAAATCCAAGCTGTTTCGCGCTTTGCAAAATTTTTGATTGCATGAATGTCCCCTAAAAGCACGTGCACCCTCATGGGCGCTATCGTGGGTGTAGAATGCAATTGATCGTAGTCTATGAATTTAGTCGAATACACTATAAAGGCGCATCAACGCTTAGATATATATGAGAGGTTGCATTTGAGCATCTAGGGTCGTTGTAAAGAAATCGGACACCGAGTCCTAAAGCTTTACAATCGCCTACAGTCTTAAGTTCTACTAAGACCTTGTTCTTGGGTAGTGCATCAGTTTGAAAAATACCGTCGAGAGATTTGATTTAACCCAGGTTTCCGGCCCGCTCATTACGGGGCTATGCCTGAACGGCAGAGCTAAGCGCCACCAGCGCTCATACCAGCTCGCTAAGCTCGTCGTGGATAGGCCGCGCGCAAAAGCCTAAGATTGGGTCGAGAGCTTTTTCTTGACAACTGTTAGCAAGGCTGCTTCGCTTTCTTCTAGTGTTGTTATATATGGAGGCTCGCGTGTTGAAAATCATGTTCGGATTATTGCTTCTTCTCGGTGCCACCCCTGCATGGGCGGCTACGTTCGTACCCGGCCCGGAAATCGGCGCGAATATCCCAGTGCTGGCTGTGGTTGGCGGCATTGCGCTTATCGCTGGTGCGACCATCTTTTTCAGGCGACAG
>Ga0182018_10004381_pt1 | contig 11901 bp, 11 predicted proteins | sample 812P2MmetaG_FD_120490 | JGI IMG/M metagenome (GOLD analysis project Ga0182018, IMG submission 120490) | Permafrost microbial communities from Stordalen Mire, Sweden - 812P2M metaG | ecosystem: Environmental > Terrestrial > Soil > Wetlands > Permafrost | place: Sweden: Stordalen | collected...
CCCCTCAACTGCGTGCTGTATCTCGCGCCGTCGGCGGTGTGGGCTACGATTTGGCTGATTCCCACTGCGGCGCTTACAGCGGCTCCGTTTGGAATCGCACCCGCGGCGATCCAGCAGATGATGCCGGCGTCGATGCGCGGACAGGCTTCGGCCGTATATTTGTTCTCCGTCAATATCATTGGCCTAGGCTTGGGACCGACGGCGGTGGCGTTCTTCACGCAACACGTTTTCGGGCGCGACAGTGCGGTGCCGTATTCGCTGGCCATCGTCACGTCGGCGGCATGCGCACTGGGGGCGGCGCTGCTGTATGCGGCGCTAAGACCGTTTCTGGCGAGCCTGGAAGGGCTGAAGCGCCACATCGAATCGGGCGCGTAGGAGAATTGTTGGCGGATGAACGCCGGCGCGCGCGACGCGCAGTCAATGGAAAGTCAACCTTACCTGTTGATTTTCCCAACACCCCGTTTTCGTGTTCGAAGAATCATTTATGAGGCGGGCACACCTGTACCGTAGATCAGCTTCCTACCACTTTCCGGACTTGCAAATATAAGGCGTGCAAGGTGCATAGATAACGCCCTGCTCCGTGTGACTGGCCTAGCGGGAACGGTTGAAAATACGTCACGCTGCCATAGTCTTGGCGAACAAAAGGTGAAATGTGATTTTACAGGTGACGCTTTATCGTCGGCTGTCAGCAAGAGTTTGCTAAACCTATTGAAACGGCTCGCTGTAGGCGCGTAGCTCAGTTGGTTAGAGCGCTACCTTGACACGCCTCTGTGGTCCAGTACTCCCAACAACTTAGAGACCGTCGGGGACTGCCCGAGTACGCTCAAGTACGGCCAAGACGGGTTTATTACAGGTGATTTTACAGGGTGCGGATTTTCTTGCCCAGCGCTACTAGGCGAGCAAAAGACGAAAGCGCTAAGATTCCGCTTGTGGACGAGGGCCGCAAACGTGTGCTCGCGATTGTAGCGGGAATCCTCGTGGCGCGGCAGCTGAAGACGGCAGACGATTTGTTCGGCGGACCACAGGGCAGTCCGAGAACCAATGCGATGATAGCGGCGGCGGGTCAGTGGGCTGGGATCTTTTGGTGCCCGCCTCCACGGGCTTATTTCTTCCAACTGATCTCATGGTTTTCAAAGTCGAAGCCGATTTCTTCTAGGTGCGCGCCGCGTATGCTCAACAGGCCATCGAAGTCGCGTCCATCATCTCTCTGGTCTGCCACCACGAAACCTGCCTGTGGGCCAAGCTCTTCTTTCCCCAGGCGCATGTCCGGGATCAGCACTGCCTGACGTTGAAACTCTCCGCCAACGTTCGTCGCCTTGGCTAGTCTTCCCGACGGCATAGAGATCGGGTTTTCATGGTGACTTTGGAAGAGCATCAGGGCGGAAGCTCCCGTGTCGACTAGCAAGCGCACTGGCTGGTCGTGCAATCGTACTTGCACGGTGATAAAAGGTGGGCCGGTTTTGAACGAGACTGTGGAGCGGGTTCGTTCCATCGGGCCGAACCGCAGTCGTTTGGTTTTGTAATTGATGCTGAAACTAGTCTTGCCTAGCACATCCAGACCAACGATGGCGTCAATTCTCCTCCCCAGTGTTTTCTCGAACGAGGAAAGGTCCTGCACTAAGACTGGAATGCTTTCAGCACGGGCGGGACCAACCGCAACGACCGACAGGGTGGCAAGCTTGGTCTGAACATTCTGGTTGACCAGGCCTCCTTGCCGTTTCTCTCGCTGAGACCAAGAGTTGTTGAAATTCTCTGATCAATCATGCTTGGGTAGGCCCCCGTGTCAATGATGAAGGTCAACTTCTCCAGTGTACCGATCGACCCTTCCACGACCACGAGGTAGTCCTTGTAGAGCTGAATAGAAAGCTCAATGGAATTATGGAAAACAGGCTTCGTCTCTACCGGCACAACGACTGAATTGGATTGGGCAAGTAAGGGGTTACAAAACAAACCTAGGACCGCTGGTGAAGCGATCGAAAGCAGGATTGGTTTCATTCGTCACCTCCGCAATGGCGTGTCGTGACGCGGACCTTGAGGCCTCTAGATCAGGACCTCAAGACACCTGGGAATGCTCTCTATGTGGAAGGTTGGTCGGGCGGTTGTTCCTCGGTTACTCTCGATGCGACAGCAACTTACATGCATTGTTCCTGGAAGGTTCCGGTGGCAGTTGGACGGCACAACCAAGAGTGCTAGACTCGCGCTAATCATTCCGGGTTGCGATCCCCATGGAAGGACACACTCCACTAGCGCCGTCCATTCGTTTTGGACCCTTCGAACTTGACGTCCGCTCGGCTGAACTGCAATACAATGGGCGCAAAATACCCATTCACGAACAGCCCTTTCAGGTTCTGCTTGCACTGCTCGAACGTCCCAGTGAGTTAGTTACCCGCGAGGAACTGGTCCACCGGCTATGGCCGGATGGGACGTTTGTAGATTACGAACGCGGCCTTAACAAAGCGGTCAACAAGTTGCGGGACGTCCTGCGAGACTCGGCAGACGCGCCGCGCTACATCGAGACGCTCCCGCGACGGGGGTACCGCTTCATCGCACCGCTGGAAGGTGGAAGTGCGTTAATAACGGCATCGGGCAGTGCCGTAGTGGCCGAAGCGGGGAGGCAACACAGAATCTGGGCTATCTTTCTGAAAATTATGGTTGCCGGGGTTGGGGCAAGCGCCGCGGCGTTTTTGATTTTGCACTTGGCCACTCGCACGAAAGACCCACACGGCACTTTCGAACGAATGGGGATACGGCAAGTTAGCAAAACCGGAGATATCCGGGAGGCAGCGATCTCACCGGATGGGAAATACATCGCCTATGTACTTGAATCCGCTGCACAGCAGAGCATCTGGATGAGACAAGTGAGAACAACGAGCGCGGTCCAGATTGTTGCTCCGGGTCAAGAGCCCTATACGGATTTAACCTTTTCTCCGGAGGGGAGCTATCTCCTCTATCGTCGTGTGCTGCGCTCGGAGGGGACGGGACAACTGGAAGAGGTTCCCGCACTCGGAGGTAATCCCAAGAGACTGGTTGATAATGTTGACGGTGGAGGGACATTCTCACCGGACGGAACTTGGGTGGCGTTTGTCCGTAATGATCCGCCGAAAGCCGAAAGCTTGCTGGTCGTGGTAAATACCGACGGAACAAATGAGCGGATTCTGGCGCGGCATTCCCTCGCGGATTTGTTCTGGGCACCGGCTTGGTCGCCGGACGGCAAGTTGATCGCCGTCGGCTCCGGTGGCTTCATGCCGCAATCGCTGCTTAGGCTGTCGTTGATTTCGGTAGGAAACGGCAAAGAGGAATTTCTCACCGCACAAGAATGGGCCTCTCTCGGCGGGTTGTCCTGGTTGGCTGACGGCAGCGGGTTGGTCATGACTGGCCAGATACAGGGCCGGTCGAACGACGCTGGACAAGTGTGGTATTTGCCCTATCCCAGTGGCGAGGCACACCAGATTACCAATGACCTGAGCAACTATGTTGGTGTCACTGTGACGCACGATTCACAGAACCTGCTTACGGTGCGAAAGGAGCGAACTTCGGCGATTTGGCTCGTTGCCAAGGGTCCTTCGGGGGGTGCGCTGCCGATAACGTTTGCGGAGAGCCGGGCTGATGGCCTGTTCGGGTTGTGCTGGACGCCGGACGGGAAGATTGTCTATTCTTCGCGGGCGGACGGCACGTCTGAGTTGTGGGTGATGAAGGCCGATGGCAGCCAGCAACAGCAATTGACCGCTAACGGGGCGTTCAATGCCGATCCAGTAGCCCTGCCTGACGGTCGCTCGGTCATCTTCACTTCTTCTCGTGCAGGAGGGAACCACCTGCTGTGGCGTATCGCCATCGACGGCAGCAATTCCCGGCAGCTTACCCACGGCCGAGATGAATTCCAAGCGGATGTGTCGCCCGACGGAACATGGATGGTGTTTACCTCGACGGAGTCAGGCAAGACGACGATTTGGAAATCGCCGCTCGAGAATGAGCACCCTGTGCAACTTGAAAAGCAGCTATCCTGGTTTCCCGCAGTTTCTCCCGATGGCAGGTGGATCGCGTACGTCCTTTACGATGAAGGAAAGCATAAATACCAAATTAGCATCGTTCCAGACGGGGACGGTCCCGCGACTCGAGCAATCGATTTGCCCCCGGCCGCGGGGTCGTTGAGCCTACTACGATGGACACCGGATGGGCGGGCGCTTGCCACGGTAGAAACCCACGATGGAGTGGACAACATCTGGAGCAATCCACTTTGATAGCAGATCGCACGAGCAACTAACCAATTTTTCTTCGGGCCAGATCTTTGGGTTTGACTGGTCGACTGACGGAAACCGGTTGGCGGTCGCCCGTGGCTCGCTATCCAGCGATATTATTCTCATCAACAATTTCCGCTGATATTCAGCACCATCTCAAGAGCAACGGATCTCTCGCGAAGAGCACCATTGGTTCGGTGACGTGGAGTCGCCATCCGGGTGAAGGCACGGGCATCCGTCACTTGACGATAACGCATTATAAGGGGGCGCATCGTGATGTCGAGCGAGACGCAACAGTCGATCAAGAACGCACGCATAGGCTTCAAGCGAGCACTGATGCGTTTCGTCAAACGGCAGAAGCTGAATTAGGAAGTCCAGCTTCGAGGAGCGGTCCTCTTCGTCATAAACTCCGACCAAGATTCTGTCCACAATCCTTGTCCGTAATGAGGCCAAGCGTGGCTTGCAAGCCACTTTCGGATTTCGCTAGCCGAGCTCTCGCCCTTTTCCCATCGGTGGAGCATGTCAGTAGCACCTGCGATCTCGGACAAGCCCAATTTCAACCACCGACATTGCTTCCAAGCATTGTCGGGTGATCGAGAGCGCGTTTGCGTGCATGCCTGCACGATTGGCTTGGTTTGCCAAGAGCAAGGAACTTTGCAGGAACCAAAATGCCTGCAGGGGGACGTTCTAACTTGCAGCGGAAGCTTGAGCTTGTCTAGCGAATCTGCGAGCCGTTGCAGCGTCAATGGCGTCGTCCCTGTCGAGATCTGAACCAGTCTGCAACTGGCTTCTTGGTTCGACGAGCTTCACGCGACATGCGCTTTCACGTCTCCGGCGGGGGGATCGGATACAGAGTCTAGAAGCTACTTAGCTATTTCATTGTACGGCTGGTGTTGCAATTCGGCGTTGCGAGGGAGATAGCCTCGCAGCAATTCCATAAACCCAAGCGTGGAACATGAACAGCCCAATTTGGTGGAGCGATCGCATTTCCGACCAGCTTACCTCAAAGCGATTTTGCGAAACGGTTCGGACGCGGTAAACTGAGTTTCACCCGACACGGCTGAAGCACGTCACGCAACCATCGCTTGGCGAACAAAAGGCGAAATATGATTTACAGTGACGTTTTACAGGTGATTTCCGTCGTCAGCCGTCAGCAAAAGTTTGCTAAACTATTGAAACGGCTCACTGTAGGCGCGTAGGCTCAGTTGGTTAGAGCGCTACCTTGACACGCTTCTGTGGTCTAGTAACAAGACGGGAATATTACAGGTGACTTTACAGGTGTGATTTTCTTGCCCGGAGGTTTATAGCGAACAATCTGCGGAATCACTGGCGACCTTCCCCATTAATAAGGAGAGCGACACGAAGACTGCATCCCCTCGCAATCGTCTTGGCGAACAAGAGAAGAAAAAGGTCTACAGTACCACTTGGGAAATGGCAACCCGCACGGTTGCAGATCTTCCCCTCCAAGAGCAAAGTCGCCCGCTAGAGAGGACGACCTAGAGAGATCGGCGAACGGAGCTAAGCTGCTTCTGATTTCTTGCTCGCGAGGGATCCTACGATGATCCCATGGCTCCCGCTCTTGATAGTCGTCTTGTGGCCCGGCTGCAGCAGATTGTAATAGACCTTCGTTTTGGTCTGATCGTTAGGGTCAGCGTAGAGTGTGATTTTTCCTTTCTTGGGAAGGATTACGCACATGGCCGGGTGGTGAGTATTCTCCGAGGACCACAGCTCGATCAGATAGGGTTTCGTGTCCTCGTTGATGAACTGGCATAGGCCGTTCGGTGGAACAACTGCCGGGTCGGCACTGGGCTGTCCGTCCTGCACATACAACTTAGTTGTCTTTGCGGCTGTGTCTGCCATGATGTTTCTCCTTAGTTAAAGTTTACTCCGGATTTCCATTTTGGGTCCCCGAGTGATGATCCCACCTACGGTTTCCATTTTGGAGTCGCCAGGCAACGACTAATTAATGCGTTGTCGGCGGCGATCTAATTTTAGTAGGTGCCTCTCTTGTTATAGAACTGCATCACCGCCCCGGCTTTACTTCTTCGCACCGGAGGAAAAGTCGGGATCGGCGAGAAGTTTCTGCAATCCAGGCCGGTCTTGAAGATCCGTTAGAGTATAACCATTCTGCAGACTCTCGCGGGCATATTTCAGAGCTTGTCGGCGGTTGCCCAAGTCATCGTAGGCCTCAGCGACCTCGGCCAGAGCATAGGAATCTTTGGGAGCAAGCGCGAGAGCAGCTTCAGCGTGGCGCAGAGACTTTTCGCGTTGTCCGGATTCTGCTTCCAGGCTGCTAAGACGGGCTTCAGCCTGCGCATCCTGCGCATGGGATGAAACGTATTGTTCGAGCGAGGAAAGCGTCTTCTGTCGAACGGCCTGTGCGTTTTGCTTGTCGTGAAGAGACTCATACGCAATCAGCAGATTGTCCCAGACATAATAGTTCTTGTCATTCAGAGCGAGGGCCCTACGGGTCATTTCTACTGACTCGGCATAACGTTTTTGCTTAATGTAAAGATGGCCTAAATTGGCGTAAGCTGGGTAACTCGGTCCCTGTTGAATCGACTTCTTGAGCGCGGATTCGCCCTCCGCGAGAGATTGCGGGTCGCCCAGGTCAACGAGAGCCGCGGCGAGGTTACTGTAACCTGCGGCATTGTCGGGTGTGAGTTCAACGACGCGGCGGAACTGCGCAACCGCATCCGCGGTTCGGCCCTGACGATAGTAGAACCAACCCAAGCTGTTGTATCCGTCCCAATAGTCCGATTGAAGGGCTGCCGCGCGCTTGTAGTTCGCTTCCGCATCCGCGGTTCGGCCCATTTGTTCATAGACCGAGGCTACGCCCATGATGGCTTCGGCGTTCCGCGGATTGACTTGCAGGGCTCGCTGGAACTCGTCCAAGGCAAGGTCGGGCTTGCTTTGGCCGGAATGTAGACGACCCAGAGTAACGTACGTTGAAGGCAGATGAGCGTCGAGTTCGATTGCCTTCTCACAGTTTGCGGAAGCTTGCTCAATCCAGGTCGGATTGGGATCCAACTGGTTTTTCAGGCGATATGCCTCACCCAGTTCAGCGTAGCCAAGTGCGAAACGTGGATCAGTTTGGACAGCTGATTGAAGAGCGGAAATCGCAAGATCGAGATTGCCGGCCTTGTCGTAGCGCTGAACGTATCCGAGCGCCTTCAGATAGGATTCGTAGGCGACCGGCGCAACGCCGGATCCGGATCGCCGCATGGCCGTGGGCACACTGATGTTCATGAGCCGGGCGAGGTGCGTGACCGCCTGATCTTGCAGGGAAGCCAGGTCTCCGGCGGGGTCTTCGAGCGGTACGAACCCAATCTGCCTCAGATGCAGGGTGTCAATGAGATCGAGAGTTAATCGAATGTCCTGGCCGTCGCGCTGAATGCTCCCTTTCACTACTAAGCTCGCCCCCAATTCACGCAGAGCGCTTGCCGGGTCCTGCACATTCCTTGCGCGTACAACGCTCGCCGGCACGACCCACAGGGACTGATTGCCGGCATCGAGGTTCGACAGACCCCTTGTCAGGCTATCCATGAGACCCTGTGAGACAGCTTCGTTCGCGGGATCGTTTCCAATGTTGTCAAAGGGCAGAACGGCAATGTGGTTTTCTGTGCGGCCCGACAGCAACCCGCTTACTCGCTTACGCACCGAGGTAAGCGCGAAAGAAAACGCGATCACCATCAAAACTCCGACAACCGCGATCCATCCCCTGCGTTCCCGCTTAAGCACCCATTGTAGCGATCGATTGAACCCTGAGGGGTGCTCCACATATCGCTTGAATTCCACGGTCTTGGGCACGGCCGGGTCTTCGTGGGCTGCTACCGCTCGAATCGTGTCCGTATCGCGCTTCAGCCGCATTAACTCCGACTTCATCTCTGAGGCGTATTGGTAACGGAGCTCCCGATCTTTCTCCAATGCCCGATTAATGACGTCTTCGAGCCTCGGTGGGAGATCGGGATTCAAGCGGAGGGGCGGCACCGGAGCGCGGTTCAGAATGGCGTCAAAAAGCGTCGCGGTACTTTCTCCGCGAAAAGGAACAGCGCCCGTGGCCACCTCGTACAACACTGCACCAAACGAGAATAAATCCGTACGGGCGTCCAACTCTTTTGCTCGCGCCTGCTCTGGCGACATGTAGGCCACTGTACCGAGCGTAGCGCCCGGACTAGTGAGGTGCTCTTCCAAAGTAAGCGTCGACTCTGTTGTCCCAGCCACTCCGGCGTTGCCGAGGACTGGTGTCACTTTGGCCAAGCCAAAGTCGAGGATCTTCGCATGTCGGCGCTTGGTGACGAAGATGTTCGCGGGCTTGATGTCCCGATGGACGATACCCTTCGAGTGTGCCGCGTCGAGTGCATCGGCAACCTCAATGGCGAGCGATAGAATCAGTTCGATCTCCAGCGGCTTGCCAGCGATCCGGTGCCGGAGCGTCTGCCCCTCCAGCAGTTCCATGGCGATGAAGCTTCGCCCATTGGCCTCGTCGATCTCGTAGATCGTGCAGATGTTCGGGTGGTTTAGAGACGACGCAGCCTTGGCCTCCCTCCGGAAGCGGCCGAGGGCTTGTGCGTCGTTGGCGAGTTCGTCGGGAAGGAACTTCAGGGCGACGTGGCGACCGAGTTTGAGGTCTTCCGCCTCATACACGACACCCATCCCGCCGCCGCCGATCTTGCGGAGGATGCGGTAATGGGACACCGTCTGCCCGACGGGTTCGGAGGTGGTAGCCACTGGCTAGACATGTTAGGTGGGGATGAGGGGGAGGTCAATCAGAGGCCTCTGCTCTAAGTGTGCGGGGCGAATCATGCGGAAGATTGACAATGTAAGTACCAGCTGATTTCGGCTGCACTGTATCTTCCCTCGGGACAACTCAGGAGAATTTTGATGCCCGATGAAGGATTTTCTTCGGTCGCGATCCTGCCAAGCCGCAACCGATTTGCGGAGAAGGCGCGCAAGGCGCCAGCGGCGCTTCTCGTCGGTTTCATGAACCGCCGGATGCGGAACCGCACGTCCGGTGGTGTGGGAGACGAACAACACATGGAAGCAAGCCGACTTCGCCGCCAACGCCCCGGGCCTTGATTAGGCGAACAAAATACGAATTTGAGTGAGCCGACCGAAGCACCTTCGTTTAGGGGATTTGAGGTCTCGTCGGAGCCGCTTTCAAAAACTGTTTGTCAAAGAACTTCGGGTCTTGCAGAAAGTCGTCGAGTTCAGTTACATACGCGAAGTTTCCAATCTTGTAAGCGCTGCGTTCGTACAAAACATAGGAATACGTCAAATTTTCTGATGTCCAGCCGTTCCCCGGAGTCGGAGCCTCAAACACAAGAAAGACCGGGTCGGCGTTGAGTACGAATTTGACGCTGCCCAGCGAGGATGAGATTTGCGGCGGTTGTTTTGTGAGTTTTCTTCGGCTTTCCATTGAGGCGAGCCATTCTCTTACCTTGGCCGCACTTTTGGGAGTGAAACTGCTCGCGTATACTTCGTTCTCGCCCCTCTGATGGGCGAGCGATGCATTCCGGAAGAACTCCAGCAACGGCGTGGGAGCCTTAACCTTTTCGTCTCCAAGCGGGAAGTCCATTGGTGAACCATCAAAATCGAGGAAAACGGGATGCGCGCCGGTCTCTGCCTTGCCGTCGACAGGGATCGGGTACTCATATCGCGGCTTGATGTTCGGCGAGGGCTGGTAGACGTCGGGCTCGGCCTGAGCCGCCCGGAAAGCATTCAACACCATGACTTCAACTGGAGTGGAACTGCTTACCACGCTCAGCCGCAACCGGTCGTTCCTGTCTAACCCGACGTAGAACGCATCGCGCAGGGTGCGGTCCTTCACCATCGAGTCCCAAACAAACATGGTTTTGGACCCAATCTGGACTTGAGCGACAACCTTCAGATGGTCGAAATCGAGGAGGCTTCTGGCCTGATTTATCCAATTCTCAGGACTGTCATCCACCATGGTTATGATTGTCGTGCCGAGACCCTTCATCTGACTCGGGGATGTCCAGACGCTTGCAAACTTTGCCGCATCCGCTTTGCGAATTGCCTGCACCGCCGTCACAAACATCGTTTGCGCTTTGTCCAGAGAGCCTGCTGCAAACTGGTCAAAGGGAATGTTGTAACTCTTCATTTCGAACTCTAAGTAAAGTGGGCAGTGCACCTGGTGACTATCGATCTCCACCGGAATAGGGACACTAACACGGCTGAATCCCTGGCCGAATAGGCAAGTTGGCACGGCAAACAACGCAATAGAAAAAGCCAACTGCAGAACCGCACCCGGTCTGGTGCAACGCGCGCGCATTGTCATCCCTAACAACGTCCGTCTCCCCTCAGAACGACGCAAACTGTCAACCACGCCAAACCTCCTGGGAGTTTCCATTCCAAGGTAATGCTCCCCATTCCGCCGGCAAAACAATTCCGAATGCCGAATTCGTGTACATGATCACACGTGAGCTGCCCCCAATTCAGCACGGCGATCTTACAACGCGCGCGGCTGAAGAGTGAAGGAATCAAACTCGCTTTGGGGAAAAACCAAAGTCTGGATTCGGGGTGAATCGTCGGTCGCGGCAAGGATTCTCCCACACGACTGGGCCATTGCAGCTTGGCGTACTCGGCTTTGACCTGCATCAAGATTGGGATGTCGGGGTCGGCGTCTTTCCAGAGGGTGAGGAAATCTTTGTAGGCGGCGAGTGCCCGGACGCGGGCGGCATCAGCATCCGCGCCATGCGATGTTTTCGCTTGCAGCGCATTCGCACGAGCCACGCCCAGATGTGCCAACCTGTCCAGGCCTCCGGTCCAGATTTCCGTCGTGGACTAACCTAGAACCCATCCGCTCTGCCTCTCGGATGCTGAGAGAGGCACGTTCTTGCTCGGCGGGACCGGTAACCAATGGTGTAGTCGACGCAGAGAGAGAGGACGCCGGGAGAAGCGCCGACGATGAGGAGAAATATCATCTCGCATAGCTCAGCCCGATTTTGCGAAACGGTTCGAAGGCGGTAAACTGAGTTTTACAGGTGACGTTTTACAGGTGATTTCCGTAGTCGGCCGTCAGCAAGAGTTTGGTAAACTATTGAAACGGCTCACTGTAGGCGCGTAGCTCAGTTGGTTAGAGCGCTACCTTGACACGGTAGAGGTCGCTGGTTCGAGTCCAGTCGTGCCTACCATATTTTCCTCTGCAGTTTCTGCACGTTACAAGAAATCGTGCTCACCGCTTCGAAAAATCCTAGCCCGTGACTAGCCCGTGGTTTTGCTAACATCAGTTTGCCCGGCCCGGCTGAATCGAGGGCTGGTGCAGAATTGCAGCCAACGCCTCTCCTTGAGCCGCGAGCCGATCCTCGGCCATGCTGTGCGTGTAAATCCCAAGCGTGGTCTTCACGTTCGCATGCCGGAGGATGTTTTGGACAACCTTGACGTCGGTCTTTGAGCGAACCAAGAACGATGCGAGGCTGTGCCGCAGATTGTGGAAGCCAAAGCGACGGGGGTCGTCCTTGGCCAGAATCCCGGCCCTGACTGCTGCTGGTCGGAGATGGTCTTCCACCAGCATGTTCCCGACCCGTGGCTTCTTGCTCTTCCGCCTCTTGCTGGCGAACACGCAGTCGGTGAGCTGACCGTAAACGGCCTGCCGAAGCCATCCCCGCATGAAATCTGCGAGAAGGGCATGCATTGGCACGGG
>Ga0182018_10004382_pt1 | contig 11894 bp, 7 predicted proteins | sample 812P2MmetaG_FD_120490 | JGI IMG/M metagenome (GOLD analysis project Ga0182018, IMG submission 120490) | Permafrost microbial communities from Stordalen Mire, Sweden - 812P2M metaG | ecosystem: Environmental > Terrestrial > Soil > Wetlands > Permafrost | place: Sweden: Stordalen | collected...
CCGGCGCATTCTGCACCGTGGCCAAGCGCGACGAGGTGGCAAGCTTCTTCGCGGAGCATCCGGTGGAGTCGTCGCAACTCGCTCTGGCGAAGTCGATCGATAGCATCAACGACTGCATCGCGCTGCGCGCCGCACAGCAGCCCCGCTTACACGAGTGGCTGGACGCGCACAGCAGGCCTTAGCGGGCCAAATTCCGCGACTTTTTGTACCCAATTTATTCACAATTTCCTTAACAAACTCTTGACATCCGCGTGCTAAGGGAAGAGGCTGGCAACGCACAGAAAATGGCCCCTAGCGAGCACCCAATTCCCGGCCACGATAGCACGGCCACGGAGACATTTAACGCGATTCAACTCTCGGAGGCAGCAATGCACCAGATCCAACTAGCAGTCCGGCGGTTTCCCGTCTCTCTTCGTGTCTTCTCCCTCTTTCTTCTTCTGCTTGTCGCAGGTACCCTCCGCGCGCAGGTCGCAGGAACCGCAAACATCCAGGGAACGATCACGGACTCGACTGGCGCGGTGATTCCCAATGCCGCCGTGACCCTGACCGAGGAGTCCACCCAGGTTCAGCACGCGACCAAGACCGACGGCAGCGGCGTCTATGCGTTCCCCAACGTCACCATCGGAACTTATTCGGTCAGCGTGGTCACGCAGGGCTTTGAGACCTATACCCAGACCGGCATCGTGCTGGAGGTCGGAAGCAGCATCTCCGTCGATGTGAAGATGACCGTCGGCGCGGAGAGCCAGAAGGTGGAGGTCGCGGCCGAAGGTCTCGCGTTGCAGACGGAGGACGTTACCTTCAAGCAGACGATCGACTCGACTCAGATTACAGAGATGCCGCTCAATGGCCGTCAGTTGACCGGCCTGCTTACTCTTTCGGGCGGTACGGCCCCCGCCGCCGGCAATGACTTTACCGGGAGCAAGTACTCGTACCAGACCATCGCAATCTCTGTGACCGGCGGCATGGGCAACTCAACCCTATGGCGTTTGGATGGCGGCGACAACAACGACTACATGGGCAACGGCAATCTACCGTTCCCATTCCCCGACGCAGTTGGTGAATTCAGCGTCGAAGCGACGGCGTTGGGCGCGCAGGATGGTATGCACGCAGGCGGCATGGTCAACATGGTTACCCGCTCGGGGACTAACTCCTATCACGGATCAGGGTTTGAGTTCATCCGCAACAATTACATCGATGCGACCAACTTCTATGTGATCCCGCCCAACGGCCCGGGCAGTGGTAAGGACCGGCTGCATCAGAACCAGTATGGAGGAACGTTCGGCGGTCCGGTTCGCATACCGAGATTATTCAACGGACGGGACAAGCTCTTCTTCTTCGTTGGGTATCAGTATCTCGAGAGCAAGTCGGCTACCGCAACGACGACAGCTCATGTGCCCACAGCCGCGAATCTGCTGGGGGATTTTTCCGTCACGGCGCCATTCACCGCAGCCCTGGCATCGGCTTCGGGCGCCTGCCAGACAACTGCCACTCAGCTGGTCGACCCTCTTACTGGGGCAGCCTTGCCGGGCAACAAGTACAACCAACCGGGCGGGCCTACGCTACCAGCGTGGAATCCGCAATCGCTTGCGCTTCTGAAGTATCTGCCCCCAATCAACCCGAGCGTCGACATCAGCAACTGTGGGGTCGTGCAGTATGCGATCCCGTCCCAGCTGTTCGATAAGCAGTTCATCACCAGGGTGGATTACACCCTGAATGCGAAGAATAATCTGTATGGCCGGTACTTACTCGACGGCTATCAGCTGCCGGCCTTCTTCTTCCCGACCAATATCCTGGTCACTACTGCGTCTGGAAACCCGCTTCAGCGCGTACAGACCTTCACTCTCGGTGAAGACTTCACAGTCAACACTCACACTGTGAACTCGGCGCATGTGACGATTCTGCGCCGGGTCAACGACCGCGGATACAACTCCAACGACATTAACGCCGGCACCCTTGGCGTCAATCTCAGCTACTCCGCGCCTGTTGGCCTGCAACTGGCCACGAGCAAGTTCACCATTGGCGGCGGAACGAACTCGCTCTCCCACTTCAACGACAACACCCTCGCCTTCGACGATGACGTGACTCTGGTGCGAGGCAGGCACCAGATTGTCTTCGGTGGCGAATTCGTTCGCAATCAGCTCAACATTCTCAACGGATTCGAGGGCAACGGCAACTTCTCCTTCGGGACGGCCTATAGCTCCTACGGACCGGTCGGCGTGCAAGGCTCCCTCCCCAAGCAGATTGGCGATGGCTCCCTTGACTTTCTCGAAGGAACCATGTCCGCCTTCGTGCAGAGCAAGCAGGAGCAGAACGCACTGCGCGCTCCCATCCCCAGCTTATACTTTCAGGACACCTTCCACGCCACCAAGCAACTGACCATAGTGGCCGGCCTGCGGTGGGATCCTGAGTTCATGCCCACCGATGCCTTCAACCGCGGCAGCATCTTCAGCATGAGCGCCTTTCTGGCCAATCAGCACAGTACGGTCTACCCCAATGCCCCCGCCGGATCGCTCTACTACGGAGACCCCGGTGTTCCCAAAGGGTTCACCAAGAATTCACCTTTTCAGTTCGATCCAAACTTCGGCCTATCATACGACCTGTTCGGCAACGGCAAGACAGTGGTACGCGCAGGAGCTGAGTACATCTACGACGAGCCCAACTTCTTCACCGGCCAGCGCGCCAATCAGAACCCTCCGTTCGCCACAGCCATCAGCCAAGCGGCAAACGGTTATATTCCCTTCTCCAACCCGTGGAGCCTGCCTGCCAGCGAAATTACAAGCAGCAGCGTCACCAGCAACCCATTTCCCGATGTAGCGTCGTTTACGGTCAAGGCAACGGCAGCGAATGCGGTGTTTACCCCAAATCTGCAGTACATCGTGATGCCTACGCAGTTCCACCCCGCAGCCACCATGCAATGGACGGCCAGCATCCAGCAGGAGTTCGGTCATGGCTGGCAACTTCAATTCGACTACATCGGGAACAAGACCTCGCACGACGAACTGGGAACGCCGCTGAACCCAGTCATTTACATCCCAGGGAACTGGAGTGGGGCCGGCAGCTGCATAGCGCCTGGCATCGGAGCGATCGCGGGAACGGGGACAGGAGCTTGCTCCACTACCTCAAGCGCCAATTACGTTGCACGTTCGCTGCTGGTACTCGAGAATCCATCTCAGGGTGTTGATTACTCAACCGGCGGAGGCGGGTCGGTCCTCATCGGCGATGAGGGCATGTCCAACTACCACGGCCTGATCACGTCCATCAACCATCGCCTCTCCTCCAGCTTCAGCCTGCTGGCCAATTGGACCTGGTCGAAGTGCCTGGACATCGAGGACAACCAAGGCGACGTCGCCAGCACCACCGTGGAGAATCCAAATAACATCGCTCTAGATTACGGCCCTTGCGGCTTCGACTACCGGCACATAGAAAACGTTGTGGTGGTGGCGAAGAGCACCTATGGCTTCTCCAACAAGTTTGTGAAGGAGGTCGTCGACAACTGGGAGTTCGCTCCGCTAATCCATATCCAGAGCGGGGCGCCCTTTACCGTAACAGTCGGCACGGATAATTCCGAACTCGATGTGAATAACGATCACGCATCCTTGATCCCCGGAGTTCCGGTCTACCAGAAGGTAGCCTTCCGGCAGCAGACGGGCGAGGCGAACCGGGAGTATCTCAACCCGGCCGCCTTTGCGACATCAAACCCGTTTGGCACGTTTGGAAATACCGGCAGGAACGCCTTCCGCGCCCCTCCGGCTTTGCAGATGGACAGCCAAATCTCCCGAATTTTTCCAATCCACGAGAGCCTCGCCATGACTCTTCGGTTGGAAGCCTACAACATGTTGAACCATCCGAACTTCGGGACCCCAACGGCCTCTCGCAGCTCAGGAACGTTCGGTCAAATCGGAGGCACCAACCTCACCAGCGCCAGGGTATTCCAAGGAGTGGTGAAGGTTACCTTTTGACCGATTCACAACTTCGCAACAAGGCTGCCCCGCTTCTCCATCGAAGCGGGGCAGTTTTTTTCGGATCGACTTCAATGCTTGCCGGACCGCAGGCGTTTCGCTCCGGCCGGTTTGGCGGCTTTAGCCGCAGCGGTGGGTTTACCGCCGCGGCGCGACCGCACAAGTGCCTCCCAGTCCCGCTCCGTCTGATCCGCGTAGTCCGCCGCAAAGTGGGCGATGGCTTCGTCGAAGCGCGCGGACGTTCCCATGTAGCCTGCGATCATGCATGGATCGCCTGCGCGCGCATGGCCACGCGCCAGCGTCTCCCCGCACACCGCGGCATATTCCAGCAGCGCCGCTGACTTCAGCTCACTGTTCGCGATCGCCGCCTTGTGGTCGTTGAGCTGGCGGACGAGGAAGTCGCGGCCCTCGATCGTCGTCCAACCCAGAAACGGGTCGGACTGCACCTGCATCGCACGCTGCCCTTCGACCACTCGGCGCCCCTGGTGGTGGGTGGCGCCCTCGTCGAGGTAAGGGGTGTAGGCCGAGGCAGCCTCCTCCTTGATCTGGAGAAAGAGCGGGTCCTTGGCGCCGTTGCCCTGGAGGTAGATGCAGTAGTCGCGCAGGCCGACCGACCCCGTGCCGACGATCTTGAAGGCCACGTCGAGCGGGGTGTACTGCGCGAGGAAGTGCTGGCGCTCCGGCTGGATGGTCTCGGCGTAGGTGGCGAGCGAGTCCAGCACTTTGCGCGCAAGATCGCCGGCGAGGCGGGTGAGGTCAGGCTCGATGGTCTTGAAGATGCGAGAGGAGGGCCCTGCGCCCGGCGAGAGCTCGGAGGTTGCGGGGGCTGCGGTGCCGGCCGGCACAGCGTTGAGCGGGACCGTAAGCGCTTCAAGGTTGTGCAGCGGCGTGGCGCGCTCCGCCATGCGCATGATCTGCGAGATCGGTTGGACGTCGCGCAGGCGATGGACCAGGTAGCGCGCGAGGTCGAGCACCGGCATACGCGCGAAGGTATGCATCATCGTGCGATAGCTGGCGAGGAAGGTGTCCGCGGCCTCGCGGCAATGGCCTTGCTTCGCGCCTGCCTCGCGCCCGGCAAGAATGAGGCTGGTGGCCATTCGCTTGACGTCCCACTCGAACGGCCCGCGGATCGTCTCGTCGAAGTCGTTGATGTCGAAGACGAGGCGGCCGTCCAGCGCGGCGAAGGCTCCGAGGTTGCGCACGTGCGCGTCGCCGCAGAGCTGAGTAAAAATGCCGGTGTTCGCGCCGAGCGAGAGGTCGTGCGCCATCACCGGCACGGCGCCGCGATAAAAGCCGAAGGGCGACGCGGCCATGCGGTCGTACTTGATGGGGATCAGCGCGGCGACGCGACCGCGCACGGATGCGGCGAGGAGCTTAAGCGGGTCCGAATGGCGATGCTTGCGCTGCGAAGGATGCCAGCCGGCATGCTCGGCTCGGCGCATCTGCTTACGCTGCGCCTGGCCGAGCGCGAGGCGCTCGCGTGTGGTCAAAGGAGTAGTCACCGCTACATGATACGGAACCGCTCGCGCATGAGTCGCTGGAAGCGCGGACGCCAGATGAGATCGTAGGCCAGCTCCTTGCCGGGAAACATGGCCAGCGCGGCCTTGCGCGAGTCGGCGATCATCTGCGAGGCCTCGTCGACCGTGAGCGAGCCGTCCTGCGCGATGGTCTGCATCACCAGATTCATCATCATCTGCATGCGGCGAAGGAGCCATTCCTCTTCGGCTCGTTCTTCCGCAGACGTGGCCGCGACGGCCTCTCCGTTGGTTGGCGGCTGTTCCAAGGGCACCTCGCTGGATTGATTGTCCACGCTCATGGATTGGACGCGCCAGTAGATTCGTTGATTCGTCCGTCACGGTCGAGCAGAAATGTGGTGAGGCCGAATTGGTCTGTCCGGTAGACGCGGGCGTGGGCCGCGGCAAGGCGCTGGATGATCTCCGGCCGTGGATGGCCGAAGGTGTTCTGGCGGCCCACCGAGATGACAGCGTCGCGTGGGGCGGCAAGGGCGAGGAACTCCGGTGTGGTCGAAGTCCGGCTGCCATGGTGGGCAACCTTCAGCAGCGTGTCCGGGCCCAGCTCAAATCCTTCTCCGCTGCGCGCAGTCTCCACCATGCGTTGTTCGCTGGGAGCCTCCGCATCGCCTTCCAGCAGCACAGAAGCCCGGCCAAACCGGAGCCGCATGACCAGCGAATCGTTGTTGATGGGAGACCCTGGATTGGTATATGCGGGCGTCGGCGCGAGCACCGAGAGGTCGATCGAATCCCAGCTGAGCCGGTCTCCCGCGCGCAGATGGCGGACGCGGATGCCAAGCTCCGCGGCTTCGCTGAGCAGCGCGCGGTAGGGCGCGGAGTTGGGATCGACCGCGACCCAGAGTTCGCGCGGGCGCAGGTTACGCAGCACGGCGGGCATGCCGCCCATGTGGTCGGAGTGGGCATGCGTGAGGGCGACGATGTTCAGGCGACGGATCTCGCGCGACCAGAGGTAGGGCGAGACCACCTCTTCGCCCACATCGAATGTTGTGCTGCCGGCGGCATTCTCCGCGTTAGCTGCCGCACCGGTGGGACCGCCGGCGTCGACAAGCATGGTGCGACCGCTGGGGCCGACAACCAGCAACGAGTCCCCCTGGCCGACATCGATTGCGGTGACCTCGAGTTGGCCAGGGTGGAGGGCGGCTGGCTCGGGCCACAGGACGATTGCGGCGGCGAGCGGAAGCAGCGCGACCGCCGCCCACGCGTGCGTGCGCGAGCGGCGCACCGCCCAGCAGCACAGGCCAAAGCACGCCACCGCGACCAACGCGGGCGTGAGCGCAGGACCGGGGACACGGAGGTCGGCGGAGGGAAAGCGACTGACGCGGGTGATGAGAGCAGTAATCGAGTGGAGCAGAAGGGCAAGGAAGGAGGCCGGCAGCGCGGCGAGCCACGGGCTGACGAGGGAGGCGAGGAAGGTGGTAAGGCCGAGCGGAACGAGCACCGCGACCAGCGGGATGCTAACCATGTTTGCCGGCAGGCCGAAAACCGTTGCACGATGAAAGTACGTCGCCATCGGCAGCACCATCACAGCCTCGGCGATTATGCCTATCAGAGCGAGCTCGGCGGCCCAGAGGGTGAAACGGAGGGCCGTCGCGGGCAGGGCGCGGATGACTGGGCTCAGCACCTTGGCAAAGGCATCGCCCCACAGGCGGAGCATGACGCGGAGCTGTGCGAGGCGTGGCGGAACCGCAGTGTCGCGCCAGCGATCACCCAGGTTGCGCGCAGCGTAGGCATGGCGCAGGAAGCTGCGCTCGCCCAGCGGTATCGCGATGCCCGCAATCGCAATGATCGCGAGGAAGGTCATCTGAAAGCTGGCCTCGAAGAGCGCGCGCGGCGACCAGACCAATACGGCGAGCGCGGCCGCGCCCAGGGCATTGAGCGCATTTCGCTGGCGCGAGAACAGCCGCGCGGTCAGAAAGACCGCAGTCATCAGAAGTGCCCGTTGGACGGGAACGCCAAAGCCGGTGAGCAGCGCATAGGAAGACGCGAGTGCGAGCGTCACCACCGTTGCGAGGCCTTCGCCCACATGCAAGCGGCGGGCGGCAAAGAAGAGCAGTCCCGCGAGCAGCGCAACATGCATGCCGGAGACGACGAAGAGGTGGAAGGAGCCGGTCCTCTCGAAACCTGTGCGCAGCTGGTGCGTCAGACGCGTGCGGTCGCCGAAGAGCATGGCGCTAAGCATCCCCGCGTCGTCTGGCGTGAGGCGTAGCAACGCAGGCAGGCTGCGGTTTGGTACGGACTGGGTGTAAGCCAGCAGGCGCGCGGCGGTCCAGCTCTGCGCTGCGAAGATGCGGCAGTGCAGCGTCGCGGAGACGCGGCCCGCCGCGTGTTGTGACCAAGGATATGCGATGACGTGCAGCTTCGCGGCAGGCACGCTGGCGGTTGCGGCGATGCCCTGGTCGAGCAGATAGTCCGCATACTGCCAAGTGCCGGGGTCGCGGTACCGCTCGGGGATGCGCAGGCGCACTGGCGCTTCGATCAGTTCGCCGCAGTGGAGTTGGGGCTGGACCTGCGGCGGCGCGCCAATGCCCGTGAGGAGCGTGGCACGGACGCCGCCGGAGATCGGCACCATGCGTGCTGTGTCGGGTGTGACGTCTTCAATGGCGGTGAGGTCGAGGTCGATGGACGTGGCGGCCGTGCCAGTCTGATCCCACTGGTCGGGGTCGCTGTCTGCGTCGGTCTCGGCTGCATCCGGAAGGGAGTGCGGGGGAAGCTCGCGGACGCGAACGACGCGGGCTTCAACAGTGCGGCTGAGCCCGTCGGCATAGCCAAGCACGGCGATCTGCGGCGAGGGAGCGGGCTCGATCTGCGCGGCCCACAGGCCCGCGGCGATCCACAGCGCGGCCAGCGGAAGTGCGGCGATGCGCAAGCTGTGGCGAAGGGCCAGCACTGCGAGAGCGGCCAGCGCGATGCACCCAACGAAAAGCAGAATGGTGGGGCGGGAGTCCGCCGGTGGGAGTTTGCCGACGGCCTCGCCGACAGCGAAGCAAAGCGCGGCGGCCAGCAGAGGCATGCGGCGCAGCCGCAGCGGCTCGACGCGCATGGCGCCGGGCCAGAGGCGGCGTTCGCGCGCGTCACATGATTCGGGTCTGGGAACACCAGAGATATGCCGCAACAGGCCACCCGTTTCGATTCACCACGATTGAACCACAGATATGCGGGCCGGCGCAGCGAAATTTGCTCAGCGGGTAAGGATGGCGATGGTCTCGATGTGCGTGGTCTGGGGGAAAAGGTCGAGGAGGTGGAGTTCGGCGACGCGATAGCCGGACGCGATGAGGACCTTTAGGTCGGCGGGCAGCGTCTGCGGCGAGCAGGAGACATAGATCAGCATGGGGGCAGCGAAGCGCGCGAGCAGGGCGCTCACCTCGGGGCCGGCCCCAGTGCGCGGAGGGTCGAGGATGACCAGGTCGGGACGGTCGCGATCGATGACGGCAGCGCGAAGGTAATCCACCGTATTGGCTTTGATCGCGTGGAGATTGGCGAGGCCGGTGGACGCAAGCGCGGTGGACGCAGGCTCAGCGGCCTCCACCGCGGTAACGCGCGCAAAGGTGCGGGCCAGCGCGCGGGAGAAGAGGCCAACGCCGGCGTAGAGGTCCCAAGCCAGGGACCCCGTGCGATTGGCAGTGACGAGTGCAAGCAGTTCGGGCAGCAGATAGCGATTGGCCTGGAAGAATGCCCCGCGCGGGACCCAGTAGTCGGTCCCAGCGGCCCCTGCTACCAGGCCGCCAACACGATAGTTCAGGCCTGCGCCGCCCCAGCTTGGGCCAGGACGGGCGGCCTCGGCGCGGCGGCTGCGTTCGGCTGATGGCGGAGGGAGCAGGGCGATGCCTGCGCCGCTGAGCTCGGGGATGCGGGCGCGGAGAGCGTCCCAGAAGACGGCGAAGGCAGCGTCGAGCCCTTTGGGAAGCGACTTTGCGGGCGTGCGCAGGTAGAGGGTGAGCTGCAGTCGCGCTTCGTCCGCGGTGGTGAAGAGTTCGAGCTGGTCAGGGATGTGTTGCGCCGGACGCAGTGACGCGCGGTGTTCGTCGACCAGCGCGAGAAAGGCTTCCGCGGTGCGCCAGAGAATGGGGGCGGCGATGGGGCACTGAGTGATGGGGAGAAAGGACAACGAGTGTTCGTCGCGGGTCTGTGGATCGCTGCGGATGTAGCCGGCGCGCATCTGGTCGCTAACTTCGCCTAACGTGAGGCGCACGCGATTGCGGTAGGCGAAAGGCGGCGAGGGATGGAGCTGAACTTCGGGGAGTGCGATGTCGAGCGGAGCGAGCAAGGAGTGCAGCTGATTTGCCTTGAGCTTGAGCTGGGCCGGATAGGTGAGGTGCTGCAACTGGCATCCGCCACATCGGCCAAAGTGCGGGCAGAGCGGTATGGCGAGGTCGGCCGGTTCGATGGTGTCGCGATTCAGGTGTGGGGGCATGTCGTCAGGCGAGGTCGTCGTGGGAGAGGTAAAAGAGGCTGAGGCGAGGCAGCGAGTGGGCCTCGAACAGGCGCTTTTGCAGAAATTGCTGCTGCACCTGTTTGATCTGGACGGCCTGCATCTTGCCGCGATAGGGTGCCAGCTCGCGCGCAGCCTGCTCGCGCAAGGCGACGAGCTCGGTCTCGGGGGTCACGGTCAGGAGCGCGGCGAAGAGCTTCTCTTCGAGAACGGTGAGGGTGCGGTCGAGGTCTTCCAGGGATCGCGGCGCAACGTCAAGACTGACGGCGAGTTCGCGCAGACGAGCGGCGCATTCCGCCACCGCGGTCGAGGCTGGTAGTTGCAGCTTGCCTGCGGAGTCGGTGAGGTATGCGGCGTTGCGTTTGAGGTAACGGGAGATGCGCGTGGGCTCGAAACCGCTCTCGCGAGGTTCTGCGGAGCTTGGCGCAGCGCCCGTGGATGCATCGCGGGAGAGCTCGACAGCCTCGAGGACGGCCTGCACGCACCATGCGAGACCGTTGACCTTGCGCACGCGCCGCCCCCCCGCGCGCAGCCGTTGGGCATCGTGCTTGTCAAAGGCCGCATCGATGCCGCGCAGCACGGCCTCGAGCGGAATGCCCGCTTCGCGCCAGGTTTCGATCAACGCCCAGTCGAGAGTCGAGAGCATAAGGATAGAGCCGCGTCGCTCCTGGAAGCGGGTCTCAATCTCGGTGAAGTAGTTGAAGTAATTCATGCAGGCAGCTGTGACTGGGCGGTGCGGCCATCCCTTGAAGGGTCCTATTGATTATCTGTTGAATCGGGCCGGCCCGCGCTATCATCGTGCCAACTGACCTGCCGAACCACGCTAACCGCGAGGTGCGGTGTTGCGATGGCCCTTGGCGGAACGGTCGTGGCCGCGGTCTTGATTGCGCTCGTAGATGAGGCGCAAACCGGTGAGAGTGAGCAGATCGTCGACCTGCGCGATGTACTTTGAGCCGGCGGCGATGAGCCGCGCCAGACCTCCAGTGGCGATGGTGCGGGTCTCGGGGCCGAGCTCGGCAATCATGCGTTCCAGAATCCCGTCGACCAGGCCGATGTAGCCGTAGTAGAGGCCGATCTGGAGGTGGTCGACGGTGTTGGTGCCGATGATCCGCGCGGGCTTGCGCACATCGACCCGTGGCAGCCGCGCGGCGCGCACAAACAGCGCGTCGGCGGAGATGCCGAGCCCCGGCGCAATGGCCCCGCCGATGTACTCGCCGCGCGGGGAAATCACGTCGAAGGTGGTAGCGGTGCCGAAGTCGACGACGATGATGGACGGGTGCGCCAATGCGGGTGCGCCAGGCTTGTTTTTGCTTGCCGATTCAGGCTGGTTGCGCAGGAGGTCGATCGCGGCCACGCAGTTCACGATGCGGTCGGCGCCGACCTCGGCGGGGTTGTCGGTCAGGATGGGGAGGCCGGTGCGCACGCCGGGCTCGATAAACAGCGGCTTGACGTGAAAGTAGAGCTCGGCCGCGCGGCGCAGCGTAGAGTCGAGCGGCGGGACGACGGAGGAGATTGCGACCCCGCTGACATCGCTCATCGAAAGAGAGCGCAACCCGAAGAGGTCGCGGAAGAGGATGCCGTACTCATCGGCGGTGACGTGGCGGTCAGTGGTGATACGCCAGTCGGCGATCAGCGCGGCCGGCGCGTCAGGCGTCGCGAGGCGGTAAAGGCCAAGGACCGTGTTGGTGTTGCCTACGTCAAGGGCGAGCAGCATAGGGCAGTGACTCGGACAAGTGAACTTCAGAATTCGCGGAGGCCCCCGGAGAGTACGGTGTGGATCACCCCATCGTCTCCATCGATGAGCAGGAAACCATTGCGATCGAGGCCCGCGGTGACGCCAGTATAGCCTCCAGCCTCGTCCGCGCGGACGCGCTTGCCGGTGATCCATGTGCTGTACTCCGCGAGGTTGCGCTGCGGCTGAGTGTCAGCGCCGGGCCAGCTGCGGATCATCAGCCGAATCTCTTCGTCGAGCTC